>Ga0335078_10000671_pt1 | contig 52664 bp, 36 predicted proteins | sample Lox_Sample_32_FD_206711 | JGI IMG/M metagenome (GOLD analysis project Ga0335078, IMG submission 206711) | Soil microbial communities from Loxahatchee National Wildlife Refuge, Florida, United States - Lox_Sample_3.2 | ecosystem: Environmental > Terrestrial > Soil > Wetlands | place: USA... | reverse complement strand
GACGTCATCGCGGTGCGCGACGTGCCGAGCTCGAGCTCGCGGTTCGCTTTTCGCCGCACGACTTTCGACACCACTTGCCCCGCGGCGAGCGAGCCGAGCGTGACCTTGCTCGCGACCGATCGACGCGCGAGCGCGGGGCCCTCCTCGGGCTCCTCGCCTTCTTTGTAATCCCAACGTTTGCGGAGGAGCAGCACCATCGCGGTGTCGGGATCGGCGAGGTATACCTGCGCGAAGCGAACGCGTCCGTCGGCTTGCACGCGCGCGCCGAGCGAGATGAGGCGAACGTGATCGAGCGGCGTCACCGTCGCTTCGTCTTGTCCGAGCACGAATCGAACGGGGAGCTCAGCGCCAGGCGCGTGCGACGCGCGCGCGCGCGACTCGAGCTCGCACAAGAGCTCCGCGACGCGGTGCGAGCTGTAGAGCGCGGAGCGCGTCTCGTACTGTTCGAGCGAGCGCTCGAGATCTTCGACGACGGTGAGCGGCCAAACGAAACCGTGCTTGTCGAGATCGGTGCGCACGGCGGCGAAGCGCGACGGCAAGTGCGGCGGCGCGTGCGTCACGCCCGCGTGGAGCAGCATCCTCGCGATCTCGAGCGCGGCGTCGAGTGGCTTCGCGTCGTCTTTCTTCGCGCTCGATCCGAGCGACACGACGATGGACGCGCCTTCGTGGGATTGCGCTTCGCGAAACGCCCACACCGCGAGCACGACGTGCTCGCAGCCTTGCTGCGCGTCGCGACAATCGCACCGCGCGTACGCCGGATCGCGCGGCACGAGGAACCGCACGGTGCACGCCGGCAGCTTCGCGGTGGGCACGCCGTCGCGCTCCACCGTGACGAGCACGCCGCCTCGCATCGCGGCGCGCGCTCGCTCGATGCGCTTCGATCCGAGCGCCTTGTCGAGCGCCTCGTCGGTGATCTCCGCGGGCGACCAATTCGTCGGGACGCGCGCGGACGACGGCGGCGGAGCGCCGTCGAGCTTCGCGGCGTGCCACGGTTTGTACGCGAGCGCGACGGCGACGCGATGACGACACACCGTCTGCGCGTTGCACGAGCACTGCGCGTCCTTCAGCGTTTTTCCGGCGAGGAGCTTCGCGACGATTCCATCCGCGAATTTTCCGATCACGGTTCCGTCTTCGGTCTCTTCGAGCGCGGGGCCTTGGCCCTCCGCGATCTCGCGCTGAGCGCGCTTCACGAGACCCAAATTCGCGAGCGCCGCGACCGCTTCGGGCGTCAGCGCGAGGAGATCCTTTCGACTCATGCGCGCACCTTTTCGGCGATGAAGTTCACGAGCTGGCCGGGCGTCATCGCGCCGACGTGCGCGCCGACGTTCACGAGCGAACGCGCCATGTCTTTGTCGTAAGAAGGATTCGCTTGCTCGTCGAGCGCGGCCAAGCCGAGCACCGTGCAGCCTTGATCGCAGAGCGCCTTCACGCGCGAGACGAGCACGTGACCGCTCGCGCCTTCGAAGAAATCCGTGACGAGCACGACGATCGTGCGCCGCGGCGCTTCGACGAGCCCTTGCGCGTATCCCACGGCTTTGCCGATGTCCGTTCCGCCGCCGAGCTGCACCTTCATCAAGACCTCGACGGGATCGGTGATGCGATCGGTGAGGTCGACGACCTCCGTGTCGAAGATGCACAAATGCGTCTTCGTTCCGGGGAGCCCCCACAAACACGCCGCGGTCACCGCGGAGTGAATCACCGAGCTCATCATGCTCCCGCTCTCGTCGACGAGCAGGATGATTTGCCAGCGCTCCATGTGCTTTCGCGTGCGCGAGATGAAGAGCGGTTCGCGGATGTACTCGATGCGTTTGCGCGTGGGGCTCCAGCCCGCGAGATTTTTTCGGAGGGTCGCCTTCGCGTCGAAGTTCTTCGCGATGTGAATGCGCGATCGGCGCCGCGTGCGCGAGCCGTGGAAGCTCTGCCTCACCTTGCGCGCGAGCTTCTCCATCAGCTGACGAATCACCTTCGCCACGAGCTCGCGCGCGAGCGCGAGGACTTCGGGCGACATGAGATGCTTCGTGAGGAGCACCGCGCGAAGGAGGGTCTCGCTCGGCTCGATGCGCTTGAGCACCTCGGGGTTCGTGACGACTTCGTGGATTTGGTATTTCTCCACCGCGTCGCGCTCGAGGCGCTCGATCGTCTCCTTCGGGAAGAGATTGTGGATTTGATTGAGCCAGTCGGGGACGCTCAGCGCGGACGGTCCACTTCCGCCGTCGCGCGTTCGTACGTCGCGCGCGTCGTCGCCTTCACCTTCGCGATCGTAGAGCCACTCGAGCGATGCGTCGGCCGCGAGATCTCCCGCGCTCATGCCCGCGCGCCCGTCGAGCTCTTGTGCCGCTTTGCCGAGGACGAGGCGCCAGCGGACGAGACGTTCGTCGCGCATCAGCTCTCACCTTGATCCAAAAGACCGAATCGCTTGGCGACTTCATGCGCGGCTTTGTCGATCGCGTTTCCGCGCTGGACCTGCCCCGCGTCGACGGGAAGGTGCATGAGCTCGCGCGGATCGATTCGCTTCCCTCCCTCTTCTTCGAATCGCGCGAGCACGCCCTCCGCGATCGTCAATCGTTCACGCGGCGGGAAGAACGAGAACGCCTGACGCACCGACGGGAGCGCGATGAGGAAATCGTCGCGGATCATCGTCGTGAGCGCAGAGTCGATCGCGCCGAGGAGCGCGCTCGAGTGGAGAACTTCTTCGCGCGCGAGGATGAAGAGGCCGCCGAGAAAATCTCCGACCGTCGTCGAACGCGAAGACGCTTTGAGCGCGGCGATCGCGCGCGCTTCGTCGCCGACGGGGCCCCCGCTTGCGGGGACTTCGTCCGGACGCGTCGACCAGAGGAGCCCGAGCGCGGCGCCGCGCAAAGCGGGCGGGGCGTCGGCGTCCGCGACGCGCCGCTCGCACACCGCGTGCGCGCGCGCGTGCATCGCGACGACGTCGGGCGGACCGTGTCGAACGAGCTCGCGGATCGCGTAGACCGCGTTCACGTGTCCTTGGTCGAGCTCGGCTTCGGGACCTTGAATGCCTTCGAAGAGCCAGAGCGCGCGATCGAAGCAGGCCGCCAAAATCTTCCCGAGCTCGCTCGACCCGCGCATGTCGAAGAGCACGTCGCCGTGCCAGAGCGGAAGAAGGCGCATCATCGCTTTGCCGAGCGCGCCGAGCGAAGGCTCTTGCGCGACGCGTGTCGCGATCTCCGCGAGCCATCGATCGGTGAGCGTGCGAATTCCGCAGAGCGCCGCGTCGAAGAGCGCGTCGGCGAGCACCGACACGTCCGCCGCGTCGCGACAGCGCTCTTCGATTTTCGCCGCCGCCGCCGACACGAGCGACCCGCCGTACACCGCCGCTTCGATGAGCGCGGGATCCGTCTCGAGGAGCCGCTCGACGCTCCACTCTTCCGACAAATCCGTCTTGGTCCTCAAGAGCGACGGCGCGCGCGTGCGCTGAAATCCCGGGATGCCGAGCACGCGAAAGCGGTGGAGGATGCGGCTTCGATCGAGGCCGGTCTCTTCGGTGAGCTTCGCCGTGACCTTTTGCGCGCCGCGCTTCGCGACGACGCCGACGCGCTCGAGCTCCGCGAACGCGTCGTCCATCAACGGAGGCGCGGGAGTTCCCTTCGCGAGCGCGCCGTATTTTTCCCCCGAGAACGCCGCGACGAGCTCCACCAAGAGCGCGTCGGTGTGCTTCGCGAGCGTTCCGCGTCGCGTCCACGGGAGCGGCGCGTCCAGCGCTTCTTTGACGAGCGCGCCCGCGAGCCCGTCGAGCACGTCGATGCGCGTGAGGACTTTGTGCGCGCGCATCACGCGAAGCCCGTTCGCGAGCGTGGACGCGGCGATCGCGTCCGCCGGCGAAACGCGCTGCTGCTTCTTTCGCAAATGTTGGATCGCGTGAAACAGCATCGACTCGGCCGCCGAGTCCATCCCTTGCTCCCACACGGCTTGATAAAATCCGGGCGACGGCATGCCCGACGCGTACCCCGCGAACGAATCGAGCCGGCGGAGCGAGTACGGGACGAAATAACTTCCGACGCGCGTGCCTTCGGGGACGGGCGGAACGTCGGGCCACGTCGGATCCGACTCGGGCCATTGTCGTTCGAGCTGAGGCTTGTGGTACCCGCCGCACACGACGACGACCTTCTCGTCTTGTTTGCACTGCTTCGCGGCGGTCGCGATGAAGCGCGACATCACCGCTTCGCGCGGCTCGTCGCGGGGACCTCCCGCTTCGTCGCCGCGGAGCACGTCGAAGTAGCGTTCGAGACTTTGTTCGAGCGCCTCGATCGATTGTTCGAACAAATGATCCCAGAGCGCGTCGGTGTCCTCGAAGCCGAGTCGGTCGGCGATTTCGCCGAGCCGATCGCTCTGCTTCATGCGCTCCGAGCCGAATCGGTTCTCGACACCCGCGAACGCGTCGTCCCACGCGGGCAGATCCATCCACATCGCGCGCGCGCCGACTTTCTTCGCGGTCTGCATCGCGACGAGCTCGGGCGAAAACTCGCAGAACGGCGTCCACGTCCCGCGCGACGACCCGTCCGGATTTTGCCGGTACGAAAAGAGCGCGACGGGCATCGAGTGACCGAGCAGCAATTCGTCGATGCGCTCGTTCATGTCGAGCGGACCTTCGACGAGCACGAAGCGCGGCTTGATCCGCTCGATCGTGCTCTCGACGAGCCGCGCGCACGCGGGGCTGTGGTGGCGCACGCCGACGACGTGGACTCTTCCGCTGGTCATCCCGGAATCCGGTGGCGCGCCTCGTAGTACGCGCGCCAGTGCGGACCGGTCCCCTTCGAGACGCGCTGCTCGAAGTACCTCCGCAAGCGCGCGAGATCCTCGCTCTCCGTCTTCACCGCGGCTCCGACGAGGCAATCGACGAGATCGCCCGGCGTCGCGCCGCCTTCGCCGAGGTAAAAGCTCCGCACGCCGATCGCGTACGCGACCGACACGGCTTCCGCCGTCGACATCGCGGTCGAGAGTCGATCCATCGCTTGCCCGTCGACGGTTTGACCCGCGCGGAGCTCGCGGAACGTCGTCACCAAGAGCTCGAGCACGTCCTCGCTCGGCACCTCGGGCACGCCCGACCGCGCGAGCAAACGCGCGGTCTCCTCGCGCACGAGATCCATTTCGACCTTGAAGTCGCCGATCGGGAACACCGTCTCGAAGTTGAAGCGGCGCTTGAGCGCGGCGCTCATTTCGTTCACGCCGAGGTCGCGCGTGTTCGCCGTCGCGATCACGTTGAACCCCTCTTTCGCGAAGAGCATGTTCCCTTCGCCTTCCATTTCGGGAACCGCGAGCACGCGATCGGAGAGCGCGGCGAGGAGCGAGTCTTGAATCTCGAGCGGGCAGCGTGTGACCTCTTCGAACCGCGCGATCCTTCCTTCGCGCATCGCGACGTAGAGCGGCGCGGGGACGAGCGCGCGCGCCGTGGGACCCTCCGCGAGGAGCAGCGCGTAGTTCCACGAGTACTTGATTTGGTCGTCGGTCGTGCCCGCGCTTCCTTGGATCGTGAGCGTCGATTGACCGCTGATCGCCGCGGAGAGGAGCTCGGACAAAAGCGATTTCGCGGTGCCGGGCTCGCCGACGAGCATCAAGCCGCGGTTGGTGGCGAGCGCGACCATCGCGCGATCGACGAGCGACGGGTTGCCGACGAATTTTTTCCGGATGCCGAGGTTCTTGTCGCCGAGGATGAACGTGCGCACCGCGCGCGGCGACATCGCCCAACCCGGCGGCTTCGGTCCCGAGTCGCCTTCGCGGAGCTTCGACAGCTCGCTCGCGTAAATCACCTCGGCCGGCGGCCGCTGCATGCTCGCCGCGCTGTTCTTCTCCGCTTCGACTTTCTTCGCTGCCACGTGGTGTCCTTCCGTTTCAGGGTCTCAGGCTCTCGAGATCCCTCGCGAGCTCGCTGAACTCGATCGGCGAGAGCTCGCCGAGCTTCCTCAGATTTTCTTTGCGCCAACTGTCCGCGTTCTTCGCGACGACGACCTTGCCGACCTTCTGCTGCGGCGACTCCGAGATCATGCCCGTGTAGATCCCCGGATCGAGATCCATGCACACGACCCAACCTTCGCCGAGCGGTTTCTCGTACCAGCACACGACGCCCGCGTCTTGCGGAGGGCCGCGCCGCCAGCCGCGGTTGTCGAGCCCGAGGATTTTTCCCGTGGGCACCGTGATGCCGGTCACGCGCTCGAGCGACGTCGATTCCTTCTCCGCGTCCGTCGGGCGGAGCGCTTCGCGCGAGAGCTGCGAGAACGGTTGCATGATCTCGTAGTCGCCGAGGACTTGTCCCCACGCGTCGGCGTCTTTCTGCGACATCTCGAGGCGGTGAACGAGCCCGATCTGCGCGCCCGCGGGCACGTCGAAGCGCTCGTCTTTCGAATTCGCGTACGTGCGATCCTCGACGACGCGGAACGTTCCGTCGAGCGCGTCCTTCGCGTCGTACGTTCCCCAAATCAAGCGCCGCACGAGATGGATCATCAGCGGGTGCTGCACGAAGAACTGATCGAACGCCTCGGGCGTCCACCTTCGCTGCGCGCACATCGCGAGCTCGAGGCGCAGGAGCTGACCCTGCGCAACGGTCTTGCTGTCCTTCTTCAGCGCCTTCCACGTCGCGACCGCGGCGGCCGATTTCTCCGCGTCGTCCGACTTGTTCGGCTTCGGGAGGTCGTTGACGCGCTTGCCGGACTCGTCGAGCGCGATCGGCTTGAGCATCTCGTCGAACGCGACCTTGAACTTTCGCGGACCGAAGTCGAGCTCGAGCGAGCCGTCGTCGTCGAGCCCGAGATCGGGGACGAGCCTGTCGGCGAGCTCGGCCGCCGTGAGCCCGCGCGCCTCGGCGATTTGATCGATCTTCTCGCGCGCTTTCTCCTGGAGACCTTTGAACTTCAGCTTCTGCGCGATGCCGTGCAGGTGCATGAGCGCGACGTCGGTCCCGATCGCTTGGAGCACGTCGAGCCCGATCACCGCGCGCGCGTGCGCGGCTTCTCCGGGCCACGCGCGCACGAGCGGCGTGAGCTTGCGCGCGCACTCGTCGTCGCCGAAGTGCGCGAGCGCGAGGAACGCCCAGTTCTCTTTGTTCGGCGCGCCCGCGACGAGCCACGTTTGAAAGAGCTCCCACGCGAGCTCCGCGAGCGACGACGGCTCGCACGCTTCCTTCACTTGTGCGATGCCCGCGTACGGCTCGTCGACGCGCGCGAACGCGAGCATCGTGCCGAGCGCGTCGACCGCGCTCACCGGCAGCACCTTCTTCTGACCGCGGAGCCGCGGACGCGGGAGCGCGCCCGCGTTGAAGAACGACGGCATCTTCGGGAGCTTCGCGGGGAGATCGAAGATCGGATCGAAGTCGAGCAGCGTCTTCATCGCCGCTCGGGTCTCGTCGCCGTAACGCGCGGCGACCTTCTCGATCACGTCGCGCTTTCCGTGCGACGCGAGCCATCGAAGCGCGCCGATCGCCGGCGGACGCGAGCCCGCTTTTTCGCCGAGCGCGTTCGGGATCAAACCGATCGCCGCCGCTTCCGGAAATCGCGCGAACCACGCTTGCGCCGCGGCGCGAGTCTTCTTGAGCCGAAGGTGCGCGTCGGCCATGAGCGGCGCGACCTCGGGTGCGTCGACGACCGACAGCGCTTCGATCGCGTTCGTCGGATCGATCGTCGCGTAGCGCAGCACGGCGGGCAGCGCGTCGAGCTCGTAGCGACCGATGAACGCGTGGGGAAGGCCGCCGTAGTACCAGCTGAAGACTTCGAGCGGCGCCGTCTCGAGCGTGTGAATGCCCGACTCCTTGGGGAGCTGCAGGAGCTTCCAGCTTCCGATCGAAGACGCCCGCTTCGCGGCGGCCGCATCCGCGATTTCCTTCAGCACCGCTTTCTCTTTCGACGCGTCTTGCGCGTAATGCGAGTGCTCGTTCTTGAATTCTTTTTGCTGCGCAGCGCTCTGCCATACGACGCGCTTCTCGTGATCGAGCGGCTCGAGCCCGGCGACGACGGGCGGCGCCTCGGCGCGCTTCTTCTGTAGCCACGGGGGCTCCGCGAGCACGCGCGGCAGGTCCCCGGGATCCGCGTCGACGAGATTTTCGAACCGATCGAGCGCGTGCTCGATCACCGCGCGCTCCGCGTCGCTCGACGACTCCGCGAGCTTGCGCGCGTCGTCCGGCACCTTCGACACGACGGTCGCGAGCACGCTCTTCGCGAGATCCGCGAGCGCGCCCTTTCCGACCGCCGCGCGCGCGAGCGGCGCGACGGCGAGCGACGGCGCGCTCTGCAAGAACTCCGTCGCGATCGCGCGGAGCTCCTTCGCGTCGAGCCGCTTCACCATCGCCTCCGCGACCTCCGCCGTGCGGACGAGCGCGAGCGCGGCTGCGACGTTCTTGTTGTGATCCGTTCCGTAGAGACCTTTGCCGAGCATGAGCTCGATCACGCGCGCCGCGCTCGGCCCGTTGCGCACGATCACCGTCGGCAAGAGCCAGATGAACTGCGTGAGCGCCCACGTGTTGGTCAGCTTGTCGATCACCGCGGTGATCTTGTCGACGTCTTCCAGCGACGCGAGCGCCGGCCAGAGCAGGTGCACGTTGTCGGTCTTCGCGATTTCGTCGACGTCCTCCGCGCAGAGCGCGCGATCGCCGATCGCCGCGTCGAGCAGCACGCGCGTCGATGGCGCTTGTCCCTTGCGCAAATCGACGACGAGCGCGCGCACCTTCGCGAGCTCCGCGTCGCCGAGCGACGCGACCCAATGACGAATCTCGATCCACGACTCGTCGGTCTTTCCGTACGTGGCCTCCGCCGTGAACGGTTTGTTCTCGAGCGAGAGCGTCGTCGGCGCGTTGTACGCGTTCGTGCCGTGCGTGTTGCGCGACAGGTTTCCGGCCGCCGCGATCGCGCGCAGCGCGAATTCGCCGCCTTCTTTTGCGAGCCAATAGCGCGCGAAGAGATCGCCGGCGTGCTCGTCGCGATACTCGCGGATCGCCGACATGAGCCGGTACGCAGCCGCTTCGGTCTCGACGTCGAGCTTCGCGGGCGGCGTCTCGCTCGCGTACGCCGTCTTCACGGCGACGAGCCGATCGCGCGACGCGTCCGTCTTCTTGATCCCCGCGTCGATGGCCTGAGCAAATTGCGCGTAGCGCGCGTGCAACTTCCCCCACGTCTCCGAGACGGACTTGGGTTTGAAATCGCGACCCGACGCGGGGTTCGGCGCGGCCGTTTGGATCAGGCGAGAGCTCGTGTCGATCACGGCCAGCGCGGACGAAGAGGACGAAGAAGAAACCGCCCTGCGCTCGGGCGCGTGATCCGCTTTCGGCGCCGCGGGCGCGGGAGTCGGCGCGACCACTTTCGCGGCTTTCTTCGGCGCGGCCGGTGCGGCCGGCGCCTCGGAGCTCTCACCGTCCTTCTTTTCGACGAACCCCTTCTTCACCTTGTCGCGCACGAGTCGATCGGTCTCGGTCTCGAGCTCGGATTCGTTCGCGCAGCGATGCAGCTGGATCTGCCCCTTCGCGCCGATCTTCCCGAACGTCACGCGCAGCGTGAGCTCGCGATCTTCGATCTGCCAAAACTTCTGTTCGCTCTCGTTCTCGAAGCGGCGCAGCATCGAACGCGGAGCTTATCGGCGATGCCTGCGCTCTCCGAGCTGCGCTAGCGTTCAGTCACATCGCGCGAGAAGCCTCTCGCACGAGGCGCAGACTAAACGTGCTTTTCGACGAGCTTGCCGAGGCGCGGGAGCGCGGCCTCGACGTTCTTCTTCGCGGTGCCGCGGAGCTTGTCGTACGTGCTGCGGACGACGCCGCTCTTCGCGTGCTTCGCGCGCTCGTCGGTGATGGAGAGGAGGGCGTCGGCGACGCGAGGTCCGTTCGCCGGAAAATACTCGCTCGGCTTCTTGTTCTTTTCGACCGCCTCCACGTAGAACGGGTCGAGCGCCTTCGCGAACTCGGGGAGCAAATCGGTCACGACTTGGCGCAGAAATCCGGGCTTGATGCCCTTCACCGCGCCGTATCCCGCTTTCAGCGCGAGACCCGAAATGCCGCCTTTGTCGGCGACCTCGGCGTCGATGAGCGCGAGGCAATCGTCGATCACGACGTCCTTCTTGTCGGCGGCGTTCAAAACCTCGGGCAGGCTCGGCATGTCGAGCCGCATTAGCACACTTCTGGACGACTAATGCACGCTGCCGCACGTCGGCTGGATCGGCGCGCTCTGGTCGTTGGTTTCGTTGCACTCGTGGAAGGTCGGGTTCTTCGGGTCGATGTAGATCGACGCGTACAGGTTGCTCTGCTCGGTCGCGGGGCTCGACAACGTCACGTCGAGCGTCTGCGTTTGACCCGGGTAGAGCAGGATGGTCGTCGTCACGGTGCCGACGAGCGTGTCGCCCGGCGTGACGTACACGTTCGCGACCACCCCCGCCGGCAAACCCGCCTGCCCGATGTTGCGCACCGACACGTGCGCGACGACCGGATCCACGCAGTCGGCCGTGAGCGACACGACCGCGTCCGGCGCGTTGAAGATCCCTTTGTCCTGTACGTTCTGGCGGAAGTCGTTGAGCCAAGAGAGCGTCCAGTTCTTCTGCTCGCCCTTCGGGATCGATCCGTAGACGTTCGGCGCGACGCACGCGTTGTCGCTGTCGTCGCAAATGTTCGACACGTGGTACGTGTGCTCGTTCCACAGCGTGCGCGTGCCGACCCACGAGTCCGCCGCGTCGCCGATCGCGACGAGCCCGCGATACGAAGAGTTCGACTGCGGTCCCGGCGTCCAATACTGCCCGTTGAGCGACGTCTTGCCAGCCTCGTAGCCGATGCAGTTCCACGTGTTCATGTCGACGCCTTGCGACGGGATGAGCATCTCGGCGTGTCCGTCGCCGTCGATGTCCGCGACGATGGACGCTTCGGTCGCCGTGAACGACGAGTGCGAGACCGCGAGGCGAACGTTTCCGTTCGTTCCGTCGAACACCCAGAGCCAGCACTCGTCGGCGTAGATCACCTCCGCTTTGCCGTCGCCTTCGAAGTCGAAGACCGTCGAGCCCGTGACCGACGATGAAAAGTCGTGGTTGCCGGTCTTCCAGAGGAGCGTCATGCCCGCGACTTTGTTGTTCGTGATCGTCGGCTTCACGACGGAGTAATAGTCCGCCGACGCGATGCCGATTTCGGGGTAACCGTCGCCGTCGAAGTCGGCGATGGTCGGGGGGCCTCCCGATCCTGCGCCGTGCGCGCCGACTGGGAGCGCGAAGGGACCGGCTTCGATCACGCCGGTCGCCCCGTTCAAGATCCAAACGTCGCCGTTGCCGACGACGACCGCTTCGGGCGCGCCGTCTTTGTCGAGATCGCCCACGCCGGGAAACCCGTCGTTGACGTTCGTGTTCTGCCAGAGGACGGCGCCGCTCGATTTGTAGCAAGTGTTGCCGGCGAGGAGCTCGAGGTTGCCGTCGTTCGCTTGGTCCATGTCCGCGAACGTCGGGATCGCTTGATCGGTCGCCCCGCCGGTTCCTTTTCCGCCGATCCACGCGCGTTTCAGCGCGCCGCCCTTCATCGTCCAGACCGTGTCCGCGTACGCGATCTCCGGCCATCCATCGAGGTCGATGTCCGCCACCGCGAGCCCGCCGCCCCACCCGGTGTTCTGGTTCACGGTGCCGTAGGGTTGGTCGCTCGTGTACTCGACGTTGCCGTTGCGATCGACGACCGCGATGTAACCTTCACCGGTCATCGCGACGATGTCCATGTAGCCGTCGCCGTCCATGTCGCCCGTCGCGACGGAGAGACCGGCCATGAAGCCGATCGAGTTCTTGCTCGCGGCTGCGAGCGACCACACTTCGTCGCCGGTCGTGCCGTCGATCATGCGGAGCACGCCGTCGCGGCACGCCTTCGTGTCCGGATTCGACGCGCTGTTGCAGTTGACCGTGCCGGTGTTGCCCGCGACGAACACGATGACCGGCGAGTCGAGTGAGTCGATTTTTCCGTCGCAGTTCGTGTCGTGGATGCGCCCGACGGTGGGCGTCGCCCAGACGTCGATGTCGTTCGGGTACGTGAGCGCGTTCGCGCCCCACGTCCACTTCGTCTTCGGGTTGAGCATGCCGCCCGACGGTGGGTGGTACTCGCAGTCCGCGATGCACGTGCCGCCGTCCGCCGTGGTTCCCGCGTCGCCTTGGCAGGTCGGCGGAAGCGGCAGGCACTTGCCTTCGACGGGGAGCGGATCGCATCCGGCTTCGAGGCCTGCGTCGCTCGCCCCGCCATCGCCGAGCGCGGGCTCGCAGTATTCGTTCGGAAGACAATCGGCGCCGCTTCGACACGGCGCGCCCGGCGTCACGCACTGATCGAACAAGCACACCGTGCCGCCGCCGCAACACGTGCTGCCGCACACGTTCGCCGCGCTGTTGCAGCACTCGCCGCCCTGCATGCACACGCCGCCGTCACCGCAGTCAGCAGACGATTTGCACCCCGCGTCGCCACCGAACGTCGGTCCGTCGGCGCCGCCGTCGCCCACCTGAACGTCGCCGCCGGTCGCGTCGGGACCGCCGTCGAACACGTTCGAGTCGTCCGAGCCGCATCCGACCCAAAAACCTGCGCCCGCGAAAATCAAGCACACGATGACGATGGCGCCACGCAGTTTCATTTTCGAGCTCCCGCTGCGGTTTGTCCCAACTGTACTTTTGCACGAATGGCCGAACGCGGGAAGAACCGTTGTGCTGCGAGAGCGGCGCGGAATGGTTTATGTGGGGCGCGATGATCGATGCGCGCTTCGATGACGTCGGCGACCCGCTCGAGCCGGTGCTCCCGCCCGCGGGCATCGAAGCGCGCAAGGTCGCGGACGTCGCGGGCGTGATCGCGGGCGCGACGCGCGGGCGCGTGGACGTCGCGGGCGTGCGCGGGGCAGCGTGCGTGCTCGTCGCAGAAGCGATCGCGTCGAAGGGGCGGCGCGTCGTGCTCGTCGCGCGCGACGCGGACGACGCGAAGCGGCTCGCCGACGATCTCGCGTTCGCGAGAGTGGACGACGTCCTCGTGCTCGCGGACGACGAGACGACGTCTCCGTACGCGCAAGTGAATCCCGATCGTCGCGCCGCGATGGCGCGCATGGCGACGCTCGCGCGGCTCGCACTCGGCAAACCGCCGAGCGTGCTCGTCGTCACGGCGACGTCGCTCGTGCGCAAAGTGGTTCCGCGCGCCGTGCTCCGCGCGCACACGCATCGCGTCGTCGCGGAGGACGCGCTCGCGCCCGACGGACAAGGACGCGATTGGCTCGTCGCGCGTCTCGCCGAGACGGGTTACCTCCGCGTGCCGCTCGTGGAGGACCCCGGCTCGTTCGCGGTGCGCGGCGCCATCCTCGACGTGTGGCCGCCGGGCGCGGTCGAGTCTTCGTCGGGACCCGTGCGCGTCGAGCTCTACGGCGAGCTCGTCTTGTCGATCAAACCGTTCGACGTGCACACGCAGAAGACCACGTCGCAGACGATTTCGGAGATCGCGATTCCGCCGGTGCGCGAGGCGATCCTCGCGCGCGAGTACGTCGCGCGCGCGCGCGATCGGCTCACGCAGCTCGCCGACGCGATCGACATGCCGACGCTCAAAGCGCGCGCGTTGATCGACGACGTGACGAGCGGGCGCGCGTTCTTCGGCGCGGACGCGTACCTCCCCGCGTTCTACCCGCAGCTCGAGTCGCTCTTCGACTTCGACTTGGGCGACGCCGTGATCATGCTGGAGGACCCACCGGCGATCGTCGCCGCCGTGCGCGACGCGCTCGCGCGCGCGACCGCCGACGTCGCGACCGAGGAGCGCACGCCGCATTTCTTGGTGAGCACGTTCTTCGAGGACGAAAACGAGCTCGTCGCGCGGCTCGAAGCGCGCCGCGTGGTCGCGATGCATCGCGCGGCGACGATCGGAACCGCGGAGGGGCTCGACGCGTACGAGGTCGCGCGCGAGCCGATGAACCTCGCCGCGCGCGATCACGAGGACCTCGCGCGCGCCGTGAAGACGGCGCGCACGACGAAAGGACGCGGCGCGACGCTCGCGCCGCTCGTCCGCCGCATTCGACATTGGCACGAGCACGGGCTTCGCGTGGTGATCTCCGCGCGCGCGGAGACGCAAGCCGAGCGACTCGTGTCGCTGCTCGGGCACCTCGGAGTCTCGTGCAAGGTGGGCGACGAGAGAGAGCGCGGCGCGGCGTCGGTCGTCGTCGGAAAGCTGTCGCGTGGCGTCGTGCTCCCGGCGGACGGGCTCGTCATCGTGACCGAAGAAGAAATCTTCGGCGGGCGCGCGCGGCGCGAGCGGAGCAAACAAGCGAGCGCCGAGCGCGCGCGATCGTTCGCCGAGGATCTGCGCACGCTCGCCGTCGGTGATTACGTCGTGCACGTCGATCACGGCATCGGGAAATACCAAGGGCTCGTGCACAAAGAGATCGGCGGGCTCGTCGTCGATCTGCTCGTCGTCGAGTACGACGCGGGCGACAAATTGTATTTGCCGGTCTACCGGCTCAATCAGCTCGAGAAATATTCGGGCGGCGAGGGCGCGCCGCCGAGGATCGATCGACTCGGCGGACAGACGTTCGCGAAGACGAAGAGCCGCGCGAGAAAGGCGATTCGCGAAATGGCCGATCAGCTCCTTCGTCTCTACGCCGAGCGCCGCGCGCAGACGCGGCCCGCGTTCCCGCCGCTCGACGACGATTACCGCGCGTTCGAGGCGACGTTTCCGTTCGACGAGACGCCCGATCAGGCGAAGGCGATCGACGACGTGCAGAGCGATCTCGGCGACGACCGTCCGATGGATCGACTCGTCTGCGGAGACGTCGGATTCGGCAAGACCGAGGTCGCGATCCGCGCGGCGTTCCGCGTCGCGATGGCCGGAAAACAAGTCGCCGTGCTCTGCCCGACGACGGTCCTCGCGCAGCAACACTTCCGCACGTTCGAAGCGCGCCTGCGCGATTACCCGATCCGCATCGCCACGCTCTCACGATTTCAGACCGACAAGGAAACGCGCGAGACGCTGCTCGCCGCGAAAGAAGGGAAGGTCGACGTCGTCATCGGCACGCACCGGCTCCTCTCGAAGGACGTGCACTTCAAGGATCTCGGTTTGCTCGTCGTCGACGAAGAGCAGCGCTTCGGCGTCGCGCACAAGGAGCGCATCAAACAGCTCCGCGCGTCCGTCGACGTGCTCACGCTGACCGCGACGCCCATCCCGCGCACGCTGCAAATGGCGGTCGGCGGTCTGCGCGATCTCTCGCTCATCACGACGCCGCCCGCCGATCGCCGCGCGGTGCGCACGATCGTGACGCGCTACGAAGAATCGATTTTGGCGGAGGCCGTGCGCCGCGAGCTCTCGCGCAGCGGACAAGTGTTCTACGTCTACAACCGCATCGAGGGCATTTACGAGCGCGCGCAGCGTCTTCAGAAGATGGTGCCCGAGGCGCGCATCGCCGTCGGCCACGGACAGATGGAGAGCGCGCTCGAAAAAACGATGATCGATTTCGTCGACGGGAAATACGACGTGCTCGTCGCGACGGCGATCGTCGAGAGCGGGCTCGACATCCCGCGCGCGAACACGATCTTGATCGATCGCGCGGACATCTTCGGACTGTCGCAGCTCTACCAACTTCGCGGACGCGTCGGTCGATCGAAAGAGCGCGCGTATTGTTATCTCATCGTGCCGCCGATCGACGCGATGAGCGACGAAGCGCGCTCGCGCATCGAGGCCATCGAGCGTCACACCGAGCTCGGGAGCGGATTTCAAATCGCGTCGCTCGATCTCGAGCTGCGCGGAGCGGGCGACGTGCTCGGCGGAGAACAATCGGGGACGGTCGCGACGGTCGGCTTCGATTTGTTCTGCCGCATGCTCGAAGAAGCGGTTCACGAGCTGCGCGGCGAAGAGATCGTGCACGAAGTCGATCCGGAGCTCTCGTTCGACGTCGTCGCGCTCTTGCCGGAGACGTACGTGCCCGACGTCGGCGTGCGCCTCCAGCTCTACAAACGCCTCGCGAGCGCGATCGACGAGCAGCACGTCGCGGACATCGCGGAAGAGATGGAGAACCGTTTCGGCGCGCCTCCGAACGAAGCCAAGCGTCTCGTCGAGCTCATGAGCCTCAAGACGGAGCTACGCCGATTGCGCGTGCTCGGGTGCGAGGCGAGCGCGCGCCAAATCACGCTTCACCTCCGCGAGGACACGCCGCTCGATCCGAAGAAGATCACCGATCTCATTCGCGCGCCGAAGAGCCCGTATCGACTCTCGCCCGACATGCGCCTCACGTGTCGATGCGACGGAACGAAGAACGCGATCGACAACGCGAGCGCCGTGATGAGCGATCTGTCGAAGTGCCTCAAGCCGTGACTTCGACGTGCAACGCGCTTGCGTCGAACGCGACCGCGTCGCGTGTTACCGTCGTCGTCATGCGACTCGCGGCGGTTTGCGTGCTTCTGGTGGCGTGCGGTGGGAAAATCAGCGGCGACGACACGATCTTGCAAGACGCGAGCACGAAGGACGCGACGAACGGCGGCGGCGGCGGCGGTGACGCGGGCACGAACGGCGTCGACGCGTCGGTGCCCACGTGCGGCGGCGGCGGCGACACGGCGACGAGCATCTCCGACGCGGGGTGCAGCGTGAGCTCGGGATACACGTGCGACGACACCACGTACCAGATCGATTGCACGTGTCCTCAGGCGACGTGCACGTGCTCGGCGCAAGGACCCAACACCGCGTCGTCGACGATCGTGTCCGCGCCGAGCATTTGCCCCACGTGCGGCCTCACCGTCTCCGACTACACGACGATCTGCGGATTCCCGACGCACTGACGTGGCCACGATCCTCGTTCCGCTCCCCGATCGCGACTACGACACGACCGAGGTCGCCGTGCCGTGGAAGCTCCTTCGTGAGCGCGGTCATCGCGTCGTCTTCGCGACCGAGCGCGGCGACGTCAAGCCCGAGTGCGATCCGCGCTTGCTGAGCGGCGTCCTCTTCGGTCAGCTCGGCGCGGAAGAAGAGCCGAAGCGCTTTTACGCGGAGATGATCGAGAGCGAGGAGATCGCGCGCCCGCTTTCGTGGAGCACGATCGACGTCGCCGCGTTCGACGCGCTCCTCTTGCCCGGCGGTCACGCGCCGGGCATGCGGCAGTACCTCGGGAGCGAGGCGGTGCACGCGCTCATCGCGGATTTCTGGCGCACCAAGAGACCGGTCGCAGCGATTTGCCACGGGGTCCTCCCGCTCGCGCGCGCGAAGGTGCTCGCCGGAAAGAAGACGACGTGCCTGCCGAAATACATGGAGCGCACGGCGTACTTTCTCACCGCGTGGAAGCTCGGTCGTTACTATCGAACGTACGACGCGTACGTCGAAGACGAAGTGATCGCGTCGCTCGCGTCGCCCGACGACTTCGTTCGCGGCCCGCGTGTGCTCACAAAACGCGGCACTCTCGATGACGACTCGCCCGCGATGGTCGTCGAGGACGACAACTACGTCTCTGCGCGCTGGCCAGGCGACGCGTACCTCTTCGCGAAGAAGCTCCTCGCGCGGCTTTGAGCTCGGCGGGGAGCTTCAAAACGGCGGCGAGCCGCCTTGCGCGATGCAGCGCTTCGCCATCTCGGCCGCCGGTCGTCGCGCGCCCGCCAAGTACGCTTGACGCGCCGAGCGGCAGACGGCGGGCTCGTTCGCGTTGTTGTTGTACGTCGGCGGCGGCGGGTTCGTGTACGTCTGCGTGTACGTCGGCTGCGTGACCGTGTACGTCGGCTGAGCGGGTTGCGTCGCGGTTGGTTGGGTGTTCGCCGCGATTGCGCCGGCGTCGTGGTGAACGGTGGGCGCGACGAGCGCTTGCGTGCTCGTCGTCGTCTTGCCCGCGTCGAGCGCGAGGGGCGCGATCGTGTCCGCGGTGATCGGATTGGCCGTGACTGCGGTCACGGTGGTCTCCGGCGCCGTGCTCGCGACGTTGGTCGTCGCGGTCGGCGCGGTCGACGCGGTCTTGCCGATGTAGCCCTGCGAGTACGCGAACACGACGCCACCACCCGCGAGCACGAGGAGCGCAAGGAGCGCGAGCGCGATCACGAGCCCACCGCCGCCTTTCTTCGGTTGCGGCGGAGGGGGCGCTTGAGGAAACGGCTGTGGGGTGTACGCGACGTTGCTTCCCGTCGGGTAATACGCCGCCGCGGGTTGTTGTCCGCTCGGATAAGCGCCGGCAATCGGCGCGGGTGTTGGAACCGCGCCGACGATCGGCGCGCCCGGTTGCGTCGCGCCCGGCGCGTACGCAGACGCGGGGGGCGCTGCGGCCATCGCGCTCGCGAGCGCGTCACCCGAGGAGAACGCGTTGAAGAAATCCGTCACCGTCGCGAAGCGTCGATCGGGATCCTTCTCGAGCCCGCGCAGGATCGCGGCCTTCATCGCGGGCGGGATGCGCGCGCTCGTCGGGAACGTCTCGAGCGGTCGCGGCTGCGCGGTCATGTGCGCCGTCGCCCACTCCCACGCGGTGTTTCCGTTGAACGGCAAACCTCCCGTGAGCATTTCGTACGCCATCACGGCGAGCGAGTAGATGTCGCTGCGGCGGTCGACGGGCTTGCCCGTGAATTGCTCCGGGCTCATGTACGGCGGCGTGCCGAGCACCATGCCTTGTTGCGTGAGCTTCTGCTCGCGCTCGTCCACCTCGCTCGAGCGCTTCGCGATTCCGAAGTCGAGCACCTCGACCCAATCGTGCTGCCCGGCTTTGTCGCAGAGCACGACGTTGTCCGGCTTCAAGTCGCGGTGAACGATGCCGAGCCCGTGCGCCTCTTCGAGCGAGCCGCACACTTGCTTCATGATGTTGAGCACGCGCGCCGGCTCCATCGGTCCGGTCGTCTCGAGCCACGCCGCGACGCTCTTGCCCTCGACGAACTCCATCACGATGTAGAGCGTGCCGTCGTCCATCTTGCCGAAGTCGAAGACTTGGATCGTGTTCGGGTGTTGAAGCCCGGCGACCGTTCCGACTTCGCGCTCGAAGCGCGCGAGGATCTGCGGATCGTGCGAGAGGTGCTCGTGCAGCGTCTTGATGGCGACTTTGCGGATCGTGTTTCCGAGCTTCTGCTCGCCCTGATACACGCACCCCATCCCGCCTTCGCCGAGCAAGCGAACGATCCGATACTTCCCCCCAATCTCCACACCGACGAGTCTGTCGGGCCCCACGGTTTGATCGTTCATGCTGCCGCCAAGGTTACCACCTGATGTTGGACGTGCGAGGCCGGGATTCGTTCTATTGCTGGGTCGGGTTGCACGACACGTCCGTCGTGAGCGGGCTGAACGAATAGGACGTGTAGTCCGGTGTGCTCGTGAACGCGTCGTAGGGGATCGCCGCGTCGAGCACTTCTTCGCTTTGGTACGGCGCGCCGAAGAGGTTCGCGAGCAGCTTGTGAATCGCGGACGTCCCGATTTTCGTGTGGCTGACGTAGCCGTGCTTCACCCACGGCGAAATCATGATGAGCGGCGTTCGGTGCGCGTCGACGTGATCCTCGCCCATCGCCGCGTCGTCCTCGGTCACGATGACGAGCGCGTTCGGCCAATAGGGCGAGTGCGAGATCGCGTCGACCACAATGCCCGTCGCGACGTCGTTCGCCGCGATCATGATGTCCGGCGAAGGGAGCCCCGCCGCGCTCCCGAACGTCGCGTCGTTCGGCAAGAGCATGTACGTGAGGGACGCAAGATCGCACGTCGCGCGCGCGCGCGCGGCGAAGTAGCACGCCTTCTCGGTGTCCGGCGTCGCGAGGCTCTCGAGCACGCCGGGAAAATTCGGATCGATGCTGTTGGCGCCGATGCCGACGATCTCGCCCATGTCTTGGTAATCGATCGCGTTCTTGTCGCCCCAAATGAAGAGCGAGCCTTCGCCTGGTGAGCCGTACGTCGCGTTGATGCCTTGCGCGCGGAAGCGCGCGCCGCGCGCCGTCGAGCTCCACGAGCGCTCGACGTAGTCGGTCGAGCGACCGTACGCGGTCCACACGTGACCTTGAATCGCGCTCTCGCTCGCCGCGCCGTAGTCGTCGAAGTTCGTGAACTGCTCGGCGAGCGCGCGCGTGTTCGCCCAGAGCTCGTTCATTCGATTCGGATAGAGGACGTCTTGCGCGTCGCCGTTCACGCCGGACAAATCACCGAACACGCCGTCGAACGATTTGCTCTCGCGCACGATCCACACGACGTACTGGATGTCGCCGCTCGGCCCGACGGTGTTGGTGAGCGGGATGGGAAAATCGTAGGTGCGCGGCGGGCACGTCACGGTGGGAAATCCCGACGACGTTTGGCGCGACGCGACGACGGTGTCGCTCATCGCGTCGAGATCGGACAGCGCGGGCGGCGCGATGAGCGCGACGGATCCCTTCGTGAGATCCTCGACGCTCGCCGTTCCGCTCGAGGGTCCCGTGCCGTGACCCTTCGCGGTCGCGACGACGAGCGAGCCGTCGTCGCGCAGCTTGAGCGCGGTCGGCCACCACGAAGTCGGAATGCGCCCGAGCGACGCGAGCGGCGCGGTCGCCGTCGGGTTGTACGCGTAGACGTCGATCGCGTTGATCCCCGCGAGCGTCGCGTAGACGCGCGACAGGTTCGGATCGAACGCGAGCACGCCCGGCGACGGACCAGGCAAACCGTCGCTGCGCGTCGAGAGCGTTTGATCGAGCTTGCCGGTTTGATCGAACACCGAGATCGTGTCGTCGTCGCTGTTCGCGACGATGACGTTCGTGGGCGTGATGACGACGCCTTCGGGATTTTTTCCGGTGGGATACGCCGCGGTGATCGCGCCTTGCGAGCTGTCGAAGCGCACGAGATGTCGCGCGTCGTACTCGGTCAGCCAGAACGTGTGACCGGCGGCGTCGTTCGGATCCGCGAAGACGCCGAAGAACTGCTGCGCGGGCGAAAAATCGATCGGCGTCGTCGTCTTCGCGGAGAGATTCACGACGAGCGCCTGCGACGATCCCGCGCCGGGCGCGACGACGAGCACGTTCGGATCGCCCGTCGTCGCGAGACCTCCCGCGTAGAACAAGCCGGGCACGCCGAGGCTCACGTCGTTTTGCGCGTCGCGCGCGAGCGCGCCGGACGTCGTGTCGATCGTGAACGCGTAGATTTTCGCCGCGCCTGCGCCGGACACGTAGATCTCGTTCGGCGCGACGAACGCCATGCCGTAATCGATCGAATCGCCGCCGCCCGCGCTGAGCTTCACTTCGCTGACCATCGCGGGCGCGTCTTGCGCGAGCAAATCGAGATCGACCGTGTAGAGCGCGTTGTCCTCCGCGCCCGCGTCGACGAGCACGGCGTAGCTCGTCTGCGGGATCAAAATCTCGTCGACGAGGAACGCGCTCTTCACGTCCGACCCGTGCACGATTTGATCGTGGCCGGCGGGTTGGATGAAATGTCCGTCGGGCAGGTGCCAGCGGTTCGCGACGGTCGAGTCGAGCCCGATCGACTCGAGCGCTTGTCCCGTCGGCGCGCTCGACGTGCACTTGCCTTGCGTCACGTCGGGAAACGTCGAGCCGTCGAACCCCATGCAATCGGCGTGGACCATCGCGGCCCACGGCTGCATCGCGGGGCATTGGTACGGCTGCGAAGGCTCGCCGCACGTGCACGAGAGCTCGCACGATTGGTAGTCGGTGCACTTCAGCGCGTCGACGTAGCTCTGCGGCGTGGAGAAATCGACGCACGGCACGGGAGGCCCCGGGTACGAATCCGGGTCCGTCTCCGGACACGCCGCGAGCACGAGCGGCGCGAGAAGCAGAAGCAAGCGCGAGCGCCCCAAGACGTTCATCGGGCGCGCAGGCTACAATGAGTCTTGCCCATGCACACCGAGGATCGTCCGAGCTCTTTGGTGACGTCGCCGCTCGTCGAGCTCATCGCGTCGTCGGTCATCGGAGACGATCACGCGATGCTCGGGCCGTACGGTCCCAGGCGCGTGACGTACGCGGACTACACGGCGAGCGGTCGCGCGCTTTCTTTCATCGAAGATTTCATTCGCGAGCAAGTCTTGCCGTCGTACGCGAATACGCACACCGAGAGCTCGGGTACGGGGCTTCAGACGACGCGCCTTCGCGAAGAGGCGCGCCGCATCATCCGCGACGCGCTCGGCGGCAACGACGACGACCGCATCATTTTTTGCGGCTCGGGATCCACCGCGGCGATCGACAAGCTCGTTCACATCCTCGGCATCCGCATTCCGTCGACCCTCGAGGATCGCTACCACCTCTCGCGTCACATCCCGCGCGAAGAGCGGCCTGTCGTCTTCATCGGTCCGTTCGAGCACCACTCGAACGAGCTCGCGTGGCGCGAGTCGATCGCGGAGGTCGTCACGATCAGCGAAGACCGCGACGGTCACATCGATCAAGAGCACCTCGCGCGCGAGCTCGTTCGCTACGCGGATCGCCCGCTGCGCATCGGGAGCTTCTCCGCGGCGTCCAACGTGACGGGCATCGTGAGCGACACGTACGCGATCGCGAAATTGCTCCACGAGCACGGCGCGCTCTCGTTCTGGGATTTCGCGGCGGCCGCGCCGTACGTCGACATCCACATGAACCCGCCGGACGAGCCGCTCGCGTACAAAGACGCGGTCTTTCTCTCGCCGCACAAATTCATCGGAGGGCCCGGCACGCCCGGCATCCTCGCGCTCCGAAAATCGATTTGCCAAAACCGCGTGCCCACGGTGCCCGGCGGCGGCACGGTGATGTACGTCAACGCGCACGAGCACGTTTATCTCGACGACGTCGAGCTCCGCGAAGAGGGCGGCACGCCCGCGATCATCGAGAGCATCCGGGCGGGGTTGATCTTCCAGCTCAAAGAGACCGTCGGGCCCGAGATCATCACGGCGCGCGAAGAGCACTTCATTCGTCGCGCGATCGACGCGTGGCAAAACAATCCGAACATCGAGGTGCTCGGCAACACGCGCGCGGAGCGGCTCGGGATCGTGTCGTTCGTGATCAAGAACGGCGGGCGCCACCTGCACCACAATTTCGTCGTCGCGGTGCTGAACGATTTGTTCGGAATTCAGTCGCGCGGCGGGTGCTCGTGCGCGGGGCCGTACGGTCACCGCTTGCTCGGCATCGATCTCGATCGGTCGCACCAATTCGAGCGCGAGATCTCGCGCGGGTGCGAAGGCATCAAGCCCGGTTGGGTCCGCGTGAGCTTCAACTACTTCATCGACGAGCGCGTCTTCGAGTACATCGTGTCCGCCGTCGATTTCATCGCGCTGCACGGCGAAAAAATCCTGCCCGACTACCGCTTCGAGCCGCTCACCGGTTTGTGGCACCACAAACGCGGCGCGGTCGAGCCGCCTCTCAAGCTCGCCGACATCCGCTACGAAGGTTCGCGCGTGATCATGCCGAAGCACCGCGAGCGCGCGTCGATCGACGAGCTCCCGCGTTACCTCGACGAAGCACGCGCGATGTTCGCGTCGCGCACGCCGGAGCCCGACGCGCCGCGCGGCTCGCTCGGCGCGCACGCGATCTCGACCGAGTTCGATTCGCTTCGGTGGTTCTGGCTCCCCGAAGCGTGTCTCGCGTGATCACTTGAGCCGCGAGTGGTGCGGCGGAAGCGCGTGGAGCGCGTCCCACACTTGCCGATCGAGCCCGGGCTGATCGTCGGGCTCGGTGAAATCCCAAAACTGCGCTTGCGTCGATCCCGCGGTGCCGCTCGGGTTGCACGAGAGATCGGTCCACTTGCGCGGAATGTACGTGTACGGCGTGTAATCCGGCGTTGATGTGAAGATGTCGAGCGGCAGCGGCGAGTTCGCGATCGTGTCGTTGCGGTAGCTCTTGCCGAAGATGTCCGAGATGAGCTTGTGGAGCGACGAGAGGTGATAGTGCCCGTGGCTCACGTAGCCGCGCTTGATCCACGGCGACGCGAAGAGCGCGATCGATCTGTGCACGTCGACGTGATCGCCGCCTTCGGACGGATCGTCTTCGACGACGATCACCAAGCTGTTCTGCCAGAACGGCGAGTGCGAGAGCCCGTCGAGGAACATGCCGGTCGCTTCGTCGTTCGTCGCGATCATGAGCGCCGGGTTCGGCTCCTTCGCGGCGAGCCCGAAGGTGTGATCGTTCGGCAACCAGATGTACGTGAAGTCCGCCGGGTCGCACGTCGCGCGCAGACGCGCGGCGTCGTAACACGCGCCGAGCGTGTCCGGGATGGTCCCGTCGCTCGTCCCGCCGGGCCAGTGGACGTCGCGCGTCGCGGCGAGCCCGCCGACGAACTCGCCTTGGTTCTGGACGTCGACGCCGTTGTTCGTGAGAAACTCGAACACGTTGCCTTCTTGCGGCGTCGTCTCGTCGCCGATGCCCGGTTGGTACGTCACGGAAAATTCTCCGCGCCCCCAGATGTTGACCCAACGGCGCTCGGCGTAGTCGGTGCTGCGACCGAACACCGTCCACGTGTGACCCTGAATCGATTGCTCCGAGTCGATGTAGTAGTTGTCCATCTGCGCGAACTGCGAGCCGATGGCGAACGCGTTCGGATAAATCTCGTCCATGTTGCCGGGCGCGAGCACGAGGTCCGCTTCGCCGTCGACGTTGGGCTGCGCGCCCATCACGTAGTCGAACGTTTTGTTTTCGCGCACGATGAAGAAGACGTGCTTGATGAGCGCGCTCGCGCCCGTGCTCGGATCGGTCGGTACTGGGAAGTCGTACGGCGCGCCGTTGCACTGCACCGTCGGGTAGCCGTCGAGCGCGGCGACGTCGTTTTGTTGCGTCACCGATTGTGTGTAGTTTGCAAGTGTCGGCGAATCCGGCGGAGAAATCGCGGCGATCGTGCCCGCCATTTTCTGCGCTTCGTTCGCCGTGGAGATCGCGTAGTACGTCGCGTCGAGCCCGATGCCGTGGCCGCGACCGGTGAGCGCGTAGATCGTGCCGTCGGTCGGATCGACGCTCACCGCGCTCGGCCACCAGCTCGTCGGGATCTCGCCGGCCGCGGTGAACGTCGGCGGCGATTGACTCGTGTCCACGTCGAACACCGCGAGCGCGTTGTCTCCCGCGAGCGTGACGTACAAACGCGAGAGCGTGGCGTCGAAGGCGAGCGCCGACGGGCTCGGTCCGTTGATCGTCGACACTTGGATTTCGTTCACGTCGTTTCCGGTCGTGCGATCGACGAGCGAGAGCGTGTCCGAGAGCGAATCGGCGACGAGCATGTACTTCGCGTCGAGGAAGATGATCTCCTCGGGTGATTTTCCGACGGTGAGCACGTTCGCGGATTGGTTCGACACGTTGATTTGGAGGAGCCGCATCTTCGACGTGTCGTTGAAATCGACCGCGGTCGTCCACAGCGTCGCGTACGCGGTGTTGCCCGTCGCGTCGAACGGATCGAAGTGGAGCGCGTAGAGATCTTTTCCGCCGGCGTCGATCGTCGCGAGCTGCTTCCCGTAGTTCGTCGTGTCGAGACCGATGACGAAAATCGGCGTGTCGAGCGATTGACCGACGAGCATCGTCTTTCCGTCGGGCGAGATGTCGATTCCGGACGGCAGCGTGCCCTGCGGGAGCGCGATGTTCTTCGCCGCGTCCGCCGTGATCGCGCCGGTCGTCTCGTCGAAGTCGAACGCGAGGATGCTCGCGGTGCCGCTGTCGCTCGACGCGTACAAGATTTTTTGCGACGTCGAATACGCGAGCCCGTAGTTCACGCCCTTCGGAGGTTGATACGCGACGCGCGCGACCTCCGCGCTCGCGGGCGTCGTCTTGAGGAGCGTCGTGTCGATGACGCGGATCGACTGCGTGTAGTAGCCGTTGTCGTTGATGGCGAGAAAGCGCGTGTTCGGGATCATGAGCTGCGCGGCGGGGAATCCCCCGTCGGTCTCGAAGACGAGCTCGCTGCCCGCGGGCGCGAGGCGGCGACCGTCGGGCAAGATGATCGGCATCGACGTGATCTCGGCCTTCGCGATCGCCGAGCCCGACGGCGCCGTCGCGACGCACTGACCTTGCACGACGGCCGGGTACGTCTTGCCGTCGAACGATCCGCACGCGTCGGGATCGTGCGGGATGGTCGTCCAATCGGCGAGCGCCGGGCACACCCAAGGCGCCGTGCTCTCACCGCAGCTCGGATCGCACGCGAGCGCGCACGATGGGTTGCTCGCGATGCCGAGCACGAAGTCGTCCGGATCTTCCGGCGTCGGCGGTGGAGTCGGCGTGGAGCCGCACGCGATCGCGAGGGCGCAGAGCGAGAGACCGAAGCGCATCGTCATCCTCCTCCGTCGGTGTCGTTCGCGCCTGGCGTGAGCGCGGACGCATCGGGTGAGCCGGGTCGCGGCGGCCACGGGAGCGCCCAGCGCTGCCCCGTCGCGCGATCGACCAGCTCGAGCTTGTCGCCGCGGCTCGTCGCGGGGAAGAAGACGCCGATGCGCGTGCGGAGGTGCGCCGTCATGCGCACGCCGCCGTCCGCGTCGGGCACCGCCATGCCGGGAAAATCGAACCGCGTCCGCTCGACGAGCACGCCGTGCGCGGTGAGCTCGATCGCGAAGCGCCCCATGGCGCGCGGCGTCGTCATCGGTTGCGGCATCTCGATCTTGCGCACGGTGACGAGGTACACGTCGCCCGAGTCCCACCGCAGATCGAAGACCCACTGCGTCTGTTCGGTGAGCGGCGGCGGATCGTGCATCACGCTCTCGGCGATCACGACGCGATTTTGCGCGAGCGCGATCGCCGGAGCGAGTGGCAAGACGAACAGAAGAAGCGCGCGCCGCACGCAATCGAGCGTAGCACCGAGCGCGCTCCGCCGCGCCGCCGTGCGATAATCCGCGGCGCGCGATGAACGTGACGCCGCCGAAGACGGAGGGTGAGCTCCTCGAGCGCGCGCGCGCGCTTGCCGGCGTGCCGATCGACGAGCTCGCCGCGCGCGCCGCGATGTCCATCGACGCCGACACCGTGCACGCGAAAGGAAAGATCGGCGAGCTCCTCGAGCGCGCGCTCGGCGCGACGGGGAGCGGCGCGGAAATGGATTTTCCCGGTCTCGCGATCGAGATGAAGACGGTGCCGATCCAAAACGGCAAGCCCGCCGAGTCGACGTTCGTCTGCGCGTTGCAGCTCATGAACCTCGATCGCGCGGAGTGGAAGACCTCGTGGGTGCGGAGAAAATTGTCGCGCGTCTTGTGGGTGCCGATTCTCCGTCCCGCGTCTGCGGACGGCGTACGCGCGCGCGTCGGCGAGGCGAAGATTTGGTCGCCGAGCGAACGCGAAGAGCGCGAGCTGCGCGCGGACTTCGAGGAGATCGTCGGGCGCATCGCGATCGGCGACATCGAAGATCTCTCCGCGCGCGTCGGCACCCACCTCCAACTGCGACCGAAGGCCGCGACGGGAAGCGTACGCACCGCGGCGCCCGCGCGCGACGGCGAGATCGTCTCGACGGTCCCGCGCGGATTTTATTTGCGCGCGAACTTCGTCGAGGCCGTTCTATCCTCCTGCTGACGCAATGGGGGATCGCAAGGTCCAGGGGAAAACGCTCTTGCCGAAGGAGGTCGCGCGCACGTTGCGCTCGCGGCTCACCGTCGAAGTGCGCCGTCGCACGCAGCTCGCGAGCGACGCGTCGTCGCCCGCGAGCGCGCCGAGGAAATCGGGCGAGCAGCTCGCCGTCGCGACCACGCAGCCGCCGCCGCCGCCCGAGGCGGGCGAGCCCGGACCGCGCTACGTCTTCATGAACGAAATCGGGCGCGGCGGGATGGGACGCGTCGACGAAGTCTTCGACAACATGCTCGGGCGGAGCGTCGCGCAGAAGAGCGCGCTCGACGACGGCGGCGAGTCGTACGCGACGATGCTCGTGAGCGAAGCGCAGACGTGCGCGCAGCTCGAGCACCCGTCCATCGTCCCCGTGCACGACATCGGCGTCTCCGATCGGGGCACGCCGTTCTACACGATGCGTCGCGTGCGCGGCCGCACGCTCTACGACGTGCTGCGCGACATCGAAAAACCCGCGACGCGCGCGCAGCTCCTCGCCGTGCTCCGCCAAGTGTGCCTCGCGGTGGACTACGCGCACTCGCGCGGCGTCGTGCATCGCGATCTGAAACCCGAGAACGTGATCGTCGGCGAGTTCGGCGAAGTGTACGTGCTCGATTGGGGAATCGCGGAGCTCCTCGAAGGCAGCAACGTGAAGCGCGCGATGAAGGACTCCGTCAGCGCGGGCAGCCCGGGATACATGGCGCCCGAGCAGATCCTCGGCGGGCGCGTCGACGCGCGCACCGACGTCTTCGCGCTCGGCGTGATGCTCTACGAAGCGCTCTCGGGTTTGCGTTTGTTCCAAGACGACGATCGCGCGAGCCTCGTGTCGCGCGCTTCGGGCGAGTTCTTGCCCGCGAACCACGTGCCGCCCGGCGCGCTCGGATCGAGTCACCTCGAGTCGCTCGTGCGCGCGTGCATCGAGCCCGCGGCGGACATGCGACCGGGCTCGGCGCGCTTCATCGCGGACGCGATCGACGATCACCTCGACGGCGAGCGCGCGCGCGCGGAGCGCAAACGCGAAGCCGACGCGCTCGTGATGGAAGGCGATGCGATTTTCGACGCGTTCGTCGCGCTCGAAGCGGAAGCGCGCGCGCTCGCGGAGCAAGCGGAGGACGAGCTCGCGAAGGTCGCCGGTTGGCGCGCGGTCGGCGCGAAGCAGAGCGCGTGGGAGAAACAAGTCGAAGCGCGGCGCATCGCGTCCGAAGCCGCGCGCACGCTCGGTCGCGCCGAAACCGCGTACCTCCGCGCGATCGGGCGCGTCGAAGATCACGAAGGCGCGCGTCGAGGTCTCGCGCGGCTCTACTTCCGCCAATTCGAGGACGCGGAGCGACGCGGCGACGAAGGGCGCATGGCGCAGCACCTCGATCACGCGCGCACGTACGACGACGGACCGCTCGCGCTCGAGCTCGCGAACCAGGGCGAGATCGTCGTCGTGTGCGATCGCGGCGACGTCGAGATCGAAATCGCGAAGTACGAGACGCGCGGCATCCTCCTCGAGCTCGGCGCGTCCGAGAAAATTCGCCCGAGCGACGCGAAGCGACTCGACGTCGGATCGTGGATGGTCACCCTCCGACGCGGCGATCGGACCATCCGCGCGCCGGTCGCGATCGGCCGCGCGAAGAGGCACGAGCTGCGCGTCACGTGGAAGGACGTTCCACGCGGGATGATTTTGATTCCGGGAGGCCCGTTCATCGCGCCGGACGAGTCGCGCGTCGCGCGCATGAAGCCGCACGTGCTCGGAGATTTCGCGATCGCCGAGTTTCCGGTGACGATGGGCGAGTACGCGCAGTTCCTCGATTCGCTCACGCCCGCGGAGGTGAATTTGCGCATGCCCCAGATTCGCGGCGAGCACACGCGCTGGCTCGAGAAGCACGACGGCGTTTGGCGCGTGAACGAGCACCTCGTCGAAGGCGAAGCGCGCCGCCGCGTGCCGCGCGAGCACGAGCTCGATCTTCCCGTGCTCGACGTGAGCTGGTTCGACGCGAACGCGTACTGCGCGTGGCGATCGAAGAAGGAGGGGGCCGCGTTTCGTTTGCCGACGTCGCTCGAGTGGGACAAGGCCGCGCGCGGCGTCGACGGTCGTCCGTACCCGATGGCCGTGCGATTCGATCCGTGCCTCGCGAAGCTCCGCGAGTCGCGCCCCGAGTCGAGTCAGCCGGAGATCGTCGGCGCGTTCCCGCACGACGTCTCGCCATACGGCGTGCGCGACATGATGGGCGGCGTCGGCGATTGGACCTCGACGCTCGTCGGAGACGATCCGCGTCCGCCGAAGAACGAAAACGACGTGCGCGCGCAAATGGTCCAAGCGCTCACGCGCGGCGGCTCGTGGTCGGCGATGTTCCTCGAGCCGCTCATTGGTCGCGCGGCGTACCGCGTGATCGATCGCGGCGCGTGGTTCGGATTCCGCGTCGCCATGGACGTCGCGGGGACGAGCACCGCGCTCGATGTCACGCCGATGAAACGCTGAACCGGGCGCCGACCGGTGTTAGCCTCACCGCGCTCGCCGGAAGTCGGAGGGGAGCGTTTCCCACGAACGAGGAGGAAATCATGGCCAGCATCATCGATGTCGAACTCACTGCGGTGTCGGGCGGTTTGCAGCTCGCGAAACGAACGCTCGACGACGTGCTCGCGCGCGTCACCGTGAATCCAGGACCACCTTACGATCCGGCCGCGATCGCGTCGATCGCCGCGATCATCGCGACGGCGCAATCCATCGTGACCGAGTCGCAACAGATCCAAACGATCCTGCAGAGCAGCAATCCGACCGGCGGCGGCACGCCGGGCGCTTGAGTTAGTCGCGCTCGAGCAGCGCTTCGTCTCCGCCGAGCTCGCGCCACAGGGCGCGGAGCTCGGCGGGGATGGGCGCGCGGACGTCGAGCCAATCGTCGACGCGCACGCGCGCGCAGTGGAGCGCGATGCGCGTCACGGCGATCACCTTGCCCGACGCGAGCACGATCGATCGCGCGCCGCCGTAATCGCGATCGCCGATGAGCGGCGCGCCGGCGTGCGCGGCGTGCACGCGGATTTGGTGCGTGCGTCCGGTGACCGGCTCGACGGAGAGGAGCGCGGCGCGCGCCGTGGTCGCGACGACGCGGTACCGCGTGAGCGCGTCGGTCGCGTCACGTCCGTCGACCATCCGCTTCTTCGGATCGCGCGCGCGACCGATGCGCGCGCTCCACGTGCCTTCATGTTCCTGCAGAAGGTTGACGCGCGGCGCGCGTTCGGAGAGCGCGACGTAACGCCGGAAATATCGGCCCGAAATGCGTGCATGATGCAACGATGCGCGCGCCGCGTCGGTCGTCGTGAAGACGACGACGCCGCTCACCTCGCGATCGAGGCGCGACGTCGCGTGGAGCAAGCGCGGATCGATCTTCGCGGCGCGCGCCGCGCGATGCAGGAGCGAGCCGTGCGCGTCGTGCGCGTCGGGGATGGTCGGGATGCCCGCTGGTTTGTCGACGACGAGCGCGCCGCGCGCGTGAAAGAGGATCGCGACGTCTTCGATCTTCGTCTCGCGGCGCTCGGTGATGCGCACTTCGTCGCCCATGCGCACCGCGTCGCCCGCGCGCGCGCGCTGCCGGCCGATGAAGACGCGACCTTCCGCGATCGCGCGCGCGTCTCCTCGCGCGCGCGTGACGATCGCTTCGACGCGATCGCCGTCGCCTTCTCGCACGATCCAAATCTTCTCAGCCACGCACGCGCTCGATCGTTCCGTGATCGCCGTCGAGGCGCACGACGTCGCCGGTGCGCAGGAGGCGCGTCACGCCGGGCACGTTGACGACGCTCGGCACGCCGAACTCGCGCGCGACGATCGCCGCGTGCGAGAGCGCACCACCAAGCTCGGTGATCACGCCCGCGGCCATCAAAAAGAGCGGCGTCCATCCGACGTCGGTGGTGCGCACGACGAGGATCTCTCCCGGTTGGAACGCGCCGATTCGCTCCTGCGGAGGGCCGACGTCCGACGCGCGCACGACGCGCACCTTGGCTTCGATCATTCCGCTCGACGCGGGCGTTCCGCGGAGGACCTCGCCACCCAGCGGCGGGGCCTGCACGGACGTCGGCGCGCCGACGAACGTGATGGGCGGATCGGGCCGCGCGAGATCGCGCGCGTGCTCGGCGCGACGGAGTCGAACGAGCGCCGCGAGATCGGTGCGCGCGTTGCGGAGCGCGAGCACGACCTCGTCGACCGTCAGAAAAAAAACCGACGGCACCATCGACCCGCTCTGCGCGAGCGCGCGTTCGTCTTCTTGGATCTCCGGCATGAGGCGCAAGAGGCGCCGTTGCGCGTCGAGGAGGACCTCGCGAATCAAGCCGAGCACGCGCGTCACCCAGCCGCGCATTCGTTCGCGCATTCGCGCCGCCTTTTGCGATCGCGCGACGAGGTGGCGGAGCGCCGTCTGCTCGACGACGTTCATCCGATCGAGCACGCGCTGCATCTCGGCGTCGGCGGCGGAGCGCGCGTGCTCGAGCGCGCGGTGCGTGTCGCGCGATTCGCCGCGGAGCGCGACGCGGAGCATCGCGAGAACGGGGCGTGGATCTTCTTTCCAACGCGGCGTCGAGAGCTCGGGCTCGCGCACCGCGCGATCGCCGTAAAGATCGAGGAAGCTCGCGAGCGCGCGCCGCGTCGCGCCTTCGGGGATCGCGTCGAGGCCGATCGTCGATTCGCGTTCGATCGCGGCGCGCGCGGCCGGCTCCTCGTGCGCGATCACCGCGACGCGCATCAAACCGATCGCGGGTCGCGCGCTCTCGAGATCGCGAATCCCCGCGGTGAGCGCTTGCGCGAGGCGATCGGCGTCGATGGGCGAGCCGCGCGCGAGGAGCGTCTTGAGCGCGACGTGCGCTCCGAGCGAGCTCGACGCGCACGTCAGCATCACGGTGCCCGTGCGTTCGAGCATCGCCTGCGCGTCGGTGATCGTCCGCGCGAGTCCTTCGTCGGGAAGGATCGCGAGATCGAGCGCGTGGTGCAGCTTGAGCGCGCGCTCGGCCCACTCTTCGAACGCGCGGACGTCTTCGTCGAGCCGCATTTGTTGTTGCACGAGGCGCGTCGCGGTGAGCGGCAGGCGCGCGTAAAACCCTTTGTGCGAGACGAGCGCCGCTTGCGCCGCGACTTCATCCGCGCCCGACCCTCCGCCGAGCTCGACGAGCGTGCGCGGATCGAGCCACGGGACCTGCGCCGCGATGCGCATGAACTCGCTGAGATTGAGGTAGAAGCGCCCAAAAATATTTCCGACGAGTCGCGCGTTCTTCGGCACGCGGCAGCCGAGCGTCGCGAACGCGCGGCGGAATCCTTCTTCGCTGAACGCGCCGGCGATCGACCATGTCATCGGCGTGGCGACGCCGGGGAGCGCTTCGCCGACGTTCACCGAGCTCCACACGGTCGACGCGTCGCCGCCATCGGGAAATCCTCCGCCCGTGATCGGTCGCGCCTGCACGATCCACGTCTTCGACTCGTCGCACGCGAACTCCACGTCGTACGCGCGATCCTCGATCTTCTCGAGGCGCGCTGCGATTTCCGCGAGGTCGCGGATTCGCGCGGCGTCGAGCGCGCTTCGCCGCCCGTCTTCGACGTTCGCGAGGACGAGCGCGTTCTTCTCGACGCGCAGCGCGGATGTTTTGTCCGCGACGAGCGACTCGACGACGCGGCCTTTGTCGTCGAGCCGCAGCATGTCCGGCGTGCTCGTTCCGTCGACGACGGGCGCGCCGAGCCCGAGCCCGACGTTCACGAGGCGCTCACGCGCGCGCGCGCTCCCACGATGCCGCGTGAACATCACGCCCGCCGCCTCCGCGCGCACCATGCGTTGAATCACCACGGCCATCGCGAAATCGCGGACGCCATGCGCGGCGAGATAATTCAACGCGCGACCCGACGCGATCGACGCCCACACTTCGCGGATCGCTTTTCCGATCGCTTCGTCGCCGAACTGCGCGAGCTTCGTCTCCGCGAGGCCCGCCATCGAGAGCATCGCGCCGTCTTCGCACGTCGCGCTCGATCGCACGGCGAATCCCCACGGCGAACGCGACGACTCTTCGCGCCAGAGCTCGTCGAGCTCGACGGCGAGCCCGCGCGGCAAGCTCGCGTGGATGAGCGACTCGCGAGCTTCGGCGGCGCGCTCGTGCGCGAAGCGTCCGCCCGCGGCGCGCAGGAGTTGCTTCGGATCGCAGCCCGGGGGCAAATCGCGGAGCACCGCTTGGAACGCTTCGACCGAGACGACCCAAGCGTCCGGAACGGCGAACCCGTGCTTCACGAGCCACGCGAGGTGCGACGCCTTTCCGCCGACGACTTTCGGATCGTCGCCGCCGCGCTTCTTCACGAGAGTCGAGAGCGGCACGATCCAAGCCACGGCTCACGCGAGTAGCACGTTTCAAGCCTCGGTTCGACGTCACTTGACGGCTCGAACCGCTCGTGTGGACACTGGCGCATGCCCAGCCTTCTCGAACAGCTCAAGACGATGACCGTCGTCGTCGCCGACACCGGCGACATGAACTCGATGAAGAAGTTCACGCCGCGCGACGCGACGACGAACCCTTCGCTCATCACCGCCGCCGCGCAGATGGCGGAGTACGCGCCGCTCGTCGACGACGCGCTCCTCTTCGCGAAGCGCGAGGCCGGGCCCGGCGCGTCTCCGGACGCGGTCGTGAAGAAGGCGATCGATCGCCTGAGCATCGAGTTCGGCTTGCGCATCTTGAAGATCGTGCCGGGTCGCGTCTCGACGGAGGTCGACGCGCGCCTCTCGTTCGACACGCAGGCGACGATCGACAAAGCGCACCTCTTGATCCTCCAGTACGAAGCGGCGGGCGCGTCGCGCGATCGGATCTTGATCAAGATCGCGTCGACGTGGGAAGGCATTCGCGCCGCCGAGCACCTCGAGAAAGAGGGCATTCACTGCAACCTCACGCTCCTCTTCGGCATGCATCAAGCGGTCGCGTGCGCGGAGGCGAAGGTCACGCTCGTCTCGCCGTTCGTCGGGCGCATCCTCGATTGGTACAAGAAGCACGAGAACCGCGACTACACGCCACAGGAAGATCCGGGCGTCACGAGCGTCACGCGCATCTACAACTATTTCAAGAAATTCGGTCACAAGACCGAGGTCATGGGCGCGAGCTTCCGCAACATCGGCGAGATTCAGGAGCTCGCGGGCTGCGATCTGCTCACGATCTCTCCGAACTTGCTCGCCGAGCTCGAGCAAAAGACCGGGGATCTGCCGCGCAAGCTCGACGCGTCGAAGGCCGCGTCGATGAACATCGAGCGCATCCCGATGGACGAAGCGACGTTCCGCGCGATGCACGAGAAGGACGCGATGGCGAAGGACAAGCTCGCCGAAGGCATCGAAGGATTCTCGAAGGCGCTCGTCGCGCTCGAGAAGCAGCTCGGCGAGCGCCTCGAGCGCGTCGTCGGCGAAGCGCGCGGATCGGCCGCGAAGAATTTGTTCCAGGTCTACGATCTCGACGGCGACGGATTCATCACGCGCGAGGAGTGGGGCGGCGCGGACGCGGTGTTCGACGCGCTCGACGTCGATCACGACGGGCGCATCACGCCCGAGGAGATGGCCGCGGGGCTCGGCGCGGCGTTCCGGCTGAGCGCGAGCTGAGCGCGAGGCCCGCGGGCACGACGAGCAGCGCGCTGACGACGCCCGCGAGCGATCCGATCGCGCCCACCGCGCCGACGTCGTAGAGCCCTTCGAACTTGCACGCGAGCAGCGCGGCGAACCCCGCGGACGTCGTGAGCGCGGTCGCGACGACGAGCGGACCTTGCTCGCGCAGCGCGTGCTCGATCGCGTTGCCTCCGCCTTCGCGCGCCGCGTACAAAAGAAACATCGCTTCGTCCATCGTGATGCCGAGCAGCACGGGCAAGACGAGCGCGTCGTACGCGTGCCACGGGACGTGAAAGAGACGCATGCACAATGCAACGATCGCGACGGCGACGATCAGCGTCGACCCCGCGAGGACCACGTCGCGCGCGCTGCGCAGCGATGCGCCGAGCGCGATCACGACGAGCGCCAGCGCGGCGAGCCCGATGCGCGGGAGATCGTGCGCGAGCGTTTGCTTGAGCCCGCCTTCGAGCCGCGCGTAGCCCGTGACGATCGCGCGGGGATCTGCCGCGCGGATCGCGCGTTCGAGTCGCGCGTCCTTCGCGGGATCGCCCGTCGCGCGAACGTAGACCACAGAGAGCCACTCGCCGTGATCCTCTTGGAGGTGGCGCGCGCGGATCCACGCGGGCGCGTCGGGCGGCGTGCCTTCGGTCGGGTGCGCGAATGCGTCGAGTGAGGGCGCGCACGCGTCGGTGTCGAAGCCCGCGCGATCGAGCGCGTCGTGGAGTCGCGGCGCGAGCGACGGGAGATCGAGCGCGTCGCGCGCGGCGAGTCGCGTCTTCGCGAGGGCGGGGCCCGGCGCGAACGTCGCGAGCGCGTCGAACCCTTCGGCGTCGCCGACGTCGCGCGCGCGTTCGAGCGACTCGGCGATCGCGTCGGAGCGATCGCGCGCCGCGGTCTCGTCGCGATCGACGCTGAGCACGACCCACTGACCCGGCTTGCCGCCGAACGCGTCGTAGATCGCTCGCTGCGTCTCGAGGGGCTCGACGTGCGCGGGACGAAGCACGACGATCGCGTCGCCCGCGCGCGGAAACCCGAGCGCCACGACGACGATCACGGGCAACGCCGCGAGCGCGAGCACGCCGAGCGCGCGACCGCGCGTCTTCGTGGCGGCGAGGATCGCGGAGACGAACGCGCGCGCCGAAGCGCGTTTCGGCGGCGCGCCGCCCTCGAGCAGCGCGCCGATCTCGGGCGTGAGCGCCAAGATCGCGATCGACGTGAGCACCTCGCCGAGACCGCACAGAAGACCGAGCTCGCGGAGCGCGCGCAGATCGCTCAGCGCGAGCGAAGCGAACGTCGCGCCCGCTGCGATCGCCGCGAGGAGCGTCGGGCGCGCGGTGCGCTTGCGCGCGAAGAGCGCCGCGGCGTGCGGATCGAGCCCGTTGCGCCGACCTTCGAGGAGCGCCGCGTAGACGTGCACGCCCGTGTCCACGCCGACGCCGACGACGACCGCCGCGAACGCGACGCTGATCGCGGAGAGCCCGTTCGGCAAGAGCGCCGCCAGGCCCATCGTCCACGCCGTTCCGATCGCGAGCGGCGGGAGCACGGCGACGAGCGCGCGCGCGCGACGAAACGTGATCCAGAACGTGAGCGACGCGAGGATCGCCGAGAGCGTTCCGCTGACGGCGAGATCGCGACGAAAGAGCGCTTGGAGCGCGACGTTCATCGCGTGCCCGCCGGTCAAGCTCGCGGTCACCGACGGGTGCGCGGCGCGCACCGTCGCGCGCGCGGCGTCGAAGTCGGAGACGAACGCGCTCGCCGCGTCGGGATCGAACGCGCGTCCTTTCGGCTCCGCGACGATCAAACGCGCGTGCCCGCTCTGCGCGACGAACTCTCCGCTCGCGTTCGCGGTGAGCCCCGCGGCGAGCTCGCTGCGACCCTCCCACGGGATCAGCGACAGGCGCAGCGGATCGCGCGCGAGGATCTCCTCGGCGTCCGGCGGACGCGCGGGGCTCAAGAGGAGCTCGCGCGATCCCGCGAGGCGCTCGTCCATTCCGTCCGGCGTGAGCGCGCGCGCGAGCTTCTCGCGCGCGGCAGGTCCCGCGTAAATCCACGCGCGCGAGGGATCGACCTTCGGGATCGGCGCGCGATCGATGACCCTCGTCACGCTCGGTCGTCGCGCGAGCTCGGTCGCGACGTCGCGCGCGGCGGCCGCGACTTCGTCCGCGTCGTCGCCGCGCAGGAGCACGAGCGCGACGTCTCCACCGCCGAACGCGCGCGTGTAACGCCCGAGCGCCGCCGCTTCGCCTTGCGCGGGAAACAGCGTCGAGAGATCGCCCGAGATGCGAAGCCACTCCGCCGACGCGACGACGGACAAAATCGTCGGCACGAGCAGGATCGCGAGACGCACGAGCAGCGGTCGCATGGTCACGCTTCTTGCGGCGGCGCCTTTCGCGTGAGCTTCACCTTCGTGATGCGCCTTCGATGGAGCGACGCGACTTCCGCGACGACGTCCTGCGCGAGCTCGGTGCGATCGCCGACGCGCGGCACGCGCGCGAGCTTGCGTCCGAGCACCGCGCCGATTTGTTCTGGCGCGTCGTCGAGCGCCATGCCCGTCGCTTTCGCGACCTCTTCCATCGTCGCGCGTCCGTCGACGTCCCAACCTTCGCGCGTCTTCACGACGTGCGGCGGTTCTTCGTCGAGCTCGTCGCGGATGTCTCCGACGATCTCCTCGAGCAGATCTTCCATCGTCACGAGCCCGCTCGTCCCGCCGTACTCGTCGACGACGACCGCGATGACGGTGCTCTTCTTCTGCATGTCGCGGAGCACGTCGACCAAGCTGCGGCTCTCGGGAACGAAGAGCACGTCGCGCGTGAGGTTTCGCAGGTTCGACGCCTCCGACACGTCGCGCTCGAGCAAATCTTTGACGTAGAGATATCCGACGACGTCGTCGAGCGAGCGCTCCTTCGTCACGACGAGGCGCGAGTATTTGTGCGTGCGGAACTGCTCGACGCACTCGGCGATGGTCGTGTCGATCGGCACGTACGCGACGTCGACGCGCGGGACCATCGCGTGGCGCGCGGTGCGCTGCGAGAAGCGAAGCACGCGCTCGACGAGCTCGCTCTTCTCGCGTCCGCGCGGCGAGCGCGCGGTGTTCGCCGCGAGGATGCCGACGATCTCTTCCTCCGAGAGAGTGCCCTCGCTCGTCACGTCCGATTGCAGACCCATCGTGCGCAAGATGAGGCGCGACGCTTGCTCCATGATCCAGAGCGCGGGCTTGAAGGTGAGGTAGATGATGCGGAGCGGGAGCGCTGCGACGAGCGCGGTCTGCTCGGAGCGTTGAATCGCGATGAGCTTCGGGACGAGCTCGCCGAGAAGCACGTGCATGAACGTGAGAAAACCGAACGCGACCGCGACCGTCGCGATTTCGAGAGCGCGCGCGGAGTGAAGCGGCAAGTGCGAGAACGGTTTCTCGAGGAGCTGCGCGAGCGCGGGCTCGCCGATCCAACCGAGACCAAGGCTCGCGAGGGTGACGCCGAGCTGCGTCGTCGAGAGATAACGATCGAGTCTCGACGTGATCTGCTGCGCGACGATCGCGGGGCGCTCGCCGCGACGAACGCGCGGCCCGAGCTGCGTCGCGCGCACTTTCACGAGCGCGAACTCCGCCGCGACGAAGAATCCGTTGAGCGCGATGAACAGCGCGGCGAGCGCGAGGCCTAACACCGTCTCAGAGCCCGCACGCCGCCGGAATGAAGAACAAGAGCCCGCACACGAGCCCCGCGGTCGCATATCCACGACCCGGCTGACCCGATCGCGTGTTGAACAAAACGATCGATCCGAAGATCACGGCGAGCAAACAGAGGATGAACCCGATCCAAAACGGAACGAGCCCGAGCAACCCGCACACGAACGACGCGATCGCGAGGCCTGGAGCCGGTTGGTTCGGTTGCGCCATCGCATACGGGTGCGAGTAGATCGCGTTCGGCTGTTGTGGCGGTCCGTACGCGCCGGGCGTCATCGGCGCGGACGGCATCGGGACCATCCCGTAGTTCGGCATGGGTTGGACTTGCGGCGACATCGGCGCCGATTGCATCGTCGGCGGCGGCGCTTGTTGTTGCACGAGCGGCTCGAGAAGTGGAATGGGCTCGCCGCGCGCGGGCGTGACGACGTAGCGCGCGCCGCCGGGTTGAGGCGGTGCGCTCTGCGCGTTCGACGCCATCGTCGGAGGCACCGCGACGCTCGACGACATCATCGTCGCCGCGACGCCCGCGTCTTGCTGCGCTGCGTTCGGATTCCTCACCGAGACGTGCGCCGCGGGTTGAGGCGCGGGCAGGACGGGGGCAAACGACGTCACGCCGTACGAGTCGACCCCACCGAGCGCGTTGCCGCACGTCGGGCACATGGCGGCCGAATCGGCGACGATGCTCTTGCAACGCGTGCACTGCACGACGCGAATCGTACCACGTCAAGTCGCTCGAGCGATCTCGACGCGGTTTCCTCCGGGATCGCGAACGTAGAAGCGCTTCCATCCCGGCGCGGGATCCGTGTCCGCGATGATCTCGACGCCCGACGCGACGAGCGCGCGCTCGGCCTCGTCCAAATCGGAGACGCGAAGGCACACGTGACGCTTGCTCGCGAGGTTCGTCTCGCGGCTCGCGCTCTTCTCCGCGCCGACGTGGAGTTGATTCGCGCCGAGCTCGAACCAACCACCCGTGCGCGAGTTCGTCTTCGGGATTCGCTTCAACCCGATCACGTTCTCGTAGAACGCGAGCGTCGCGTCGACGTCCTCGAACGCCACGGTGATCTGCACGTGATCGATCGCAGCGAGCGGGATCATCCGAAAAATTTCGCGGCGGCGGCTTTGCTCTTTTCGAGCACGTCTTTGTGGAGCGAGCCGCCGTGGCTGTCGATCGTCACGACGCCGCGAAAATCCTCCACCCGCAAAACCCAAAAAGCCTCGGGAGGACCCAGCTCGTCGTAGAGGTGCACGGTGACGACTTCCTTGATCGCCGCGGCGAGCGCGACAGCCGCGCCGCCGACGGCATGCATGTAGACTGCACCGAATTGCTTGCATGCTGCAGCCGTCTTCGGGCCCATCCCGCCCTTGCCGATCACGCCGCGCAGCTTGAAGCGCTCGATCACTTCGGCTTGGTAAGGCTCCTCGCGCGACGACGTCGTCGGACCCGCGGCGATCACCCTCCACTTGTCGCCGTCTCTCTTCATCACGGGTCCGCAGTGGTAGATGAAGCCGTCCTTCATGAGCGGGAAGAGGAACTCGAGCGCCTTCATCTTCGAAGGGTCGCCGGCTTTCTCCGCGTCGATCGCGTCGTGCATCAGCTTGTGCGCGCCGTCGCGGCCGGTGACGATCGTTCCCCACAGACCGATTTCGTCGCCGACGTGGAGCGCCCGGATTTTTTCTTCGGGGATCGGAAGATCGATTCGCTGGACGCTCATGCCGCTTTCTCCTTCAAACGCGCCGGGAGCGTGTAACGCGACGCGAGCTCGGTGAGCTCGGTGAAGCGCGCGCCGTCGTGCGCGTTCGGATCGAGCTCGACGCTCCAACGGCGACACGACCAACACTCGTACGCGAGGCTCACGAAGAAGCTCGCGGGCAAGCGGTGCTGCGCGGTGACCTTCATGGCGAGCACGGTGGTCTTTCCGCCGAAGCCCATCGGTCCGATCTCGAGCCCGTTGCACGCGTCCATCAGCTCGCGCTCGAGCTTCGCGAGGCGCTCGTCGGGATTTTCGTCGTCGAGCACGCGGAAGATTTGTTCCTTCGCGGCGAGCGCGCCGCCCGCGCGATCTCCGCCGATGCACACGCCGCAGATCCCCGGCGCGCAACCTTGTCCTTGCGCGTCGAGCACCATCTTGATCACCGCGCGCTTGACGCCTTCGAGATCGCGCCCCGCTTTGATCTCCGCGTTCGGCAGCGTCATCTGTCCGCTCACGTTCTCGCAGCCGCCGCCCTTCAAGAGGAGATCGGCCTTGAGGTACGGACGATCCCACTGGTGGAAGTGAATCTGCGGCGCGCCCTCGCCGACGTTCGTGCCGTCGTTCTTTCCCGTGATCGAGTCGACGGTGTTCGGTCGCAAGTAGCTCTTCTTGGTCGCCGCGGTCGTCGCGCGCCGGATGGTCGCGACGAGATCTTTTTCGTGGGGACCTGCTGGGTAGTGCACGTACCAGACGTTCATCCCGGTGTCCTGGCACATGGGCGCGCTCTCGGCGCGCGCCTTCGAGATGTTGATGAGGAGCATGTCGAGCGCGTTGCGCGCGGCGCTCATCTGTCGCTCGCCGTCGCGCGCGCGCGCGATCGCGGATTCGACGTCGCTCGGGAGGTTCGTCGCCGCGCGCCGAAGGAGCTCGACGAAGGATTGCTCGAGAAAATCGAGTTGCATGAGCGGAGGATTTAGCAGGTTTTTTTGTGTCACAATGTTCGCGTGCGGTGGGCGCTGTGGCTTTCGGCGATTTCGTTGGTCCTCGGGTGCTCGAGCTTCGACACCGTGCCCGACGCAGGCGACGACACCGACGTCTTCGTTCCGCAAAATGACGTCACCGTTCTTCCGCTCGACGCGACCATCCCGGGTGACGGCGAGGTCGAAGCGGATTTGCTCGACGGCTCGGCGGACGGCGACGCCGCGCTCACGTGCGCCGAGCTCCCCGACGGCACCGCGTGCAAAGCCGCGCCCGATCTCTGTCACACCGACGGCGTGTGCAAAGGCGGAGTGTGCACGGCGCCCGGCACGCACGTCGACGGTTACAACTGGAAATCCGGCGACGACACCGCGCGCTGCTGCGGCGGAGTCCCCGTGTACACGACGAGCGACTCGAACTGCGGCGCGTGCGGAATCAAATGCAACGCGCAGAACGGCGAGAGCTGCTCGATCCTCGGCGGACAATATTTTTGTCGCGGGTGCATCGCTTCGAGCGCGTGCTGGTCGCACTGCTGCTCGGAGTCGTTCAGCCCGCCGTCGTGCGCCGCGAGCGACTGCAACGGCAACTGCTCCGCGGAGTATTGCCCGCCGAACACGCACTGCGTGAACGGCAACGGAACGAGCAGCGACTACTGCAGCTACTGAGACGCGGACAAGAGCGCGGTCATCACGAAGAGGACCGCGGTGCGCCGCGTGCGCGGCGTGACGCCTTCGACGCGCCCGCGCGTTTGCGCGCGGCCATCGCCGGTGAACGTGATCGTCCCGTCGCCGCCGACTTCGATCTTCGTGCGCTCGTCGACGTACGCGTCGCGCTCGTCGTATTTGCCCTTGAAGCTTCCGCCGACGATGTCGATCTCTTTGTGGATGCACGTCATCGACGGCGTGTCGTGCGCGTCGAGCACCGCGTCGTTCGCGACGCGCCCGAGGAAGTGCCGCTCGTCGCGCGAGAGACGGTACATCGATCCGTCGCCGGCCATCTCCGCGTAAGGCTTTTCGTCGACGACGATGCGCATCGGCGCGACGGGCCAACACGGATCGGCGATGTCGCCCGTCTTCGTCACTTGCGGATGATCGGCAGGTCCCGCGGTCGCCGCGTCACCGCCGCACGCCATCGCGAAAACGAAAAGCAAAGCGCGACGCATCACCTCGAGACTATAGTCGCGACCATGTCGCTCCAAGGAAAGACTCTGTTCATCACCGGCGCGAGCCGCGGCATCGGCCTCGCGATCGGGCTTCGCGCGGCGAAGGACGGCGCGAACGTCGTCGTCGCCGCGAAGACGTCGGATCCGAACCCGAAGCTCCCCGGCACCGTGCACACGGCGGCCGCGGAGATCGAGAAGGCAGGCGGCAAGGCGCTCGCGTGCGTCTGCGACATCCGCTTCGAGGATCAAATCGCTGGCGCGGTGAAGCAAGCCGTCGACAAATTCGGCGGCATCGACATCCTCGTGAACAACGCGAGCGCGATCTCGCTCACGGGAACGCTCGAGACGCCGATGAAGCGCTACGACTTGATGCACGGCATCAACACGCGCGGCACGTTCGCGACGTCGCAAGCGTGCTTGCCGCATTTGTTGAAGTCGAAGAGCGGGCACATCTTGAACATCTCGCCGCCGCTCGCGATGCAAGCGCGCTGGTTCGCGCCGCACGTCGCGTACACGATGGCGAAATACGGGATGAGCCTCTGCGTGCTCGGCATGCACGAAGAGTTTCGCGGTCGCGTCGCGGTGAACGCGCTCTGGCCGCGCACCGTGATCGACACGAGCGCGGTGCGCAACCTGCTCGGCGGCGAGGACGTCGCGAAGCAGGGACGCACGCCGGAGATCATGGCGGACGCCGCGTACGCCATCCTCACGAAAGATGTAAACTACACAGGTCACTTCGCGATCGACGAGGACGTCTTGCGCGCGGAGGGCGTGAAGGATTTGTCGAAGTACAGCGTCGTGCCCGGCGCGGAGCTGATGCCGGATTTCTTCTTGCCGGATTGAGCGCTCAGAACGAGTCGCCCGACCCGCCGCCGCCGAAGTCGCCACCGCCGCCGCTGAATCCGCTGTCGCCGCCGCCTCCGAATCCGCCACCTCCGCCGTCCGACCACGACGAGCCGCCGCCGCCGGACGACCACGAATCGTTCGACCACGAGCTCCCCGACGACCATCCGCGGTGCGCCGTCTGCCCGTTGCTCGTGAAGAGCCCGGTCAAGAATCGGATGAACGCGATGAACAACAGAATGGGCACGATGATCATGAACGCGAGGAGCAAGAGGCCGAAGCCCACGTCGCCTTTGCTCGTCGGGCGCGCGGCGGGGACGCTGCTCGTCCCGCCTGAGTCGAGCGACGCGATGATCGCGTCCGTCGCGGCGTCGATCGCGCCGGAGTAGTCTTCGCGACCGGCGGCGAGCCGCGGCTTGATCTGCTGGCGGATGATGTCGTTCGCTTTGAGATCGGGCAGCGATCCCTCCGCGCCTTTGCCGACCGCGATGTACACCTTGCGCTCGACGGGCGCGATCATCAGCACGACGCCGTTGTCTTTTCCCTTCACGCCGATGCCCCACGTGCGACCCGCGGCGAACGCGACGGTCTCGGCGTCTTCGCCTTCGAGCGACGCGGGAAGGAACACGGCGATCTCATTGCCGCTGCGCACGCGGTAGTCCTCGAGCTTGCGATCGATCGCGAAGCGTTGACGATCCGTCAGCACGTGCGCGGGATCGGTCACGTGCGCGGTCATCGGAGGCGGCGTGTACGCGAGCGCGCCCGGCGCGAGCACGAACGCGAAGAGGAACGCGAAGAGCCAGACGAGCCGCGTCATGGAAGCGCGAGCTCCACTTTCGGGATCGCCGAGTGGCTCGAGAACATGTAGTGCGCGAGGTTCTCCATGACCTTCACCACATAACCACGAGTCTCGACGAATGGAATCGCTTCGACGAACGCATCGATCTCCATGCCTTTCATTCGCTCGGCCCATCGAAGCACGGATTGTTCACCTGCGTTGTACGACGCGATCGCGAGCGGGAGCGAGCCGTGGCTCTTCACGAGGAGATCGTGGAGGTAGTGTCCGCCGAGCTCGATGCTGCGCGCGGGACTGCGCAGATCCCCGTCGGAAACGCGCGTGCCCATGTCGCGCGCGACGGTCTGCGCGGTCTCCGGCAGGAGTTGGAGCAAACCCACGGCGCGCGCCGGCGAGATCGCGGACTCGTCGAAGCTGCTCTCTTGTCGCATCACCGCGTAGAGCAAATCCTCGGGGAGGGTCTCGCGGATTTCGACGGCGCGCACCTTCGCGTTGAACGGCGACGGGTACGCGCACCGCCAAGCCCAACGCGTCGACGCGCTCGGCGCGTCTTGCAAATCCGCCGCGCTGATTTGAAGCGCGATCTGCATGCGGCGCTTGCCGCGACCGACTTTGCCGTACGCGTCGCAGAGTGCTTCGACGGTGCGCGACGGCGAAGCGGTGGTCACTTCGGTCTCGCGTGCGCGGAGGGCGTCTTCGGCCGCGCCGTCGAGCCCGATGCGCACGAGCGTCGTGACCGCGTCGGGGAGCTTCACGGCGAGCGGCGCGGCGGACGATTCGGGCGCCGCGGGCATCGTCGGGATCGGCGCGCCGAGCTGCGCGAGCCGCGCGCGCGCGACGAGCGCGGGCCAACTGAGCGGAAACGATCGCGCGACGTCGCTGAATCGCGCGATCGCGTGCGTCCGATCGCCGTCTTTGAGCGCGGCGAGCGCGGCGAGGTTCGACATGCGCGCGCGCGCGATCGGATCGCGCTCGGATCCCGCGCGCTGCTCGAGGAGGATGCGCGCGCGCTTCACGTCGTCGCCCTTCGCGAGGTGCGCGATCGCGCGAAGGTGCATCGCCTCGTCGTGATCCGCGCCGCCCGCGAATTTCGTCGCGTACTCGTCGAAGCGCGCGGCGGCTTTTTCCCAGCGTCCGTGAAGAAGCTCGAGCCGCGCGGCGAAGAACGCCGCCGCCGCCGCGTCCGGCGATTTCGCGAAGCGCGCGACCACCGCGTCGTAGCGCTCGATGGCTTCGTCGTCGTGATCCGAGCGCGACAAAGCACGCGCGGACCACACGAGATCGGCCGCGGGGTCCTTGTTCTTCGGGTCGTTCGCGATTTGTCTGAAGATCGCGGCTGCGTCGAGGTAACGCACGCGCGCACGCATGAACGCGTCGGCGCGCGCGCGGCGGAGCGCGATCGCGCTCGGCGCGCCCGGCGCGGACGCGGCGTGATCGATCGCGTGGAGCGCTTCCTCGATTTGCGCTTCGTCCGCGAGCGCCTCCGCGCGCGCGAGGAGCTCGCGCGGCGTGAGCGGGTGCTTCGGATCTTCTTTCGCGAGGATCGACTCCGCGTCCTTCGCGTTCGCGACGTCGCCGTGCACGAGGAGCCAACGCGCGTCGGCGACGACGTCGGCGGGCTCGCCGGTGTGCAAGCGGATCGCGCGCGCTTCGGCCTCTTGCGCGCGCGACTTGTGATCCGCGTTGAGCACGCGCGCGCACTCCGCGTTCGCGCGCGAAGGCAAGCGCGCCTTCATGAACGCGTTCGCCGCGGCGATGTGATCGTCGTTCGTAGCGGCGTGCTTCTCCAGCCACTCCGCCGCGTCCGCGAACGGACCCGCGATCGCCTGCGCACGCGCGCGCAGCTTGCCGATCTCGGCCGCGAGAGCCGGCAGGTCCCCCTCGAGCCCATCGAGCGACGCGACGGTCTGCTTCGCGTCGTCCCGCTCGAACGCGACGGTCGCGCGCGCGAAGCGCACCTCGGGCTTCTTGCGCTCGGCGTCGGGGAGCGCGTCGATCGCGGCGGCCGCTGCCTCCCACCGCTCTTCGCGCACGAGCCCCACCCACGAAGGCGTCGCGCTCGCGTTCACGCTCGCGTCGTCGGTCGTGTCCGATGCGTGCGCGCTCGGCGCGTCCGAGGCGCTCGCTCGCGCGTCGCTCGGCGCGGTCGAGCTCTCGCCGCACGCACACGCGAGCACGGCGATCGCAAAGAGCGCAATGCGCGCGCGCATCACGCGACCCTCCGGCTCGCGCCGCGCACGATCTCGAACGCGCCGCCTCCGTGAAACGCGCACGCGCGCGTCACGCCCGTGTCGTCTTCGCCGCGCACGACGCGCTCGATGCGCGCCGCCGCGCGCGCGACGAGCTCCTCTTCTCGCTCGATCGCGACCCACTGCCGGCCCATCTTGTGCGCCGTCGCCGCGGTCGTGCCGCTCCCCGAGAATGGATCGATCACCCAGTCGCCCGCGTTCGTCGTCATCGACAAGATGCGATGCATCAAGCGCTCGGGCTTCTTGTTGCGCGAGAAGACCACGCCGCCTTCGCGCGCGATGCCTTGGAAGCCGATGTCGTCCCACACGTTCGTCAGCGGCTCGACGAGCACGCGCTCGCCGTTCTCGTCGCGCGTCTTGTCGGACAAAAACAAAATTCGATTTCCGCCGCGCACGACGAAGTCTTTGTGCGCGCCGCGCGCGAGGCGCAGCACGCGCTCGGGCGTCATCCGCGATCGCAACACGATTTCGCGCGCGTCTTTCCCGATCGCCTCGAATCGCGGCTGCGCGAAGCGCACGACGTGACCGGCGTTCGTCAACGCGAAGCGCGCGAGCTCGCGTTCGAACGCTTCTCCGCCGAGCGCGCGGCGCGCGGCGCGCGTCGACGCGTGCCCGAGTTTGTTCGCCACGACGCTCCCGAGCGGCGAAAATCGCCACCCCTCCACGGGCGACTCCGGATTTTCGAGGAACGTGCGGTACGCCGTGTCGTACGTCGTACGCGGTCGCACGATCGGATTGAGCCGCACGCGCGATTTGTCGCGCGCCCAGACGATCACGAAGTCCGTCACGTTCACAGGCCCGCGGTTCTGCGCCTTGTGACCCGTCGCCGCGCTTCGCAGCACCGTGACGATCGCGATCCGATTCTCGCGCCCGAGGATCGCGTCGCCGATTTGCACCGCCGCGCCGATCTCCGTGTCGTCGATCTCGCACACGATCGATCCGTCGCGCGCGACGAGCGGCGCGAGCGCGACGAGCGTCTCGCGAAAGCGCGCGGCCCACGCCTTCGGATCGCGCGCGTCGTCGTACTCGGCGAACTTGCGCCCCGTGTTGAACGGCGGATCGAGATAGGCGCAGCGAAACTTCTCGCGCCACGCGTCTTCGTGCGCACGCATCACCGCGAGGTTGTCGCCCTTCACGAGCAGGTTCATCACGGTACCGGTTCGACGTCGCCGCGCATCCACGGGAGCGCGATGCGGTGCCAGTTCGCCGTCGCGTTCATCCCCGCGAGCACGCTCGTGAGCCCCCACTGCAGGCGATTCATGAACATGTGATCTTTCGGCACGTGGATCGGCTTCGGCAAATGCGGGAGCTTCGATTCGTCTTTGAACACGATCTTCTTCGTGCCGCGCACGAGGAACGCGACCATTTCGCGCGCGTACTCCGACGTGTACGTGAACGGCGCGTCGACGACGACGGGTTTCGTCACGAGCCGCGTGTACTCGACGTACATCGCGAACGCGTCGCGATCCGTCGGGTCGTAGCCGAGCACCTCGACGCACGCGCGCAAGAACTCGTCGTCGTCGCGATCGACTTGCGACACGAGGTAACGCTTCTCGCCGCGCACGAGATCGTGCGGCATGTCTTTGAAGCAACCGAAGTCGAGGAATGCGACCTTTCCACCGCCGAGGAATCGATAATTTCCCGGGTGAGGATCGGCGTAGAGCATCGCGTGCTTCATCAGCGCGCGCATCATGAAGCGCCAGATGGTTTGCGCGGCGGCGTCTTTGTCTTCTTGCGTCGCCTCCGCGCAGAACGTCGCGTAGTCCGTGCCGCCGATCCAATCCGCCGTGAGCACGCGCTTGGTCGAGAGCGAGTGGTGCACGCGCGGGATCACGATGTCCGGATCGCCCTCGTGCGCGCGACGAAATCGGTCCGCGTTCGCCGCTTCCTTCGTGTAGTCGAGCTCGTCGAGGAACACGCGCTTGATTTCGTCGAGGCCCTCCTTCGTGTGGTACTTGCGCGCGACGGGCGACATCATCGACTCGAGCAGCGAGATGCTCTTCAAATCGTTTTCGATCGCTTTGTCGATGCCCGGGTATTGAACCTTCACCGCGACGCGCTCGCCGCCGCGCGTCGTCGCGCGGTGCACTTGCCCGATGCTCGCCGCCGCGAACGGCTCGTCTTCCCACTCCGCGAAGATCTCGCTCGGGTGCGCGCCGAGATCTTCTTCGATCACGCGCACCGCGGCCTCGGGCGAGAGCGGCGGCGCCTTCGCTTGGAGCTTCTTCAGCGTCTGCTTGAATTTTTCTTCGTAGCCGGGAGGCGCGAGGCCGTCGATGTACGAAGCCATCTGTCCGAATTTGAGCGGCAGTCCCTTCATCTCGCCGAGCGTCTTGAGCATCGCGTCGGCGGTCTTCTTCGCGCTCTCGAGGACCTTCGTGCGTTCTTCTTCGGTGACGTCCTCGCGCTTGCCTCCGCTGATCGCGCGCTTCACTGCAGCGGTCGCGATCGGCAGCGCGCGCGGCGCGAGCGCGGTGAGTCGCGCGAGGCGACCGAGGCGCGTCGTCGGCGGTCTGCTCGGGCGCTGATCGTCGGACATCGATCGCGAGTATAGCGATCGCGAAGCCTCGCCGCGGCACAGCTTGTCACACGCGCAGTCTTCTTTCGCGCGCGCGATCGCGTGGCGCGTGCTTTGCAGAAACGTCACCGCATGAAACGAGCTCTTTCTTCGATCGCGACCGCAATCGTCGTCGTCGCTGCGTATGCTTGTGGCGGAGCGGTCGAGCCAGGAAACGGCGACGCGTCGAACGACGGCGCGCCCATTCAAGACGCGTCGTCGCCGATCTGCCCGTCGAGCCCGCCGTCGAGCGGCGCGTCGTGCAGCCCGACGAACGCGACGTGCGAATACGGAAGCGATCCCGATTTCGAGTGCAACACGGTCGCGCGCTGCACGACGCAAGGCTGGCAACTCGACACGCCGAGCTCGGGCCCTGGTTGTCCGACGCCGTCGAACGCGTCGGGCTGTCCGGATTCGTTCTTCGACGTTCCCACCGGGCAGCACTGCGGCGATCTCGTCAACACGACGTGCTCGTATCCGCAAGGCTTCTGCGGTTGCTCGGTCGGAAGCGGCGGGCCGTATCCTGCGGACGCCGCGGCGGTCGCGACGTGGATCTGCGACGCGCCCGAAGCCGGTTGCCCGATGCCGCGACCGAAGCTCGGCAGCGCGTGCGCGCAAGACAACCTCCAGTGCGACTACTCCGTGTGCGCGCTCCCGATGGGCGAGAGCGTGATTTGCCAGGACGGCGCGTGGCAAGAGCAGGCGTACGGTTGCGCGTTGTGATCGTTGGCGCGAATCAAATCGAGTAGCATCGTGCCTCCATGGCTAACCGAACGTTCGCGGTCGGCGACATCCACGGCGACCTCGACGCGCTCCTTCGCGTCATCGGCAAGCTGCCCGCGCTCGACGAGAACGACACGCTGATTTTCCTCGGCGACTACGTCGATCGCGGCATGCACTCGGCGCAGGTGATCGACTTCTTGCGAAACCGGTTGCCGTCGCAGACGAAGGCGCGCGTCATCACGCTTCGCGGAAATCACGAGGACGGCTGGCTGCGCGTCGTCGACGGCGGTTGGCCCGAGTTCGTCGGTCCCGAAGGCAACGGTTGCCTCGCGTGCATGCGATCGTTCGCCGGAAAATCCTACGCGCCGGGAGACGCGCCCGACGAGCAGGACATCCGCGCGATGCTCAGCGGCTCGTTTTTTCCGAAGGACGTCGTCGAGTGGATGCGCGGCTTGCCGCATTGGTACGAAGACGCGCACGCGATCTACGTCCACGCGGGGCTCCCGTTCCACGACGGGCGCTTCCTCCATCCGAGCGAAGTCGATCACAAACCCGTGCTGCTCTGGGTGCGCACGATGCAGTTCTTCCTCGACTACCGCGGCAAGCTCGTCGTCGTCGGTCACACGTCGACGGACAACCTCCCGCCCGAGCTCTCGAGCTTCACGCCGGAGGACCCGCTCGACATGTGGGTCGGCGAGAACGTGATCGTGACGGACACGGGCTGCGGCAAGGGCGGCTTCTTGACGTGCCTCGAGCTTCCCGCGAGGCGTACGTACGAGTCGCGGTGAATGTGAGCCGCGATCTCAAGCTTCCGCACCGATTCGGCGCGTACATGCTGTTCGATCGAATCGGGCAGGGCGGTATGGCGGAGATTTTTCTCGCGCGCCGCGCGACGGAGCTCGGCGGCGGAAAGCTCCTCGTCGTGAAGTTGATTTTGCCCGTGTACGCGGAGCGCGCCGAGTTCGCCGAGATGCTCGCGGACGAAGCGAAGCTCGCGGCGACGCTCACGCATCCGAACGTCGTGCAGATCGTCGATCTCGGGCGCGAAGAGGAGCGCCTCTTCATCGCCATGGAATACGTCGAGGGCTTCGATCTCGCCGCGCTGCTCAAGCGGTGCTCGAAGGAGAAGGTCCCGCTCCCGCCGGAGTTCGCGCTCCACATCGTCCTCGAGCTCCTCGCGGGTCTCGACTACGCGGGGAAAAAGAAGATCGTGCACCGCGACGTGTCGCCGTCGAACGTGCTCGTGTCGTTCGACGGCGAGGTGAAGCTGTGCGACTTCGGCATCGCACGCGCGAACGACGCGATCGAATCGCCGACCGAGGCGATCAAAGGCAAAGCCGGTTACATGAGCCCGGAGCACGCGCGCGGGGAGGCGCTCGACGCGCGCGCCGACGTGTTCGCCGCGGGGATCATTCTGTGGGAGCTCCTCGCGGGTCGAAAGCTTTATCGCGCGGACGCGGGTGACTTGATCGAGCAAGCGCGCACCGCGAACGTCCCCGATCTCGCGCCGCGCGGGTTGCCGAACGAAGAAGCGCTCTTCGCGATCGTGAAGAAGGCGCTCGCTCCGAATCGCGACGAACGCTTCGCGAGCGCGGGGGATTTTCGTCGCGAGCTCCACGAATGGGCCATCTCCGCGAAGCTCGTCGCGAACCCCATCAAGCTCGGCGAGTGGCTCACCGAGCACTTCGGCGCGGAGCTCCTCGCGCAGCGGCGCGCGCGCGAAACGGCGGCAAAAGCGCTCGATCCGTCGCCGCAGCCCGCGCGCGCGATCATCGAGTCGCCGCACATCAAGTACAAAGAGGAAAAGTCGCCCGAGTCGCTCTCGCCGATCGACGTGTCCCCGCCGTCGAAGAGTCCGCCGCCGACGAAAGAAAAGAGCCCGCCGTGGACGATGATCGCGCTCGGCGTCGTGGCGATCGCCGTCGTCGCGTGGTTGCTCGTGCATCGCTGATCGCGCGTCATGCTCCTCGCCGACGTCGCGCTCCCCGTTCCGCTCGGCCGCGCGTTCACGTACTCGGTGCCCGCCGCGCTCGCCGCGCGCGTCGTGCCCGGCGCGCGCGTGCTCGTGCCGCTCGGCGCGCGTCGCGTCGTCGGCGTCGTCATCGAGAAGCGCGAAGGAGATCCGCCCGCGAAGGTGCGCGACGTGTTGCGTTCGCCGGACGAGTCGCCCGCCGTGCCGAGCGAGCTGCTCGAGCTCTTGCGCGAGCTCTCGAGTTACTACTTCGCGCCGATCGGCGACGTGCTGCGCATGGCGCTCCCGCCGCTCGAGCAAGATCTCGCGCGCGACGTGGTCGCGCAGCCGACGCTCTTCGACGCGAAGCGCGGCGTCGGTGCGCGCAAGGTGCAGTTCGTCGAAGTCGCGGAGGGGGACGCACCGGAGAAAATGTCCGCGAGCGCGCGCGCTCTCCTCGCGCGTGTGCGCGCGACGGGATCGGTTCCGCTGTCGCGCCTCGCCGAGCAGTGGAAATCCGCGCGCGCGATCAGCAAGAAGCTCGCCGCGTCCGGCGCGGTGCGCATCGTGTCGCGCGCCGCGCCCGAGCGTTCGTACTTTCGCGACGAAATCGCGCGCGACGTGCCTCCGGAGCTCACCGACGCGCAACGCGACGCGGTCTCCGCGATCGAACGCGCGCAAAACGCGCTCGCGCCGAAGACGTTCTTGCTCCACGGCGTCACCGGATCCGGCAAGACCGAAGTGTATCTTCGCGCGATCGCGCACGCGCGTTCGCTGGGTCGCGGCGTCGTCGTGCTCGTTCCGGAGATCGCGCTCACGCCGCAGCTCGTCGCGCGGTATCGCGCGCGATTCGGCGACGACGTCGCCGTGATCCATTCGCACCTCACGCCGAAAGAGCGATACGGAATGTGGCACAAGCTCCGCGCGGAGAAGCTCGCCGTCGCGATCGGCGCGCGCTCCGCGCTCTTCGCGCCCGTCGCGAACCTCGGGTTGGTGATCGTCGACGAAGAGCACGACTCGTCGTTCAAACAAGAAGAAGGCGTGCGCTACCACGCGCGCGACATGGCGATTTTGCGAGCGCACCGCGCGCGCGGCGTGTGCGTGCTCGGCAGCGCGACGCCTTCG
>Ga0335078_10000669_pt1 | contig 52745 bp, 46 predicted proteins | sample Lox_Sample_32_FD_206711 | JGI IMG/M metagenome (GOLD analysis project Ga0335078, IMG submission 206711) | Soil microbial communities from Loxahatchee National Wildlife Refuge, Florida, United States - Lox_Sample_3.2 | ecosystem: Environmental > Terrestrial > Soil > Wetlands | place: USA... | reverse complement strand
GACAGAGCCGTTTCGAGTTACACCTCGCGCAGTGTCATCTCGCGTTGCGGCGGCATTCGGACGCGAAGAGAGTTCTCGAACGGCTGATCAACGATCCGCCGAAGCCGCCGGAGCGGCCCAAGCGGCGCGATCAAGAACAATCCCCTGAAGACGCGGCAGCTCCTCCGGCGCAAGTAGAGCAAGCGATCGAGGCCCTTGATGCAGACCCCAAGAGCAAAGATCAAAAGCCGCGTCCCTGGGTGGATTTGTTGCTGGGCGTAATCCAGTTTGAAGAGGGCGACATGGATGCGGCGCTGGCCTCGCTGCTGCGAGCGGAGCAATCGGACCCACACTTGCCCAATCTTCATCTTCGCATCGGTGAGACTTACCTGCGGCAGCGGCGGATAGAAGACGCGGAGCGTGCGTTCCAGAAGGCGTTGGAAATTGACGGCGATCGACCGGAAGCGCATCTCGGTCTGGCGGTTGTCCATTTGCGGCAGCGTCGCAATGCCGAAGCTGCAGAAGAGGCCCTAATTGCGGTTGGGCTGCAACACTTCTTGCCGCTGGGACATTTCTATCTAGGCGTGGCGCTGGCACGCCTCGGGCATCGTCAACGCGCCATGCTGGCGTTTGAAACCGCTTTGACCATGCTGCCCGGGCTTATTGCCGCGCATCGCTGGCTGGCCGCGCTTTACAACTATCCGGGCGGAGATATGGAGAAAGCGGCGCGACATCGGTATGTGTACGCGCAGTTGAGGGGACAGAGAGAAAAAGATCGGAAACGGCATTTAGCCCAAGCGTAGGCTCTCATATTAGTGAGCATGTGAGCGGAAAGCGAGGAACAATGTTCGAACGAAAGCTCCGGGCAAAAGATTAGGAGCGGGAAGCCCCAATCCATCGCGAAACTGGATGGTCAGTTAGTGGCTTACGCGGCCGCCGCGACCACGGCGGGAGTCAGCGTGTTTGCTTTGGGGGCCTCCGCTTATGCCGAGGTCGTCTATACGCCTGTTCACCAGCAGCTCTCACCCAACTCGAGCTATGTCCTTGATCTGAATAATGACGGCATCGCAGATTTCACGTTGCTCGATGACCATTTTGGGGCAGCGATTCGCCAAACCGGTAGCACATTCAACAGCTTTGCCGACATCCTTTTGGTTGGAGCCCAGAGCTCGAATCAGGCTCTGGAGGCACGTTCAACATATGGTCCGGCTGCAATCCCCAGGCGGTCGTAGAGTGGGCGCTGGCCCTGCGTTTGTTCGTGGCAGCATCGCTGATCGTAAAACGCGCGAACATACGGGTTCGCCACCCAAAAAACATATCGACGAAAATTGCTCGCCAGCCGTTTAATTATCCAAAGACACCGTTTAGCGTGCGGCGGCGTGGCCCCTGGACGAAGTAGGTCGGGCCACACTTACTTGCGTCCTTTCGATCGCAGCAATGACGCGCCGATTGCTCCTCCAATACTGGAGAAGATCAGAAAAGCCAGGAACATCACTGCCAATCCAAGCGCCATGACGAGAGCCAATCCTTGCGGCGTTTTCAGGTATTGAAGCGCCTGCTGTGCCTGCGGATCAGTACTGCGTGCCGCAGCCTGATTGACTGCCTGCAGCATAGCAGCGTTGATCTCATTACCGGTGTGGAATATGAGAACTTCTACTGCGGTGAAAATCGCGAAGAATGCAAACCCGATTGCTCCACTCGCCGCTCCCAGCTTGGCGCCGGCACCGGCGGAGAGATCAAACGTCGCCACTCTTCGACGATAAAGCAGCACGGCCAGCGCGCCCGCCAGTATCATCCCCAGGCCAAAGCCGCCTAAGGGGACAAGCATGAGTGTAGCGGCGACAAATCCAGCCATCGCGCTTACCGGCAAACCTTGCCGCCATTCAATTGTGCCTGGGATCGGAGGAGCAGATCCCTGCAGGATCGCTTCTCCGCCATCCTCGCCAGCCGACGGTCCGACCGCCACCCGAATCTGCGGCGCCTGGCAATGGGGACAGAATGCCACCCCATCCTCGACCTGTGCCCCGCACTTGTAGCACGGATGTTCCACGGTTTCAAATTATCGCAGGAATGCTGCCGGCGGTGCAGGCTTCGAATGGATGATGAAGAAAAGCCGCAGCGGAAGCTGCGGCTCTTATAAACTTCTTCCGCGGATTAGCGTCTCCGCGATTTCTTCTTACTCGATTTCTTCTTGCTCGATTTCTTGCCGGCTTTCTTCTTCCCCGCTTTTTTCTTGCCGGAAGATTTCTTCTTGGCGGCGCCGCCCCGAGACCTCTTGGCGGCCGACTTCTTTGCGGTTTTCTTTTTCGCCGCTTTCTTCGGAGCCTTCTTCCTCGCAGCTTTCCGTGCCGGGGGCTTCGGAGCGCCGCCACCACCTGTCCCTACCATCGGCTCCGGCTCGGGTTCCTCCATTTCGGGTTCTTCTCCTTCGCCGCCGCCCCCTTCCGGCATTTCGGCTTCTTCTTCGTCCTCTTCTTCGTAGTCCTCTTCCATAGTGTCGCCGTAACCGCCGGCATCACCGAGATCGTCCATCTCGTCGTCTCTCATATAGAGGGTCTCACTAAACGTCATTTCTCCTCCTGACCTTCCCTGCGCTGCCGCGCCGGATGATGCGCAAAAAGTGATTGCGCTGTGAATTTAAAAAGACAACTTTCCAAAAACTCAAATCAAGCGGCCCGTGATTGTAGCACGAATGCGCGCCCCTCCCACAACTAGCTGCATAGCACTGGATATTACACCGAACCGGGAAAAAGCAAGCAGAAAAGCTCCAGCCAAAAGATCATAGAGGCAAGATATGCTTTATGTTTTGCGAAGCCTCAGAATGGAAGAGCCGTTGGCAAATAGATCAGGATCTATTGTTGTCCGTGGACGAGCAAGATCATTCCCGGTTTGAGAATGGCGAGGTTACCATTGTCGTGCTTAAGGGCGGTGACGGTCGTGTTATAGGAACTGGCGATTGAGTACAGGGTTTCCCCGGGCTGCACTTTGTGGCGCACCGCTACAGCCCGTGTGCCGCCCAAACCATTATGGTACAGTCGTTTACGCGATGCGATGTGCCGGAGTTCCACGGCACGGGCAGAAACCGGAAGATGAACATAGATCACGTGCCGCCCCACGAGACTGTCGCTCCTGAGATGGTTCCAGCGACGCACCATGACGGGAGGAACGCCGAAATTGTCCGCGACCGTCTCAACCGTGTCTCCATGATGAACCCTGTACACCGTCGCTCTGGAAGCATACGCGCCCGCATAAGTTCGCTGCCGGTTCGGAGCCAGCGGGATTACCACATCACTCCCGACCTTTAATTCTGCTGAAACATCCATGTCGTTAGCATCTGCGATTGCTTGACGAGTGGTATGGTTCGTGCGCGCCAGCGACACCAGAGTGTCTCCGGGCGCGACCTTATGGTAGCGCCACCATACCCGCATGTCGGGCGGAATGGCGGAAATCGCCTCAACATAGCGGTCCTTGCTTCCAGCAGGCAGATGCAATTCGAAAGGCCGGTCTTTAGGCGTGGTGAAGCGCAGCAGACTTGGATTCAGATCCTGCAATGTCTCGAGTGAGGCGTTTACGCATTCCGCCACCAGCCGCAGGTCAACCGCGTAATCAATCTTGACGGACTCGAACGGAACCGGTTCCTCGGGATTCACATCATCCAGTCCATACTGTTCTGGATTTTTCGCCATGATGGTTACGGCGAGGATGATTGGCACGTAATTACGGGTCTCTTTCGGTAACACGTTGCGGCTATAAAGTTCCCAAAAATCCGCATAGCCGGTGCGCTTGACGGCGTTTTGAATCGTTCCCGGGCCTGAATTGTACGCGGCCATCGCCAGGTACCAGTCGCCAAATTCGTTGTAAAGGTCCTTCAAATGACGAGCCGCCGCTCGAGTGGCCTTCTCCGGATCCTGGCGCTCATCGACCCATATATCGCGCTCGAGGCCGTATGCTTTAGCACGGCTGCCCATGAACTGCCACATCCCCCTCGCCCCGGCTCGAGACACCGCCAAAGGATGAAATCCTGATTCGGCCTGAGCAAGATAGATCAAATCCTGCGGCACACCCTCTTCTTTGAGAATGCCCTCAATCATCTCCCGATACTGCCCGCCGCGCGCTAAGCCGCGCTCCAAAATTCCGCGGCCGCGGTTCGAAAAATAGCTGATATAGCTGGCAACGGGATCCGTCAGCATCAGGGGCAAGTCGGAGTGCGTCGCCCGGAGTTCGGCTTCGGCTTTCGCCTTGATCGCCGGATCGACCGGAAAGGCAATTTCGTTGGTCTCGTCGATTGGAGCAGGTTCGGCAGCCTGTTGTGCAGGCCCATTCATCTCCTGCGCCAACTCAACTTGCAGCCCATGCAGCGCATCCGATATTCGATCGAACTCGCTTTGGAGCCGCTCGTCGGAGTGGACGTCCAGCGAACTGCTCACAAGCATGTTGAAGGCGTGATCGAAATTCTGCTTGGCGGCGGCTAACTGGCCCGCCTGGTAATTGTCTTGACCGGCCTGATATTCCTTTTCGACGGAATCGATGAGTGTGGCGACCGCATCCGGCTTGGCCTCGGACTGAACAGGGCCGGGGGCGGCCAGGGTGACATCTGCAACTGGTTGCGCGGCCGGCGTAGGAGGGGAAGTAAGCGCAGGTGCGGTCGCTTTCGCCGGTACCAAGGCAGAAGGCCGTGCTGAGGTAGAACAGCCTGAGCAAGCCACTATCAGCACAGGCACAAACGAAACCAGTGTTTTCGTGATCCCCATCAATATCTATGAGTTACGAACTCGAACTCGAACGCGAATGTGTGATGGTAACCCATGAATCCTACTCCCCCGCCTTGGATGGGTCAACGAGCAACTGAGGTGGCCCGAGGTTACTTTGGCGATCATTTCGAGCGTCCCAAAGGTTACCCGGCGAACATACCTCAAGTAGTGCACGCCAACCGCAGCGCCGGCATCGAAAGGCCAGCAAATTCCTGGAGGAACCGATGGCGGCAAGCACACAAAACAAATGCGCGCATTTCAACTGCGACTGTGAAGTTTCCGGAACTCAGCAGTATTGCAGTACGGCCTGCGAACGTTCGGCCTCCGGGCAGACAGTACCCCAAGCCGGTGGCACCACAAGTCAGAAGCGGATGGATTGTGGGTGCGGCCATTCCCAATGCCACGCGGCATCCAGGGCAGCTTAGCTCCAGCTTGATTTCACCGGCGGACAGGCAAAGCAGAAATGTAAAAGAAATCCAGCTTCTGCGGTGCGTAGGTCCCCAGGTACGAGACTTGCCGTCCCGGGAGATTCCTGGCCAGAGCGGAGGCTGATTTTTCCGCAGCGATCACGAGGTGCTCCTGCGCGGGGATCTGCCCAGCGTCATACCGGGACACGATCTGGTTGCGATAAAACGCCAAGCCATATTCCGTCTCTCGCGGCACCCGGAAAACAGCGATGGGGAATTTCTTGGTTGCAACACGAGAGAGTTCCTCTGCTACTGGTCGTGCCGACAAGCTTCGGTTTAGAGCAGGACTGCCGAGGCGCAGCACCGCAGCGATCACAACTACGACGACAATCATCGTCACTGGGCGCAGCAATCTCAATCCAGACGTGGATCTCAGAGTGAACACGATTGCGATCGCGATCACGCCTGCGAAACCAATCGAAATCGCTGCCCTTTCGCCCCATACGAGATACTGTCGGCCAACAATGTATTGCAGAGTCAACGCCGGAATAATCAGCCCGGAGCTCAATATGGCATGAAGAATTGCGACCCAGATTCTGGGCCGCAGCTCGTCTGGTTGCCCCTGTTGCGCTCTCCTAACGTACGAGGACAGCAGCATCGCCCCGGCCGGAACCGCCGGCAGAATATATCCCGGTAGCTTCGACTGAGAAATCGAAAAAAAAACCACCGGAACAATTAACCATATAAGAAGAAACTGGTCGAAGGCATTTCCTGTTCCCTTGCGCAATTCGCCTATCACTTTGGCTAATGCGGCGATCACGAAAACAGTCCACGGCGCAACTGCGAGAAGCGTTACCGGCAGGTAATACCAGAACGGCTCACGATGATGGTAAAGATTGCTGCCGAAGCGCGCGAGGTTATGTTGGAGGATGAATACCCGGAGGAACTCGGGGTTTCGTATCTGAACCAGGAGGTACCATGGCAGCGCCACGAGGCAGAAGAGTAGGATGCCGGGAATCCAAAGGGTCTGCTTAATGATCCTGTATTCGCGCCGGATGATTGCGAAACTCAGAATGATCAAAACCGCAAGCAATGTGGCAACCGGTCCCTTCGCGAGAGTCCCCAGGGCCATGAAGACATAAAAGATAGCCAGATAGATTCGCCTGTTCGTCTCTCGGTTCGCATACCACGCCAGCATGGCAATCGTGAGCATTGCCACCAGCGGCATATCCATCGAAGCAGCCCGGGCGAAGCCCACCACACCAGCTGTTCCCGCAGTTATCAAGGAACCGTCCAGTTCGGACCCGGATCGGAATCTGCGCAGGAACAGATACACGGCAATTACCATCAGCGTTGCGTCGAACGCGGACGGGAGCCGCGCGACCCAGTCGCTCACACCAAAGATCTTGTACGCGATCATCGCCTCCCAGTAATAAAGGACAGGTTTTTCAAGCCACGCTTGACCTCCCAAGGTTGGAGTCACCCAATCCTGCCTCTGTAGCATTTCGCGCGCGACCTGCGCGTAGCGAGGTTCGTCAGCGCCGATCAGGCCGAAATATGCCAGGCCGAAGAAGAATAGAAACCAGCAAAAGCCGGCAAGCAGGATCAAATTGAAACGAGTTTGTGAAAGCGGAGGCGGGCTCAGTGATCCAAGTTTCAGCTTGCCCTCCTGCGCAGCATTGCATAGATACTGATCAGCGCCCACACACTCTCAAGCGTCGCGAATCCGATTTGAAACGGATGGAAGGCAATATAAGCAAGAATTGCCGAACCCGCAAAATTGAGCAAGTTATATGCCGAGCGCCGGGAATCCATCCACTTGAGCTGGTGTCCGCTGTAAGCAACGAGAATAAACAACGCTCCGGCAAAGGAAATCAGTTGCCGCGCTAACGAGATATTCATGAGGGCTTATTGTACGGAAGAGTGCGGCCTGAGTTCCGCCATCACGACGGAAACGGCCGCAACCAGCGGGCCATCGACGGAACAGCCGCTGGCGCAAGCATGGCCGCCACCGCCGAATTGCTCCGCGATCATCGCTACGTTCAACTGACCTTTGCTGCGTAGGCTCACCCGAAAACGCCCGTCAGGAAGCTCGCGAAAGAATACCGATACTTCGACGTTCTGGATGGACAGCACGTAATTCACCAGGCCCTCGCAGTCCTCCTCTTTCGCGCCGAACCGATCCATCTGCTCCCGCGTGACCCAGATCCACGCCAGATGGTCATCAATATGTAAGTTAGAAAGCGCCGCTCCCAGCAAGCGCAGCTTCGCTGGAGAGTGCGCGAAGTAAATGTTGCGGGCGCAGCGTACTGGATCGGCCCCGGCCAGCACCAGTTCCCGGGCAAGCCCAAATGTGTGCTCGCTGGTGCCTTCGAACATAAACGAGCCTGTATCGGCCAGAACAGCCGTGTAAAGACAAGTTGCAATGTCAGGGGAAATTGTTACTCCAGCTTCCCGGGCCAAACGGTAAATCATCTCGGCCGTTGCCACCGCGCTCGGATCAATCCAATTCACATTAGCGAACGGCCGGCCGCTGAGATGATGGTCAATGCTGATGATGAACTGTGCTGCCAAGCCCCGAAGCTGCGTGCGATGGATACCGTCGCACTCCAGCAGAATGGCGGCTTCATAGTCGCCATTGACACTTTCCGCTGCTTTCACGGTCTCGGCGAAGGGTAATTGCCGGTAAATGCGAGGCACGCCACCATACAGAACTACCTCTGCCTGTTTGCCCATCTGGCGCAACACTTGCGAACAGGCGAGCGCCGAACCGATGGCGTCTCCGTCAGGTCTCGCATGCGAAGTGAGGAGAAACCGATTACGTTGCGCAATGTGCCGCAGGACTTCTCTTACCATAGCGACCTGCTACGAAGTGCCTAGTTCAAATTGGCTTCATCCTTGTCTCTTTTTTGCGCGTCGTAATAGCTCGTCTATTCTTGTGACATACTTTTGCGACCGGTCAAGTTGGAAAAACAACTCCGGAGCGCGGCGCAATTGTAATCGCTCAGCGACCTCGCGGCGAATATACCCAACTGCCGCGGTCAGGCCTTGCAGAGTGCGCTGTGCTTCGGAATCATCGCCCTCGACTACTACCATTACCCGCGCTGAGCGCGAATCTTCGGCGAGGGCGACATTACTGACATTGGCCAGACCGATCCGCGGATCGGCAAGTTCGCCCTCGACGATGGTTTCTATCTCCTCGCGCAGCGCCTCGGCCAGGCGCTCCCGGTGGTATTTCTGCCCTCGCCTTTCCATTACAACGTCCGATCGATAAAACGGATGAGAATATCAGAAAAGGAGTGGATGAACAAAGCGAACGGCACGATGCCTGAAATCGCTACCGCAGCGTCGAACGCGAAGCCAGGTCCCTCGCTGGCGCTGCCGCCGAGTTCGTGAGGATATCCTCGCGTTTCTACAGGAATTCTATGAACGAATCGCTGATTTCCGCCCCGCCATTATTGGCGATGCGCGCCGCCTGCCGCTCCACATTTTTCATCAGTCCGTCGAGGTAGTCGCGGGAATCAGAAACGCTGACAATACCTAAGGTTGCGCGGTTCCACAGGTTCGTCGAATCAAGCTCGGCAACGGCGACATTAAAGTTGGCGCGCAACCGGTCTTTGAGGCTGCGCAGGACTTGACGCCTGTCTTTTAGCGATTGCGCCGCTTCGATGTGGAGCTCGAGGGTGAGAAAGGCAATCATGTAGCTCTCAGCCTCTTCGATGAGCCGTTAGCTTAAAAACCAATCCCTGGAGGCTAACGGTTAAGAGCTGCTTTCCTAGGCGATCACTTCTGCGGCAATCCGCTCGGTCACGAATGCCTCAATCACGTCGCCGACCTTCACGTCCCCATAATTTGCGATTGCGATGCCGCATTCCATGCCGTTTCGTACCTCACTGGCATCGTCTTTGAAACGTCGCAAAGAGCCGATCTTGCCTTTGAAGATGACGACGTTGTCACGCAGCAGCCTGACTTCTGAATCGCGTTTGATATGCCCATCGGTCACGCGGCAGCCGGCAACCGTTCCCACCTTCGGAATGCGGAAAGTCTCCAGAACTTCTGCCCGTCCCTGGTAAGTTTCCTTGATCGTCGGCTCGAGTAGGCCGCTCATTGCGCGTTTGATCTCATCCTGCAACTCGTAAATGATGGAGTGCAGGCGAATATCGACTTTTTCTTGTTCTGCAAGTTCTTGAGCCTTGCGCTCTGGACGAACGTTGAAGCCGATGATGATGGCATTCGAGGCAGACGCGAGCAGCACGTCCGTTTCGGTAATCGCGCCCACCCCAGAGTGCAGAACCTTAAGGCGAACCTTGTCATTTGAAAGCTTCGACAGCAGGTCGCTCAACACTTCGACCGAACCGCCCACGTCTGCCTTCAGAATCACATTGAGTTCTTTCGTTCCTGCGGTCTTGATCTGCTCGGCAAGACCTTCAAGCGAAACGCGCGAACTCTTTGCGAGCGTGGCTTCGCGAGCTTTCTGTTCGCGGTACTCGGAGATGCCGCGAGCTTTATCGCGGTCGGCAACCACAACAAACTGGTCGCCCGCCTGCGGCAAGCCTTCCATGCCGAGAATCTCCACCGGAGTCGAGGGCGGTGCCTGCTCGAGCTGATTGCCGCGATCGTCAAACATGGCGCGAACTTTGCCATAGACGTTGCCGACGACAAAGTTGTCGCCCGGACGCAAGGTACCATCCTGAACTAAAACCGTTGCCACCGGTCCACGGCCACGATCGAGTTTGGCTTCCAGCACGACACCATTCCCGGGCCTGTCTGAATTAGCCTTTAGCTCTTGCAAATCGGCAACCAGGCAGATCATCTCCATCAGCAGATTGAGATTGGTCTTTTGTTTTGCGGAAACATCGACGAAAACCGTTGTGCCGCCCCAGTCTTCAGGCATCAGGCCGCGATCCGCGAGCTGCTTCTTGACGCGGTCGGGCATCGCGTCCGGCTTATCAATCTTGTTCACAGCAACAATGATGGGCACTTCGGCAGCGTGCGCGTGATCAATAGCTTCAAGTGTCTGTGGCATTACCCCGTCGTCTGCCGCAACCACGAGCACAACGATATCCGTCGCCTTCGCGCCGCGCGAGCGCATACGGGTAAACGCTTCGTGGCCTGGGGTGTCCAGGAAAACGATTTGCCGCCCATAGGCTGGAGAATCTTTGTCCTGGATAGTCACCTTATAGGCCCCGATGTGCTGCGTGATTCCACCGGCCTCGCCGCCAGCTACATCCGTTGAACGGATCGAATCGAGCAGCGTTGTTTTGCCGTGGTCGACGTGGCCCATAATGGTGACCACCGGCGGACGCGGCCCACCTTCACCCGCACCTTCTTCTCCGACCTCAGCTCCCGACACATCCTTTGCAGCCTGCTCTTCGAACGTGATGACGTTTGTGTCAGCGCCAAAGAACCGCGCCATCTCGCTGGCCAGTTCAGAGTCGAGCGTTTGATTGATGGTTGCGAATACTCCCCGCGCAAGAAGACGTGCGATGAGATCTTTCGCGCGAATGTCCAGCTTTTCCGCCAGATCCTTTACGCTGATGCCCTCGGTTATCGTGATGCTGCGCGTAATCGGCTGCGGCTCATTGGACAGTGAGAGCCGCGGCGGCGGAACGAAACCCTTCATCGGGCCTTCTTTCACGCCACGCGGAACATAGCGCTGCCCCGGGCGTCGCGCGGGTGCACCCGGACGGCCACCCGGGCGAGTCGGCGCTCCAGGCGGAGGCGCGCCAGGTCCAACTCCCAATGGCCGTGCACCTAGCGGTGATTGCCGCGTCGGATGCATGGGCCGCCGCTCACCTGGCCGCAGTGGGGGACGTGTCGCCGGAGCCCCGGCTGCAGGACGCGGACGCTGAAAAATTGGCTGGCCGGGGACTGGCCTGCCAGGTACGGGACGTGCAGGCGATGCTCCCTGAGGTCGTGTCCCGATCGGTGCATTCGGGGCTTTGTATACCGGGCGCGGCCCCGTCTGGGGCACAATAATGCGCGGGCCCGGTCCTTGTGGACGCTGCGCTATTGGAGTTGAAGCGGTCGGCGCTTGTAGCCGCGTAACCGTTCCCGGTGGAGGCGGTGCCTGCGGACGTGGCCCAATCGGCTGCGGTGAAGCACCTGGCTGTGCGCTTGTCGGCGGCGCTGGCGGACGCGGTGGTACCTGGACAACCTCCGTTGGAATTGTCGGCCTGACTGCTGCAGTTGGGAGCACAGGTGGCTTCACGGCAGCCGGAGGTGCCGTGGGAATTGGCGGCATTGCCTGGGACGGCGGAGGTGTCGCAAGCGTCTTTGGCTGAACAGGAACCGGCGGTACGGCAGCCGGCGACGGAACATGCCGCTCAGTCGCAGCGGGCGGCGGAGCGGCTAATGGCTTGGGTTCCAGGGGCGTAACAGCGGCAGGCCGGGAAGTGGGTGCCGCAGGAGTGGCTGGTCCCCCCTGCTGCCTCCGGATCGCATTCAGCACATCGCCGGGACGAGAAATATGAGACAGATCAATCTTGGTCTTGATCTCATCCGGAGCGGTACCATGGGTAGTGCGACTGGCGCGGGAGGGCTGGCCATCTCCCGAGGCGTGGCCGCGAAGAAAAGCTCGTACCTTCTCCGCCTCATGCTCCTCGATAGAACTGGAATGCGTCTTCTTTTCAGTGACCCCCACCTGCGGCAGGGTATCGAGAATGGTTTTGCTCTTAACTTCCAGCTCACGGGCCAGATCATTGATTCGAATCTTACTCATCCGCCGTTTATATCCTCCGGACTGTTCCCGCTAAGTCTTCATATCAACCTCACGGTTCAGCGTTTATAGTGCGCTCGGGGCGCATCATTCGTTACTCTCGCCGGTTGTAGCCTCTTCCGGCTGATCATTTTGGGTTTCACCGCCGGTCTCGTTCAACGCCTGATATTCCGGAGCAGGCGATTCGGCTTCTCCAGAATCTTGTTCCGATGCGGGCGTCTCAGTCGACGATTCGGCTTCCTGTTGCTCGCCTCCAGCCTGCTCATACTCACTCTCGCCCTGGCCCTCCGCGCTGAGGCTCTCGGCGGGTGCTTCGCCCTCGGGAGCTTCCCCAACCTGCTCACCGCCCTCCAGAGTGGAGAAGTAATTATTGACGGCAATGCTGATTTTTTCTACTGTTTTGGGGCCAATGCCTTCAATAGCCTCAAGCTGTTCCGGCGTCATATCCGCCAACGCTTCAACCGACGTGACCCCAGCGGCGTTGAGCTTTTCGACCAGACCCTCCCCAAGCCCAGGAACACTCTCGAGGGGTGTGGCACTGGCGGATGTCAGGCGAGACATCTCCTGTTCCACTTCCTGCCGCTTCTCTTCCTCGCTCTTGATATCAATCTTCCAGCCAAGCAGCTTGGCGGCCAGCCGTACGTTCTGTCCCTTCTTGCCGATGGCGAGTGAAAGCTGGCTATCATCAACCACAACCTCGAGGTGCTTCTCTATTGCATCAAGCACCGTGACCTTGCTCACCTTCGCGGGCTGCAAAGCTTTTTCAGCAAAGGCGACCGGGTCTTCGTGGTACTCGATGATGTCAATCTTCTCTCCGCGCAGTTCGCGGATGATCGATTGAACCCGCATGCCCTTCATGCCTACGCACGCGCCAACAGCATCAACGTCCTTGTCTTTCGACATAACCGCGATCTTTGTCCGTTCCCCAGCTTCCCGCGCGATGGCCCGGATGACCACCGTCCCGTCATAAATTTCGGGCACTTCAGTCTGAAATAGATGCTGCACCAGGTCCGGCGCGGCGCGCGAAACCACGACCGCCGGCCCCTTCGAGGCCTTTTCGACCCGGGCGATGACGACCCGGACGCGCTCGCCGATGGCAAACGACTCTAGGCGCGATTGTTCTTTCTTGGGCATGCGCGATTCGGCTTTGCCGAGATCGAAGATGATATCCATCCCCTCGATCCGCTTCACCGTGGCGTTCACAATCTCGCCGACACGGCCGATGTACTCGTTGTAGACCGTGTCGCGCTCCGCCTCGCGAACCTTCTGAAAGATTACCTGCTTGGCAAGCTGTGCGGCGATGCGGCCGAGGATGCCTTCCGTCGCCTTCGGAATCTGCAGTTCCCCCCCCACCTCAACATTCGGATCAACTTTTCGAGCTTCATCGAGTGTTACCTGCAACGTGGGGTCTTCCACCTGCTCTGGCGCTTCCACAACCGTCTTCACCGCAAATGCACGAATTTTTCCCGTGTCCTTGTCTAACTGGGCCCGCAGATTTTCTTGGGTCTTGTAATACTTTCGGGTAGCAACAACGATGGCGTCTTCCACGGCGCTGACTACAATTTGCGGATCAATGCCCTTTTCCCTGCTCAGGGCGTCGATAGTGTTGTAAAGCTCGCTTGCCATAATTGAGAACACCGGCTATCAGCTGTTAGCGTTTAGCTGGAGGACAAGCTAACAGCTAAATGCTAAGAGCTAAGAACCAAAAGCTCATATCTCCGGAACCAGATTTGCTTTTTCGACGTTCGCCAGTTCGATTTCTATTTTTTTCGTTGGCTGACTCGGAGGCCGCTTCTGCCTTTGCGCTGCCGAAAGTTCAAGTGTCATACGTCCCTGTTCAAAACGCTCCAACCGCCCTTCGAAATGCCGGCTTCCTTCTACCGGATGGCGCGTCGTGAGCTTCACTCGGCTTCCGGTGAATCGTTCATAATCTGCCGGCCCGCTCAGTTTGCGATCCAGTCCGGGAGACGATACTTCCAGCGTGTAACTCCCTCCCGCGACAGCGTCCTCAACGTCGAGAATCGTTCCCACTTCGCGGCTGAGATTGGCGCAATCCTCGTGCGTGACCCCGGACGGCTTATCAATCACAATCCGCAGCAGGCGCGCCTTGCCCCCGCCACGCATATCAATCTCAACCACTTCCAGACTTCTCGAAGCGGCCACCCGCTCCACAATCTCGCGCACCCGCGCCGGTTCGTGGTCCATGGAGACAGCACCTGCGGCAGCACTTCCCCGCCGCACATTCGCGCATAAACTAAAATGTGGGCTTTCGCCCACTGGTGTGCTTCGCCAACGTCAATCACTACACAACAGTTCTAGCTACCAATATACGCGGCTGCAGGAGAAAAAACAAACGCACCCAACCTTCAGAAACTTCGCGAGGTTGGGGCTGGTGCAGGTCCTCGGACGCAAGTGCCGCCCTCGCCGAATTTTTAGCGGCCTCGCGTCCGGTTACCGCATTTGTGTGTCTCCGGCTGAGAATCTTGCCTATGTTCTCGGCACAGCAGAACCGTCGCTGCAACGCGCGATCCGACGTTACGTCTTCCCAGGCGATGTGGTCTATGACATCGGAGCGAATATCGGATACGTGTCGTTATCCTTAGCCCGGCAAGTGGGGTCTCGCGGCAAAGTGATCGCTTTCGAACCGGTGCCGCAGACCTTCGATCTTCTGTGCCGCAATATTGAATTGAATCACACTGCAAACATCACGCCGCTGAATGCCGCGGCGAGCGACAGGACTGGTGAGACTTCCATTCGTGTTACCAGCAACCTCTCGATGGCAAGCCTGGTGTGGCACCGCAACGATTTCTCCGCCGCAGAGTTGCCCGTGAGAACCGTTCGCGTAGACGAACTGGTCAAACGCGGCGAACTGGAGAGGCCCAGTTTCGTAAAGATTGACGTCGAAGGCGCCGAGGGGATGGTTATTGCCGGATTAGAAAATACGTTGGCGCGAGCGCGGCCGGTAATTTATCTCGAATGCTCGGAGCGCGGCCGCCAAATCACCTGGCCGATGCTGCATGACCTCAAATATCGCTGCCAATCTCCTGGTAATCGACAATGGATTGACAATTTCGAAGAATATCGTCACGCGGATTTTCTGTGGCTGCCGGCGAAGTGAGCGCGGCCGACTGATTCAGGGTTCTAGAGATCAAATCTTCTACTTCAAATGGACCGTCGCTTCTGGCTGCTTCAACTCACCTCTTTTGCGCCGAGCGACCTTCGGCACTTCGTATTTCGGCGTTATTTCATGGCAGCCCTCTTCGCAATAAGTTCCGCCAGCCGCCGACTCCGGCGTTGGCATGGGTGAGGCCACGGCAAAGTCGCGATCCTCTTCCAGTTCCCGCTCGACATCTGCGATCAAAGCGGCATTTTCCTGGCTGGTCAACCACTTCTTTTCGTTTACCAGATAATTTTCAAAGCGCGCGATCGGATCGCGCTTCTGCCAATATTCAAACAATCGTTTGGGCACATATGCCGCGGCATCGTGAATAGCGTGACCCTTCATGCGCATCATTTTGGCTTCGATCAGAGTCGGACCATTTCCGCGGCGCGCGCGTGCGCAGGCTTCGTGGGCTGCGTCATAAATCTGGCAGGCGTCGGTACCATCTACAATCACGCCGGGAATGCCGTAAGCGATGGCCCGCTCGGCCAGATCCTTTACGCGAAACTGCATTTCTGCCGGAGTCGAGTATCCCCACAAATTATTTTCGACAAACAGCACCAGCCCCAGATTCTGCACAGCGGCGAAGTTAATGCCTTCGTAGGTCACGCCAGTGGACTGCCCGCCGTCGCCGATGTAAGTCATTACTGCGATGTTCCGCCCCTGCAGTCGCGCTCCCAACGCCACGCCAGTAAGCACGGGGATTAAATCACCCAGGGTGGAGATCGGCGCAACGACATTTCGTTTTTTGATGTCGCCGAAATGTGACGATGCATCACGACCCTTCGTTGGCGAGCCCGCCTTCGCCATGTACTGCATCATGATGTCGCGCGCGGAAAACCCCCGAACCAGCAGTGAACCCTGATTGCGAATCATCGGGCCAATCCATTCGTCGGGCTTGAGCGCATAGGCTGAGGCGCAGGAGCAGGCTTCCTGGCCCAGGCCGAAGTACACGCCTCCTACAACCTTGCCCTGTTTGTAAAGGTTCTCGAGGGCGGTCTCCATTTTGCGATTGAGCAGCATCCAGCGATAAATCTCGATGCACTGCTTTTTGTCGAGATACTTCGAGTCACGAATGGGAGGAACCGGCGCACTCAGATCGCCTTCGACGTCAAAAGAAACAGATTCTCCATCGCAGACCTGACGTACTGTGAAAGTTGGTTTTTCCAGACGATAATCAGTGATTGTGTATGTGTGTTGCTGCGCAGCGGGTGGCCCAGTCCGGGAGCCATTTCGTGGACGTTCGCCGTTTGAACCGTGTCTGGAACTGGATTTCTTCTTCACAACCATCATAAGTTGCCGCTTCGGGCGCCAAATTTGATGGTATCGCGGAATACGCGTATGCGGCTACCCGCTTCACGCCCAAGTCGAGTCGTCTTCGTGGCGAATACGGCGAACGTTCTCAGGAACTCGCATCGGTACACCGAGGTTTTGGCCGAGAAGATCGTCCAGCGATTGCAGCCATAGAATCTGAGTCTGGAAAACGGTCCCAAAGTTTCGGGTGACCGCATGCGCTACTTCGAGCAGGTTGATCTCGCGATTCAATTCTCTCTTCATCGAGGTGACCCGCTTGTCCGCAATTCCACAAGGAACAATCAAATCGAAGTAACTTAGATCGGTATTTACGTTGAGGGCAAAACCGTGGGAGGTGACGCCACGGGAAATGTGAACGCCGATCGCAGCGATCTTGGCCTCGCAAGGATCTGAAGCCAGCTTCTTCGATTTCACAGAAAAATTCGCGAGCGAACTTTTCTGTTCCGCTGACAATAAATTTGCTTCGATCCAGACCCCGGTCAGACCAGCAACCCGTTTAGCCGGGATGCCAAAATCTGCGCAGGTGCGAATCAGCGCTTCTTCCAGACCCCGTACATAGTCGAGCGCTCCTAAATGGTTTCTTTTGCTGTTGCCTGCGGGGAAAGTCCGCAAATCGAAGATAGGGTAGCCTACAAGTTGCCCAGGGCCGTGGAAGGTAACGTCTCCTCCGCGATCGCAATCAAACAGTTCGACTCCACGGCAGGCCAGAAATTCCGGCGTTGCAATTAAATTCTTCGATTTGGCATTGCGTCCCAGAGTAATGACCGGCGCGTGCTCAAGCAGGAGCAATACGTCGCCGATTCGCTCTTGCTTGTGGAGTTCAACCAGGTGTTGCTGCAACCGCAGGCCGGTAGCGTAATCTACGGTTCCGAGTTGAACTACGGAAATCACAAGTCCCTATTCCATTCTACCTGCCGGAGGCCTTGGTTCTTTTATGCACTGTTCTTCGGGCAAGTTGCTGCTTGAGGTTCCCAAAACCCCCTATTTCCACCGGTTTCCACTTGCGATCACAATCCGGCCTACGCATAATAAGTCCTGAAAGCCTTAACATCTGTGTATCGCTACAGTCGAGCAGACCTGCTCCGCATTCTGCGGCTCACGCCGCGGCAGTTGGCGTCCTGGGAAAAAGCCGGATTAATCGGTGTTGCCGAACACTACTCGTTCTTCGACCTTCTGCAAATCAAGAAAGTCCGCGATCTCTGCGCCCAGCGCGTCCGTCCCGCAGTTATTCGGCAATCGCTGGCTGCTATGCAAAAACAGGCAGCCGGGATGGAGAACCCGCTGGTGGAAGCAGGGGCGCTGAGTGCGGGCCACCGCGTCGCGTTTCGCCATGACGGCAAACTTCTCGAGCCGATTGCAGGGCAGTTCATGTTCGATTTTTCCAGCCGAGAAAATGTGGTAACAAGCGCAACACGACCCGAAACTAAGCCTACGCTGGTTCCAAGGACTGTGGCAGAGCTTTTTGCGCATGGCATTTCCTTGGAAGAAAATCCCAACACCCACAATGAAGCCATTGCGATTTACAAGCGCGTTCTTGAGATGGATCCCAGCCATGCCGCCGCAAACATTAACCTGGGAACGCTTTTCTACAATCGGCAGGACTACGCGCTGGCAGAGAAACATTATCGAACAGCGATAGAAATCGATCCACGCTATGCCTTGGCGTATTTCGATCTGGGGAACGTGCTGGATGAAACGGGTCGCGTTCCTGAAGCCATTAAAGCCTATAAGACCGCACTCCAGCTTGCTCCGACCTACGGCGATGCGCATTACAATTTGGCGTTGGCTTACGAGAAAATGCGGGAGCCTCGCAAAGCCCTTAAGCATTGGTCAGCATATGTGAAACTCGATGCCGCGGGGCCATGGTCCGTGCACGCGCGCAATCAGATCAAGCGCATATTGCAAACTGATGGATTGAAGCTTGTTCGATAAGCCTACTCAAGAATAATCAGGCTCCCTCTTCTCCCGGCTCTCTTTCATTTACACCCAGATGCGATAAATTTTTTCACCCCTCCCGCGGGTGTTCAAGAATGCCTCAGTATCCCTGAAATGCTGAAAATTTGATCACTGAGAACCGTGACTGCCATCACTGCGGCATTTTTCCTCAGGATTAAAACTTCCTATGTTAGCAGCGAATGCTGCTGAATTTTCTTACATCCTGAAACTCGGGTTGCAAAACCTGAAAAAGCCGGCAATAACCGGCAAAAACGGGCAAAGCGATCTGAATCGCGAGGAGCGAACTAATGAAGACGTCAAAGCTGGTTATTTTAATTGCGGTAATTGCGATGGCCTTGTTCATCGTGATTCCGAGACTCTCCTGGGCACAAGAAGACGGTGCCGGTGTTTACAAAGCAAAATGCGCAATGTGCCATGGGGCCGATGCCGCGGGCAAGCCTGCAGCAAAGATCCCCAGCCTGGTCTCCGAAGATTCGAAGAAGAAATCCGACGAGGAACTGGGCAAGGCCATCACTGATACTGCTAAGCACCCGGCTCCAGTGAAGAGCCTGTCGGCAGATCAGGTAAAGGCAGTTGTTACATACCTTCGCAGTTTGCAGAAGTAATTCACGCTGTTCCTTTGCGCGCTGGCAAGGAAGCGGCACGGTCGGCCAGGCGCCTGGGAAGCATAAGGCACGTCATGAAGGACCATGATGAAGTTCGGCTTGGACCGAAAACTCGCGGCTCAAAAGCTGGACGCATTCCTCTGACGTTCGCTCTTCCGCTTGGAACAGCCCGCCCGGGTCCAGCCCACAAGAACTTCGGACCCGGGCCTTTCTTCTTTGACCGTACCCAGTGCAGTTTGAAGAGTTCTGCGGCGCGGAATTTCGCGCCTATCCTCTCCATTTCGCCGAAGACGGGGTCCCGTCCTCAGGTGGCCAGGAGGCAATTTTTATGAGTAAGGCCCTGCTGTATGACGCAACCATGTGCATCGGCTGCAAACAATGCGAGGCAGCCTGTGCCCAGCAGAATAAGCTCCCCTACGACGACAACGTAGCGGCGGAATCGGTGCAGTCAGAGCATAAGTTCACTGTCGTTCTGACGAAGAACGACAAGTTCATGCGCCGCCTATGCATGCATTGCGAAAAGCCCGCATGCGCTTCCGTCTGTCCGGTTGGCGCACTGCACAAGACTCTTGCTGGCCCGGTTGTCTACGACGTTTGGAAGTGCATTGGCTGTCGTTATTGCATGACCGCCTGCGCGTTCGCGCAGCCGAAGTACGAATGGCAATCGCTCAATCCGCGCGTGCGCAAGTGCATTATGTGCCCGGATAGGATCGCCGAGGGCAAGCAGACCGCGTGCGCTGAGATCTGCCCGACAGGAGCGACGAAGTTCGGGGAGCGTGATGATCTGGTCGCAGAGGCGCGTGAGCGCCTGCGGAACAATCCGTCCGCGTATGTGCCGCGGATTTATGGCCTCACGGAGGTCGGCGGCACGTCCGTGCTCATACTATCGAGCCAGAACGTCGAAGAGTATGGCTACCCATCATCGAAGAAGCTGGGCGAGACGCCGATGCCCGAATACACCGGCCGCGTAATGGAGAGAATTCCCGACTTCGTCCCGTTATGGTCGCTGGTTCTGGGAGGCATTTATTGGATCTCACATCGCCGCGAAGAAGTAGCCGCTGCTGAGGAAGAAGAACAAAGAGAGAAAAACGGGGGGGCGCGATGAAGTTCAAGCTGACATTCTGGCGGGCCGTGTTCATGGTGATCATGGCTATGGGGCTTTACTCAACCTATGTGCGTTTCTTCAGAGGCCTGGGTGCGGTTTCAAACATGAGCGACCAGTTCCCCTGGGGATTCTGGATCGGCTTCGATCTGCTGTGCGGCGTCATGCTCGCGGCCGGCGGATTCTGCATGGTGGGCGCGGTCTACCTCTTTAACGTGGAGCGACTCCACAGCGTGATACGTCCCGCAGTACTGACAGCGTTCCTGGGCTATGTGCTCTTCATTGTGGGGCTTTTATTCGACCTGGGCCGGCCCTGGTACATTTGGCACCAGCTGATCTACATGAACCCGCACTCGGTCATGTTCGAAGTCGGGATTTGCGTAATGTCCTACACTACTGTGCTCTTCTTCGAATTTCTGCCGAACGTCTTCGAGAAACTCAATTTTCCGTTCGGCATCAAGTGTGTAAGGAAGATTTACCCGGCGCTGATCGTGCTCGCTATCCTGCTTTCCACGTTGCATCAGAGCTCGCTGGGCTCGCTGTACCTGATCATGCCCAGCAAGCTGCATCCCTTCTGGTACACACCCGCGCTGCCCTTCTTCTTCTTCGGATCGGCCATCGCGGTGGGTATCGCGATGACGATTTTTGAATCCACGCAAAGCGCCAAAGCCCGCGGCCGTCGCCCCGAACTCACCGTTCTGGTGGAGCTCGGCGGTGCCTTGTTGGTTGCACTTTGGGTGAATGCAATGTTGCGCTTCGAGGATTTCTATCACCGCGGAATGCTGCGCGAGATCGTCAAGCCCAGCTACGAAGCATATTTCCTGTGGCTGGAACTGGCGCTGGCGTTCGTTATTCCTATAGCGCTGCTGAGCTTCAGAAAGATCAGGCTCTCCCCTAATGGCCTCTATTGGGCGTCAGTGATCTGCCTGCTGGGTTTCATCACGAACCGTCTCAATATCAGCCTTATCGGTTTCGAGACTTACGTCGGCCACCACTACGTTCCAAAATGGACGGAATTTTCTGTGACTCTGATGATTATCGCGATGGGCTTTGCCCTGTTTGCAGTTGCGGTCAAATATCTGCCCATCTATGCGGAAGAACAGGAACGCGTGGTGGTTGAGAGTCTCGAACCTGAGACGGCACCGGGAGCTGCTACTCCAGTGTTGATCCATGCCGGGGACTGATCCAACTCGTGGCCGCTGGACGCGCCTGACACGCAGTCTCAGCGCGAAGTTGATCACGCTATTGCTGGCCGCTATGCTGGCGATCTTTGCACTGCTGGGTTACTTCAATATTCGTTTGCATCGGCAGCATCTTGAAGCTGCCACCCTCGCCAGCGCGGAACGCCTCAGCGACGTGATTAAGAGCAGCACGGCCTACTATATGCTGCGAGACGATCGCGAAGGGCTCTACCATGCGATTGAAACCATCGCCCATGAGCCCGGCATGCTGCGTGTTCGCATCATCGATCGTGACGGACGAATCAGCTATTCCACCGATCCCCATGAGACCAGCCTCACGATCAATAAGAAAGCCGAGGCCTGCTATGGATGCCATGCCGAGTCACAACCTCTCTCACGACTGAATCGTCCTGATCGCTTTCGCATTTATCGCGATTCCACTGGCGAACGAGTTCTGGGGATCATTACTCCAATAGAGAACCAGCCCAATTGCGCGAACTCTGCATGCCACGCCCACCCCTCAACCCAGCAGATCTTGGGAGTGCTCGATACGGATCTGTCGCTCGCCAAGCCGGATGCGCAGCTCGCGGAAAGCACGCGTCAGATGGTCGCGTATACGCTTCTGGCGCTTGCCGCCGTTGGCTTTCTGAGCTGGGTCTTTGTGTGGCGTGTCGTAGACCAGCCGATTAATGCCTTGCGGTGTGGCACAAAGCACCTCTCGAAAGGCGACCTCGGTTTTCAGATCACGGTGCGGTCCCAGGATGAAGTGGGCGAACTTGCGCGCTCATTTAATTCGATGAGTCAACAGTTGCGCGTGGCCAATGACCAGACCGCGCACTGGGCAAAAACCCTGGAGGAGCGCGTGGAACAGAAAACCCGCGAACTGAAGCGCGCCCATGAGGAAGTGTTGCACATCGAGAAGATGGCGACGATCGGCAAGATGGCCGCGGTCGTCGCGCATGAGATCAACAATCCGCTCTCCGGAATCCTGACTTATGCCAAGCTCTTGCGGAAATGGCTGACAAAAGAGGACCTGAGTCCTGCCAAGCAGGACGAAGCTGTTCAGTGTCTTGATCTCATCGCCGGTGAAAGCCGCCGGTGCGGTGACCTGGTGAAGAACCTGCTGACTTTCTCCCGCACCTCTCCCATCAACCTGGAATCCACTGATTTAAGTCTGGTTGTGGATCGGACCGTGCGGCTGGTTCAGCATCAGCTCGATCTGGCCGGAATTCACCTTCAGCTTGATATCGAGCACAATTTGCCGGTCGTGATGTGTGATGCAGCCCAGATCGAGCAAGTCCTGATTGCGCTGATCATGAATGCCATCGACGCCATGCCTCATGGAGGAAATCTCTGGATCACAGTGCAAAAGGCAAATGAGAGCGAAATCTGGCTGCAAGTACGGGATGATGGCGTCGGGATCGTAGCCGACCTTCTGCCCCATATCTTTGAACCGTTCCTAACCACTAAGGAAAGTGGTCACGGCGCCGGCCTTGGTTTGGCAATTACCCGCAGCATTGTGGAGCGGCACCAGGGCCATATCGAAGTTCAGTCCGAGTTGGGACAGGGGACGAGTTTTGCCATAACGTTGCCGATTCGGGCAGAAAGCCCGGTTGTGGCTCCCACAGAATTGGCCGAGATGAATGTGAGGTGATGAGAGTGACTGCACAGGGCAAAATTCTGATCGTGGACGACGAACTCAGCGTCCGCGACTCTTTGGGAAAGTGGTTCCGCGAGGAGGGCTATGAGATTGGCACCGCCGAAAGCGCAAATGAAGCGCTGACGAAGCTCGCGGAAACTTCCTGGGACGTGGCACTGGTTGACATCAAAATGCACGGCACCGATGGCATCGAACTTCAGCGCCGGATGCACGAAGTCCATCCCGATATGGCTGTGATCATCATGACTGGCTACGCGTCGGTTGAAACCGCCGTTGCCGCTCTGAAAAATGGCGCTTATGACTACGTAACCAAACCGCTTGATCCCGACGAGATTGCGCACCTCGTGAAAAATGCCCTTGCACATAAGCAAACGCAGAGAGAGAACGTGCTGCTGCGCGAAACCGTCGCCGAAGTTGCGCAACCCGGAGAACTGATCGGACAAAGCAGCGCTATGCGAAAGGTTCTCGACGCGGTTGAGACGGTTGGGCCAACTGAGGCTACGGTGTTGATTACAGGCGAGAGTGGCACCGGCAAGGAGTTAGTGGCTCGCGCCATTCATCACGCTAGCCCGCGCCGGTTTCACCCGATGGTAGCTATCCATTGCGGGGCGCTTACTGAAACCCTGCTTGAAAGTGAACTTTTCGGACACGAGAAAGGCGCCTTTACCGGAGCGCAGTATCGCAAGAAAGGGAAGTTTGAAATCTCCGAAGGTGGAACAGTTTTTCTCGATGAAATCGGCGACATCAGTTTGAAAACCCAGACCGACTTACTGCGCGTGCTGCAGGAGCGCGAGATCACGCGTGTCGGCGGCAATCAGGTCATAAAAGTTGACTTTCGCTGTGTGTCGGCAACGAATAAGAATCTTGAACAGTTGATTGACGAAGGCAAATTTCGCCCCGATCTGTTCTATCGGCTGAACATCTTCCACATTGAATTGCCGCCCCTTCGTGACCGTCGCGAGGACATTCCCTTGCTCGTGAATCATTTCGTTCGCAAGTTTTCCCTGGCCATGAATAAGCGTATTGATCGGGTTTCGCCTGACGCCATGGACCGCTTGCAGCAGCAATCCTGGCCGGGCAATGTTCGCGAACTGGAGAATGCGGTGGAGCGGGCCATGGTCGTCAGTCAGCCGCCTGATCTTCGCGAACGTGATTTCATCTTCAAATCAGCCCCTGCTCCAGGTGAGTCGGGTAAGTCGCTCGAGGAAATCGAGCGGGCACATATTTTGCGGGTACTGGAAGAGTGTGGCGATAATCAAAGTCGCGCCGCTGAAATCCTGGATATTGACCGGGTCACGCTGCACCACAAGTTGAAGAAGTATGGCTGGTCGCGCACACCCGTTGAAAGCCGATAAGGTGCTGCACCTCCTTCCAATTGGAGATCTCGACGACGGGTTGGCGAAGGATCTCCGCTCTGCCCTCGAACGCTGCTTCCGCTTAAGCTGCAAGGCGCTTCCTGTCCGGCTCGACCCGGAGTTCGCGTTCCATCCCGAGCGCCAGCAATACCACTCATCAGAAATTCTGCATCGCATGCAGTCGTTCGCGACCAAAGATTGCGTGCGCGTACTTGGAATAACTCCGGTTGACCTTTACATTCCGATTTTGTCCTTTGTTTTCGGTGAGGCGCAGATGGGAGGTCCTTGCGCCTTGGTCTCCACTTATCGCCTGACGCAAGAGTTTTACGGGCTGGGGGGAGACAGAGATTTGCTGCGCGTGCGCCTCATCAAGGAAGCCGTTCACGAATTGGGCCACACATTCAATCTCACGCACTGCGATGACTACAGCTGCGTGATGGCGTCTTCGCACGCGGTGGAGTGGATTGACCTCAAGGAACGAAGCTTTTGCGACACATGCCAGCGGCAGGCTTTGACCAACGTCGATCAAATCCGAAAACCCCGGCGATCAATGTTTTCCCTGCTGTCCCGCCAGTAGCACCTGCATCTGATTTTCCCGCAGTTTGCCCGTTCAAAATCAGGCGAGAGCGGCCCTCCCCTGCAAGACCGCATGGCACTCTTGCTTTAATAACGCAAACAGCTGATCCATATGCTCTTCTGTCGTGCGGAAATTTACGGGGTTAATGCGGAACCATGATTTTCCTTTGAGCTCCGTAGTGGACATCCAGAAGCGGCCGCTGTGCTCGACTCGTGCCGCAACCTCGGCATGCAGTGCCTTGGATTTCGCTTCCTCCAGCTCCGCGCCTCTAAAACGAATGCAGATCGCTGACATCGGCGGATCACTAGCCGTTTCGAATTCAGGATCGTTCCCAGCCGAAGTGTAAAGGTGCTTTGCCTGGCGGGCGTTATTGTCAATCCAGTCCCCGATCTGGTTCGCGCCGTAGCGCTTAAAGCTCATCCACACTTTCAGGCTGCGAAAGCGGCGCGACTGTTCGAAACCGTGAACGTAATACTGATAGCGTTCGTTGTCCTGATCGAGTTCGTCTGTCAGGTACGAAGGCTTGATGCCGAACGATGCGGTCAGCCGACGCTGGTTCTTCACCAGGATTGCCCCTGCGTCGAGCGGAGCATAGAACCATTTATGCGGATCGATGGTAATTGAGTCTGCCAGTTCGAGGCCACGGTCCCGCATCGGCCATTGATGCGAGAGCAGCATTCCTCCGCCATAGGCCGCATCAACATGGAGCCACATTCCTTCACGGTCAGAAATGCGCCGCAACTCGCGGATGTCATCCACAGCACCGGTATTCGTGGTGCCGAAGATGCCGGCAATGCACATCGGCTTTACTCCGTCTCTTTTATCTCGCGCGATCGCCTCTTCGAGGGCGTCAATTCGTAATTGGAATCTTGAGTCGGTCGGCAGTGCGCGCAGGGCGTTCCGTCCAAGCCCCACGCAATCGACGGCCTTGTCCACGGAGACGTGCCGTTCTTCGGAGACGTACACGGCCCAGCGTTCGCGGATGCCATCATGCTGGGCTATATCGCGGGTTACACGGTCGCGTGCCAGCTTGAGGCCGATAAAATTTGCCATCATTCCGCCACTGGTGAGATTTCCGCCGGCATTTTGATCGTACCCGCAAAGATCGGTAAGCCAACGCACAACCCGCCGCTCCATCGCCACCGCAGAAGGACCAATTGAATAAGCGCCGACGTTCTGATTGAGTGCCGAGCAGATGAAATCTGCGATGATCCCGATGGGATTTGGAGACGGTGTGATCAATCCCATGTATCCGGGATGTCCGACATTCGTGCAATAGGGCAGCAGTTTGCTCTCGATCTCTCTGAGCACTTTATCCGAATCCGAGGGCTCGTACGGCAGGTCTTGAGTGAACAGGCTATTAGCAACCCTGGGCTCAATATCGGGAAATACCCGCTTATGGTCGATCTCGCTCAAATATTCCGACAGCAGATCGACAACTCGGTGTCCGACTTCGCAAAACTCTTGCTGGTCCATTTATAAATCTCCGATAAAAGATATTGAGCTTGGGCCTAGTGTAAGCGCACGCGTCCGGGCTAACACTCCGATTCTTGCCTTGAAACGATTGTTTAGTGTTACAAGCCGCGTCAGCCAAGGATTTCCGTCGGTCGCGATCTGAGAGCTGCTTCCGTCGTCGGGCCACTTTGACTACAGCGACTGTGGTATTTACCTTTGGGCAGCAGCAACTCTATCGTTAATAGGCATGCAGAAGGTGCCGGCCGAGAGCGCCACCGTGGGGGAACGGGAAAGTTTCCGGTTGGCACCTTTAATTCTTCTCTTCCTTGAACCCGCTGCTCAATGCTCATCCCCGTATCTTAGTTAAGACTTGGCCGTCGTTGCCTTTTAGTTCAGTCTAAGCACAAAATATGCTCACTATTGAGGCAAAGCTCGACCGGGCTCAGAGGCTGGTGCGAATGCTGGAAGAAGATGCGCCGCTGCTGGCGCTGCGAGTTGCACAGTTGACGCCGGAGCGCCAGCGCGCCGCGAAAAATCATGCAGCCGAAATTATGGAGAAGGCTCGGGCCGAGCTGAAAAAACTCACCGAGCAGGTTGCGCTTTGGGATCCGGGCGATAGCACGCCCTGGGCCGCGGACTAGTCAGTCATGTGCGCGGCTATAACTGGTTCGGCTGACTCAACCTGCGAAACCTCCTGCTCCAGCGTGGTTTCCTCCCACGCGCTACGCTCGCGCAAGAGCCGCAGCACTGCGGCTGTGTGCATAGCATGCCCGGCCCGATCCGCAACCACGCTGCCCAGAATCTGTTTTCCCAGCAAAGCCAGGTCTCCGATTAAATCCAGCACCTTGTGGCGTACAAATTCATCTCTGTAGCGGAGCGGGGGATTCAGGACGCTGTCTTCGGTCAGCACCAGGGCATTTTCGGTGGAAGCTCCGCGAATCAGTCCTTGCTGGCGCATGGCGTCAGCCTGGTGTAGGAACCCAAACGTCCTGGCAGGGGCGATATCTCGTACATAGTTCCCGTTTGAAAGGCTTACAGAAAAGATCTCTCGGCCGATGAGAGGATGGGGAAAGTTAATCGTGTACGAAACCGCAAATGACTCGGCAGGGTACAGGGCAATGAACTTGTCCCCCTCGCGCAGCTCAAGCTCGCGGCAGATTCTCAGATATTTCCGCGGCCGCCTTTGTTTGCGAACTCCGGCTTTACGGATGAGGTCAACGAACGGTTTGGCGCTGCCGTCAAGGATTGGCAGTTCCAGGTTATCCAGCTCCACAATCGCGTTATCAATACCCATGCCGACCAGCGCGGAGAGGATGTGCTCCGTAGTGGAAATCAGAACACCCTTCTTCATCAGGCTGGTGGCATAGCTAACCCGGGCAATGTTGCGCCCGATGGCTTCCACCTCGAAATTGTCCAGATCAGTACGCCGGAAAACGATTCCGCACCCAGCAGGTGCCGGTAGGATACGCATATTGACTGTCGCGCCGCTGTGAAGGCCAACGCCCGAACAAGCGACAGCAGAGCGGATTGTCTGCTCACATTGCAAGCGGTTAGATTCTATTTACCTGGATACAAATAGATTACCGCCGCGCTGAAAAGGTCGTATGTGGCAATTCCGCCACACTTATTTCAACTTTTGTAACCGAGTGTATGCTTTATTTTGCAGGTTTTCCGGATTCGTTCGTTACGTCCGCGGCAAAAAGAGAGTCGTTCAAACCCCTGTTGTAGCTGACCTTGCTCATGAATCGTTGGTTGGCCATGTCTCCGTTATAGAAACGGGTGATACTGAAGGGCGTCATTATGCCTTCGACCGGTCGATAGTTATCGTAAACTTCGTCTTCTCTGTTGCGTTGCTGATCCGTAGGATCGCGCCAGGAAAAGCTTTCCTTAATCGGCAGGTGGGTGTTGCTGTCGAGATATAAAGTGACGGCCTCATTTCGCGCATTCATGATTGTGACCTGTTGGGCGTCTTTTTGCGCAGCTACCGTCGCGCCTTCATAAAACAAAGCTGCACCGGGTTCGTTCAGCCATTTCCGCAGCACCCAATCCAATGAATAGTGCCTGCGCCGAAGGTAGTCGGTGAGATCTTTTGGATCCTGCGCGCGGGTACCCTTGTACGTAATTTCAAATCCTTCGTCCCCGCGAAAGACCTCGATCACATCACGCTTCTTTGTGAGCTCAAATCGGTCCTTGTCGGGAAATTTGTAAAAGCGCCAGAAGGGCACACCCGCGCTGTTCGGTGTTCCCATGTGAAAGCTGTAGCTCCGTCCCTCCTGGGTAAGGTCCTGAATGTTCAAGTATGCTTGTCCGCCCAACGCCGTAATGGCCTGGTCAAGCAGAGCCTTGGCCTTGCGTGCGTTTTCCTGAGCAACGGGAAGGGATTGAGACGGTTGCGAATTCGCAGCCGCCTGCTCCTGCGCAGGAGCGGCGACTGCCGCCATGGATAACAAGAAAAACAAGAAAAGATGCTTCATCTTCATCGATTAGAAGCGGGCGCGGTGGTTTTTGCTGCTTTGCCTTACCCCACCAGCACTGCGCCGCCGTTGACGTTGAAAATCTCACCGGTAATGAATCCGGCATACTCGGTGCAAAGAAATAGGATAGGTGCGGCAATTTCTTCAGGGTTGCCCACGCGCCCCAGGGGAATTGTCGAGAAAATTTTGTTGCGAGTCGCAGCATCATTCAAAGCCGGTTTTGACATGTCCGTATCGACCCATCCGGGAGCAACACTGTTCACGTAAATACGATGCCGCGCTAGTTCCGTTGAAAGCCCCTTCACCATGCTGATAAGCGCGCCCTTGGTCGCGGCGTAGTCGCAGTGAAATGCCTCGCCCCGCTGGCCTGCGGTTGAGCTGACCAGCACGATGTGCCCGGCAGCGCCGTCAGACTTCTGTTTTTTCATCGCGGCTACCGAGTGCTTGATCAGCCCGAAGACGCTCGTCAGATTGATCGCCAGCGTGCTTTCCCACTGCTTTTCCGGCATCTGGTCGATGGGCATGTCTTCCGGCGGCCATACCCCATGATTCGCAACCAGAACATCCAGGCGGCCATATCGATGCAAAGCTGCCGAAACCAGTTCGTGCGCCGCTTCTGGACCATTTAACGTACATGCCATGCCCGCGCAGTTTTCCTGTCCCAATTCTTTGACCAGCCGCTCCGATGCCTCTTTGGCCTTTTCATAGTTGAAAAGCACCCGCGCGCCCGCAGCGACGAACATGCGTACCGTCGCCGCGCCGATGCCGCGCGAGCCGCCGGTGACCAGCGCCACTTTATCTTTCAATGAAAGTGAAATTGCCATGCCGGAACAGTGTTCCAGTTTCTTGAGGGGTTTTGCAAGCAGCACAAAGGCGTGTGCAGGGCAGCCCGTCACAACCCCCCAGTGAGGTTATCCGAAGCAGCGTGTGCTGCCCAATTGCCTGCCCTCGCCTGAACGCCTACCATTGAACCATGCCCGTAGAAACCGAGATTTCTCCCAACACCTATACGCCCGTCCGCGCGCCACGCGGAAACCAGATCAGCTGCAAAGGCTGGCAGCAGGAAGCCGCTATGCGCATGCTGATGAACAATCTTGACGAAGAAGTCGGCGAGCGGCCCCGCGATCTGGTTGTTTACGGAGGCACCGGCCGCGCCGCGCGCAGCTGGGAGGCATACCATGCCATCGTTCGTTCGTTAAAAGAGCTGGCAAACGATGAGACGCTGTTGGTGCAGTCCGGCAAGCCGGTGGGGATTTTCAAAACTCATGATTACGCACCTCGGGTGTTGATCGCCAACTCAAACCTGGTGGGGCACTGGTCGAACTGGGAGAAGTTCAACGAACTCGAACGCGCCGGCCTGATGATGTACGGGCAAATGACGGCCGGATCGTGGATTTACATCGGCTCGCAAGGGATTGTGCAGGGGACGTTCGAGACGTTTTCTGCCGCCGGAGAAAAGCACTTTGGTGGTGATCTCGCGGGCAAGCTGGTCGTCAGTGGCGGCATGGGCGGAATGGGGGGCGCTCAACCGCTTGCAGCTACGATGTCAGGCGCGGCTTTTCTGGGCATTGACGTCGATCCGGAACGAATCAAGAAGCGCCTCAGAACTGGCTACTGTGACTTCATGGTCACCACGCTGGATGAGGCGTTACGAATACTGAAGAACGCCGTGCGCAAGAAAGAGAATATTTCTGTCGGGCTGGTCGGCAATTGCGCGGACATCATTCCTGAGCTTGCCGAGCGCGGCGTTGTGCCCGATATTCTTACCGATCAAACATCGGCTCACGATCCGCTGAACGGATATGTTCCCAACGGCATGTCGCTCGAAGAAGCGCTGGAATTGCGCCGCCGTGACCCCAGGGCCTACGAAGAAAAATCTCTGGACGCAATTGCAAAACACGTGGAAGGCATGCTGCGACTGCAGAAGATGGGATCGGTCACGTTCGACTACGGCAACAACATCCGGACATTCGCTTTTCAGCACGGCGTGAAAGACGCTTACGATTTTCCGGGGTTTGTTCCGGCTTATATTCGTCCGCTTTTTTGCGAGGGCCGCGGCCCGTTTCGCTGGGTCGCGCTTTCGGGAGAAGCTGCTGACATTCACACGACCGACGATCTTGTGCTCGAGCTATTTCCTGAGAATCGAATCCTGCGCCGCTGGATCGAGCTGGCGAAAAAAAGAATCAAGTTCCAGGGCTTGCCGGCACGAATCTGCTGGTTGGGATACGGCGAGCGGGCGCAGTTCGGCCTGGCGATGAACGAACTTGTTAAGAAAGGGAAGCTAAGAGCGCCGATCGTCATGGGCCGCGACCATCTCGATTGTGGCTCGGTGGCTTCTCCATTCCGTGAGACCGAAAGCATGAAAGACGGCAGTGACGCCGTCGCCGACTGGCCCCTGCTGAACGCTTTGCTGAACACGGCAGCCGGAGCGTCGTGGGTTTCCATTCACAACGGCGGTGGGGTGGGCATCGGCTATTCGCTCCACGCTGGGCAAGTGACGGTTGCCGATGGAAGCGAAGCCATGGCGAAGCGAATTGAACGCGTGCTGACCACCGACCCAGGGATGGGAATCATTCGCCATGTGGACGCGGGCTATGACCAGGCAAGAGCATTCGCGAGAGAAAAAGGAGTGAAGGTGCCGATGGAGCTGTGACAGCTCTACCGCTCCACCGCCATCGCCACCGCATTCCCTCCGCCCAGGCATAGCGCGGCGATTCCGCGATGCACATCGCGGCGAATCATTTCATAAATCAGCGTCACCAGAACGCGCGCCCCGCTCGCGCCGATAGGATGCCCGAGAGCGACTGCGCCGCCGTTGACGTTTACTTTGTTCGGATCAAGGCCAAGCTCGCGCATCACTCCGAGCGCCTGAACTGAAAAGGCCTCATTCAGTTCGTAAAGGTCAACTTCGTCATTCTTCCATCCCGTCTTTTCCCAGATCTTTCTGACCGCGCCCACGGGAGCCATCATCACCCACTTCGGATCAATGCCGCTGGTGGCCTGCGCAACGATTCGGACCATCGGCTTGGCTCCAAGTTCTTTGGCGCGAGTTGCGCTGGTAACGACCAGCGCTGCCGCGCCGTCATTCACTCCCGGAGCATTGCCTGCGGTGACCGTACCGTCTTTTTTGAACGCTGGCTTCAGGGAACGCAAAACTTCGATGGTTGTGTCCTCTCGCGGAGATTCGTCTCTATCGAAGATGACTGGCGGCTGTCCCTTCTTCTTGGCGGGCAGTTCCACCGGAACGACCTGTGCCTTGAAGCGGCACTCTTTGATCGCCGAAATCGCCTTGCGATGCGAGTTGACGGCGAACTCATCCTGCTCTTCGCGAGTGATGCCATACTTCTCAGCGACATTCTCACCGGTCACGCCCATGTGGTAGTCGTTGTAAATATCCCACAGGCCGTCGTTGACCATTGAGTCGATCACCTGCGCATTGCCAAGGCGATAGCCTTTGCGCGCCTGCGGCAATAGGTAAGGTGCGTTGGTCATTGACTCCATCCCGCCCGCAACGACGATCGAACTGTTTCCTGTCTGGATGGCCTGTGCCGCCAACGCGACCGCTTTCAATCCCGAGCCGCAGACTTTGTTTATAGTCATGGCACCTACCTCGGGAGACAGTCCGCCGAAAATTGCAGCCTGACGCGCGGGGTTTTGACCAAGGCCCGCGCTCACCACGTTGCCCATGATGCACTCATCGACCTGCTCGGGTTTCACGCCGGCGCGCCTCACCGCTTCGCGAACCACCACCGCGCCAAGCTCTGGCGCTCGCATATCGCTCAGACTTCCCTGGAATTTTCCTATCGGCGTGCGGCAACCGGAAATGATGACAACCTCGTCAAATGCGGCCATTTCAGTGCTCCTGCCATAAATTTGCAAATTTAATTATAGTCTCGGGAAGTCGCATGGATCGGCGTGGTCTCACTGGAGCAGGGAAAGCGTATTCATTGCAAGGACGCGAATATTGCCGATTTTTTGCCGCTGAAATGTGAAATGGAATCGCATCTACTCGCACAAGGCGATGCTCCCTTCACAGATTTTTTCGGGCGCGGGCAACTCGGTGACTTTGGTACATCAGTCGCACGCTCGTCAGGCATCATTTTTTTCTTGACATCAATTTTCATTGACCTTATACATTCAATCAGTTGCAACAGTAGATCGTTGCATTCAAGTCCATGAAGAATGGAAAGGGAGAATAGATCAATGGCAACCAAGAAGAAAGCGAAGAAGGCCGCAAAGAAGAAACACTAAGCCTTCAGCATAGTAGAGACTAACGGGGACGCGAAAAGCGTCCCCTAAGTTTTTGGAAAGGATTATCCGTTGGACCGAGCGGCCCTAGGTTCTAATGGACGTGGCTCGGCTTCACCGGCGCGGTGCTGAACAGCCGCTTTTCGGTGGCTGGGCAGAGACTGCGATAGGCGCAAAATCCGCAATGGAAGCCAGGTTTCGGGTCAAACTTGCCGGCTGAAACCGAATCCGCCACTTCTTCGATTCTTGCCTTTGCCTCCAGTAGTTCAACATCACTCCGCCGTGTACTGACCTGAGTGTTGGTGGATAGGTTATAGAAAGCGATCTCGTCCGCCTGGTATCCCCACTTCTCACGCGCCGCGAGCGCGTAGATCGATAACTGCAGACTCCTGTCTGCATCTTCCTGCTCCTGCGGTTTGCCGGTTTTGTAGTCGATGATCGCGACTGATCCATTTTGCAGTCGATCGATCCGATCAATCCGCCCGACAACCGTCACCCCGCCCACGTTCATCTCGAAGAATTCTTCAGTGTGCAGGACTCGAGGGGTGCCACCCTGCCGCGATACAGCGAGAAATTCCTTCAACTGCTCCACTCCCTGCTGCTCATACAATTCATGCTGATATTCATCTTGCAGTCCGGCGCCTGCAAGGTCCTGCCTGAAGAAGGCGATGACGCTTTCATCCGGCATGGCCCGTTGGTAACGGACCGAATCATAATAACTTCGCAAAACGCGGTGCATGGTCGCGCCATACTGCATTGCGGCGGGGACTTCGCCCGGAATGCGCCACTCCCGCTCAAGCTTGAACTGCAACGGACACGTCTCATACAACTGCACTGCGCTCGCGCTTAGACGCGAACTCAGATCCAAGGCCGGAGCCATTGAGAGCCACTGTGATGTTGGAGACGGAGTAACAGCCACGGCCTCTTCGCCAAAAATATCGGTCTGAAACGCCAATGCTTCTCGTTGGCGCAGCCAGGGCGCTATCGTCTTGTCCTCGAGCAACTCGCGCATAAATCCGGGAGGGGTGGGATTCTTCCCCTTGCCTCGTTTGCCGTACAGGGTCAGGGAATCGCGGGCGCGAGTCATGGCCACATAAAACAGCCGCCGCTCTTCCTGGAGGCTGAGTGTTTTATCGTCATCAGGGCTCACAGATCCCGGGTCCCGCAATTCGCGAGGAAACTCGATCAGCGGCTCTCTGAACGGTGTCGGGAAGGATGGGGAGTTTGCCCGAATGATGAACACGTGGCTGAACTCCAACCCTTTTGCTGAGTGAGGTGTCATCAGGCGAACCGCATCGTCATCTCGTGTCGGCAGGCAGATCGCACCACGCGCTTCGCGAAAAAGCTCAAGATAATCGAGAAGTTCTGCAAGCTGGCCAGTTTTCGTGATCGCCTCTGGCTTACGCTCCCACTTCTCGACAAAATCGAAAATGGTTGCCAGGGACAAGGCCGTTCCTTCCAAATGAAACCGACGAACGATGATCTTGAGCGCTTGCAAGCTCTTGGCTGCGGAGGTTGCAATCTCCTCGCGCGTTTCTTGCAATTCCCGTAAAACCGCTGCCCCGCCTTCGATTTGGCCAAGAATAGACGCGAGGGTCGCCTCCGCGTCATCTTTCTTGATCGCCCGCAAGCCTGCTCGAAGTTTTTCCGGATCAATTTTGAAGTGCGGCAGGGCCGCCACTCGGAAAAGGCTGGCGCTATCGCGCGTTGAAACCACCGCACCCATGCAGGCAAACAGATCGCGCGCCTCGGGAGTATCGATCACATCCATGTTTTCGATGGAATATGGAATGCCGCGCTCGGTCAGTTCGGCCACAATCTCGTCCCGGTGCAGGTGCTGGCGATACAGCACTACAAAATCTCTCCAGCGGCACTTCGTTTCGCGCTTCAGCTTGCGAACGCTGGCGACCACATCGAAGCTCTCCAGGTCTTTACCGGAAATGCCAACAGCTTCCACCGGAACGCTACGCAGGTTGCATCCGTCTGCGATTGCCTGCTGCTCACGAAGAGAAACAAGGGGAGCACGATGATAAGTGTTGTCGGAACCCGCGTTTTTTACTGAAATAGCCGGATTTTGGGAGATCAGCGCGTGCGCGACTTTAAGGATCGGAGTCGTCGAGCGGCGGTTCTTTTCGAGCGACACGAGGCTGGCACCGGGAAAATGATGCCGAAACAGGTCAAACGCGGCGCTCGACGCGCCCCTGAACCGGTAGATGGCCTGGTCCGGATCGCCCACAGCAAAGATGTCGCGTCCATCTCCAGCCAGGAGTTGCAGGATCTTGACCTGCGCCAGGTTCGCATCCTGGAATTCGTCAATCAGGATGAATCGGGCGCAATTGCGCTCCTTTGCCAGCAGCTCGGGGTCATTTCGTAAGAGATCGTATGCTCGCGTGATCATGTGGCCGAAGGTGCCCAGGTTCTGCTCACTGAGCATCGCCTCGATTCTGGCGAAAACGTTTGCTATCTCGCGGCAGCGTCCCAGGACTTCTTCATCGCTGAGCGCGTCCGCATCTTTCGTTTTCGAGACTCGTGGCACCGGCAACTCGCCTCGTTCAAGCCGCCGTACGTAGGCCGCATATTTTTCGGGCCCAACCAGTTCATCCTGGCAGCGGCGCATAAAATCGAGAAGGTCATCGAGAAACTTGCTCACATTTGCCGCACGCATGAAGTAGCTCATGCCCAGTTCGCGGATCCGCCTGCGCAGGTAAATCCAGAGGTCCTTCTCATCCAGTACCCCAAATTCTTTGCCATTGCGAATGAGCAGCTTGTGGCAGTAGGCGTGGAAGGTCTCGATCTGTAATCCGGAGATGTTCGAGCCGCGAAGTTCGGCGGCAACACGCTCGCGCATCTCTTTGGTAGCATTTTCGGTGTAGGTGACGGCGAGAATTTCACCGGGTCGCGCGTGGCCCGCTTGGACCAGTCGGACAATTCTCTGGGTTATGACCGTCGTTTTCCCCGTTCCCGCCCCGGCAACGACGAGCATAGGACCATGACCATGTTCGATGGCCTCACGCTGGCGCTCGTCAGGTTGGAATTGGTGTGATTTTGGAACCACTTTCGAAACAGCCATTGCGCTGGAGAATACCAGAACAACCTGAACCGCGGCAGCAGATACTACAGCAAAGAGAGAAGCACTGCGGTCGCTACAATTGCCGCCGTCTCTGCTCGCAGAATCATGCTGCCCAGCGAGACGGAAACCCAAGCTGCATTTCGAAACATCTTGAGTTCTGGTTCGGTCCAGCCACCCTCAGGACCGATCGCAAACGCAGTCTCGTCGCCGGAAAGCCTGACGTCCCGCAGCATCATTCCCCGTTCTGATTCTGATAGGACGATGCGTATCCCAGGATTCTGGCTAATCATGTCTTTCAGCTTCGCCGGCTCAGCAATCTCCGGCGGAGCCATTTGTCGTGACTGCTGGGCCGCCTCGCGCGCAATTCGGCGCCATCGTTCGACTCGCTTCATCGAAGCAGTCGCGAGGTGCGAATCGGTGCGGCTCGCGATTACTGGAGCAATTCGGCTGACCCCAAGCTCCGTGCATTTCTCAATTGCCCATTCCATGCGGTCAAATTTGAAAATTGAAAGCATGAGTGTGAGGCGAGCGGCAGGCGATGTGGACACTAGCTCACCGAGTTCAAACTCGACGCGATCAGGTTGAATGCGGACAATTACGCCACGCCGAACTTCCGTTCCCGTGCCGATGTCGAATTCCTGCCCGATTTCCGCCCGTAGAACTCGCGACAAATGGTTGGCATGAGCGCCAGTCAAAGCGGCGCGCGAGTCAGCGACTTCATCAGCCATCCAGCGGCGTCGGGTCATGCGAAGGAATCACGGCCAGTTTTGCTCGGCTGGGCAGCAACCTCGCAAAAAATCTGCAGGCTATCTTTGCCAGGCTTTTTCCGGACGATGAAACAACTCTACTTCGGCGGCGGCTTTATCAGCTCGCTTTTTCAAACCATGCTCGTAAGCGGCACCGATAAAAGAACTGAATAGCGGATGCGGCTCGAGCGGCTTCGATTTGAACTCGGGATGGAACTGGCAGCCGATGAAATGCGGATGGTCTGGCAACTCAATAATTTCGACATAGGTTCCGTCCGGGGTTGAGCCTGAAATGCGCAGCCCGCCCGCGGTCAGCGGTTCTTCATACTCGCGATTGAACTCATAGCGATGCCGATGGCGCTCGCTGATCTCTGTCTGGCCATAGATTCTGTGCGCCAGGGTACCCGCTTCAATCTTGCAGGTCCACGCCCCCAATCGCATCGTGCCGCCAAGCTCTTCCACCCCTCGAAGTTCGCGCAACTTGTAAATGACACGATGCGCCGTCGCAGGATCAAATTCGCTCGAGTTCGCTTCACCCAATCCGCACACGTTCCGTGCAAACTCGATGCAGGCAGTCTGCATTCCCAGGCATATCCCAAAGTAAGGAACCTTGTTCTCTCGGGCGTAACGGATTGCCCGCAGCATGCCTTCGATCCCGCGCTTGCCAAATCCACCAGGGACTAAAATGCCGTCATAATCCCGCAGTTGTTCTTCGCAGGCCCCGTCGTTTTCCAATCCCTCGGCTTCAATCCAATTCACGTGCAGCTTGAGGTTGTGCGCCAGGGCCCCGTGCACCAGCGCTTCCTTCAGCGATTTGTAGGAATCTTCGTACTCCACATATTTCCCGACGATTCCAATGGTGACATCGGCCTTAGGATTGTAGACTCGCTGAACCAGTTCGCCCCATTCTTTGAGGTCGTGCTGTTTGGCCTCGAGATGAAGGTAGCGGAAGATGAGTGTGTCCACGCCTTCACGCGAGAACACGATCGGAACCTCATAGATAGAAGCAACGTCCTTTGCCGTGATCACGGCTTCCTCTTCCACGTTGCAAAAAAGGGCGATTTTGGACTTGATGTCTTTCGAAAGAAAACGGTCGGTTCGGCAGAGCAGAATGTCGGGTTGAATCCCGATGCTTAAAAGCTCCTTCACGGAGTGTTGCGTCGGCTTAGTCTTAAGCTCCTGCGCCGCAGCGATGAAAGGAACCAGCGTCACGTGCACAAAAACCGTATGTTCGCGGCCGAGTTCCTGACGCATCTGCCGAATAGCTTCCATGAATGGTAGTGACTCGATATCACCCACCGTTCCGCCGATTTCTACGATCGCGACATCCACATCCTGCGCAACCTTCTTCATTGCGGCTTTAATTTCGTTAGTGACATGCGGAATCACCTGCACCGTCTTGCCGAGATAGTCGCCTCGCCGCTCTTTCGCGATGATCTGTTCATAAATTCGACCGGTCGTCCAGTTGTTATCGCGAGAAAGCTTGGCATGAGTGAAGCGCTCGTAGTGCCCCAGGTCCAGATCGGTTTCAGCGCCGTCGTCGGTTACGAAAACTTCCCCGTGCTGAAATGGCGACATGGTCCCCGGGTCAACGTTGAGATAAGGGTCGAACTTCATAAGGTTGACCTTCAGCCCGCGGCTCTCCAGCAGGCAGCCGATCGAGGCCGCCGCCAGTCCTTTTCCCAATGAAGACACCACACCGCCGGTCACAAAGATGTACTTTGCCGACATCGCTTCCTCGCCCTAAGTTGTATTCTGAATTTCGTGCAGGGGTGCACGATCAATTATGCCAGAGAAGGCTGTGGAAAGGAACGCTGCTTCGGCGAGGTCGTAATGCTTTGGTGGACCACTCTCACGCCCGCTACCCAAACGTTTCCGCATGATTCGAGTTGGCTAGAGCTGGGTTGTGAGTGGGCCACCCGTTTGGGTAGGTCCGGCAGTACTGATCTCGAGAAACGGAAATCACTTAGTTTTGAACATGCACAGAGGGCTCTGTCCTATGTTTTTTGTGCTAGCACAGCCGAATCTCATGATATGTTTTCCTGAAACTGGGCGCTGGAAGCGGAATTCGGGCACAGTTGCCAGGCCTAAGGTAAGAACACCGGCAACCCCGTCCGCGATCGGCGGCATCCTGTAAGCGCCCGGTCATGGAGGGTGCCATGCATCGTGACGACTTGATGAAACCCGATCTCCTGAGTGAGATCGTCCTGTTCGGCAGCGGTTTGGTGTTCTTTGTGCTCCTGATGCTGGTTGCTTTGGCTGCCCTTATGCACACTGTAGGATGATCTCCCGCCTTCCGCGCACAAAGGCCCGCGCCCGTGCAGATTCCCGCCCGGTTTTGCTAGGCCTCATCGGTTCCGAGTTCCACTGCCGGCAGAACGTCACGATCTCCGGCCACCCAAACATAAAGCGTCGGCAGCAGGAAGATACTCATAACCAGGTCCGCCAATAGACCTCCAACAATCACAATGGCAAACGGCCGTTGAGAGTCTGAACCGATGCCGTGTGACAATGCCGCGGGCAACAAGCCCAACGTCGCAACCAGCATCGTCATCATGATCGGCCGCAGCCGGAGCACCGCGCCTTCCACGGCGGCGTCCATGATCGAGTTTCCGCGCGCCCGCAGTTGATTGATGTATTCAAGCATAATCACGCCAGTCTGCACGGAGACTCCAAACAGCGCAAGCAGTCCCACCCCCGACGAGACGCTGAAGTTAGTGTGAGAAATGAGCAGAGCGAGCACGCCGCCGATACTGGCCATCGCCACATTGGCAAGGATCAGCCCTGCCCACTTGAACGAATTGAACATCGTGTACAGGATGATAAAAATCAGCAGAATCGTGATGGGCACGACAATCGCAAGCCGCTTTTCCGAGCGCTTCTGGCTCTCGTATTCGCCGGCCCAGTCGATCTTGTACCCACTCGGCAGTTTTACCTGGTCATTCACTTTCTTGATGGCCTCTTCAACCGTGCTGCCAAGGTCACGTCCCCGCACGCTGTATTTGATCGCGACATAGCGCATGTTACCTTCGCGGTAAATTTCCGAAGCACCGTCGATCATGTTCACTTTGCTAAGCTGCGCCAAAGAGACTCGTTCTCCTGAGGGTGCCAACAACCGTACGTTTTCGATCGCTTCCTGCGTGTCGCGGTATGGCTTCTCATAACGCACGACAACGTCATACCTCTGCTCGCCATGCAGCAGTTCGCTCACGGCGCCGCCTCCGACGGCGGTTTGGATCGCATCCTGGACATCGCTCACGTTAATGCCGTAACGTGCGGCGGCGGCCCGGTCCACCACAAAATTCAGATTCGGCTGCCCGATCACGCGGAATACGCCGAGGTCCTGCACACCATGGACAGTCTGCATGACCCGAAGGATCTCGTTAGCTTTAGCTTCAAGCACTTTCAGATCATCCCCGTACACCTTGATTGCGAGTTCACCCTTGACTCCGCTCACAGCCTCTTCCATGTTGTCGGCGATGGGCTGAGAGAAATTCCAGATTACGCCCGGCATTTTCTCCAGTTCGCGATTCATTGCCGCGATCAGCTCTTCTTTGTTCTCGTGAAACACTGGCCGCCATTCATCCTTTGGTTTCAGATCGACAAAGTATTCCGTATTGAAAAATCCCGTTGTATCAGTGCCGTCATCAGGGCGTCCCACCTGGCTCACGACCTGTGTGACTTCAGGGAATGAGCAGAGTACGACACGCGCCCGGTCCATAACCGCCGTTCCTTCGGTCGGGCCGGTGCTCGGGGCAAGCGTACCACGCACCCAAATCGCACCTTCGTCGAGATGGGGAAGAAATTCAGAGCCGATCACGCCGCCCACTGCCAAATAGATCGCGATTAGCAGGCTCACTACGCCCATTCCCACCGTCAGATATCGCTTACGAATGGCCCAACGGGCGGCGGTGCGATAATGCTTTGTCAAGAACGCGAGAACTGGATTGTGCCACTCCTTCGCCCCGCGGCGGAATGCAAAACTGGAGAGAACCGGCGCCAGCAACATAGAGAAAATCAAGGCGCCAAGCAAAGCAAACGCGACCGTCCAGGCCATTGGCTTGAATAACCGTCCCTCCACGCGCTGCAGCGTGAAAATCGGCATATAGGCGGTGATGATGATTGCGATCGCATAAAAGACGGGCCGCTGGACTTCGTGCGCCGCTTGGCGAATCTTTTGCCCCGGGGTTTGCGGATCTCCATTACCTCGATTCAAATGGCGCACGATATTCTCGACCATCACAACTGCGCCATCCACCACCATGCCGAAATCCAGCGCACCCAGAGAGAGCAAATTCGCCGGGATGCGGCGCATGTCGAGGCAAATCGAAGCAAACAGCAGTGAGAACGGAATCGTGAGGGCAACGATCAGCGCGCCCCGCACATTTCCGAGGAACAGAAACAGAATGATCGAAACCAGAATAATGCCTTCGGTCAGGTTGTGCAGAACTGTGTGCGTCGTGAAATGGACCAGGTCGTCGCGATCGAGGAATGGGACCACCTTCACGCCAGGCGGTAATATGTGGTCGTTCAGTTCTTTCACTTTTTCGTGAATGCCATCAAGGGTGTGGTCAGGTTCAGCGCCTTTGCGCATCAACACAATGCCCTCGACCACGTCATCATCATCGACAACCTTACCGTCGGCGCGATGAATGGCTTTACCAATCTGTCCTAAACGAATCTTTGGCCCCTGCACAACCTCGCCGATATCACTGACGTGCAGCGGCGTCCCGTTCTGCGTCTTGAGGACCGTGCCCTCGATGTCTTGAACGCTGGTGAACAGGCCCACGGATCGAACATTGATCTGCTGCTCACCGACTTCAATAAAGCTTCCTCCGGCGTTCGTATTATTGTTGGCAAGCTGCTGCTCCACCTGAGCCAGATTCAGGCCGTAGGCAACCAGCTTTTCGGGATCCACGCGGACCTGATATTCCTTGGTAATTCCTCCAAAGCTGGAAACATCCACCACGTTGGGAACGGATTTGAATTGTTTTTCCAGTACCCAGTCCTGAAGCGATTTCAGCTCCATTACGTCATATTTGGGATTGGTGCTCTTCAGCGTGTACCAATAGACCTGTCCGACCGGGCTCCAGTCCGTTCCCATGACCGGTTGCAGATTATTGGGCAACTGTACTTGCGACAGGCGCTCGAGGACCTTTGCGCGGTTCCAGTCATTGCTCGATTGGTCGTCAAAAATCAGCATCAAGCTGGAAAGCCCGGCCAGCGAGGTGGAGCGCAGGTGCTCCAGATGAGGGATGCCGTTCATCTGAATTTCGAGGGGCACCGTTACCTGTTGTTCGACCTCTTCCGCCGCGCGGCCCGGCCATTGCGTGATGATCTGGACGTAGTTGTTGGCGACGTCGGGATAGGCCTCAACCGGCAAGTTGTGAAAGGAAACAATTCCCCAGCCAAATAGCAGCACCGCGAACGCGAGCACCAGGAAACGGTTGTTTAAGGCAAAATCGACTAAACCACGAATCATTTACTGGTCCACCGTGTTCTGCAATTCAAGGGCATTTGCGACGACTCTCGTGCCGGGCGAGATCCCGGAGTTGACCTCCTGCATGTTGTTGGGCAGCATCTCGCCCCCCTTTACTTCAATTCGCTTGAAAGAGCTGTTCTCCGCCGGAATAAAGACCCAATCGCGATCATGCAGGTGCATGACGGCGGTCGCCGGGACAACTGTGTGGGTCTCAGGGTGTTTGCCATAGAACGTTGCCGTCACGAACATGCCGATCCGCATAATTCCCCCAGGGTTGGGAACTTGCAGCCGCACTTTAGCAGTGCGGATGTTGGGATCGAGAATGGGCCCGATATTGTCGATGCGTCCCTTTAGGACCTTTCCCGGATACGCGGCCAGGTGAATGTCGGCAAATTGGCCGGTGTGCACCGCGTCCAGATCGTTCTCATAAACATCACAGAGAATCCACACGTCCGAGAGATCGGAAACGGTAAATGGATTGGGCGAAGCTAACCCCTGCACGCCCGCGGCATTGGTCACGTTCTGTTCAACGATGATGCCGGAGATCGGCGATACAACGTTAACCACCGCGGACGGATGATCTTGATTAACGCCAAGTACTTTGAGCTGTTGAAGCGTGGTGTCCTCATCCACCTTCGCGTCCTCCTCTGCCGCCTGGGCCACCTGCAGATCTTTTTGAGCGATCGCACCCTTGTCATAGAGGATCTGCGCGCGGTCAAGTTGTGTGTTTGCCAGACGCTCGTCATTAACTGATTTGAGATACTGCTGAAACGCGCCCGAAACCTCGCTGCTCTGCACCTGCATCAAAATCTGGCCCTTTTTCACCACATCACCCAATCGCGCTTTTATATCTACAACCCTGCCGGCTGCGAGCGAGATTACCGGGACATTTCGGGTCACATCCGGATTCACCGTTCCAGTGACATTGAGCGTAGGGGCGGCCTTGTGCTCGCCGGCGGTGACCAGCGGGAACTGATCGGGATGGTCAACCTTGACGGTGTCGAGATCGGCCACATGCTCCACCTGCGTGGGAGGTGGCGCTTCAGCCTTGGGATCGGCTTTGCCCTCGCCACACGCGAAGAGCGCCAACAGTAACGGGGCCGACAAAACCACTTCAATCAGGATTCGTCTTTTCATGGCAAAACCTCCTTGCCTACCGCCAGATTCAACTGGCTGGCTGCGGTCAGGTACGCGCCGACCAGATTCACGTAGCTGAGTTCCACGGCGCGGTAATCGTTCTCAGCACTCAGGAAGTCGAGCAGCGACGCTCCACCATGCTGATAAGAGAACGTGATGGTGTCGCGGACGCTGACCGCCTGCTTCAGATATTTTTCTTTGTAGGGCTTCAGCAGCGTGATGTTGCTCATCAGCGTGGCATACGCTGAGTCCACGTCGCTGAACACCTGCGCCTGAGTGGCATCGAAAAGTCTCTGGTTTCGATCAATATCTAACTGAGTGCGGAGTTTTTCACCCTGATTGCGGTCGAAGATGCGTAACGGGATACTTACGCTGGCGCCGATCGCATACAGGCCATAGGGATTGTTGTTCGAAGAATTGTAGGTCCACCACGCGCCCACCGTCGGATCGGTCGAGCCATTCGCGATGGCGAGCCGATGGTCGGTTTTCGCCTTGTCCACCGATTGCTGTGCCGCTTTCAAGTCCGGGCGCGTGGCCAGTGCCTGGTCGCGGTAGTCCTGCAGCGGCGAGATCTGCTCGGAAAAATCATAAGTCCCGGCCACGTCGAACTGGTCGATCGGCGTGCGGTCATTCAGCAGCGTAAGCAATTGGATCTTTGCCGTGCGCAAATTGACCAGCGCTGATTGCAGGTCGGATTCATACTGCACCCGTTGCAGCTCTAAGCGATCCAGATCAACCCGCGCGATCCCGCCAACCTTGAACTGTTCCTGGCTGACGTCCAGCACATGGTCGTAGTACGTCAAATTCTCCTGTGCCACCCCATATACCGCCTTCGCCAGCAACGTCTGCACGAAAGCGTTGCGCAGGCTAAACATCAGCGTTCGTTCAAGATCGCTCTGGTTTGAGATCGCAATGTCGGTTGCCCAGCGGGCGCTCTGCAGTCGCAATCCGCGCTTATGCTCACGCTCGATCAGATAGCTGACCCCCGGCACCACATCGGTTCCGGCGAACGGCCGCCACACTCCGTGATAGGGCGCGATCTGCGTTCCATCGGTCGAAACACTGAAATCAGGATTTGGCCGCAGGTTGGCAGTAATTTCCTCCGCTCGCGATTCGCTGACGTTATCGATACCCGCGCGTAAAGTTGGGTTATTGCGCTCGAAGCGATCGCGTACCTGCTCCCAACTCAGTGCCTGCTGCGCATGCGTAGAGACACTTATGCCGCACAGCAAAAATACCGCTGAATAGCGCCAAAGACTTTTTCGCATTTAGCCACTCCGAATAGCCATCCGCATCGAGATACTGGCGTGTGCTGAAAATAGTGCCCTGCCACAGCAACACGAATCTCGACGGCAAATGGGACATGGTCTCTACCCGAAGGCAGAGTGCAGACCTAACCTAGGAGAGCGCCGGAGGGGCGCGACAGGACATTCCGCCTAAGAGGGTTTGCTCCGGCAGAAGGATGGGATGGGCCACAACCTGGCCACAAATCTGATGAGTGGGTGCAACTGCCAACGAGTAGACGAGCGTTGCCGGGTAAGTGCCGTCTCCGCTCAGATGGGAATGCGACTTCTCGCCCCCGGCATACTGCTTAAGAATGCGTTCGCTCGGGGCACGCTCTTCCATGACCTGGCCCATGGCGCGCATATCGTCGGTGGCCGAAATCACCGGGAACAGCAGCATCAGCGTGCAGCCGATGAGTACGAAGGGCCGGAAGCGCTCAAAACCACTGGCCTTTCGGGCAAAGGCCGGCTCGTGCCGCCAGTACCATAGTGCGGGTACCGCCAACATCAGCCAGAAAAGATTGAGAAGTAATTCCATTACCCAGCCGGGCTAGCGCCTAAGTTGAAAGTCTCGAGGAGGAGGGTTCCGATTCCACAACTCTCCCGGAAGTGTAGCAAGGTCGTTCTTGCCGCGTCAACGCGGCCAAGCGAAAGTGTTTGGTTACAAAAGTTTGCGTGTGCGGCCCAGGGCGCCTCCGTGTTCTTGCCATTCCGATCGCAGGGAGGAATCTGCTTTTCGCCCACGGCTTACGGAGGCGTTATCAGTCTGACCGGGACTGGAGAAACCCCTCCACCGGAGACGTAGCCCGCCGCAGCGGTGTTGCCGCAGCCGATAACGTTGATTACGACCCCGCTTATGGTTGACTTTGGCGCCGGCGGAGTCACGCTGCTCACAAACATCTGCAGAAACCCGACGACGGTTACGGCATTGGTAGTAAGTGTTGTGTTTATCAGCGGCAACGTGATAATCGAGTCACTGGTCGAAAGATACGGACTGGGCAGCGAACCGAGGGCATTTTGCGTATATGTTCCCGGCTGGATCTGGAATGGATCGCTCGGAAAGCTGGCTGGCACCATCAGAGTATCGGCCATATTACCGGCCGTTGACGTATGCATCACGCATTGCAGGCCGTTGAGAGTCTGCGAAGCGGAGTCCGGATTATTGGCCGTATCGTAGTATGTGAATGTATTGGGTGACGAACTGCATTGGGTGAAGTTGTATGCTGTCGTGTCGCAACAGGCGATGCTCTGCTGATAAGGGGTTCCTCCCAGATTCGAGCAGTCACCAGGGCATACGGTACTGTTGTACGACCCGTTAGATCCTGAGCTTGACGATCCGGCAGGCAATGCTTCAGGCAAGTATTGTCCGGCAGTCAGGCTCCCGACAACACCGCAGCTGGCAGTCAAAGGACAACCGGAAGTCAGAGTGATGGGCTCGCCAATGAATCCGCCCTTATTCAGTGCAGTCGGGTTGTAATAGGTATTGTAGGGAGTGGTGACGCTCCCATCCGTGGTGTTCACGAAGGCGGGAGGAGTTGGGAAAGCGTGAACTGGGTCGGCATTTGCGACCAATATCGGCTTCACGCATTTCGGAGTAGGGACGTAAATACCGTTTGCGGTCTGCGCCCCCGAGGAGTTAAACGCCTCAGCTGTCGCCGTCGCCTGCACGCTTGCACTCGTCTTTCCCCAAATCCGCGAAAAGAACGTCGGCAGGTTGGTTTGTTGTACCGTGACTGTAACGCGGGGATTGCCAGCCGTGCTTAGGTTGTAGGATGGCGCCCCGACCAGGCTTGCAGGAGTCCCTGCTACGTTGTTCTCCGCCAAAGATGTGTTGATGAAAGATGACGCCATATTCTGTGCGAGGGTGTACAGTGTATCGCCACTTGCAGCCGACGTTGCCCCTGCATTCACAAACGCCGTTGCTCCCGCTACTGCCGCGGCGTCGGCGGCGCGTTGCGCTTCGCTCTTGGCGACATAGAGTGTAACCACGTCAATGGCGAGCGCCGCCATGCCCAACAGTCCCACGAGTGCGAGCGCGACGAGGATGATGGTCTGACCGCGCTCTCCCCGCCTCGGTGCGAATTGGACTTTGTTCACTTCCATCTTAGGATTCATTCGGCAACGTCGCGCTGGTTGAAATTAGCGTCGCTCCCGCATAGTTTGCCCCCGGAACCAGCAGTTGAATCACCTTGCTGAATTGCCACGCATACGGATAGCTGATCGTCACCTGGCTGGAGATCACGGTTATGTTGGTGCTGCCCACCGATCCCCCTGCAAGCTGGGCAAAACCACGCTGAATCTTCAAAGTCAGAGTGCCCGCCGGACAGCCAGTGGCAGTAAACGTCCATGTCAATCCGGTCGAGGCTGCAGCCGTTCCCGCATTGATCACCGCATTCAGACCGCAGTCGTTGATCTTCGCGGCGAGCATATAAGAATCAACCAGCGTCGCTGCTGCAATCACAGTCGCAGGCGTAGAACCGACGGCCGAAAGATCTGCAGTCGGAGCGCTGGATGAATACCGCGCTCCCTCGCGAGCCGCGTTGTTCAGCTCCTGCTTGAAATTGAATGCCGAGCCAAAATCGAAAATTCCAACCACCAGCACGATCAGGAGCGGCAGGGAGACGGCAAACTCCACCATGGTTGCGCCGCGTTCACCCGCCAGATGGGCGAGACTCGCTCTCAATTGCCGCACGGCTAATTCTCCTGCACCATCTGCGCTTCGGCGCTGATTTTCACTTGGGTCATGTTCAGTGAAGTGAAAGGCAGTGACATCTGGTAGGGATAATAAAAGCTGACCGAAACCCCGCAACTGCTGAGATCGGGATTGGGCGTGCCGGATATGGTTACGTCGTCGACGTAAACATTCTGATAGACGCAGATATTTGCGCCGCCGCCAACGGCTGCGCAGCTGGGAGCTGCGCCACCGTTGCAGCTTACGAACGCTCCGCCGCTGCCCGGTGGCGGAATAGGATTCTTCGGCTGCACCAGAGTGGGATCGATCTGCGCATTTTGCAGGTCCTGCTGGACCACAACCGCCATGTTTGTTGGGGTGAGCGAAGCGTTTCCGCAGGTAGCACAAGTCGGAGCCACCCCGGCTCGCGCTGCATCTCTCGCCGCATAATTAAGAGTGGCGTACACGTTGTATGCCCGCCCGAACCAGTAAATTCCCATCAGGATCGTGAACATCAACGGCAGCACCAGCGCGGCTTCCGCGATCTCGGAGCCGCTGGACTCGAGCAGAATTTTCTTGAGGGTCCTCATTTCAAACTTCTGACACCCCTACGCTACGCCCCTTACGTGCGCCACCGCATAAAGAATCACCGCTATCGCGACCGCAACGCCAAATGGAACCTTCAGACTCTCCGGGTTGTCCAGCGAAAGCTCCGGCGCGGGCACATGAAAACTGAACAACGCTCCAAAAATCCTCAAAATGTTGCGTAGTGTCTGCCTTAAGCGGCCCTTCCACATCACCAACGCCAGCGCCATGACCCCTGCCACTATGATCGTTGCCATCAAAACGACCACCAGGTGCTGTGGACCCAGCAAAGCTCCCAGCGCGCCCACCAGCTTCCAATCTCCTGCTCCCAAAGCGCGCAGCAGAACGAAGGGCAAAAGCAACAGCAGGCCCAGTCCTGCGCCATAAAGCGAATTCACCGCTCCCGCCCATCCGGCAATCCAGAAGCCCACCACCACGCCGATAACCGTCGAGGGAACCGTCAACCAGTTGGGTATCCGTCGAAAGCGCCCATCCAGGTACCCGGCTGTGATCGCCAGCACGGCTGCGAGTATCCACTGCAGGTTCCTCGCTACAGCCATGGAGTGCGCGGCGTTTGGATTTCACTCCACGCCATGACCCTGCGGGCGTGCAATATGGCAGGCATTTCAACTCCGGTATGGCTGGATGCCGCCTCCGCTGGACGCGAGCCAACAGAGCGGCTATGCGCGGATTCTCACACACTGCCAGAGGCAAGTCAACGGCTTACAGTACGCATGCTAGGGCAGTCGTTTCAGGCTGCTGCAAACCTCATATCAGCCAGGCTGCTGTAGAGCTGCTCATATTCGTCGATCATGTGCTTGGCGATGAAGCACTCCCGGGCCCGCTGGTAGGCTCGGCTTGCATACCCCCGGCAGAGGTCTCGCTGTTCCCCGAGCCGCCGGATCACCTGCGCCAGACTCGCGGCATCGTTGGCCTGGAAATAGATCGCAGCATCGCCCCATAATTCCCGGTAGGGCGGGATGTCATTTGCGATAATCGCGCAGCGCGACAGTGCCGCTTCAAGAGCGTTCATACCCGAAGGCTCGTATCGAGACGTCGCGGCATATATCGAAGCCCGGCTATAAAGGTTACGAAGCTGCGCCTCGGTTTGGGGGCCTTTGAGCGCAACCGAATTTCCCTCAACCGCCAGTTTCACATCGGCGCGAATGGGCACGGTAGGTTGTACCGGCGCATCGCAGCCGACAATACAGACCGGCAGCGGGTGCTGATGCTGCGTCAGCAGGTTTACCTGCTTACCGGCGTCCACCAGCCGCCCAATGGCCAGCACAGAATCCTCTTTACTCACATAGGGATTAAAAAAGATCGGGTTGCGCCCGTTGTAGATCACTGCATCGCGCTTCGGACGTGTGTAGCAGGATCGCAGGGTTTCCAGCATCCAGGATGAAGGCGCAATCACAGCGTCCGCGTTCGCGATTCCGTGGCGCACCACGTCGCGATACCAGCGTACCCAGCGGCTCTCTTTCGGTTCGTGCCCATGCACCGCCTTCCACCAGCTGATCAGGTCGCCATGGGCTACCACCACGCGCGGTGTTTCGACCGGAAGTCCGCCGTAGCACAACTGGTTGAAATGCAGGAGATCGGGCTGGAGCTCATTGACGAGCGAAACCAGGTACGCCGAAGAATCCTTGAAATCGCGCTCTCCATCCTGCATCCAGTCCAGGCGAAAGGCAGTTGGCCGATACTCCAGGCCATGCAGGCTCTCAATCCAGGAGATTTGCTCCGGCAGCAGAATGTCGCCGAAGCTGACAAGGGTGATCCTGTTGCCGCGAGTGACAAGCCCGGTAACCAGCTCGCGGACGTAGCTCCACGAGTTGCTTAACGTGTCTGTCGTCACCAGAACGTGCACCGTCTCTCTCCTGTTCGGCGCGAGCTGTAAACCCACTCCGGCTTTGTGCCGGTGCCCGCCTATCTTAGTATGGAATAGGGCAGTTTCGGAAGGATTTCCTGCAAAAACGGGTCTGCCAAGGCTGTAGCGGGATCAAAGGATAACCCCGGTCCAAAAACCGAGCCAAGAGGAAGCTCTTCAGAATCATAGTCCTCGGATGTGATGATGCGCATGACCAGGTTGTGCCGACGTTGGGCTGCCGCTGCAATTCTCCTTGTTCTCTGGACACCGCTGTCATTTGGGCAGCAACTTAGGTTCGTATTGGATCCAGCAAAAACCACCATCAGTTACACCCTGAGTGCGACCGCGCATACCGTTCACGGTACTTTTAAGGCAAAAAGCGGGGAATTGGATTTCGCGCCCTCTGGCGAGGCAAACGGGATTTTTATTGTGGATGCGACGACTGGCGAGAGCGGCAACCCCTCCCGCGATCACAAAATGCACCAAGTGGTCCTCGAAAGCCAGAAGTATCCAGACATTGCGTTTGTGCCCCGCAAAATTGTGGGCAATATTTCACCTCACGGCCAATCATCTTTTCAAATGGAAGGGACCTTTCGCCTGCACGGAAGCGACCACGTAATAACCGTTCCCATCACAACCGCCATCAGCGGCCGCGATGTTACCGCCAAAGCGAATTTTATTATTCCCTATGTCGAATGGGGTTTGAAGAATCCGAGCACGTTTCTGCTGCACGTGAGTAAGCAAGCAGAGATTGATGTGATTGCTCAGGGAACCATTCAGGAATAGCTCTGCCGATTCCGCAAAGTCTCTCCCGCTGCACTTCACCTTCAGTTGAGTGCAACAAACAGCCGGACAGATGCGTATCTACATAGGGTAATCAGGGCGCGCTTACGTTCTGGCACGGCCTGCGTCCAACCTGTACTTGGCGGCCACCCCATGGTTTTACGCGATCTGATCAGCGATGTTCTGCGAACACTTTGGACGCACAAGCTGCGCACGTTTCTCACCATGTTCGGTATCGCGTGGGGGATTGTCTCGATTGTTCTCATGGTCGCCGCGGGCGAGGGTCTTGAGAAAGGCCAGGAAAAACAAGCCGAAACCTTAGGCAAAGACGTGATGATCGTCTTCCACGGGCGCACCAGCCTCCAGGCTGGTGGAACGCGTGCTGGAAGGCTGGTTCACTGGTCCGATCCGGACGTTCCGGCGGTACAGTCCGATTCTCCCGATTGCCAATATGCGATCCCTGAGCTGGAGCAGGAGACCGTGCGTACTCACAGCGCCTACAACAACGCTGCGTTCGAAGTGACTGGATCATATCCGGAGTTCGGAGAGATTCGCAGTCTGGATGTCGGTCTCGGCCGCTTCTACAACTGGGACGATCAGCGCCAGGCGCGTCGCGTCGCATTTCTTGGCACAGACGCCGCGAAGCAGCTTTTTCCTGGCCGCGATCCCATCGGCCAGAATGTGTATCTGAATGAATTTCCCTACACGGTAGTTGGGGTGATGGCAAAAAAGAAGCAGGATTCCAGCTATGACGGCTGGGACGTAAATAAAGTTTTCATTCCTTTCGGAGCGATGCGCCGGGATTTTCCGGACAAGCCGCCAGGGACTTCAACCACGTTCGATCAGCTGATCGTTACGCCGAAATCGGTCGCACAGCATGATGCCTGCAAGCACGAAGTGCGAGTTGCGCTGGGCAAGATGCATAACTTCGACCCCAACGACAAAGAAGCCTGCCCCGTTTGGGACACCGTTCAGGAAGCGCAGGCATTCAAGCAGATGACCGACGGCATGAAATACTTCCTCGGCGCCGTGGGAATCGTGACCCTTTGCCTTGGCGGCATTGGTGTAATGAACGTGATGATGATCGCGGTCCGCGAGCGCACGCGGGAGATCGGCGTTCGCAAGGCTCTGGGCGCGCCATCCCACACCATCCTTCGGCAGTTTTTCGTCGAAGCGCTCATCATCGCCACCCTCAGTGGTGGCATTGGATTGGGTATCGGATACGGCTTTTGTTTCCTGATCGATCTGCTTCCCATGCCTGATTACTTTGCGGGCCTTCTGCCGACGTGGCAATCGGGAACATTGGCTGGCGGCCTCTTAGGATTGATCGCTGTGCTTTCGGCTTTGTATCCGGCGAAGCGAGCGGCGTCGGTCGATCCGATTGAAGCGCTCAGGTTTGAGGCAGGCGGGTAAAACGCAACCATTGAGAAGCAAGAGCAATGCTGATTGAGATCATTCGCGAGGCATGGATTGCACTGAAGCGCAATTATACCCGCAGCATTTTGACCATGCTCGGAATCGTCTGGGGCATTGCCACAGTCACACTGCTCATAGCTTATGGCAGCAGCTTTCGCACCATTCTGGTGAACGGCTTTGACGCTTTCGGAAAGAGTGTTGTGATCTGCTGGCCGCAACAAACCAGTGAACAGCCCGGGGGCCAGCGTGCTGGCAAGAAAGTCGTGCTCGAGCAAGCGGATCTTGACCTGGTCAAGGAGACTGCCACGCTCGTGAAACATGCTTGTCTTGAGACCGTCCGCCGGCCGGGTATCGCGTATCAGGACCGCCTGGTTGGAACGGCCCCTATACGCGGTGTCTGCCCCGAATATGGCGAAATGCGCAACGAAGTGCCGGAGGAAGGCCGCTGGATTAGCGCCAATGACGAGATGGAGCGCCGACGAGTCTGCTTCTTGGGTGGCCGCGTTCGCCAAGAGTTGTTCAGCGGACGTCCGGCGGTTGGAGAGTACGTGCAGATTGCAGGCGTGAGCTTCCAGGTCATCGGCGTGATGGCTCGAAAGATCCAGCTCAGCAACTACTTTAGCAGCGATGACGAATCAGTATGGATCCCCTACTCCGCCGCCGGTGATCTCTGGAACACGCGCTACGCGCAGGTGCTGGTGTTTGAGCCGATCGCGCCGCAGTTCGAGAAACGTGCCATGGCGCAGGTGCTTGCCGCTGTTGC
>Ga0335078_10000668_pt1 | contig 52792 bp, 43 predicted proteins | sample Lox_Sample_32_FD_206711 | JGI IMG/M metagenome (GOLD analysis project Ga0335078, IMG submission 206711) | Soil microbial communities from Loxahatchee National Wildlife Refuge, Florida, United States - Lox_Sample_3.2 | ecosystem: Environmental > Terrestrial > Soil > Wetlands | place: USA... | reverse complement strand
CCTCGCCATCGCAAGGAACCACATCGTTGCGGTGGGAACAGATAGCGAGATCAAGAAGCTTGCCGGCCCGGACACTAAGATTATTGATCTGCATGGCCGGCGCGTGGTGCCCGGTTTCAACGACGCCCACGTGCACTTCTACAACGGCGGCGACGGGCTGGCCAGCGTGCAGTTGCGCGAGGCCAACAGTCCCGCGGAATTTCGCGCCACGATTGCGGCGTTTGCCCGCACCCGGCCGAAAGGCGCATGGCTGCTCAACGGCGACTGGGACCACGAGCGCTGGACTCCGGCAAGTCTTCCCACGCACGATTTGATTGACGATGTAACTCCGGACAACCCTGTCTTCGTGAACCGCTTGGATGGACATATGGCTTTGGCCAACGCTCTGGCGATGAAACTTGCTGGGGTGGATGAGCACACAAAAGATATTCCCGGAGGTGTGATCGTCCGCGACGCCCAGGGCCGTCCGACTGGCATCTTTAAAGATGCCGCCCAGGATCTGATCGAGCACGTGATTCCGCCACCCAGCGAAGAAGACATTCTGCGCGCTGTGCGTGCAGCCGAAGACTACGCCATCGCCAACGGTGTGACCAGCGTACAGGACATGGGCATCGTTGGCGGCCCGACACGCACTCGGGCAGACATTCTGCGGGTGTACGAGGAAATGCACAATTCGGGCGAACAGAAGGTCCGCATTTCGATGCATATCCCGCTGCCCGAGTGGCGAAAGCTGGCCGATCTTGGAGTTACTGCAGGATTTGGCGATGTTCGTCTGCACATTGGCGGGTTGAAGGGCTTCGCCGACGGCTCTTTGGGGTCTACAACCGCCTGGTTTTTTCAGCCTTATCTGGACGCCCCGAACACCAGCGGCATTCCCAGCGATGAGCTGCAAAATCCTGAGCAAATGTACAGCAACATCCGCGATGCCGACACAGCCGGGCTGCAGATTGCGATTCATGCCATTGGAGACCGCGCCAACCGCACCATCCTGGATTTCTACGAGCGGCTGGAAAAAGAGAACGGCGCGCGCGACCGCCGTCTTCGCATCGAGCATGCGCAACATTTAACCGTCGAAGACATTCCTCGCTTTGCCAGGCTGCATGTGATCGCCTCGATGCAGCCCTATCACTGTATTGACGACGGCCGCTGGGCGGAGAAGCGCATTGGGGCAGAGCGCATCAAGACTTCGTATGCGTTCCGTTCGTTGCTCGATTCGGGCGCGATACTTGCGTTCGGCTCCGACTGGTCGGTGGCGCCGATGAAGCCGCTGCTCGGCATCTATGCCGCTGCCACCCGGCGCACGCTGGACGGCAAGAACCCCAACGGCTGGGTGCCTGAGCAGAAGATATCGGTGGCGGAAGCCGTGCATGCCTACACCGTGGGCAGCGCCTACGCTTCCGGCGAAGAGAAAATCAAGGGATCGCTCGAGCCGGGAAAGCTGGCGGATGCGGTGGTGCTTTCGGACGATATTTTTGCCATTGATCCAGTGAAAATCCAGGACACGAAAGTTGATTTGACGATATTCGACGGAAGGGTCGTTTATACGCGAAAGTAAGTGCGGCCGATTCTTCTGTCCTGGGACCGGAACAGGTAGCCGGATTCGGCCACGAGCTGCGCGGGGCTTGTCGCGGCGCCCACATCACAATTGTTCGGAGTCTCCCTCGTTACCGCCCTACTTCAAGCCTAGTGTCGTGCGCCACCACTGTACCGCCTGGTAGCTGTCCAAACGGCCGTGCCCCAACTGCGGGTCGGAAATCGGCTGGGCGTGGGCCACCGAGTTGGCTGCCTGGCTCTCGCTGGTCGGAGAGCCGATGGAGTTGGCCGACAACGAGAGCGAGAGCGAGATCGAACCGAGGGAGAGAGAAGTCTGCGCGCCGGCCTGTGCGTCGTAGATGCCGAGCATCTCGGCCACAGTACCGGTGACCAGCGGTGCGCTGAACGACGTCCCCCATCCGGCAGCGTAGGTGCTGAACGGGTAGGTGGTGACAACGCCCTCTCCCGGGGCAGCCAGCCATACGGGCGGCGCGCCGTAGTTTGAGAACGTCGAGCGGATGTCGCTGTTACTGGTGGAAGCGACGTCAATCACGTTCTTGAGCGCCCCCGGATAAACTGTTGCCTGCTCACCGCTGTTTCCCGCTGCCGCCACGCAAATCAGGCCATTGTTAGTGGCGTAATTGATGGCGTTGGCCAGCTCTTGCGAATAGCTGGTGTAGTTGAAACTCATGTTGATGACGTTGGCGCCGTTCTTGGCAGCGTAGTAGATGGCCCGCAGAATATCCGAGCTATAGGCGCTGCCATCCGCGTTGAACGACTTCAATGGCATGATCTTGGCTTGCGGCGCTACCAGGTGCACGATCCCTGAGGTCATGGTGCCGTGCCCGAATGCCGCGTAGCCCTGGCCGTCCAGCACAGCAACAGTGGATTGATCGAGCACGGCTACTGTGGACTGACTTACCTGCGCAGCGTCGGCACCGTCCAGCACGGCCACGGTGGATTGGCTTACGTCGCTCATTTCTGAGCCGCCGCTCTGATTGCGGGTAAAGTCGTAACCCGGGAGCAGCGAATTCTGCAGCACGGAATTGTTGGGGTCTACGCCGGTATCAATCACCGCCACGATCACGCCCGAGCCGGCGGCGTTGAAGGTCGAGTGGGTGGCGTCATTGCGAATGAGCTGCGCCGCTGGCTGAGTGATGTAACCATGCCAAACGGTGGTGCCATAGTAGCTGACCGGAGTTTCGTCGGTGAGATACGAGGGCGGTGGACCGGCATTAGCACTTTGGGTGAGAACGATCTGATCGAGCTCAACCGAGACCACTCCCAGATTCAGCTCCAGCAACAACTGTGTGGTGACCGGATCGAGAGCTTTGGGGAGAAGCACCACAAAGACCTGCCCGTCTGGATCTCCAACGCTTTCCAATACCGAACAGCCGAGCAGATTGCAGACATTCGTCAGGCTGGGGAGACCGAGGGAATCCCTGACCACCAGGCGAGTCTGTGCCGCGGCATTCGGATTCCCCAGCAGGAGAAGCGACAGAAACGCAAGAAAAAACCAAGAGATCCAGTGCTTCCGGCTGTGGAAGCGATTTGTCCCCGTAGTCCCGACCTGGAGATCCATGAGCTGCCATCCTGACTCAGCGACTTGAGGGGAATCGCCGGCCTACTGAAGTGTGTACAGTCTAAGCCAAGCTTAGAATTCTCTAAACTTACGTCTGTAAGTGGCCCTTAGTTACCTGAAATTACCGCTACTTTGGTGATGCCAGGGGAGGCGGAGGGTCTCATGCCGAGACGTCAATACGGGGAAGGCAAATCTTGGTTTCTTCCCCTTGGCCTATGGCCAGGGAAATGGCGTCGTTAGAGCGGAACTCCAGCTGGAACTCGCCAAACTGGTTCGTCACGCTCTCCGTAAGCGGCAGATTCTGCTCGTATAATCGCACCGGGAGTTCCTGATTGCTCAACTGGCTCGTGGCTCGGCTCAGGATCTGGCCGACCATGCATACCCTATGCTCGCTTCGCCGGACCTCAAGGCGAAGATCAATACAGAGTTCATCAGTTTCATACAGCAGCTGCCGGGCAGGAACGCTACCTCTGACGCCGGCGGTTGCGGGTTGAAGTTGTGAATCGAATAAAAGGCGAACTGCAGGACTTCTCTTCAGATTAGGCTGAACCCCGGCGAACTGGCTCTTGACCACGCGTACCAAATCGCCGGGAGGTGTGTATCCAGTTTCTTCTTGCGCAACTGAGAAAACCCCTTGCCACATCTGCATCGTTTCCCTGCACTTTTCGCAGCCTTCGTCAATGTGCTGCTGCATGGCTAGTTTCGTAGTTGGTGAAATGGCCCCTCTCACGAAATCAATCCAGGATGCATCGCTAAAGTGCTTCACCACCAGCCTCCGTAATTCAGCGAGCGGCCCCGACCTGCCTGTTGGTCGTGCTTACATTTCTTGGGCCGCTCAAGCAATAAGGGATTCCAACTCCGGCAAAAAATATACGAGCATCCGAAAACCCCGGCTAAGACTCAAGACTTGCCCACCAGGATAAACGGAGCCCACTGATAGGGATGAGGGTATCGTGAGCGCAGTTCGATCATAGCCGCCTGCATCGCCGCGGGTTTTGATTTTCCCTCCCCAAGGAATCGGTACAAGATGGTCATATATTCGGCGGTACTTTTGTCATGCACATCCCACAAGCTGAGAACCAGAGACTCCGCTCCGGCGTGGAGAAGACCGCGTGCCAGACCGATGAGTTCGTCGCCGGCCGCTACAACATTCAGCCCTGTTGAACAGCCGCTCAATGTGATCAGTTCGGCGGGAAGCCTAAGCTGGTACAAGTCGTACAGGCTCAGGAACGAGTCTCCCATGCGGATGCAGGAAAACAGGGGGCTGTCCTGGCGGAAATGCCCGTGAGTGGCGATGTGAATCATGCGGCTGTGCGCACCCTTGCTGCGCAGAACCTCGGCGCTTGCAGCCGGACCTAGAAAGAGGTCGGGACCGTCCAGGACATCGGCAAGCGCCCGCACTTCCTCAGCTATCGCCGGCGCCTGTTGATCGGGAATGCCAAGAACCAGCGGCGGCCCGGTAGATTTAGCGGTCCTGGCCTGGCATAGCGCGTAAATGCTCGCGCTGGGAGCGTATGAAACGGTGTAGCGGTCAATCAGATACTGCCGGCCGTCAAAAAGCGCATGAAACGGAACGTAGTGCAGCAAGCCATGCGGCACGAACACCAAATGGGTGGCACTGAGACGCCCCGCGATGGGCGCGATCAGCTCGGCATGAAGTTCCTTCAGATGGGCTTCGGTCGCGCGCTTCAGATCCGGCAGGAACGCCTGAATGTATTTTGGATCAAAGCGGAATTTGGAGAGCTGGAATTGCAAAAGCCGCAGCAGTGGCGCCACACGGCTCTCGGGGGCAAGGGAAACGGTCTCCAGAGTTTCACGGCCGACCAGCCAGACGAGAATGCGATCTCGAATGCGAAAATACTCCACGATCAGGGTATCGCGAGGAATTGCTGCGCGAACCATGGCCAACGGCATGTGGCTGGGGGTCTGCAGTCCGGCGTGATCGGTGTCGGCCTCGCTGGCGTCCTGCAAGGCGCGAAGCATTTCTTTTTCGCACTGCTTGGCCTGTTGCTGCAGTGCCGCAATACGTTCCTGAGAGCACGCCTCAGGCTGCAACTGTTCGCGCTCAATCAAGCTGTAATACCAGTTGAGTTGGTCCCGCAGTTCCCGGATGGGTTGTCCAAGCGGATTCCCCTCGGGGTCACTTTCCTCGATGGTCGGCGCCGGTTTTAGAAACAGGTCCATAAGACTGCGGGATTTCGCCTGCTCCACATAGGTGAACGCCTCTTCGGTCGGGCTCGCACCGCCAAAGCCCAGGCAGATTTCCACCAGATTCTCGTAAACTTCCAGGCGGTTCTTGACGAAGGAGATCTTCAACTCTTCGCCGCGGAGGCTGCCGCGCAGTGTCTCCAGCGCCTGTCTTGCGGCCTGGAAGGAGGAATAGGCGCGGTCGAGATTTCTATCTGCGGCGAGAACATTTCCCAGCGTGAGGCGGGCCTGATAAAGCAGCGAGGGTGTCTCAATCCCATTGAGTTCTTCGATCGCGGTCGTCGCCTGCTTCAGCGCTTCCTCGCTAGTGCCGGTGCGCACAGCGATGCGGGCGAGCAAGAGCCGTGCCAGCACAATCTTGCTGCACAGGCGGAGAAGGCGAAACGCCTCTAACGCTTCCGTGCAGAGTCGGCGCGCCTCTGACCAGCGGCCTTCCTCGCAGAACACCAGCGCCCGGTACAGATCAATCAGCGAAGACCAGGCCTGATTTTTCTCGCGAACGAAGATCTCGCGCGCCCGGGAGAAAAGCTCGAGGCTTTGCACCGTGTCACCCAGCTGCACCCCTGCGATAGCGGAGAATGCCAGGCATTTCGCACTTTCATACCCCATGCCCAGCTTCTGAAATCCCCGATAGCCTTGTTGCGCCAGCTCGGCAGCTTCCGAACTCAGGTTCAGTTCGAGGTAGAGTTCCGCCAGGTCAAGATTGCAAAGCGCCCCGTGATAGGCATCGCCGATTTTCTGGCAGCTGGCGTGCGTGGCGCGGAGCATTTGGATGGCTTTACTATATTCACCGCGCAGAAAATGTAAGTATGCGATGTTGTAGTCAGCTTGCGCCACCAGAAGCGGCATTGCGTGCTGCTCACAGAATTGGCGCGCTTGCTGATAGGTTTGCAACGCTCTGGGAAAATCGTTCAGGCTAATGTAGCAGGTGGCCATGTTGCTGAGGATTGCGGCCGTACCCTCCGCATCCCTTTGTCCGGCCATTCCCTGATAGGCCCGCTCCCAGCAGGCAAGCGCCTCGGCAAAACGGTCCCGGCGGTAGTGAATATTCCCAACGTTGATTTCCAGGCGAGCCAGGCGCCAGGAGTTTCCTTCGGCGGTGAATATAGCGCGTGCACGTTCGCTGACAGACAATGCACGGTCGTACTGCCCCATGAGCAACAGAGGCTGAATGGAACCGCTCAACGTACGTGCCACCTCGGTGGTCTCACCGATGGCCTCGAACAGCGCCACTGCCTGCTGGTGAAGATCCACCGCGGCGGCATTCTCGCCCCCGGCATACAGTGCATTAGCCTTGGCCCGCAGCGCCCGCGCCAGGGATTCTTTGTGGTCGAGCTCGCGGGCCATCAGGATCGCCGCATCCGCCAGATTCAAGGCCTGCTGCACATCCACCCGAACCTGTTCTCGGACAAGCTCGGTCAGTTCAGCCACGACTTCCGGGCGAAACAATGAGGGGTTGCACGCAAGAAAGTCGCGCCTGGAAGTTTCGTCAGTGAAGGCAGCCAGTTGCAGAAGTTGCGACGTGCTCTCGGCGCGCGCTGCCCCGCTCACTGGAAGCCCTCCTCTTCCAGTTGTTTGCGCAAGCGTTGCAGGCAGCGGGCACGAATGAAACCAATGGAACCGGTCGCAATCCCCAGCTCTTTAGCAACTTGTTCGTAAGGGCGCGGAGGATCCTCGAAGAACAACATGTTGATCATGCGGTGGCAGCGGGGAGGAAGTGAAGTCATTACATCGCGCAGCATTTGCTCCCGCTGCAGCTGATAAAGCATTTCTTCCGGCGGTTGTTCGAGGCTGGCTTCGACCTGACTCTCCGCGTCCTCAAGGTCTTCCACTAAGGGAAGCCTCTGCCTCTTCCAGCGCAGGCATTTGTGAAAACTGGCCTGCATGAGCCACTTGGGCAGAGCTTTGGGTTCGCGAATCTGTGCCAGGTCGGAGAGCAAATCGAGGCATACGGCCTGAAAAATATCCGAGGCTTCATCGCGTGACAGGCCGAACTTGATTGGCACCGAAAAAATCAGGTTCTTATATTTCTCGATCAGCGCCGACCACGCCTCCTGGTTGCCTTTGCGGCACTCAGCAACCAGCCGTTCATTCGACCACGAAAGCTCTTGCGATGCTGCCACCGCCGGCTTCAACGTTGCCCGTCCATTGCTCCTGCAGCTCCGGGAAGGAAGTAGAGCTGGTCAATGTTCCACAGTACGGAAGGCTCCAGAACCGCGGGTTTGAAGTTCGCCACACTTTTCTTAGCACCCACCAGAATGTCCGGCGTGCCCAAGAAAACAAAGGGAAGCTCTTGCGCAATAATCTCCTGCGCTTGGGCGTAGAGATTTTTTCGCCGGCGGTATTGAAGCTCAACCATTTGCCGCTGCATCCGCTGGTCGAGTTGCGCTTCCCAATCGGTTGCGGGTTTCACTTCGCCCAAGTGCCACAGGTGCGTGCTCCCACTGGAGAGCCAAACATTCATCTCGGGATTGGGATCGGCGTCTCCTCCACCCAGGCCCATGACGGCGACCTCGTAATCGTAAGTCTCGAAGACCCTGTCCAGAACGGCGCGGAACTCAAGCGGGACCACGTGCACGTTCATCCCCAGTTGGCTCAGGTCGTCCTGAGCAATCGTCGCCATCTTTGATCGCTGAGTGTTGGACGAGCTGGTGATGATGGAGAACTCCACCGGACGACCTTGTGCATCGACAAGCTGCCCGCCGTCGCGCCACGAAAATCCGGCAGACCTCAACAAATCGCGGGCGCGGTCGAGGGAACGCGGTGGATGTGGCAGGGATTGGTCTACCCAAAGCCGGTTCGAAGGACTGACGTTTCCCCACAGTGGCGCGCCCCGGCCGGCGTAGACCAGCCTGACGATCGCTTCGCGGTCGACCGCTGCTGAAACCGCTTGCCGAAACCTGGCATCCGCAAACCAAACCTGCTGCGGCTTGAGCTTGTCTGCAGTCGGCGGCTTGAGGTCGTTGAGGTTGAACAAAAGAAAGTTGTATTCCAGCGCCGGGCCAAGATCGAAGAGTTCATAGCCGCGGGCGGCAGCGTCCTTCATAAGCAGCGCGTAATTCTCAGCGCTGACGCGGCTGATGATGTCGGTGTCGCCAGCCTGAAAGCGCAGCGCCTGCGCATCTTCATTTCCCACGAAGATGAAAGTCAGCTCATCCAGGTAAGGAAGCCGATTCTTGCTGCGGTCCGCTCTCCAGTAGTACGGATTGCGCTCAAGCACAATGCGCTGACCGGCGACATAAGACTTGAGTCGAAATGGCCCAAGTCCCGCGACTTCGGCGGGCACGACACCTACCGGCCAGGTCTGCGCGAAACTGCCTGACTGGTATGGCTTTTCGAGAAGATGCCGAGGCATCATGGCCAGGCTATCGAAAATCCTTTCCGCCGCAGCGTAGGGTTGAGCCAGGGTAAAACGCACGGTGTAAGCGTCCACTTTCGCGACCTCAATCGGCTTGCCTCCTACGATCAGAAGGTCGCGCTGAGGCGAGTGGATCTTATCGTCGAGATACACCCGGAACGAGAACACAACATCATCCGCATTGAATGGCTGCCCGTCCGAGAACCGCAGCCCACGGCGAAGTTTCAGGGTGAACACGCGGCCGTCGTGGGAGACGGTCCACGATTTTGCCAGCGCCGGTTCGGTTTGCTGTGAGGCTCGATTGATATGGATCAGGTCGGCCATCAGCCGCCCGATGACCTCGCGGGAAGGAGCGTCAGCGGCCGTTACTGGATTCAGGGTCTTGGGTTCGCTGCGTTGTGCTACCACCAGGTTGCCGCCGTAGCGGCCAATTGGGTTATCGCTTGTCTGAACTTCTTCGCCCGGTCGCAGCGGCTGCGGAGCGGAAGAAGCGAGCGACTGCAGTCCGGCAATCACCACCCACAAGACCACCCATGCCAGACGGCGCATACCCGTTCCGTGCCCCGAGCCTCTAGAGTGAGGCAGATTGTAATCGCTGCTGAAGTTCATCCGCCACCAAAAGGTAACCGAAAGAAAAAACCACCAGCGCCAGCGCAGGCGCGAACATCCACCAGTACGAAACCAACACGTTGTATTGCTGCAAGGCGGCCAGCAGATTGCCCCAGCTTGGCAGAGGCTCGCTCAATCCCAGGCCGAAAAACGACAAGGTCACTTCGGCAATCACGTACTGCGGTACTAGCAACGCCGCTTGCGTGAGCAAGACGCCGTAGGTGTGAGGCAGCACGTGGCGGCGAAGGATGTATCCGTCCGATGCTCCGAATCCCCTGCTGGCCAGCACGTATTTGCGGGTCTTGGCGCTGAGCACAATTCCCCTCACCAGGCGCGCCGGGCGGGCCCAGCCTATAGTTCCGATTACTGCGACCACCAGGAAGAACGCCCGCATCGGATTGATGTTAAGCGGCAGGAACGCTCGCACCGCCAACAGAAAATAGAGCCAGGGAAGCACCACGAAGAGTTCGGCAAAGCGCATGAACGATTCGTCAATCCATTTGCCGTAGAAGCCCGAGACAGCGCCGAGTAATGTCCCCAGCGACAGTGAAATAGCCGTGGCCAGCAAGCCTGCAGCAAGGGAGATCTGTCCCCCGTACAAAATGCGGGAAAACAGATCGCGACCGTAATTGTCGCTGCCCAGGAGAAAAATGTGTGCCGGAATCTCGACCCCAAAAAGGTGAGTGTGAGACGAGAGCACCGCTGCAATTTTGTATTCCGGACCACTCACAAAGAACTGCACCGGGTACTCCGTGGTGCAAAGCTCTGAGTACTCGTAAAAAGTTCCAGCATTTAGCTCGGGCTGGCAAACCGACGGACGCAAGCGCAAATGTCCCTGCGCATCGCGAAAATGAAGGCGCATGGGCGGCACGAAGGGAAGGCCGCGATTCTGGCTTGCAGGGGCATAGGGCGCCACGAAACCGGCGAAAAGGATTGCCAAATGCAGCAACAACAGCACGCCCAGTGCGGTCCGTATTTTCCAGGGCCCTGGCATGAGTTAATCCGTCCGCACCCGCGGATCGAAGGCAATCAGCAGCGCGTCCGCAATAAGGTTGCCGCCCACCATAAAAAAAGTCGACACCATCACCGCACCCACCACGATGTAGAGATCGCGCGACATCGTGGCCTCCAGCAAGAGCGGCCCCAAGCCCGGCCAGCCTGTCACCGCTTCCACCAGCAGCGAACCACCGAGTAAACCGCCCAGCGAAAAGCCGAAAAGAGAAATCAGAGGATTCGCTGCCGCCGGCAGCGCGTAGCCAATAAGCACTCTCGCCGGCGCCATGCCATGCCCGCGTGCCGCGTGAATAAATGGCGCATCTAGCACTTCGATCATGCTTGAGCGCACATGCCGTACCAGCAGCGGAAGGTTGGCGAGAACGAGAGTAATCGCGGGAATCGCCATGTGCGTCAGCAAGTCCTGGCATCGCGCTAGGAGTCCAAGTTGCTCGTCATTCGCTGACGTCATTCCGCCTACCGGAAATGCATGCGTGCGGACCGCAAAGCAAAGCAATGCTAGTACCAGCGCCAACTCAGGGACGGAAAGCAGCAATGACGTGGCGCCCATGCCAAGGCGGTCGTCCCAGCGCCCGGGGCGGTACGCCATCCACACCCCGAGCGGCACCGCGATCAGCCAAGCCAGGGCTGTCGCGGTACCTGTCAGCAGCAACGTATTTCGTGCGCGAGGGAGAAGCAATTCCCGCACCGGCGAGTCGTAAGCAAAGGAAAATCCCCACTCGCCCGTAAACACCGACTTCACCCACAGCACGTATCGCAGCGGCAGGGGCTTGCCCACTCCGTATTGCGCCTTCAGCGCCGCGACCGTCTCCGGCGAAATCTGCGGGTTTAGCTTCATCCCGTCGAAAAAACTTCCCGGCGCAAGATCGGTAAACAGAAAGCAGAGGACCGAGACTGCAGCCAGAAGAAATCCCGCGTGCAGCAGGCGCCGCGCAAGAAATCTCATGCCTGCACCTCAGTTGCGGCCTGAAAGTCCGATTCCAAAGAGCGGGCGAAGGCCAGCAGCTCTCGCGTGCATCCGTGCCGTGGAGCGCCGAAAACCTTCTCTCTGGGGCCGTGTTCGACAATTCTGCCCGCGTGCATCACGGCGACGAAATCGGCGATCTCTCCTACCAGGCTCAGATCGTGCGAGATCAGCAAATAGGTAAGATTGTGGCGGCTTTGCAAGTCGACCAGTAAACGCAGAATTTCAGACTGGATCACCAAGTCCAGACTGGAAAGCGATTCATCCAGAATCAGCAACTCCGGTTTTAGCGCAATGGCCCGCGCAATTGCCAGGCGCTGCCGCTGCCCGCCGCTCAGCGTCAACGGCAAGCGCTTCGAACAATCGGCGGAGAGCCCCACTTCTTCCATCAGCGCAAGAGCGCGGAGACGCAACTCCGGCTTGGACGCACGCCGCTGAATTTCAAGCGGCTCCTCAATGATCTGGGCCGCCGAAAAACGTGGATTCAGGGCTCCGGCTGAATCCTGAAAGACCATTTGAATCTTTGGACGCAGAGAGGCCAGTTGCTCAGCAGTCCACGCGGAGACTTGATCTTCCTCAAACCAGATTTCGCCGCTGTCCGGCTGCTGGAGCAGCGCCAGACAGGTCGCAAGGGAGGACTTGCCTGACCCGGATTCTCCTACTAATGCAGTTACGCGTCGTCGCGGAAGTTCGAGAGTCACATCCTTGCAGGCGCCCAGCACAAACTCCTTTCGCGAAAATGGCCTGCGCTGGACATAAGTTTTGTTCAGTCCGATAACCCGCATCAGAGCTGGCTGGGGAGCGTGCCTTATGCCAGTTTCAGCCGCCATAAGCCACCTTGCGCGGCGTTTCGAATGTGCCAAACTCGGCCTCGCGCTTCGTGGTTTCGGAAGCCGTCGCTTTGCAAATCAGGGACTGTGGAACCAAACGCAGAAGGTGTTGGGTATAAGGGTGTTGTGGTTGACGAAAGATCCGCGCCATCGGTCCTTCTTCAACTACCCGGCCGCTATGCATCACCACCACGCGGCTGGCCAATCTTGCGAGCAGGGCTGGATTATGGGTGATGAACAGGATGGCGGTGTTGAATTTTCGGTTGAATTCGCGAAAAAGGTTGAGAACCTCGGTCTGCAGTCTGGCGTCGAGCGACCGCGTCGGCTCATCGGCGATCAGCAGATCAGGCCGGCAGGCCAGGGCTTGGGCGATCACCACGCGGTTCAGCTCGCCCCCGCTGAGCTGGTGAGGATAAGAATGATATACGCGCAGCGGGTCAGGCAAACCGGCCTCAGCCAGCGCCGCTTCGGCTTTCTGGCGAAGCTCTTTGCGGGGTAAGCGGCGGTGGGCCCGGATAACGTCGCTGATCTGGCTGCCGACTCGCATCACCGGGCTCAGGCAAAGTCCCGGTTCCTGATGAATCAAGGCAATCTTCGCACCACGAATCGCACGCAATCTCGATTCCGGGAGACCGCGAAGCTCTTCACCTCGGAACTTGATGGAACCTTCAAAGCGTTCGCACGCCGGCAGCAGACCTGGAATAGACAGGGCAAGCGTGCTCTTCCCCGAACCCGATTCTCCAAGAACGCCGACGATTTCCCCAGCCGCAATCTCCAGATTGATCCCATCAAGAGCTAGGAATTGTCCGCCGGGGGCGTAAGCAATACTCAACCCCGAAATGGCGAGCAATGGCGGAAGGGCGTCGCGCGACATCGGGTTGGAAGGCAGCCGGTGCAACGAGCCTCCACAGGGATGGTGCAGCTTGGATCGTTCGTCTCAACTTCTCGGTTCAGCGTCTTGATTCACAGTCTCGGCGTCTTCTGCATTGGCATCCGACGTTGCCCGGACTAAGTACCGAGAACGCTGAGAGCACGGAGAAAATGCGACTCGTGCGGAATTCGCGACCTGCCATCCCTTGAAGAGATTCTGCGGGATATTCTAAGCGATAGCTAACTTACCGAAGTAATCAGCGAAGGTTCGGATTGGAACGTTCTTGCGGAGCTCAACCTGCCAGCTCTCCATAGCTGCAGAGGACGCCAAAATGCAAACCCCGCGGAGTGGCGGAGGCTTCGCGAGCGCGAAACCTCTTTTGCGCCACTCCGGATCCCATGCCCTCCCCCGAAGGATGGGATCGCAGCTCAGGTGCTCTGCAGAAAATCGCCGATCTTCCGTTGCGAACTCGCCGCCATGGGCGCACGCAGGAAGCCCGCGTGGTTGGGCCGGCTCAAGGCGCGAGCGACGTTTAGCAAGGCTTGCGACCCGCAGGCAAGGCAGCGGGTGTGCGCCGCGCTGATTACGTCGCAGTCCAGGCACAGGCTGGCTTGCTGCAGAGGCACAAAACTTGAGCTTTCGAAGTTCACTTCTGCTTCTCCTGCCGCTGGCTGGCATTCACGGTGGGGGCAGTTCCGGCAAGATCTTGTCCAGTAATCTTGCCCGACGGTCCCCAGATCGCAACGATGCCAAAGCCAATTTCTTTTGGGTTAAAGCGGCTCAGGAGTTGTTTGCGCTTGCCTGGGGTGTCGGGGTTCATTGCATCCACAGAATGGGTGGCGAGGCTAGCGTGGCGCGCTTGGTTACTTTCGGGCTGTAGGGATTCTTTCGACATGCCCACGATGCTGCAATCGCTTTGCCACTGCGGCCTGCGAGACGCCTGCGCACAGACGCAGTCACTTAGCCGACTTTCCAGCAAGTACGCCGGCTGGGCCACTGGAAGTGGGTCCAGAAAACGGACGTCTTTTTTGAAAATTTTCAATCGCCCCTATATTTCCCTCGGTCACCAGTGCCCTTATCCGGTAGAACAACAATTAGTGCGCTGGCCGGGGGGGCCCAGCAGAACGTTGCCCGCCGCCAGCGCTCTCGACCCCGCCCCAAGGTGTTGTGGAAGTGAAAGAAAGACGCAGTCGGCACGGAGGTGAGTCCGTGAGTTTCGAAAAGAGTCAAGGCCGTAGCGGGCCCATGAGCTTTCCTGTGGGCCAATCGGAAAATGTGGCGCTGCAAGACCAGCCAGATTTTTCTGTAGCGCAATCCGAGGTTGCAGAACTTGTGTTCGACAGCGCTAAACACCCTGCCGCGGCTGGCCTGCGTGCCTCCCCGGCTCAGGCGAGACAATTGCTTTACCGCTTGGGAACTGTATGCGTTGATGTGTGCATGCAGCCGGAACTGGGCTCGCAGGAGATCGTGCTGCTGGGGCAGCTGCTGGATTCGCAACAGCCCGGCCGCGGCATGGGCGATATTCCAGTCAGCCTGCTGTGCGAAGACAGGCCAATTTCGCAGAACAAAACCAACGCCGTCGGGGAATTTTATTTTGGGTTTCGGGCGCTCCATGGCGCACAGCTGGTGTTTGGAATGACCGACCACAGAAAATTGATCGTGCCCGTCCCCGACATGGACGCCTGACCGGGGTCGAACCCAGCCAGCTTCAGCCTCTGCATGTGGACACGGATTCAGCCGGGTTCATTTGGGTCCGCCGCCCCCGGGGTTACCAAGGTGATTTGTCCCCCTCTCGGTGGCGGATTAGATTCCTCGCAGTTAGCCCCACGAGTTGAAACTCAGCCCTAATTGCCTGCGGTGTGCGTCCATGACGCCGGCGGCGTTCGGGGAAATACGTTTGTATGTCCAAAAAGAAGATTCTCCTCGGCGAGGATGACATCGCTGTGCGCGGCGCATTGAGCGAATATCTGCAGTCGCTCAACTACGACGTCGCCTCCGCAGGCACCTGTCAGAGCATCAAGGAGGCGTTTCGGACCTGCTATCCCGACGCTGCTATTCTCGACTACTCCCTGCCCGACGGCACCGCCCTCGATCTTCTTCCGCATCTGCGGCAGTCATATCCTTCAGTCCCCGTGATCCTGCTCACCGGGAATGGCACCATTCCACTGGCAGTGCGCGCAATCAAGGATGGGGCTGACCAGTTTCTGACCAAGCCGGTGGAAATGGAAGCCATCACTATCGTGCTGGAACGCGCCCTGCAGAATCAGCGTAACCGCCAAAAACAACTTGCCGGCCAAACCAGAGATGAGCGCGAGAGCGTGGACCCTTTCGTGGGGACGAGTTTCTCCATTCGTCAACTTCAGGAGCAAGCCGAACGAGTGAGCAATAGCCATTGTCCAGTGCTTCTTACTGGGGAAACCGGCTCGGGCAAAGGCGTGCTGGCGAGGTGGCTTCACGACCATAGCCCGCGTTCCGAAGAACCTTTTGTAGATCTGAACTGCGCCGGCCTGGGTCGCGAACTGCTGGAGACGGAATTGTTCGGGCACGAGATCGGGGCTTTTACTGGTGCGGTACGAAAGAAAATCGGATTGCTCGAAGTTGGGCAGCGGGGAACGATCTTTCTCGATGAAATTGGAGACATGGACCAGCAGGTCCAACCCAAGCTGCTGAAGATCTTGGAAGAAAAAAGATTTCGCCGCTTGGGCGACATTCACGAGCGCCAACTGAACATTCGCATGGTGTCGGCCAGCCATCAGGATCTGGCGCAACTGGTCCGCCAGAAGCGCTTTCGCAGTGACTTGTACTTTCGAGTCAGCACCGTTGTTCTGCGCGTGCCGCCGCTACGTGAGCGGTCGGAGGACATTCCACTCCTGGCCCGCCAGTTCTTTCAGCGAATCGCCGTGGATCTGGGACGGCTGCAGCTCAGCCTCTCTGATCGGGCCATGGAGATGTTGACAGCGTATTCCTGGCCGGGCAACATCCGTGAATTGAGAAATGTGATTGAACGAGCGGCGCTGCTTTCCAACGGAGAGACAATCGGACCGAAAGACCTGCACCTGGAGTTCGACGAGGGGCCCGCGGATGATAGCGGCCAATCATCGCTTACCCTCAAGGAAGCCCAGCGGCTGCATATTGAGCGGGCATTGGCTGCGGAGCAAGGAAGCATCGCCCGCGCCGCGATTCGTCTGGGAATGACGCGCAGCTCTCTCTATTACAAGGTCAAAGCCCTGGGCATAAGCCATTCCCAGAAGTAGTCTGTAATCCCGCCGCGCTGTTCTCCTCGCTGGCTCCACAAACTGAATTGTCATCCTGAGCGGCGCAAGAGTCCTGCTGAGTCGCAGGATTCCAAAGAACGACAGTTTGACGAAAAAGAGAACCTACCACAGGTTTCTCGGGAGACGGGACCTTACACAGTTTTCGAGAGAGAAGAGAGAGAGAGAAAAGCAAATCACAATCTATCCCGCCGAAGAAGCGGCCAGCTTCGCCGGCTCTTCATCCTGGCTGCTGGCGGCAGTGTTTTTGGGTTCCTTTGCCTCGCGCTCTTTTGATCCGCCTTCGAAGGCCATCAGTCCAGACTGCAGAAGGCCCGTCGCCAGCAGGTCTTGAGCCGGCATGGCGTTACACAGAACGTTGGCCTGGACCAGTTCGACTCCAAGCTGTTCGAGCACCCCCAGGTCGCCGAGGGACTCCACCCCCTCCGCGACCACCGCACTCCCCAGTGCCGCTGCCAGAGTTACCACCGACTCGACTACCGCCCGGCGCTTGCGGTCCACACACAGGCCCTGCACGAAATACGCGTCCAGCTTGAAATAATCAGGATGGCAATCCAGCATCATGCGGTAGTTCGACTGCCCCAGGCCAACATCGTCCAGCGCGATGCGCACACCGGAATCGCGAAGATCCGCGATGTTGCGCATCAGCGCTGGGATGTTACGCGTGGGGGCGTGTTCAACAATTTCCACCGTGAAACGCTGCAGGCCCAGGCCGTGTTTGCCCGCCTGTTTATGGAAGAAGGTTACGAACTCCGGGCTCTGGCCGAGGGTTGCCGAATGTACGTTCACGTTAAGGCGGAAGGCCGGGGGCAGATCGCGCGCCGCCGTGCAGATAGCAGTGAGACAGGCACGGTCCACCAGCGGTTCGGCTTTCTTGCGGCGGACGTAGTCGAATAGTACTTCAGCTGATTCAAAATTGGTCCCCTGCGGCCCGCGAATCAGCGCCTCCAGGGCGTGCACCTGGTTCAATCTGCCGTTGAGCCGGAAGATGGGCTGAAAGCAGACGCTCAAGTGGCCGGGCTCCAGAATGGTTTCGAGCAGAGACTTCCTCATGCCTGCCCTCCCGTGAACTGGCTCACCGTATGTACCAGGTCCGCCAGCCGGGCAGGCTTGCGAAGGAAGGCGTCTACCTGTTGGGCTGAGGCCTCCGATTGCAGCTCCGGCCATCCGTAACCCGTAAGGACGACGATCCGGGTCTTCAACGCTAGTTCACGAATGTGCTTTACCAATTCCAGCCCGCCGAAGCCCAGTTTGCTGAGCCGCAGGTCGGTAATGACAACCGAATAAGGGAAATGACAAAGCAGGGTTTCCGCCTCCTCAAGTTCCTGGGCGCAATCCACTCTGTATCCCAACGCCGTAAAGTGTTCGTGGTAGGCCAGAGCCAACTGCTCGTCATCGTCGAGGATGAGGATTCTGTCAGTCATGCCGTGAGTAAAGCAAACCGTGCGCCAAATGAGCTCAGCCTCGAACCCATTCAGAACAAGCCGCTTTGGAGGGGCACGACACCAGCGGCTGGACCCAATGAATGTCTGGTTTCTGGAAAACGTACAAAACCATGACCGAAGCAGTTGGGGAATGCGGCTCTTGGCGCCGCCAGAATCTGTCGGGCGTCTGTCGGAAGCAGACTTCAGGGGAGCTTGAGATTACGTGAGTAATTTGAGCCCGTTTTGGAACGTGGCTAATGTATAGCTTCAGGGAAGTTCCCTGAACGGGAGGTCCATTTGTCCGAGGCCGCCGCTACAACCGCGCTTCAGCGTACTTCCCACCCCGATTCCGCTCCAGTTCACTCCACGCAACCGCCAGAGTTTCTGGGCCAGCTCGCCAGGGCCATGGCGAACCAGCTGAACAACATCATGATGGCGCTTTCCGCTGCTGCCGAGCTCGAGCTGCGGAAATCTCATCCCTCGCGGAAGCGCAGCCTGGAAGCGATTCTGGGCCACGCCGCTCGGGCCACGTACCTGATTCAGAAACTCCTGGTCTTCAGCCGCCAACGCACGCCCTCGGTTCATACCGTTTCTCTGAATGACCTGATGACGGAGATCGGCGGCGGAATCCGGCAGTTGGCCGGGGAACAAGTCGATGTCGGTATCTGCCTCGACCCGCGCGTCCAGCGCGTCATGGTGGATGAACAGGAAGTCGAAGAAATGCTGCTCAATCTGGCTCTGGGGCTGGCGGCCAAGGGACAGAAGGCTGGGCTCAGGCTTTCGACAGAACTTGTCGTTATCGGCGTTGAGTCTCTCGATGCCGCCGGGGATGCTTCTCCTGGCAACTACGCGGTGCTTTCGGTGAATGAAGCCGAGATTCATAGCGGCGTGTCCAAGCCTCAGGAATTATCCAAGCTAAACCCTGAACCGAGCGGCCACGAATCCAAGTTGAGCGTTCCAGCTGCCGCCATCGCATCCATTGCCAGGCAGGTGGGCGGCATCTTTCACATCGTTGATTCTCCCGGAGAGCCGGCCAGCTTCAAGATCTATTTTCCTGCCCTGGGGAAGGAAGCTCCGAACGTGGAAACGTCCGCGTTGCCAAGGCAAGTGCCTTCCCCGACCATTCTTCTGGTGGAAGATGATGAGGGAGTGCGCCTTCCAGCCTCTGAGTTTCTCAAGATGGAAGGGTTCAAGGTCCTGCAGGCAAAGAACGGGCCTGAGGCGCTGCATATCGCTTTGCGCCACCGCTCAGTTCTCGACCTGTTGATTACGGATATCGTGATGCCCGAGATGAGCGGCCATGAAGTAGCGGCAAGCCTGCAGGAAATGTATCCCGGCCTCAAGGTGCTCTACATGTCGGGGGACCCCAGTCAGAATCTGCTGGGGCAAGTCGTCGAGGAAGCGCAAAACACCGCGCTTCAGAAACCATTCTCCCTTAGCACGCTGCACCAAAGGATCAAGGTTCTGCTCGGCCAGTAGCCGCGAATGCGGCATTTTCCGGGACCTTGAAACCCGGCTCCAAGCGAGGTGTTTCACCGCCGGCCATGGCCAGACCCGAGAAACCTGACGAACTCCACAGGCTGCAGCACGCCCTGGACGAGTGCGACGCGCGCCGCCGCGCCCTCCTGGAGTCCGCGCTTGATTCCACCATCTGCACTGACGAACAAGCCAGAATCACCGAATTCAATGCTGCCGCAGAGAGGACGTTCCGCGTCGCCCGCTCCTCCGTTCTGGGCAAAGACCTGGCCGATACCATCTTTCCCCCTGCCCTTCGCGAACGCCATCGCCGCGAATTATTTTCCTCGGCGCTCACCGGCATTGGCGTGGTGGCGAATCGCCTTGAAACCACGGGGCTGAGCTCGGATGGCGGCGAGTTTCCTGCCGAGATTACTGTCACTCGGACTGTCATGGGGGAGAAAAGGGCCTTTACCGTCTATGTGCGCGATCTTACCGCCCGCAAACGCGCTGAGCAGGCCGTGGTCTGGCTGGCGGCGGTGGTTGAATCATCTCAAGACGCAATTATAGGGAAAGACCTGGATGGGAAGATCATCAGCTGGAACAAGGGGGCGGAGCTGATGTACGGTTACACCGCTCAGGAGGCGATTGGCAGGCATATCACATTCCTGGCGCCCCTGGATTCCGAAACACCTTCAGAAATCTTGAAAGAGTTGCGCGAGGGCCGGCAGATTTCGAACCTGGAAACGACACGAATCGGGAAGAGCGGCAATCGGCTCAACGTCTCCCTCACCATATCTCCCGTCCGCGGCGCCGATGGGACGGTGATCGGCGGTTCCGTGATCGCCCGTGACATCACTGCCAGCAAGCTATTGCAGAAGGCGCTGCGCAGGGCGAATGAGACCAGTGTTTATGCCTCCCCTGTGCCAATCATCGCGGCCGACGCCACCCGGCGGGTCACGCTGTGGAATCCGGCGGCGGAGAGATTGTTCGGTTGGCGGGAGAGTGAAGTGCTGGGGAAACCCAACCCGATTGTTCCCCAGGAAGCTGCCGAGCAAACGTCCCGCCTGTATGAGCGTCTGTTTTCCGGCGAGACGATCAGCGGCATGGAAGTGAAGCGAGTCAAGCGCGACGGCACCGTGGTCAACATCAGTCTTTCCGCGAGTCCGCTATGGGGCGCGAACCACACTGTCGTCCGCGGAATCATCGGCTTTCTTACTGACATTACCGACCGCAAGCTTGCTGAGGAAGCGCTGCGCCGCGCCGAGGAAAAATATCGCAGCATTTTTGAGAATTCCGCGGAAGGCATTTACCAGACGACGCCACGGGGCGAATACATCTCTGCCAATCCGGCCCTGGCACGCATGTTGGGATTTGATTCGCCCGAAGAGTTGGTGGCCTCACGCCAGGACATCCGCAACCAGGAATACGTTGATCCTGAACTGCACGCGACTTTCGTCCGCTCGATCGAGGACCATGCGGCGGTCAAGAACTTCGAGTATCAGGCTTACTGCAAAGATGGGAGGGTCATCTGGGTCTCAGAGAACGCCCATGCCATCCGGAACGCCGACGGGCAGATTCAGTACTTTGAAGGTACAGTGCAGGACATCACCCAGCAGCGCGAGATGGAGCAGCAGTTGCGGCAGATGCAGAAAATCGAGGCTATAGGACGCCTGGCCGGCGGCGTGGCCCACGATTTTAACAACATTCTTATGGCGATCAGCAGCTACTCTGAGTTGCTGGCCAAGAAGATGGACGCCCAAGACCCAAACCGCCGTTATGTAGATGAAATTAACAAGGCCATGAATCGCGGCGCATCGTTAACTCAAGGATTGCTCGCGTTCAGCCGTAAACAAGTGCTTTCCCCGCGAGTGGTAGATCTCAATGAGCTTGTCGCCGAGCAAACCGACATGCTGAGACGCTTGATCAGCGAGAACATTGAGCTCAAGTTCATTCCCGCCAAGCACTTGGGAAAGGTCAAAGTGGATCCTGGCCAACTGGAGCAGGTGGTCATGAACCTCGTAATCAACGCCCGCGACGCCATGCCCAACGGCGGGGATATCACCATTAAAACGGCAAGATCAGGGGCTGAGGAAAGAGACACCCGTCCGCTTCCGGTTGCCGGCGACTGCATTATGATCGAAGTGAGCGACGATGGTTCAGGCATGGACAGCGAAACCGTGTCACACCTCTTCGAGCCATTTTTTACTACCAAGGGACAGGGCAAAGGCACTGGACTCGGCCTCGCCACCGTATTCGGAATCGTCAAGCAGAGCGCGGGATACATTGACGTCGAGAGTGAACCCGGTCGCGGCACCACTTTCAGAATCTACTTGCCGGAGACTCAGGACGAAGCCCAGGAATGCAGCGAGCTTGCCTCAACTTCGTCCTCCGGGAGCGAAACCATTCTTCTGGTGGAGGATGAAGACGCTGTCCGTGAGTCTACCGCCGAATATCTTGCTGAACAGGGCTACCGCGTGCTGATCGCGAGGTGGGGACCAGAGGCTCTGGGCGTTGCGGCACAGTACCCTCGGCCGATTCATCTCATGCTCACCGACCTGGTGATGCCTCACATGAGCGGCAAGGAACTGGCAAAACAGGTCGTGACCCTGCATCCCGAAATCAAAACCGTATTCATGTCGGGATACTCGAACAATCTGCTCTCCGACCAGCAGCAGGTCCTCGATCCTCAATACGCCCTGTTGCAAAAGCCCTTCCGGCTGACTGAACTGGGTGACTTCATTCGACGGGCGTTGGACCGCTCCCGGAGCACGGCCGCGCAAGCCTAGACGCCCGCGCCTACACCGCAGCCCGGTGTACGGCGCCGCTCGACCGCATGTGAGTGACCGGCTTTTCGTGCAGCAGCAACTCAGTTGCCTGCACGCGCCGTTCACCATGGAACCAGCGCTGCACCACGTTCTCATACATGAAGTTGCTGAGAGAGAGCAGGCTCATTCCCTGGTGGTGCGCCATCCAGCAGGGAACGATCTGGTAGCGTTGCCGCCAGGATTTCCGGCGCGAGGGCGTGTAATCCACCGCTTCGTAGAAGCCATAAGTGCCGAACCACCCCAGTTCCGCCATGCGGCGCAAGTTCTGTAGCGCCTGTGGCGGATCCACGTTCAGCGCCAGGAACGTTGAATAGGGCGAAATCACCAGCGCGCCGTCGTTGCCGTTGTGCAGCGCTAGTTGGGGAAGTCCGAAAGCCTGATATTGGTAATTACCCGCCTCATCCATTTTGAAGTAGGCCGACTCCGAAATCCCCCAGGGTATTTGCTTGGCCGCGGTATAGGCCCGCTGTGCCTGCACCGCTGCGGCGCGCGAACGCTCCAGCAGTGTATTGGAGTACGAGTGCATCCACAGCGACGGCATGAGATATTCGAAGGCGGTCCCCGTCCAAGAAAGCAGCACGGGGCGGCCTTGCGTCATAGTGTGAGCGCGGCCCAGCAAGAACCAGCTTTCCTGCGGAATGTCCTCCTTGGCGATCGCGACGAAGACCGCAGTTCGCGATTCGGTGGCCAGCAGGTCATAGCAGGCTGGCTCGAGCAACTGCGCTTCGACGTTGAATCCCACAGACATCAGCTTGCGCCGAGGATTCAGCAGGAAGGTAAAGTCCATGTCGTTGGCGAACTTGCCGCTGGCGGCGGCGATCGTGCGAAGTTCATCAGCGAGCCGCAACACGTTCTCGTGCGCCGATGGAAGCAGGTTCCGAAGCTGTTCTGCGAGGGCCTTTTGCTCCGGAGAAACGGCAGACTTGATGATGCGGTCAAGCTGCTGGCCGGCCCGCTCAACCAATTTCGGCAGTTGCTCCAGTCCGCCCGTTTCCAGAGATTTGAGCCCAGCCGCCGGGTCGCCCCTCAGATCGGCAAATTCCGGCAGAAGCCAGGGTGCGAAATCACGCACCAGGTGGTGAATGCCTTGCAGACGTGATTGCGCCTGCCGGGCAAACCAGCGGACATCGGCCGCGTTCTTGGCTTTCGAGCCCACGCGCTGCACTTCGTCGAACATGTTCTCGGGCTGCCTCAGAACAAACTGCAGCCAGTTCTGACCACGCAGTTCGCGTTCCATGGCGGCCAGTTGTTTGCGGGGAAACGCGCGCAACTCGCGCAGCGAGCGAAGCTGGTCCAGGAGGCCTTCCGCCAGTTGCGGCTGGACTACCGGTTGCCGCAATCGTTCCAGGCATCCTTGTTGCAGGGTCCACAGCGAGGCCAGCAAGTTTCCGCTGTCCACGGAAGAAACGAAAAGAGGCTTCAAGGGCTGCAGGGTTCGAGTGTCGTACCAGTTGAGCAGGTGGCCACGATATGTGCGGAGGCGCGGGTATGTCTCCAGCGTGCGCCGGGTCTGTTCGACGAACTCCGTGACCGTCAGATAGCCGAACTCGCAAGCCGCCTGCCGCGCATTCAAAAGAAATCCCAGGTTGGTTGGCGAAACGCGTGGCGCAACCGCCGCTGGTTCCTCCTGCACGTTATCGGGAATCAGCCAGTTATGTTCCTCGGTGCAGAATTCCGCGAAGTACCTCCAGGTGCCGAGTGCGGCCCGGCGCAGGAACATCCGGTCCTTGGCGGAAAGATCACTGCGGCGTGCTACCGGTGGCTGATTGAGCCAGGTGGAAATCGTCTTACTGGCCCCCCATAAAATGAGAATCGGAAGCGCCGCAAAAAATGCGTTGCGATGCCCAAACCACAACAGGACGCCAATGCCAAGAGCGATTGCCGGCATCCAGTTCAGGTAGACGTCTACGGCTGCGCGCCGCTTGCCCGTAGCCTTTTCCGCTTCCGCCGCAGTCTCCCATTCCAGCAGACGCTCCCGGGTGAGCATACGGCGCACCGTCACCCTCACAACCGCGTCCAGGGATACGAGCGTCTGGTGGGCCAGAAACGTCAGGGTAAAGAAACTGTTGATGGTCGAGGCATAGAGGACTGTAAGAGCTTCGCGGGCCATTCCCGGCTTGTGCTCCGCCATCGAGCGCACCAGGTTGATTAGAAACTCGAACAACGCCGGAACCACCAGGATGGCCACGGTTGCGAGCGTCCAGCGCGCTGGACCGCCATCGCGCATGGACCATCCAAAGACCAGCAGCAGCAGGGTTGCCGGTTCAACAAGGCTGCGGCGCAGGTTGTCGCAAATCTTCCACCAGGAAATCAGCGAGACGGGGTTTGTCACCTCGGCCCCCTGCTCATCGCGCACGCGAGGGAAGAGCCAGCCGGCAATCTGCCAGTCACCCCGCAGCCAGCGGTGCTTGCGCCGGTTGTAGGCGCTGTAATGCGAGGGATAGTCTTCAATGACCTCGATATCACTGGCCAGTCCGGCGCGCGCGTACGCGCCCTCGATCAGATCGTGGCTGAGCAGGGAATTGCGCGGGAAGCGGCGGTCCAGCACCTGGTGGACGGTTTCCACTTCATAAATTCCCTTGCCCGCGAAAATGCCTTCACTGTAAAGGTCCTGGTAGGCGTCAGAAACGGCGCGAGTGTAAATATCGAAGCCCGTTTCACCCGCGTAGATCGCGGCCAGCCGCGAGCGCGCCGTGCTTTGCACGCTCACTCCCACGCGCGGCTGCAGAATGCCGTAACCGGCCACAACCGTGTTCTTCTCTGGATCAATGATCGCCTGGTTCAAGGGATGCGCCATGGTCCCCACCATCCTCCGGGCGGAGCCGCGGGGAAGTTCCGTGTCGGCATCCAGGGTGATCACGAAGCGTACGTTGGGCAGCACTGACAAATCGCCGACCTTGACCGGGAAGCTGTCATAGGCTCCACGCAGCAGTTTGTTCAGGTCGAGCAATTTTCCGCGCTTGCGCTCCCAGCCCATCCAAGACTTTTCGCGCGGGTTATACACGCGGTGCCGGTGAAACAGGAAGAATGGCTTTGTTTCTCCGTCGGCATACTTTTCATTCAACTCCCCAATCAGCCGGGCGCACAAATCAACCATTGGACTGTCTTCCGAAGCTGGCTCGCGCGAGTCCGGCAGATCGCTCAACAGCGCGAAGTACATGTTGGGATCGTGATTGCCCAAAAAGCGTACTTCCAGGTCTTCGACCAGGGCGTAAACCTGCTTCTCGTCCAGCAAGAGGCAGGGCACAGCTACTAAGGTTACGCAGTCGGCCGGAATGCCCTCCGCGAAGTCGAGCTTGGGAAGAATCTCCGCCGGCAGCAGAGCGGTTGCCAGGTAATTCATCAACTGCACCGCACTCTGCGAGCTGGGCAGCAACAGCATCAGCATCGAAAACAGGACCAGGGCGAAGGAGGTGTAGGGGTCCGTCAGCTCCAACACGGCGATGGACATCACCGCGAAGGTGAGCAGTTCGATGCCGGGAAGATAAAATTCGTCGGGATGCTTTCTCAACAACGTCTGCAAGCGTTGAATGAGTGACGGCTTAAATCCGACGCGCTCCTTAAGAAGCGCGGACCCTCCATTCACCAGGTAGTAGCCGATGTGCGACTCGCGGGCGGCGACCCGGGAATCGGCATACTCGCGGCCGCGCGCTTCCTTGGCCAGCGCCAGCGCCTCGTGCGCTACTTCCATCTCGGTAAAATCGGAGTGCGCCGCGATTTTCGCCAACTTCTTGCGATAGAAGTCGCGGCTGTCGAGGTCCATTTGTGAATAACAGCCGACCGGGTCCTGGCGAAGAACTTGATCGAAGACAACCAGTGGCTCCAGCACGGTTTTCCAGCTGCTCTGGGAAATGTCCCGCAGGCTGCGGACGCAAACTGCCAGCCCGCACTCATGCTTGGGGTCGCGGACCACGCCGGGGGCGCGCGCGGCCACTTGTTCCAGAAGCACCACCCGCAGCGCGGGTATGAGCGCGGAGAGTTCCTGCAACTCCAGAACAGTCGTTTTCTGAAAGACCTCAACGAAGAAGGTGAATCCCTGCTCGCCGAACGCGTAGCCGGACGCCTCCATGAGACCCTCGGCCATGGCCAGCACTCTGGGTACAATCCCGCCCTTCGGAGTTCGTACATGGGGGAGCTTCTTCAGGTCGCGCAGCGAATCGGCTACATTCTGCAGTTCTGCCGGTAGCAAGCGGACGTTATCAAAGAGCCAGCGGAAGTCATCGGCGATAGCGGTGTCGGGCGGAGGCGGCCCCTCCAGGGCGCGGAACACCGGCCTGAGCTTTTTCCGCAGCGCGCGGTAACGCTCGGCGAAACTCCGTGACGAGGACGTACCCGGCAGCCAAGCAAGGCCCCGAGTCAACTCCTCAGCCTTGGCGCGCAGCGAACGCAGGTCCGCTGGTTCCCACTCGACCTGTCCCGACTTCTCTTCGGCGGTGACGATCTCCAGATGTGAATTCTGCGGCATACTCTCTCAATTCATCAGCGATAGCTGGCGGCTTGCATCTCAAACATTTCGGCGTACCGCCCGCCCTGGCTGGCCAGTTCGTCGTGATTGCCTTCTTCGGCGATCCGCCCGTTCTCCAGTACGACAATGCGGTCTGCCATGCGCACGGTAGAGAAGCGGTGGGAGATCAGCAGGGCCATCTTTCCCTCGGTAAGCTCGGCAAAGCGCTGAAAGACTTCGTACTCGCTGCGGGCGTCGAGCGCGGCCGTGGGCTCATCCAGAATGAGGACTTGCGCGTCGCGCAAGTAGGCGCGCGCCAGGGCGATTTTCTGCCATTCGCCCCCGGAGAGATCGAGGCCGCCGTCGAAGCGCCGCCCCAGCATTTGCTCATACCCGCCGCCGAGTCTGCCGATCACCGGTTCGGCCATGCTCTTGCGTGCTGCCATTTGCAGAAGCCCGGTGTTCTTCAACTGTTCGATCCGCCCCACCGCGATGTTTTCCCGCGCCGTCATCTCGTAGCGCATGAAGTCCTGAAAGATCACGCCGATTTCGCGGTAAAGATCTTCCAGGTCGTACTCTCGCAGGTCCACGCCATCCAGCAGGATCTGGCCTCCGGTCGGGTCGTAGAGACGCGCGATGAGCTTCACGATCGTGGTCTTCCCTTGCCCGTTTTCTCCCACTAGGGCGATCCGCTCACCCGGCCGGAAATTCAAATTAAGCCGATCGAGCACCCGCCGCGAACTTCCCGGATAGGTAAACGAAACGTCGCGAAACTCGAAGCCGCGGGTGATCGGCCGGGGGGCAGGCAAAGCGTTCGGCTTGGAGCGAACGCTGGGCTTCATCTCGAAAAACGCCAGCAAATCAGTGAGGAAAAGCGCCTGATCGGCAATGCTCGAGACGGTGGAGAAAATCTGCTGAATATTGTCACTGGCTTGCATGACGGCGCGCGTCAGGAATGTCATGGCGCCGATGGTGAGCACGCCGGTAACGGTCTGCCAGATCACGATGACGTAAGCGGAATAGTAGCCGCCGGTGGCGATCACCGAGAGCACCGCGCCGGCGGTCAGCTTGCGGCGTGCCAAGGCTACGTTCTCTACGTAGATCTCGTCGGAGAGCTTGGTAAAGCGGCCGGTGATGAAATCCTTCAGTCCGAACAGCTTGAGTTCCTTGGCCGCTTCCCGGCTGCCGCCGAGCACACGCAAATAATCGAGCTGGCGGCGGATAGGAGTCTGGCGGAAGTTCTTGGCGTATCCCAGAAACGCAAAATGGCTCTCTCCGAGAAATGCTGGCACCACGCCGGCAATCAGCAGCAGCAGCAGCCAGGGCGAGTAGAGCAGGATTGAGACCGACAGCGAAACCGTAGTAATGACCTGCTGCACCAGCCGCCCCATGGACTGAATCATGCCCAGCCGGTCGGTGGCCTGCACCCGGGCACGTTCCAGGCGGTCGTAGAAAACCGGGTCTTCATAGGCCAACAGATCCAGCCCGGCGGCGTGTTTCATCACTTCGATGCTGACGTGGCGGGTGTAGTTGTCGGCAAACAGGGAGTCGAAATAGTCAATGGCGCGGCTGATGAGGCTGCCGCAAACCGCCAGCGTGAACTCCCCTGCCACCAACCACCAGAAATGCCGCGGCACCCCCTGGTGGGTGGTCACCACCTGCACGATGCCGTCAATGATCAGCTTGGCGATCCACAGCAGCGCCACCGGCAGGACGGAAACCAGCAGGCGGAAAAACAACCCCAGTATGATTACTCTCGGGCCGGACTCCCACACAATCCGGAGCACGGGCGGAATATTTCGCAGCGCCGCGAGGCGCTCGCCCCATCCACTCCAGAAACTGTCACGCCCGGCCATTGGCAGACCTTATGAAGATCAATTCGATTGCATGGAACTCAAGGATCATTCTGAGAGAAACGGTCTCAATCTCTCCGCTTCACGTTGAGTACCAATTGGAGATGAGCTGCCCTGATTAGGTTGATTTTCGCACACCGCGGTCACTTCTTCCGCTTTTTCTCGCTAACCCTTTAGTGTGTTGAGTTTACTTACGGGAGAACCCGAGAAAGCCACCGATCCGGCACGATGGCCACATAGCAGAAACCCAATCTGGAGAACAGCATAGCGTCAGGCCGAGCGCAAAAATTCCATAGCTGAGGAAAAAACGCTACGCCCCACAGTTTGCTGGACTTGTGGGTAGAAACCCCGGAAGCGCTAGTAATACACCTTGAATCCCGCACGGTCCATCCCACGCTGGGCTTCCGGGGTTTGCATAAATGTGTCCCACACGAAGCCGGTACGGGCGTTTTCCGCCATGAGCATTGTGATCCCGGTATCAATCCCGATGACGCTGTCGTCATACCAATTATTGAGTGGATTGAAAGCATTCACAAACCCGTACTTGGTCCAGGCCGCCGGGTAACGGGTGCGAATCGTGCGCAGCACCCGCATCGTGGGTTGGGGAAGGAAAGCCAGCGAACCGCCGGGCGCGCTCGGTACAACTGTGCCGTCAATCGGCCCGATCTCAGGCGGCCCGCCCCACACGACGTATCCTCTGTCGGAGTCGGAAGCGGTGATCCCCCAGAGATCGTTGCTGTAGTCGGGAAACTGCTTGGCCAACTCCAGGCAGAACAGGCGATGCGCGTCGGTGGCGATGGCCGAGTTCTCAAAGTAGTCGGTGTATTGGTCGCGTTTGCCGCGAAAGTCAAACCACGCTTGTGAGTATTGGTGAACGAACAAGGGCGCGAATGAGCCGATATAACGCAGCCCGTCATATTCGAAGTGCAGCCGCTTCCAGGCATGCCAGGTCTCGGGCCGCAGAGGATGAGAAAACGAGCCGATGCCCAGCAGATACATCATCATCAGCTCGCTATAAAGGTCCCAGCGATAAGGCAGGAAGCCGATTTCTGGGGTCCATCCGTGGGGCAGCAGGGGGGTGTCTTCAGAAAGCCAGGTCCAGTCCACGCGGTTGAAAATGGCGTTGGCCAGAGCCGAGATTTCCGAGTGGCGAAAGTGCTCGCGGCAGGTGAGGATTCCGCACAGAAGGATTGCAGTGTCCACCGACGAGACTTCCGAATCCCACACCCGTTCCCCGGTGCTGATGTTCGCAAAGTGGTAGAAGAATCCGCGATGATTGGGCAGTTTTTTCCAGAGAAAGCGCAGTGCCGTCAGCACTCGTTCCCGCGCTTCCGGGCGTTTGACAAATCCGCGGTACTCTCCAATGCAGATAGCCGTCAACCCGAACCCGGTCGCGGCAATACTGGCTACAATTCCGGTATCGTTGGCACGGATATTGCAGCGGTCTTTCACCAGCCCCGTCTTGGGGTCAGCCTGTTCCCAGAAATAAAGAAAGTTGGTTTGTTCCAGTTCATTCAGAAACCGGTCGTCATCGTCGGACAGGGATGTCTCGCGCGGCGGCCGCGCCGGCTTAAGGTGGCGCTGCTCCGGCACCAGCGCGGAAGAAAGGGCCCCCACCATTGGCAGCGTCATTCCAGCGCCCAACATCTGCCTCAGCATCTCTCGGCGGGAAATTCCCTTGGGATAATCAGTCATTCGGCATCTCTTGATTCATCCTTGCTTAGTGGTGCGCCACTCTGTCTGCTTTGTGATCTTTTGCGGCTAGGCGTAAATACCGCAAGGTACCCAAAGTGCGCAGACCTGTTGGACCGTGCCCCTGAGTTCAGGAGGCTGGCAACACCACCAACTCTGATCGGATCTCAGCGTTCATTTGATCTTAAACGATCTTCACACAGAGCAGAACCATCGCCACATGACGCCGTTGCACCTTAGTGGCATCTCTTCCGCTACTAGGTGTGGGCCTGGCCTGGCAAAATTCGATCCGCGACTCATCGTAAGATAGCCTGGAGGCCTCCCCAATGGGATCGTCTGGGATCATGCCGGACCAACGGACCAAACGTGTCTGGAGGCTTTCCCTATGGATCGTGCCGGCTGCCGTGTGCGTGGTGATTTTGGCAGGAGTCCTTCTTTACCATTTCACTAACCGCGAGCCGGTGGTGCTCAAAGGCGCCGTGATCGTGGACGACCCCGACACCCGCAAGCAATTGCCGATCGCCGGCGTCAAAGTAACCGAACCTCACAATCTGGCGGTCGGAAGCGCTGTGTCGGATACTTCGGGACTGTTCACTCTTAGACTGAAACCCGGAATAAGGCGGGGCCAGGGCATCGCGCTGCAGTTCCGGGACCCGGATTACCGGCCGTTCGACCTGCATGACTTTGCCGGGGACAAGCTCTACATCGTTCGCCTCAAGCCGTTGACCTCGCCGAAACCGGCCGACCCCAACCAACCCATCATGACGGTGGGAAATGTGCGGGTGAGGTACACCATCAAGACGCTCACCACGACCACCATCGGCAGCGCGGTAAAGACTTTTCAAGTCGAAAACAAGGGCAACGTGCCCTGCCACGGCCAGCATCCCTGCTCGCCGGACGGCAAATGGAAAGCTGCGGTGGGTTCAGCCTCGCTCGATGCTGGCAAGGGAAACGAGTTCCGCAACGCTCGCGCCTCCTGTATCGCTGGACCCTGTGCTTTCACCAAGATTGATGAGGACCATTTTTCTCGTGGCGGCCAGATCATCAGCGTTTCGGCGCGCGCCTGGTCTGACACCGCAACATTCCTGCTGGAAGCGGAAGTATTCCATACCATGGACGCCGAGGTCCTGCACGAGTCTTACCCTGTGATATTCGGAGGGACGCTCAACTTTACCGCCCCTCCAGGGGCCGAAGGCGTGAGTATTGAGGCTGATATAAACGGGGAAACCATTTTTTTCCCCCTAGGCCCGGGGCTCTACCTGAGTTGGGCCACTTGCAGCAGCCGCGTGGATACCGACAAAACCGTTGTCTTCAATTGCGAGCTCAAACCTGGCTATCGGTTCAAGTAACCGGGCTCGAAACGGTACTGCGTCCGGAAACAACATGTCGCGGATTCAAAGGCTCCAATGTCCGGCCGATATTTGACCGTTAGCCTACGCCCTGTGTTATAAGGTTACGTTTGTGTGCGTAGGGATTGACATAGCTGCTGCCCTTACCCGGCCTTCAGGCTGAGTCCACACGAACATCCGACGCGGCCAAACTCAACGCTCCAGTACCAGTCTTGCAGTGGAAGCGTGCTCGGAACTCCGGCAATGCGTTGCCCCGGCGCTGGCATGAGCTCCCGAGGTAGCGCCCCGGAAGGCGGGATTATGCAAAGGCCGTCACTTCTGTTTCAAGCTCTCATCTCGGAGGTCTCCGATGCGTGTCTGGCTGGCAAGTTCTCTGTGCCGTACGCGCCGATTTGCTAAAACCGCGGTAGCCGCGCTGGCCTTCCTGGCGGCGCTGGCGCCCGCGGCCCTCGCCCAGTCCACCCAGGAAGGTGCGGGCGGCGAGGCCAACCTTAAACTCCCCGATCTCACTCAGGTCACTTTTCTCGGCTTGGACGGCCACCGCCTGCTGCTGATCGGAATTGCTTTCTGCATTTTCGGGCTAGGCTTCGGCCTGGCCATCTACACCCATTTACGGAACCTGCCGGTGCACCGCGCCATGCGCGAAGTCTCCGAACTCATCTATGAAACCTGCAAAACCTATCTGGTGACCCAGGGCAAGTTCCTTCTGCTGCTGGAAGCGTTCATCGCTGTCATCATCGTGCTTTATTTCGGAGTGCTGCTGAAATTCGAAGCTTTCCGCGTCATTATCATTTTGCTGTTCAGCGTGATCGGCATCTGCGGCAGCTACGGCGTGGCCTGGTTCGGCATTCGCGTTAACACTTTTGCCAACTCGCGCACCGCCTTCGCCAGCCTTCGCGGCAAGCCATATCCGTGCTACAGCATCCCGCTGCAGGCCGGCATGAGCATCGGCATGATGCTGATCAGCGTGGAACTGCTGATGATGCTCTTCATCCTTTTATTCATTCCCGGCGACTACGCCGGTCCCTGCTTTATCGGCTTTGCCATCGGCGAGTCGCTGGGGGCGGCGGCGTTGCGCATCGCCGGCGGCATTTTCACCAAGATCGCCGACATCGGCTCCGATCTGATGAAAATTGTCTTCAAAATCAAAGAAGACGATGCCCGCAACCCGGGTGTAATCGCCGATTGCACCGGCGACAATGCCGGAGATTCCGTCGGGCCCTCGGCCGATGGCTTCGAGACCTATGGCGTTACTGGCGTCGCTCTCATCACCTTCATCGTGCTGGGCGTGCCGGAACCTAGAGTGCAGGTGCAACTGCTGGTCTGGATTTTCGTCATGCGCATCGTAATGCTGGTGGCCAGCGCCTTCGCCTATTTTCTGAATGGCGCGATCGCCAAGGCACGCTATAGCAACGCGAAAGAAATGAACTTCGAGTCGCCCCTGACCTCTCTGGTCTGGATCACGTCTATTGTCTCCATCGTCTTCACGTACATCAGCTCCTCCGTCATCATCCCCGAACTTGGCGGCGATTCCACACAATGGTGGAAGCTGGCTACGATCATCTCTTGCGGCACGCTGGCGGGGGCCATCATCCCTGAGTTGGTGAAATCGTTCACTTCGACCGAGTCGCGGCACGTGAAAGAAGTTGTGACCTCGGCGCAGGAGGGTGGCGCGTCGCTGGACATCCTCTCCGGGTTTGTGGCGGGGAACTTTTCCGCTTACTACCTGGGATTGTCCATGGTGATTCTGATGTCCGTCGGCTATTACTTCAGCACCATGGGCTTGGGGGCACTGATGGTGGCGGCGCCGGTGTTTGCCTTCGGGCTGGTGGCTTTCGGATTTCTCGGTATGGGACCGGTGACCATAGCGGTAGACTCCTACGGGCCGGTTACTGATAACGCGCAGTCCATCTACGAACTGTCGCTGATCGAGCAGGTCCCCAATATCGAGGGCGAACTCAGCAAAGAGTTCCAAATCACGAACGTTAATTTCGAACGCGCGAAGGACCTTTTGGAGGCCAACGACGGCGCGGGCAATACCTTCAAAGCCACCGCGAAGCCAGTACTGATCGGTACCGCGGTGGTGGGCGCGACCACCATGATTTTTTCCATCATCATGGCGCTGACCGACGGCCTGACCGTCAACGTTCAGAAACTCTCGCTGCTGCACGCACCGTTCATGCTCGGCCTGATCACCGGCGGCGCGATGATCTACTGGTTCACCGGCGCTTCCACTCAGGCGGTAAGCACTGGCGCTTACCGGGCGGTGGAGTTCATCAAGAAGAACATCAGGCTGGAAGGCGTGGAGAGAGCCTCGGTCGAGGACAGCAAGAAAGTGGTGGAGATCTGCACTCGCTACGCCCAGAAGGGTATGCTGAACATTTTCCTTGCAGTGTTCTTCGCTACCCTGGCCTTCTCGTTCGTGGAGCCCTTCTACTTCATCGGCTACCTCATTTCGATTGCGATCTTCGGCCTGTATCAGGCCATCTTCATGGCCAACGCCGGTGGAGCATGGGACAACGCCAAGAAGATCGTCGAAGTCGAAATGAAGCAGAAAGGTACGCCCTTGCACGATGCAACCGTGATAGGCGACACCGTGGGCGATCCGTTCAAAGACACTTCCTCCGTGGCCTTGAACCCGGTGATTAAATTCACGACGCTCTTCGGCTTGCTGGCGGTGGAATTGGCCGTTAAGCTGACTTCCGAAACCAGCGGGATGTTCAGCCATGTACTGGCGCTGGGTTTCTTCCTGGTGTCATACATCTTCGTTTATCGCTCGTTCTACGGCATGCGGATTGGCTCGGAACGCCCCACGCCCAAAGCGGTCCCCGCCGCCGCGGACTGACGATTGAGTGCTGAGAACTGGGTCGCGCCCAAACCTGACGAGACCCAGTGAGGGTTTTTCTTCCCGTCGGTTGCGACATACGGCTTTTTTCGCCGCGAAAGTCGCCAAGAAAATCGCGGCCTAACTTTTCTGCTTCCTAATGTCCCGTTTCTTGGGGGGCCCACATTTTATGTTCATCGGCCACTTCGGCGTTGCTCTCGCAGCCAAGAAAGCAGCACCGAAGGCCTCGCTCGCCCTGTTGATCTTCGCCACCCAATTCGTGGATTTGCTCTGGCCGATACTTCTGCTGCTGGGCGTTGAACACGTGGTAATTTCGCCGGGCATCACACGGACCTCGCCCCTGAACTTTACCGACTATCCGATTTCGCACAGTCTGGTGATGGGTATTGTGTGGGGGCTGGCAGTTGGCGGAACGTATTATGCGTTTCGCCGTTATAGTCGCGGCGCTTGGATCGCAGGATTCGCCGTCCTCAGCCATTGGGTGCTCGATTTCCTGGTGCACCGTCCTGACCTTCCGCTTTGGCCCGGGAACTCGCCTCGCGTGGGGCTCGGTCTTTGGAATTCATGGGCCGCCACGACTTCACTGGAGATTTTCTTCTTCGGGGGCGGGTTATTGATTTATCTCCGCACAACTCGCGCTCGCGACGCCGTAGGCCAGTACGCCTTCTGGTCGCTGATGATTCTGCTCTTGGTGGCATGGCTGGGAGCGATGTTCGGCAGTCCGCCGCCAAACGTGCGAGTTCTGGCATGGGTAGGAGTCTCTCTGTGGCTCATAGTTCCCTGGGCCTGGTGGGCCGACCGCCATCGCGAGCTGCGAACTGCAGTCTGAACGCCGATATCATTTTCAGCGCGCGTTTTCCACCCACGCGCAGATCGCATCGCGCTGGTCTTTACTTAGCGCCGCTTTGCGGTGCAGCAAGACGTACTTGTGGTCGGGCATGTCTCCATTCGTCACCTGGTCGCAGATCTCTCCCAGCTTGAGTTCCCGCTTATCCGCAGGATACGTCCCCCACTCAGAGAAGTTCAGCTCGTGGCGCCCGCGGTTGACATCATGAACGACGACCCAGGAAAGCGGCGCGACGTGGCTGTACCACGGCCATGAAGTCTCGTTCGAGTGGCAGTTGCTGCAGGAGTTCTCGAACACGTCACGCACGGTTGCCGGCATTGCGCCGGCCGCATAAACCGTCATGGCCGGGTCAACCGCAGGATTCGTCCGCTTCACCGGTATCAACTGTATGGCGATGAGCAGCACGATTACCGCGATGCCAGTCCATTGGAGCCAGTGGCGCATTTCATCTATGAATCAGCACGCTAGTCGCCGGGTTGCCAATCCCATGTCCAAAGCTGCTACGTGCGCATTGTCATAGTTCTTAGTATGCGGCTGGAGAAAGCCAGCCCAGCACACAACTTGCAGTAGCAACTACGTCGCAACTAGCTTCGCCCTAAGTCTCATTGTTTCCATCTCTCGGTTATCCACTGAAACGAGTGTTTGGGTGATCGTGCCAGTGCGCTAGCGGCGAGCGGAATATTGCCCGAGGCTCTTTACGTAAGCAATGATCTGCCAACGCGATGGTTCCGGGAGAGAACTCCAGGAAGGCATCCCGTGGCGCAGCGCTCCATTCTTCAGCAGCCAGAAAATTTCGCCATCCGCGGCTCCTTGCACCTCTGGCGTGCGCAGGCTCGGCCTTTTCTTTCTTCCGAGAGCGTCCTCACCGTGGCATTTGGCGCAGTGGTCGGCAAACAGCCTCGACCCAGCGGCAATGGCGTCGGCATTTCCGCCATAAGGGTTGGTCTTGTTCCGCTCAGACTCTGAAACGTGGTTCACCCAAGGCGCCTCAGCTGTGGCTGAAATCATCGCGACTGCGAGCACCAGGGCAGCGCCCCACACTCTTGGCCAGTTCATTGCTCCCTCCCATGGAAGTGCCCGAAGATCTGCTGGACCTCGTAGGAAACCTTGAAGCGGTAAATCACTCCGACGCTGTTGCTGTTCAATCCGAAATTAGGTGAAAAACTGATGGTAGGGCCGCGCGGAATGTCGAATGCGACGGTCGGGCCCGCATAGTGTGAGGTGGCCCGCAATCCGAATCCGTCAAGATCGCCAAGCCCGCCATACATTTCGGCGCCTAGGGCAAAATTCTCCCGGCAAAAGACACACGGCCGCGCGCTCGCAGCTAAAGCGAGCGGACGGCTCACACCCAGCGCATAGCCGAATTCCCAAGGATCGGGGTCGTTCAGCCCTTTTTCGGTGATGAAGTTCTCAGAGACGTTCCAGCCACGGAAGTTGCTGGAAAGAATCAGCTTCAATTCCATCTCGCGCTCGGTTTCAGTGCGGCCCACGGCATTGCTTACCCGCATGTCGGAAACGCTGTCGTGACCTACGACTTCAAGCAGGCTTCGGTCGTCAAGATTGGTGTTTTCGTACTCCACGTAGAGCACGGGATTGATGAAGTGTTCGCGGAAGAGCGGGCGGAAGCGGTTTTCCCAGCGGAAGCCGGTGAAGACGGTACTATCGTTCGAGGTGTGCTGCCCGGCCAGATACACCTCGGTCGTCCACCAGGCCTTGGCGCCGTATTCGAGTTCGAGCGTCTCACTGATAAAGGAATTGCCGTACCTGGGCGAACCCTGCGCGCTTTTGACCGCGATTTCCAGGTTCCCCGGTTCCTCCAGATCGTGCGAGTAGGTGACGAAATATGCGGGTTCCTGCGCTCTGCAGCAGACCGGCGCAGACAGCAACAGAAGCAGACAAAGGGTTGAACAGGTTCGCATAGAGTTTCATCAAGATGCGACTGAGTTGCATTATAGAAGCTGCGCGGGCATCCTGCAACTGAGTCGCAACTTGGAGTATCGCGTCTCCGGTTGCGATCCACTTGCAACTGGGTTGCATTAAGGCGCGATGTTCTTGATGGTAGAGAAGCCCGCAGCCGGGGTCAAGTCAGTGGCACATTTTCTGTTTCAGGTTTGTTGCAACCAGCTGCAACCAAAGGCCTCACGCGGGCGAAGATGTGCGGCACTGCGCACAATATCCGCCGATTTCCAGGCGGCTCACCGAGATGTGGAACTGGCATTCCCGCTGAATCTGTCCCTTGAGACGTTCGAACAGATCGCTCTCGAACTCGGTAATTTTACCGCAGCGCAGGCAAGCCATGTGGATGTGGTCGCGTTGCGGCCGGCGCTCGTAAAAGTGCTTTTCCCCCTGCATGTGCATCAAGTCCAGTTCATCAACTAACCCGTGCCGTTTCAACAGGCTCAAGGTGCGGTAGACGGTGACCCGGTCAATCTGTGGGTCCAGTTTGCGGGCACGACGCAGAATCTGCGCGGCATCAAGGTGTTGTTTGGCGGTTTCGACAATGCCGAGGATGGTGCGGCGCTGATGAGTCATGCGCAGCCCACGCGACATCAACTCCGCTTGCAGGCGTCCGGGGGTTTCGGTTTGGGGCAGAGGCATGGAGAAAACCGGTCCAGAGCTATTGAAAGCTAGTTGCAACTATTGTACCCAAAAACGAACACACCCGGCGGATCAGGCCCCTAAAGCGGACAGGACACGCTCAGTTCGGACCTTTCATCTTGTCCTTTACGCTGCGCGCCAGCTTTTCAATCTCGTCGGCCTTCTTCACCACGTCTAAAGAAAGCACGTGCTCATTGGACTTATCCACATACGCCTTCAATTCATTGGCCAGCTTGACCAACTTGTCGGTGTCGCGTACGAGCTGCGCTTGCCGTTCCTGGTTGGCCCGCTTCGCCATGTCGGCCTCAATCCTCGCCCGGTCTTGGTCCTCGGGAGAGGAATCTGGATTCGCAGCCGCTCCTCGCGGCACGCTGCCGGGCGTGGCGATTTGGCTGGAGGCGATGGCTGGCAGGCACACGACGATCGCCAGCACGGCCAGCAAATTGAAGATTGGCTTGATGTGCACGGAGACCTCAAAAATAGCGTAACTGACGCGATTATAGCGCCGCACCAAGGCCAGGCGCAGGTTCGCCGCTTGTTATAATCACGCTTCACACATGCCCTCCAGTTTGGCCGCGCTCGTTCTCGATCCGCAAAATTTCCCCGTCCTGCTGAATGGCTGGCGCGAGGATGCAATGGGCTTCCTGCGCCACGCTGCTCCGAAAATCCTTCTGATCGCGCTCTGGGCGTTCGTCCTCATTCAGATTCTGCACATCGCCAACCGCAGAATCGCCGCCTTGCAGGAAAAGCGCCTGCCCCGCAGTTTGCGTGCCCGGCAGGTGCGGACAGTCGCAGGGGCCATCAACAGCGTCGGCATTTTCGTCATTTTGTTCTGGGCGGTGCTGGAAACCGTTCCTTTATTCGGCCTGGAACTAGGTCCGCTGCTCGCCAGCGCGGGCGTTGCCGGCCTGGCCATCGGTTTTGGCGCGCAGACCCTGGTGCACGATTTCATTAACGGCTTTTACATCCTGCTGGAAAATCAGTACGATCTGGGTGATATCATCCGCGTCGCCGGGGTGAAGGGCGTAGTGGAAGACATGAGCCTGCGCCGCACCGTGCTGCGCGACGACGATGGCACCGTCCACATTGTGCCCAACAGCGAAATCAAGCTGGTTTCCAACCTCACGCGCGACTGGTCGCAGTTCACCCTGCGCGTAACCACCGCCTACAGCGAGCCCAGCGACCGCGTGATCGCTCTGCTGAAGCAGGTGGGCGAGGAAGTGCGCCACGATCCGGCCTTTGCCGATGATCTGGTGAGCGATATTCAGGTGCCGGGCATAGAGCGCGTGGGCAATGGCGAGGTTGAATACCTGGTGCTGGTGAAAACCCGCCCTAATAAGCAGTATGGCGTGAGCCGCGAGCTGCGGCAGCGCATCAAGCAACGCTTCCACGAAAACAACATCCAACCCGCCGGGCCGGGCAGAGTGTACGTGGTAGACCAGGCGGCCACATCCCCGTTCTGAGGCTTCTTGTGCCCCCTTTTGATTCAAGCATTACGATCCCCCAATTGTGTTCCAATCCGAAGTTTATGCTCTCTGGATTCGAGTTCCAGGTGCAACCCTGCCGAGGCAGGAGTAAAATGAAGGTGTGTTGACCGAAGCTTTGACCAATCGTGTCTGGCAGAGAATGGTTGAGGCGGAGGTGCGTTCTCTGTACTTCGCGGATCTTGCGAACCGCTACACCCGGCGGAAGCAAATTATCACCGGGCTGACGTTTTTCCTTTCGTCCGGGGCCGCTGCAACTATCATCGCCAAGGCCCCGAGCTGGGTTCCTTTGGTTCTCGCCCTGGTTGTGGCCGTTGCGACAGCCTATTCCATGGCTGTGAGTCTCGACAGATCCATCGCCACGATGATAAAGCTGCACAGCGGGTGGAATCATCTTGCCGTGGACTATGAATACTTGTGGAATCATTGGACCGACGACGATGCTGAGCAGATTCTGGGTAAACTAGTGAAACAAGGCATGGAAATGTCAGAACAGGCTACAGAAATGCCGACCAAAGAGAAGCTCATCGACAAGTGGCGGGAAGTGGTGTATTCGCGCTTCAGGGAAGATGCTCCTTCGCGGAATGTGGCTACTGTCGCATGATTGCTTGTGACGACAATCCCTTAAGGAAAGGCGACTGGCCTCCCCTTAGAGTGCCGCCCCCACCGCCGCCTCCGCCACCTCCTCCCCCGCGGCCGTCCAATTAAACCGCGGCACGGTTCATCGCAGGCGAAAACAAGTGATCCCCTAGGCGTAGTGCGCAACAAAAACCTTGACAGCGCCGCTCAGGGTTTTACAATGAATACTTATTCACCATCGTGAATAGATATTCATGAGCAAGCCCTTACGCCAACGCGCGCTGCTTTCGGTCCTGGAACAGGGGCCGGTGGCCAGCCAGGAAGGCTTGCAGCGGGAGCTGCACAAGCGTGGCTTCAAGGTTGGCCAAGCCACGCTCTCGCGCGACATCCACGAGCTTGGGCTGGTCAAAACCATCCATGGCTATGCCGAGCCAAACGGGGATGAATCCTCTGAACCGGCCTTGCCGCCGACTTCGCGCCTGGTGAGGGAATTTGTGCGCGACGTGCGTCCGGCGCAGAACTTGCTGGTGATCAAGACCACCGCGGGCAGCGCCCAGGGCGTGGCGGCGGCGCTGGACAGCGAAGAGTGGCCGGGCGCGGTGGGCAGCGTAGCCGGAGATGACACTATCCTCATCGTTTGCGCTGACAAGAAAGCCGCGGCCCGCCTGGCGGCCCGCACCCAGGAGTTGCTTGCCTGATGCCGGCCAAATTGAAAACTGCGGTCGTAGGAGCGACCGGCTATTCGGGCTTTGAACTTGCGCGTATCTTGCTGCGCCATCCGCGGGTGGAAACGCCGCTGCTGCTGAGCCGTGGCGGCGAAAGCAACGGACACGCCAACCTCGCCGATCTGTTCCCCGCGATTTCCGGCAACGGCGGTTATGCGCTGAAGCCGCTTTCCTGGCCTGCGCTGAAAGAGCAGGACGTGGAGTTGCTGTTTCTGGCCACACCGCACGAGGCTTCGCGCTCGCTGGTGCCAGAAGCAGTGGCGCACGGTTTGCGGGTGATTGATTTGAGCGGCGCCTGGCGCATCCGCCAGGCACGGCACCGCGCTGTGTATGGATTCAAAGATGAAGATTCGGCCACGGCGGCGGAACTTACGGAGAGAGCCGTGTACGGTCTGCCGGAATTGAATGGCGACAAGCTTCCGAGCGCGACGGTGGTTGCGAATCCCGGCTGCTATGCAACTTCGGTGATTCTGGCTCTGGCGCCGCTATTGAAAGGCGGGATCGTAGATCGCGAGAAGGGAATTATTTCGGATTCGAAGTCCGGAGTGTCGGGTGCGGGCAAGGAGCCGACTTCGCGCACGCATTTTGTTTCCGTGGCCGACAATCTTTCGGCGTATTCGGTCTTCGGGCACCGGCACCTGGGAGAAATTCTCGAGCAACTGCATCTCGATGACGGCGAGCTGATTTTCACCCCGCATCTTTTGCCTATTCCGCGAGGAATCCTCTCGACGATCTATGTGCATCTCAATCGCGAGATGACGCCGGCGGAAGTGGAAGCGTGCTTCCGCGAGTTTTACCAAGGCAAGCGTTGGGTGCGGGTGTTCGCCACACCTCGTCTGCCAGAGATTCAATTTTCGGTCAACACCAATTATTGCGACATCGGCTTTTGCCTAGCCAAAGACGGGCGGCGGCTGGTGGTGGTTTCCTGCGAAGACAATCTGCTGAAGGGCGCGGCCGGGCAGGCAGTGCAAAACATGAACCTGATGTACGGATGGGACGAAGCGGAGGGTTTGCAGTGAAAATTGTGGTCAAAATCGGCGGTGCGGCGCTGGAGAACAAAGCGACGCTGCAGAAGTGCGCCCGGGCCATTGTCGAACTGGCTCGCGATCATCACAAGATCGCGGTAGTCCACGGCGGGGGCAGCACGCTGACGCGGACCCTGGCGCTGCTGGGCAAAAAGAGCGACTTCGTGAACGGGTTGCGCATCACTGACGCGGAAACCCGCGATGTCGCGCTCATGGTTCTGGCGGGCATTGTGAACAAGAGCGTGGTGGCGGCGATTGTGGCGGCCGGAAATCCCGCGATTGGGCTATGCGGCGGCGATGGAATGTCGTTTCGCGCCCGCAAGAAACAGACCGAAGGCTACGATCTCGGCTACGTTGGCGAAATCTGCTCGGTGGAGCCGCGCTGGCTGGAAGCGATTTGGGCGGAGGGCGGGATTCCAGTGATTTCCTCGCTCGCTCTGGGGTCCGACGGCGAGTATTACAACGTAAATGCCGATCAGATGGCTTCGGCGTGCGCCGTGGCCTGCCACGCGGATACTTTGTTTTTCCTCACCGATGTGCCGGGTGTGCATGATGCCAGCGGTACGGTGATGCCATGGCTCAAGATGAAAGACGTGCCGTCCATGGTTGCTGAGTCGGTGGTGGACGGTGGGATGCTGCCTAAGCTGGAAGCCTGCACGCATGCCCTTAAGCGGGGCGTGGGCCGGGTGAAAATCCTGCCGGCGGAACAGGTGCAGGTACTGCCGCAATTTTATTTCACTAAGCTGGAATGCGGCACCGAGGTGTTGGGAGCATGAGCCTGGCCTCCGTCATGCGTTCAGAAAGCGAACTGCTGCTGCCAACTTACGACCGGCACAAGATCCTGTTCACGCGCGGCCGCGGCGTATATCTCTGGGACTCGCGCGGAAAGAAGTATCTCGACTTCCTCAGCGGGTTGGGCGTGAACGCGCTGGGGCATGGGCACCCGGCGATCCAAGCGGTGTTGAAACGCCAGGCGGGGCGGCTGATTCACGTTTCCAATTTGTTTTTTCATGAATACCAGTCGGAGCTGGCGAAAAAGCTCACGAAGATCTCCGGCCTGGAGAAAGCGTTCTTCTGCAACAGCGGCACTGAAGCCTGGGAAGGCGCTTTGAAGTTGGCGCGCGCTTTCGCTCGCCTGAACAATCCCAACGGGCACAAAGCCAAGTGGCGCATTCTTGCACTGGAAAATTCATTTCATGGGCGGACGTTTGGTTCCCTGGCCACCACAGGGCAGGCGAAATACCGGCATCCATTTGCGCCGCTGCTTCCCGGTGTAGGCTTTGTGGCTTTCAACGACGTAGAAGATCTGAAGCGGCAGTTCGATGGCAGCGTGTGTGCGGTGTGCATGGAGACGATCCAGGGCGAGGGCGGGATTAATCCGGTGACGCCGGAATTTCTGCAAACCGCGCGGCAGTTGACCGACAAAACCGGGGCTCTGCTGGTTCTGGATGAAATTCAGTGTGGCCTGGGACGCACCGGGAAGTGGTTTGCTTACCAGCACTACGCAATCAAACCTGACATCGTTACCGTGGCCAAGCCGCTGGCTGCGGGATTGCCGCTGGGCGCGATCCTTACTACCAACCGCGCGGCCAGCGGGATGCATCCTGGCATGCACGGCACGACTTTTGGTGGCGGGCCACTGGCGTGCGCTGTGGCGATCGAATTTCTGCGCACGGTGGAAGGCATGCTCGGGCATGTCAATCAGCTTGGCAGTTATTTCCGCAGCAAGCTTGACACCTTAGCCGGCAAGCACGCCTGCGTTCGCGAAGTTCGCGGCATGGGCTTGATGCTGGCGTTGGATGTTGATTCCCCCGACACGGCGAAGGCCGCAGTGCAGCAACTGCTGGATCGCGGCATCCTGATCAACCGCACACACGAGACTGTACTGCGTTTTCTGCCGCCGTACGTGATTCAGAGGAAACATGTGGACCAGGTGGTGCGCGCGCTGGATGAGGCGCTAACAAAAACATCTTCACCTTCTGCATCGGCGAGGCGCGCAAAGAAATCTATTGCGAGGAGAGCAAATTGAGCACCCAGCCATTGAAAAGCAGTTCCATCATTGAACCCGTGGTAGCGAGACAGTTTTGGTCGCGGGACTTGGTGTCCAGCCGCGACCTGAGCCCCACCGAGGTCGGCACGGTTTTCTCACTGACCGCCCTCATCAAGGCGCGCCCGGCGGAGTTCAGCCGCTCGCTGGCCGGCAAACAAGTGGCGATGTTTTTCGAAAAGCCTTCGCTGCGCACGCGGCTGACATTTGAAGCAGCGATGGCCGGGATGGGCGGCTCGGCGTTTTTTGTGGATCAGCGCGAAGAGAGGTTGGGAACGCGCGAAACGCTCAGCGACGTCGCCCATAATGTGGAGCGCTGGGTGAGCGGCATGGTGCTGCGAACGTTCTCGCACTCCACTATCGAAGATATGGCGATGCACTCTTCGATTCCGGTGATCAACGCACTCAGCAATCTTGAGCATCCCTGCCAGGCGCTGGCGGATTATTTCACTTTGCAGGAGCGCTTCGGGGACTTGAAGAAGATTTCGCTGGCCTACGTTGGCGATGGCAACAACGTGGCGCACTCGCTGATGCTTACCGCCGCGACCGTAGGTTCGCGAATCCGGGTGGCGACGCCCAAGGGTTACGAGCCAGGCGCAGAGATCGTGGAAGATGCCAAGGCGATCGCGACAGAAACCGGCGCAGTGGTCGAGTTGCTGACCGATCCGCATGAGGCCGTGGCCGGAGTGGACGCAGTCTACACCGATGCATGGACCAGCATGGGGTGGGAGCACGAGGCGGAACAGCGGAGCAAGATTTTTGTCCCCTACCAGGTAAACGGCGCACTCATGGCGGAAGCCGCGCCCCATGCGGTGTTCATGCATTGTCTGCCCGCGCACCGGAACGAAGAAGTCACCGATGCGGTGATTGATTCCGAGCAGTCGGTGGTTTTTGACCAGGCCGAAAACCGCATGCACGTGCAAAAAGCCATCTTGCTGTTGTTGCTGGGCGGAGAAATGGGCCGCCAGAAAGTTAGGAGCGCAAATGCCTGAGAAAGTCGTACTCGCTTATTCCGGCGGTCTGGATACTTCGATCATCATTCCGTGGTTGAAAGAGAATTACTCCTACGACGTAATCGCGATGGTCGGTGATGTGGGCCAGGGAGATGACATTGAGGCGGTCGTCGAGAAGGCTTATAAGACGGGCGCGAGCAAGGTGGTCGTCAAAGATCTGCGCGAGGAGTTTTTGACTGAATACGTCTTTCCCACGCTGCAGGCTGGGGCGGTGTACGAGCATAAATATCTGCTGGGTACCTCGATGGCGCGGCCGGTGCTGGCGAAGCATCAGGTTGAGGTTGCGCTGGCAGAAGGCGCAACCGCGCTGGCCCATGGATGCACCGGCAAGGGCAACGACCAGGTGCGCTTCGAGATGGCATACCAGGCGCTGGCCCCCGAGCTGAAGGTGATTGCGCCGTGGCGCGAGTGGACGCTGAAGTCGCGTGAAGATTGCCTGGATTACGCCGAACGGCACGGCATTCCAGTTGCGCAGAGCCGGGAGAAAATTCACAGCCGCGACCGCAACCTGTGGCACATCAGCCATGAGGGCGGCGAACTGGAAGACGCGGCCAACGCGCCGTTTGAGAGCACGTGGCAACTGACGCGCTCGCCCAAAGAAGCGCCTGACCGCGAAGAGAAAGTGGAAATCGGCTTCGAGAAGGGCGTACCGGTGTCGGTGAACGGCATGAAGCTCGATCCGGTGTCGCTGGTTGAGCTGCTGAATGAGATCGGCGGGCGCAATGCGGTTGGCCGCGTGGATATTGTGGAAAATCGCTTTGTGGGAATGAAGTCGCGCGGGTGTTATGAAACTCCGGGGGGAACTTTGCTGGTGACGGCGCACCGCGAACTCGAGTCGCTGTGCCTGGAGCGCGAGGTGGCGCACTTCAAGCAGCAGATCGGACTGAAGTATGCTGAGATTGTTTACTTCGGGCTGTGGTTCACGCCGCTGCGCGAGGCGCTGGACGCCTTCGTTTCCAAAACGCAAGAGCACGTGACTGGAAGCGTCGCGCTTTCGCTTTACAAAGGAAATATCTCGGTAGTCAGCCGGAAATCGGAGTATTCGCTCTATCGCACCGATCTCTCGTCTTTCACCATGGACGACAGCTATGACCAGAAGGATGCGGCCGGGTTCATTCGCATTCTCGGATTGCCTTCGCGTTCCCAGGCGCAGCTGCGGACCCCGAAAGAGGTCGTGAAATGAAGATGTGGTCGGGCCGTTTCCGGCAGCCGCTGGACGCGGGTTTCGAGCGCTGGCAGCGGTCGTTCGAGTTTGACCGCCGCCTGCTGGAACATGAACTGGCGGCGAGCCGGGCGCATGCGCGCGCGTTGAAGGCCGCGGGAGTACTTTCGTCGGCTGAACTGATTTCCATTTTGGAAGGTTTGGAGCAGATTGGAAAGAAGGCTGCGGCTTCGGCGGCGTTTCTCGAAGACGCGGAGGCGGAAGACGTTCATCATTTTGTCGAGAAGCAGTTGGTGGCGCTCGTGGGCGAAGCCGGCTTGAAGCTGCATAGCGGGCGCAGCCGAAATGAGCAGATTGCAACTGATTTGCGTTTATACGTTCGCGCGGTCTGCGATCAATTGCAGAATGATTTGAGTGAATGGTGTACGGCTTTGCTAAGCCGCGCCGAGCAGGCGGGCGACGCCGCCATGCCCGCATACACTCATCTTCAGCGCGCCGAACCTGTACTGGTCGCGCACTGGCTGCTGGCCTACGTGGAAATGTTTGTACGCGATGCCGGCCGGCTCCGCGATTGCCGCGAGCGGCTGAATGTTTGCCCGCTGGGCTCCGGCGCGGTTGCAGGGACGACACTGCAACTCGACCGGCGTGCGATGGCATCAGAACTTGGGTTCGACGCCCCGACCGCTAACAGCATTGACGCAACCAGCGATCGTGATTTCGCGATTGAATTCGTCAATGGGCTGTCGCTGCTTGCGCTTCATTTAAGCCGCTGGGCTGACGAGATGCTGCTGTTCTCCACGCAGGAGTACGGATTCCTGCGGTTGCCTGAAGCCTATTCCACCGGCAGCAGCGCCATGCCGCAGAAGATGAATGGCGATCTGTTGGAGTTGGTACGCGGTAAAGCTGGCCGCGTGATCGGCGACGCCGTGACGCTGATGATGACGGTGAAAGGCCTGCCCCTGGCCTACAACAAAGATATGCAGGAGACACAGCAGCCGTTATTCGATGCTACCGAAACTGTGCTCTCGATTTTTCCCCTGGTTACGGGCTGGATGAAAGCGGTGGAATTCAATTTCGATCGCATGGCGGAGGCCGCTCAGACCGGCTTCATGAACTCGTTCGCCGCCGCCACATATCTGGTGAACCGCGGCGTGCCATTTCGGCTGGCGCATGAGCAGATTGGAAAGGCAGTACAGCTGTGCCTTGAGAAAAGCTGCGAACTGCAGGATTTGTCATTGGAGGAATTGCGCAATTTGAACACGGCATTCGATCAGAGTTTTTATTCGTGCCTGGGGGTGCAGCAGGTGCTGGCGATCCACGACGTCCCAGGCGGTACCGCGCCGGCGCGGGTAAAGCAGGCTCTGGCTGAGGCGAAGAAGAAAGTTGCGGCCTTGCGGGAGGAAATCCATGCGCACGCGTGAGGCCGTTCTTCCCGACGCTGAGCAAATTCACCGGCTGATTTCCGCCTACTCCAGCGACGGCACGTTGCTGCCGCGCAACTTCGCTGAAATTTGTGAGAACGTGCGTGATTTTGTGGTGCTCGAACATCGTGGGCGCATTATCGGCTGCGGCGCGCTGCATCTTTATGGGCAGCACCTGGCGGAAATCCGCTCCATCACGGTTGAGCCCGAACACCAGGGCTCGGGCGGGGGTAAAAACCTGGTGAAAGCGCTGATGAAGCAGGCGGAAAAACATCGGGTAAGCTGCATTTGCCTGTTCACCCGCAAGCCGGAGTTCTTTTCGCATCTCGGCTTCGCATTGGCGAAACGCGAAGACCTGCCCGACAAAATCCACAAAGACTGCTGGGTGTGCCCGCGGCTGCACTGCTGTGATGAAGTCGCCATGGTGCGCGGCGAGTTGCCCACGTTCGCCATACTGCCTGAGCCTGCGGGTGTGCTGGTGAAGTTGGAGGCATGAGCGCAGGGCTGGAGTCTCTGGGGCCGACCCGCCGGATTCATCTACCCGGCGGGTTTGCTTTTTCGGCCGTGACCGCCGGCATCAAGGCCAGCGGCCGGCCGGACCTGGCGCTGATCGAAGCTGAATCCGGCGCGGCGGCGGCAGCCGTGTTCACGAAAAACCGGGTGGTTGCCGCGCCTCTTGAAGTCGGCCGGGCATTTCTCGCCCAGGCTCGCGGCCGGGTGCGCGCTGTAATTGTGAATTCAGGCAACGCCAATTGCGCCACCGGCAAGGCCGGGCGCGCAGCCTGCGAGCGGGTTTGCCGCGAGGCGGCAAATCTGCTGGGCACGGAAGCGCAACAAATCTTTCCCTCCTCCACGGGGATCATCGGCGTTCCTTTTCCGACAGAAAAGGTCCTTGCGGTCCTGCCTGCGCTCCTCGAAGCCCGGCGGGCCAGCGAATCGGGCTTGCGCCAATTCGCCGCAGCCATCATGACTACCGACACCCGGCCGAAAATCGCGTCTACTGAAGCGCTCGTCGGAAAGAAGGCATTTTCCGTCGCCGGTGTTGCCAAGGGCTCGGGTATGATTCATCCGCAGCTGGCCACGATGCTGGTTTACCTGCTCACCGATCTGGCAGCCAGCCCCGCTGAGTTGCGTAGCGCCCTGCGTAGTGTGAGCGGCCAGACCTTCAACTGCATTTCCGTGGACGGGGACACTTCGACCAACGACACAGTGCTGCTGCTGGCGAGTGGGGCCGGCGGCGGGCGGCTGCGGGATGCGGAAGTACGGAAGAAATTCGCTGCCGCATTGCTTGAGGTTTGCCAGTCCCTGGCGATGCAGATTGTCGCTGACGGCGAAGGAGTACAGCATGTCATTCGGCTGCATATTGACCAAGCCAGGGACCGCGAAGAAGCGCTCCGCATCGCGAAGGCGATTGCGCATTCCCTGCTGGTGAAGACCGCGTTCGCGGGGGCTGATCCGAACTGGGGGCGCATTCTAGCGGCGGTGGGGGCGTGCGGCGTTCCTATTCGTCCGGAGCAAATTGATGTTGCTATCGGCAGCCAAACTGTTCTTCGCCGGGGCGCGGTGTGTGCCTTCAAGGAAAAGCAGGCACACCACGAACTCTTACAACCCAGCTGTGATGTTCGGGTGGTTCTACGCCGGGGCCCCAGCAGCCTGCGCTTCCTGACCACCGACCTGACCCCCGAGTACGTACGCATTAACGCGGACTATTCGACGTAAGATATTTCTTCAATCGCGGCGCGACGCCGGCGCTTGGCATGCCGGCCCACGATAGAGAGCGAGCCTGACCACCGATGAACCGCCGATACTGCCTGACATTGGACTTGAGAGAAGATCCGATACTCGTCGCCGAATATAAGCGGTACCATGAGAAAGTTTGGCCTGAAATCACCCGCAGCATCAAAGACTCCGGCATTGAAGACATGGAGATCTATCTGCTGGGCACACGCCTGTTTATGATCATCGAAGCGAACGAGAGTTTCTCGTTCGAAGCCAAAGGCCGGGCCGACAAGTCGAACCCGAAAGTGCGGGAGTGGGAAGAGCTGATGTCAAAATTTCAGCGGGCGTTGCCGCAGGCCAAACCCGGCGAGAAATGGGTGCCGATGGAGAGGATTTTCAAGCTGGATAGCTAGGAAGCGTGGACACGTGTACCGCAAGTTCAGTAAGACCGCAAAGAAACCAATGATCCTTTCTATTTTTGGGGCACACCAGTAACACAGGGCTTGTCCTCTTCTTGGGTGAGCCGCAGTTCTCAGATCTCAGTTGCCAGTTCTCGGTTCTTTCTCCGTCTTCTAACTTCTCTTGGAGGGCTTATAGCCACCCTTCTTGGCTTCGGCCTCGGTCATGAATTTGCCGTTCTTGGTTTTGCCGTACCAGCGGCCGCTTCTGTGGTATACACCGGTCCCAAGGTTTACCCACACTTCGCGAGCGGCCCTAGCAGCGGCAATATCGGCGGCTGTGGGAGTGTGCGTCGAAGCGGGTTGGCTGGACGGTGGTGATTGGCTGGTTTGCGGAAACGCAGAAATAGAAAGAAAGACAAGAAGACAGAGGAGAACAATTTTGCTTCTCATGATGACGACCTCAGCGAATCAGATTCCCCCCTTGAGAATCCATCCCCGAGTTCACACGAACAATTCCACACACAAGCACCGCTTAGGCGTAAATTCCGCGCTGACGAATCGTGTAGGCCACCCGGTCAATCGCCAGCATGTATGCCGCGATGCGGTTGTTTACGTGGTGGGTCTCGGAATAGCGCACTACGTCCTCGAAGGCGGTGATCATGATGCGCTCGAGCTCTTCATTCACCACGGATTCCTTCCAGAAATAGCCCTGGCGGTCCTGCACCCACTCGAAGTATGAAGTAGTAACCCCGCCGGCATTGCACAAAATGTCGGGGATCACGAACACTCCCTTGTCGGCCAAAATATCGTCGGCGTCGGAGGTAGTGGGGCCGTTGGCGCCCTCGGCCAGAATTTTGCATTTCACCTGGCTGGCGTTGTGAGCGGTGATCTGGTTTTCCAGGGCCGCGGGGATCAGGATTTCGCAATCGGCTACCAGCAACTCATCAGGCTTGGCCGCCTCCGCGCCAGGAAAACCTACGATGGTGCGATTGCGCTGGCGGTACTCGACGAGAGCGTCAATATCGAGCCCGTTGGAGTTGTAGAGGCCGCCATCCACCTCGGCGAGGCCGATCACTTTGTAGCCGGCTTCCGACATAAGTTTCGCGCCGTTGGATCCCACGTTGCCGAAGCCCTGCACAATCACTCGCGTCTGCTCGGGAGAAAGGCCGAGCTTCTTCACCGCTTCATCGCAAACAATCATGATGCCGCGGCCGGTGGCCTCGCGGCGGCCGCGCGATCCGCCGATGTTGATGGGCTTGCCGGTCACCACGGAAGTCACGGTCTGGCGCATGTGCATGGAGTAGGTGTCCATGATCCACGCCATGGTCTGCTCGTTGGTATTGACGTCGGGAGCGGGAACGTCTTTCTCGGGGCCGATGAAGTCAACCAGTTCGGCGGTGTAGCGGCGGGTCATGCGCTCCAGTTCGCCCATGGACATCTTGTGAGGGTCGCAAATCACGCCGCCCTTGGCGCCACCGAAGGGAATGTTGACCACGGCACACTTCCAGGTCATCCAGCTGGCCAGGGCGCGGACTTCATCCAGAGTTACGTCCGGACCATAGCGAATGCCGCCCTTGGAGGGCCCGCGAGCGATCGAGTGCTGCACGCGAAAGCCGGTAAAGACCTCCAAGCTGCCGTTATCCATATTGACGGGGATGTGCAGAATGATCTCGCGGTTGGGATAACGCAGGACCTTCCAAAGGCCCTCGTCCAGGTTGAGCTTGTGCGCGGCCAGATCAAAGCGCGCGGCCTGTTCTTCCCACGGATTGATTTCTTCTTCTTCCAGGGAAACAGTATTCATGGCGATCCCCATATGATGGCGGTCCTGTATCGAGATATGACCAGCGCCGGGAACCCACAGCCCCGGGGTCGGCGGGCAAACATCTGAGTATAAGCAGCTTGGAGGAAAAGAGGCAAGATGACAGAGGTAGCGCGGAGATGCTCCAACATAATCGAGCCCCTAACTGCAACGAGACTTTGTCATTTGGTGGAAAGACTGGGCGGCGAAGATAACTTCGCCGTCAGCCGTTCTAGCGGCAAGACACTCGCTGCGGGCGGCGACTCGCTAACGACCAATGACTAGCGGCCAACGACCAACCTGACGACTGACGACCGGCGACTGTAGACTGTCTTCCATGCCCGAACTTCCTGAAGTCGAAACCATTGCTCGTGGTCTAGCCAAGCGGGTTACCGGCGATGTGATTGAGTCGGTGTGGCTGGGATCGAAGCGAGAGGTGCTGAAGTCTTCGGCGCGGGAGATTGTGGAAGCGCTGGAATCGCGCCAAATTGCCAACGTGCGGCGCGTGGGGAAGCATATTGTCTTCGACCTCGAGAATGTGGCGCGGGACCGCTCGCCCGCGAAAGAAGGCGCCGAAAAGCGGAAGTCCAGGCAAGCACGTCACTCGCAACGAAGAGCCGCTGTTGCAGCCGCGACGGGCCTCGGCGCCCGTCTCACACCGGATGGGGGTCAGTGGATCGTACATCTAGGCATGACCGGCCGTATGCTGGTCCGCCGGCCCGATGACGAAGTTGAAAAGCATACTCACGCCATCGCCCGCCTGGCGTCCGGGCGCGAGTTGCGCTTTGTAGATCCGCGGCGCTTTGGCAGGCTGAGTGTTGCTTCCGGCTTTCAGGCCAGCGGGGCGGAGCCTTTGGAAGTGAAGCTCGATCGCTTCGTTGAGCTCTTTCGCGGCCGCAAAACTCCCATCAAGAGCGCACTGTTGAATCAGAAGTTGCTCAGCGGCGTGGGAAATATTTATGCCGACGAGTCGCTGTTCCGCGCCGACATTCGGCCCCGAAAGCGCGCGGCATCACTCACGCGTGAAGATCTGAGGCGGCTTTATCTGGCGGTTCAGGAAGTTCTTAAAGAGGCGATCGCGGCCGGAGGATCGTCTGTCTCAGATTATGTGGACGCCGACGGCGACGAAGGCTTCTTCCAGTTGCAGCACCGCGTTTACGGACGGGAAGGCGATCCATGCCTGGTCTGCAAAACGCCAATTAAGCGTATCGTGATAGCCGGCCGCAGCAGCCATTACTGCCCGCATTGCCAGAAGTGACAGGCCCGCCCTTACACAAGCAAAAATTATCCCACCAACACCGCGCCGCCGTTCACATTGAAAATCTCGCCGGTGATGAAGCCGGCGTGCTCGGTGCAGAGAAAAAGTATCGGCGCCGCGATTTCTTCCGGCTTGGCTACACGACCGAGCGGAATTTTGCTGAATACCCAATCGCGGGTTTTTGGATCGTTCAGCGCCGGCGCGGCCATATCGGTATCTACCCAGCCGGGGGCAACGCAGTTGACGTAAATGCCGTCGGCGGCGAGTTCGGTGGAAAGGCCTTTGACCATGCTGATGAGCGCGCCTTTGGTGGCGGCGTAATCGCAGTGAAACGCCTCGCCGCGCTGTCCGGCGGTGGAACTGACGAGCACGATGTGACCGGTGGCGTCGCCCGAATTGCCCTGCTTCTTCATCTGCCCCACAGAATGCTTAATCAGCGCAAATACGCTATTTAGGTTGATCGCCACCGTGCTCAGCCATTGCGAATCGGTCATGCGGTCAATGGGCGCATCCTCGGGCGGCCAAACGCCGTGGTTGGCCACGAGAATGTCGAGCCGGCCGAAACGCTTTACCGCGGCATCCAC
>Ga0335078_10000667_pt1 | contig 52818 bp, 48 predicted proteins | sample Lox_Sample_32_FD_206711 | JGI IMG/M metagenome (GOLD analysis project Ga0335078, IMG submission 206711) | Soil microbial communities from Loxahatchee National Wildlife Refuge, Florida, United States - Lox_Sample_3.2 | ecosystem: Environmental > Terrestrial > Soil > Wetlands | place: USA... | reverse complement strand
CCGCTCCACGTGAGATCGATGTGCTGGATGGTGCGTGCCAGCGCCTGAATACCGGCGGTTGCGGAGGCGCTATCGGGGAACTCAAGAATTCCGTCGGCGGCCATGAAGAACGCCGGACTCTCGGCGAAGTGTTTGCGCCACGCCGCCGGGCCCTCCGCCGTTACGTCGCGCGCCACATCGAACGCAAAACCGCGCGCGTCGACAACGATCGCGGATTCACGGCGCGCCGACAATACCAGCGACTTGGACGCATCCGCGGACCGCTGCGCGCAGCCGCACAACCCGAACGCCAACGCTGCAACCGGATAGAGCCGCCCAAGCATGGCTGATCCTTATAGCATACGCGGTAAACTGGATTCGATGAACGATCAAGAGCGCATGGCGCGTCCCCTCTCTGTCGTGGATCCCGAAATCTACGATGCCATCCAGCACGAAGTAGAGCGCCAGCACGGTCGGCTCGAGCTGATCGCGAGCGAGAACTTCACTTCAGAGGCCGTACTCGAAGCTACTGGAAGCGTGTTCACCAACAAGTACGCCGAAGGCTATCCGGGTAAGCGATATTACGGCGGATGCGAATTCACCGATATCGTAGAGAATCTGGCGCGCGATCGCGTGAAGAAACTGTTCCATGCCGAACACGCCAATGTGCAGCCGCATTCGGGATCGCAGGCTAATCAGGCCGCATATTCCGCGGTGCTTCAACCCGGCGATACGATCTTGGGAATGAATCTCGCGCACGGCGGCCATTTGACGCACGGCCATCCGCTGAATTTTTCGGGTAAGACGTACCATGTCGTTCCCTACGGAGTCCGCCGCGACGACGAGCGCATCGATTATGAGGAGCTCGCGCGCCTGGCCGAAGAACACAAACCGAAAATGGTGATCGCCGGCGGGAGCGCCTACCCGCGCATCATCGACTTCAAGCGTTTCCGCGAGATCGCCGACTCGGTGGGTGCGCTCTTATTAGTTGACATGGCGCATTTTTCGGGACTCGTCGCCGCGGGCGTCTATCCGAATCCTTGCGAGTACGCCGATATCGTGACTTCCACCACGCACAAGACCTTGCGCGGTCCGCGCGCCGGCATGATTCTCTCGCGCGAAAAATATGCAGCAGCAATCGACAAGGTGGTCTTCCCCGGCGTGCAGGGCGGGCCGCTGGTTCACGTGATTGCCGCTAAGGCAGTTTGTTTTCTGGAAGCGATGACGCCCGAGTTCGTCTCGTATCAGAAGCAGGTCGTTGCGAATGCAAAGGCGCTGGGCGAGAGCCTGCAAGCGGCGGGTTGCCGCATCGTATCCGGCGGAACCGATTCGCATCTGATCCTGGTGGACGTCTTCTCCAAAGGCGTGCGCGGCAAGGAAGCCGAGAAGGCGCTCGATGAGGCCTACATTACTGTCAACAAGAACGCGATTCCATTCGATCAGAATCCGCCGTTGAACCCGAGCGGCATTCGGTTGGGCAGTCCGGCGGTGACTACGCGCGGTTTCCGCGAAGCAGAAATGCGCGAAGTGGGCGGGCTGATCGCTGAGGTGCTGGCCAATATCAGCTCTCTGGATACGCTGGCCTCGGTGCGCCGCCGCGTCACTACGCTTGCCGAGCGCTTTCCTCTTTACGGCTGGAAGCTCGCGCGCGCGACTGCGTAGGTCCCAATGGACCGCATCGCACTCTTCGGCGCCGCTGGAGCCATCGGCGGATCGATCGCCGCAGACCTGCGGAAAAGGAATCAACCGTATCGGGTGGTTGGGCGAGGCCGCACGGAATTGGAGCGTGCGTTCGGCTCGGATCCGAATGCAGAAATCGTCACTTGGAATCCGGACGATCCCTCTAGCGTGCGCGCGGCGGCGCACGGCATCGGAACCATCTTCTACTTAGTCGGAGTGCTGTACTGGCAATTCGAATTACATCCGCAATTGATGCGCAAGACGCTGGAAGGCGCTATCGCCGAAGGGGTCAAGCGGATGGTGCTCATTGGAACCGTATATCCGTTCGGGCGCGCGCGAACCGAGCGAGTCCGCGAAGACCATCCGCGCGAGCCGCATACGTTCAAAGGCCGCATGCGGAAGGAACAGGAGGATCTGGTGCTCGACGCCGAATCCTCCGGCAAGATCCATGGAACCATCCTGCGGCTGCCTGACTTCTACGGACCCGGAGTCGACAAAAGCTTCATGGCGAGCGCGTTTCAGGCTGCGATCAGCGGCGGGCGCGCTCAATTAGTGGGCCCTATCGACACGCTGCACGAGTTCGTTTATGTGCCGGATGTAGGACCGGTCGCTCTCGCGCTTGCGAGTGAACCGCGCGCCTACGGCCAAGCGTGGAACTTCGCCGGACCTGGCGCGATCACGCAACGCGCTTTCGTCGAGCAGGTGTTTCGCGAGGCCGGCGCCAAGCCGAAGTTCATCGTTGCGAACAAAACGGTGCTGCGCGTCATGGGCCTGTTCAACCCGCTCATGCGCGAAATGGTTGAGATGCACTACTTGCTCGAAACCTCAGTCATCATGGACGACTCAGCCATCCACGCGCTGCTCGGCGACATTCGCAAAACGTCGTACGAAGAGGGAATCCGCGAGACTCTACGCTTGATGCGTGCGGTACAGCACCACTGACCCTAAACCAAGCACCGCAAACGCCATGCCGAGGATCCAATACATCCGGTCGTAGATGCGTGGTTTCACTTCCTGCAGCGTCGGCGCGCCGTTGTCTTCTTCTGATGACGCCCCTCCGCCGCCCGCATTGGCCTGCTCCAGCGCACCGGTGCCCTCGATGTCCACGGTGTAGTTCGGACTCTTGATCTTGTACACGGTGGCTTTGGTTTGTGGCTCCTGCCCCGCGAGCTCAATGTCGTCGCCTTTGAGCGTGACGCCCTGCGGCGCCACCAGATCGGAAGCGCCTTCGGTATGCAGGATCTGACTCGAAAACTTCATCGGGCTCGTCGCCGGCAGCGTGTAATTCAGGTCGAAGCGAGTCTCGCCCGGCTTGATGGCGTAATCGACTTTATAAACGTTGGGCTGTTTGGTCTTTTCGGCAGGTCGCTGGATCGGCATGCCGCCGGTCGAATTGATCGTCACTTGAACTTTTCCGCCGGCTTCGGGCGGCAAATAGAACCGAAGCGTGCCGTTTACCGGATCGCTATAGGCCAGCTTGGGATCGCCCTGATAGAGAATCCCCTCGCTCACCGTGATGTCGGTGGCGCTCGGCTGCAGGACGATGAAATGCTGCGCGACCTTAGCGACGGGTTTGTTGGTCGCGTCGTAAACCTGCACGCGGATTCCGCTGGGTGGCGCGCCCGGCATTACAGGCTGGTTGTAATTCACGCCGTCGAAAAAAGTCTGGATCAAGATCGGTCCGGGCGGAACGTCTTTGTCGAAGCGGAACACGCCCTGTGCATCGCTCTTGACGCTGAAGAGAGTCTTCATGCCGCCCTGCCCCGGCTGAACCAGCGACACGATCGCATTCGGCTGTGGCCGGCCCGTAGTGGCGTTCATCACGACTCCGTCGACGGCCGCATAGCAGGGCGCAATCACGGCCAGCGCAAAAACCAGTCTTCGTGCGGCGCTCATGACGCCATCGCCTTTCCACATTCGCCGCAGAATTTCATAGGCTGCGCGAAAGTCGCACCGCAATGCGGGCACGCGTTCGGATCGGGCTTTACTGCAACAGCCACAGCGGCAGCGGCCGGAACCTTGGCGGCTTTGGCGTGGAGCGCGGTCATCGCGGGAGCGGACTTCATGGAATCGATCTCGCCCAACACGCGCGCCAGTTCGCGCTGCAAATCGACCTTAGTCTTCTGATAGTCGGCATCCGACAGCTTGCCCAGGCGAAACTCGAACTGCAGGTCGCGCAGGTTTTCATAGATCTGCGACTTGCGTTCTTCCAAATGCGCGGTCGGCGAAATGGGCGCGTTTTCCGGCAGATCCTTGACGCGAACGAACAAGGTGAAAACGATAGCACCGACGGCGAGGATCACGGCGACGGTCAACGTCATTACTCCAGCTTCTCCACTTCTTTTTCAATCTGCTCGTGGTAGCGGTCGAGCATCGCGTCGACAGCGGGCCCTTCGGCTACCGCTGGCGCCGGGCGCGCGTACTTCCGGATCATGAACACAACCAGGAACAGGCCAATGACCGCAGCGGCATAAAACGAAACCGATCCGAGCAGCCCTGGATGTACCATCACGACGTCGTCGCCCATGTCCTTCTTGAACTGATCGAGAATGGCGCCGTCTGAGAGACCTGCCTGCTGCATGCTCAGGATTTTCTTCTTGTTGCTCCAGCAGGTGCCGCAAGGATACGGATCCATTCGGCAGGTCATGTTCATTTTGCATCCGCACGGGCAGAGCAGTTTTCCCGCCACGCGATTGACCGCGGGGCTTTCGAGCTGCTCGGCAGACTGTGCCGCCAGCGGTCCAGCCGCCAGCGCGAGCATAAAAAGACTAGTTCGTAACCTTCGCATGTTTTTGCGTCATTCCCAGAACTTGCGTGCGAGCGTACGACAAGCGCACCTTACTCGGCACCAGACAAACCAACGTTCCGATCGCCAGGACCCAATATCCGATCCAGATCCAGGTCACCAGCGGAAATATGTAAGCCTGAACCACGGCGCGCTGATTGTCACTCGATACCCCGGCGAAGTTCAGATACACGTCCTCGTTGAGCCGGCGGCGGATGGAAACTTCCGAGGTAGGCTGCTGGCTGGCTTTGTAGAAGCGCCGCGCAGGCTCCATAATTCCGATCGATTTGCCGCCGCGCGAGCCTTCGATCAACAACTTCTGCCAAGTGTAATTGGCGTTTTCGCCCTGCTGCATGTCGGCCACGCGGAAGGTGTAGTGGCCGAGCTGGAACGTGCCGCCCGGCGCAACTTCCTTGGTCGCGTCCTGATTGAACGCCGTTCCCGTATATCCAATAAACATGAACACGATGCCCATGTGCACCAGGTACCCGCCGTAGCGCCGTGTATTGCGGTGCGTCAGTTCGATCGCGGCCGGAATCAGCCCGACCTTGCTCTTCACACTAATGGCAGACGCACCCTTCCAAAATTCGGCCAGGATCGTAGCCGTGACGAACATGCACAACCCGAACGAGACCAAAGCGTAGGGATGCTCGTAGATGCCGAAGACGGCCAGGATTGCCATGAGCACGAGTCCGGCGATCGATGGCCAGAAGAACGCGCGCCGCAAGCTTTCCACCGAGCTTCTGCGCCAGGCGATCAACGGACCGACGCCAGTCAATAGCAGCAACCCGAGACCGATCGGAACATTGATCCGATTGAAGAACGGCGCATCCACGCTGATCTTTTCGCCCGTCACGGCTTCGGAGATCACCGGGAACAACGTGCCCCACAGCACCGCGAAGCAGCTCGCCAAAAGAATCAGGTTGTTGAACATGAAGCTGGATTCGCGCGAGACCACACTCTCCAGCCGCGCTTCCGATTTCAGATATTTCGTCCGCTCCAGGATGAGCGCCAGCGTGGCAGCGATGCCGATCGCCAGGAACCACACGAAGTACTTGCCTATGGGCGATTGCGCGAATGCGTGCACCGAGCTAACCACACCCGAGCGCGTCAGGAACGTCCCGAAGATGCACAGAAAAAAGGTCCCTGACACCAGGACCATATTCCACACCTTCATCATGCCCTTCTTTTCCTGCATCATTACGGAATGCAGAAACGCCGTCGCGGTGATCCACGGCAGCAGCGATGCGTTCTCCACCGGATCCCAGGCCCAATAGCCGCCCCATCCGAGCACAGCGTACGCCCAGCCTTGTCCCAGCAGAATTCCGGTGCTCTGGAACAACCAAGTGACGATGGTCCATCGCCGCGTAGTGTGAATCCAGGCCTCGCCCGGCTGCTTGGTGATCAGTGATCCCATCGCGAATGCGAACGGCACCGTAAATCCGACGTAGCCGAGATACAGCATCGGTGGATGGATCACCATGGTCCAATACTGCAAGAGCGGGTTCAGTCCGCGGCCCATGCCCTCGACGACGTTGCCGCGGCCGGCTTCGAGAATGCCGAAGGGGCTCAACACGAAAGCGATCAAAATCAGGAAGAAGGTTTCGGTGGCCATCAGCACCGCCGTAACCCAGGGCATCATGTCGCGGAACTTGTGGCGATTGGTGAAAACAACGATTGCGGAATAGGTCGAAAGCAACCACGCCCACAGCAGCAGGGAGCCTTCCTGCCCGCCCCACCATGCGGTGAATTTGTAGATCGCGGGCATGGTCTGGTCGGTGTGAGCCGCGACGTAGCCCATCCGAAAATCGCCCACGATCAGCGAATAAACCAGCAGGCCGGAAGCGACAGTGAGCAGAATCCAGACCGAGTAAACAGCGCGCTCGGCGCTAACTATAAGAAAGAGATTCTTCTTGAGCCGGCCGATCACCGATCCGATGACCGCGTACACTGCCAGGCAAAACGCCAGCAGTATGGACAGGGCGCCTATATTTTCCATTCGAGCTGAGTCCTCTAGAACGGTGCGATGAGAGCCGCTACATACTGGCGCGAGTCGCGTCCGTCTTCATCTGTGGCTTGGCTTCGTACTTCGACGCGCATTTGGCTTGAATCTTACTGGCCTGGAAAACTCCATCCGCTCCGAGCTTTCCGTCTGCCATGGCTTGCGCATCGTCTTTGAACGTATCCGGCAGCGGATCGATCCCACTGTACACAACCTTCATGATTACGGGGTCTTGTCCGCGCTTGGACGGATCCTGGTGCATCACGAAAGAAACCGCCGCGCCGCTTCGCACGATCGAGCCGGGAACAACGTAGCCGTCGACGCGAAGACGCTGAGCGTGAGCCTGATCGCCCATATGCTGAACTTCCGAGATCGTCTTGTAGTAGGTTTTGCTCTCGCTGACGCCACCCACGGCGAGCCAGGCGAGGACGCCGACGATCACCACCACAAGCGCACCGAACTTCATGTAGGTATTCATCGCTCACGCACCTCTCAAGTTATTAGTATAACGCTGCTTGGACATCGGTTTCACGAGGAGCAATCGGCTGGCCACGTATCGCGTCCGGGGCCGCGATCCCCGCATATCATTGCAAGACCGCGAGATATTGTGAGAAAAGGGTCGTGATCGCCGACCCGTACCTCGGTGGGGTAAAACACCCATTCCCCCTCGAAATCCACTTAGCCCCCGACGTGGCATAGCGCACAAGCCTTCAAATCCTGTTGTTCGGCGCAGGCCAGCTGAAACGTCAGACCGCGCGTCGACCATGAGAGCACATTTGCGTTTCTTGCTGTCGACGCTGCTTCCAGGGAAACCAGCAGCGTCATATTTCCAGCGCCGCGATAGGCGATCTCAGCGGCGCTTCCAGGCAAGACGCTTGCTCCAGCAAGGTTGCCGGCATGCATCGGCACATCGAGACCCGTTCTCGCCTTCACCCACGCCTGAATCTCGCGCGCGTCGCTGGAGCGAAACTGCACCGACGGAGCATTGGCCGAATGCGACCCGAGCAGCGCTACCAGCATTACCACCGGTGCCGTGGCCAGCGCCATGAATCTTGTCTGAACGCGCGAGCGCACGGGCTGCGGACTCTGCAGCCGATCCCATAATTCTTCAGGCGCAGCCACACGCCGGAGCGACTGCTCCAATTCGCGCTCGATCCATCGGTCCTGATTCTCAGCCATTTCCACCTCCCGACTTGCGCAAATGCGCCAGCCGACGTTCCAATATCTTGTGCGCCCGATTCAATCGCGACGCCACCGTGCCCGGCGAGCAGCCGACGATCTCGGCGATCTGGTCATAAGAGAGCCCCTCGGTGTATCGAAGAACCACCACGATCCGCTGTTCGGGCGCGAGCCGCGCGACAATCTCCTGCACCGTCTGCTCCTGTTCGGCGCGCATCAATCGCGTCAGGACGCTTTCGGCGGGCGCCGCGACGGCGTCCAAAAGGCCATCCAGGAACGGAGCCACCCGCCGGCCGCTGCGCTGGTGATCCAGGCACGCGTTGACGACAATGCGGTACAGCCAGGAATCGAAGCTTGCTGCGCCTCGAAAATTCTGGATGGAAGAGAGCAGCTTCAGGAATGTATCCTGCGCGATGTCCATGGCCGCCGCCGGATCGCCCGAATAGCGTAGAGCTATGGAATAAACGCGGTCCTTATGGGCTTCGAAAAGCAGCCGAAACGCATCGCCGTCGCCCTGGCGGCAGGCCTCGATCACGTCCCGGTCGTTGGCGTCCAGCACCATTCCAATTGGCTTAGACGAAGGAGGGGAACCGATCCTTCCCAGTATTTGGCCGAGGAGGCTCATCCGGGCACCATTCTACGAAAAAAGCCTTCGGCCCGTCCGCTTGGACTGGACCGAAGGCTTGGTGTTGATATTACCGGATCTGACCCGGATATGAAAACCCTACTGCTTCTTCGACTGCAAGTCGGCGATAGAGGCTTTGAGCAAGCCCACCGTGTAGGCCATGTTGTGAATGCCTTGGCTGCCGTCGTTGGTCACGAACAGCCAATTGTAAGCGGCCTCAAGTTGCGGTTGAGTCCAGGTGGAATCGATAGTAAGCGACGTCTTCGGTTGTCCGACCGGCGGGAGCATCAGCGCGAGATTGTTCAACAGATGCTGAACTTCGGTTTGGACGCCGTCGATTACGCCGTCGCCGTCATAATCCATCAGCGGGAAGTTGAACTGGGTCACTTCCGGACCATGGCAGGTCTGGCAGGCGCCGACCATTTGCTCTGCCGGAGCGGTTGCATTGCCGGCGAAGCTCATGGTGAAGGTATGTCCGCCCACGAGTCCGATTGCCGGATCCGTGGAGGCAGGTTCCTGGGTATGGCAGCTGACGCAGGTATCGGTGACCACATCGAAGTGGGCCGAACTCGGAATCGTCTTGCCGTAGGTGAAGCCGTTCGCACCGGACAGCATGTCGGCTTGCGGGCCTTCATGCGGGCCGAAGTGCGCGCTCCCAGCGGTTGTGGCCGCATAGGTAACGGCATTCTGCCGTGCCTGGTGGCAGTTCATGCAGAGCGTTCCGGCGCCGGCGGTCTTAATCACGGTTCCATCAGCCAGCGTGACCGGATTCAGCGTGCGAACCAGGTGTTGCTGCGTGCTTGGCACGGTCTCGCCGTGCGGCTCGTGACAGGTTTGGCAGCTGATCGCATCGTAGGTCAGGTCCGCTCCAGCCACTCCGTTGATTCTGTCGATGAATCCATTGTTGGTATGGCAACCGACGCAGGACGCGTTCCCGGCCGGGTCGGTAGTGGTTACAGCGTGAGCCGAGTTGTTCCACTCAATGGCTTTCACATGGTGCGGAGATTCGGCGTGGCATTGTACGCATACTCCGGCAGTAACGCTCTTTGAAATGAGCCGGGGATCGCCGCCGGAGGCGATGTGGGTAGATCCCGCGCCGTGGCAATTTTCGCATTGAACGTTGGAGACGTTTTGTAGCGCCGCGGGCATAGCCGCGAAGTTGCCGGCCTGGAGAACCGTGGGGGCAACCCAGTTGAGTTGGTTCATGAGTTGGTAGAAGTCGCCGTTTGGTTCGGTGGCACTGGGATCATAGCCCACCGTGTGACAGCCCCAGCACGCGCTGGTGTAGGGGTACGGAACGCCATTCACTACGGCGCCGTTGCCATTGATGCTGTTGGTGAAGATGGTCGAGTGGGCGGTTGTTGACCAGTCATTAACCATCGACCAGGTCGTTCCCGCGGGCCCGTTGCTGTGGCACTGCGCGCAGGCCGAGATACCCATGTACGCACTGGCCACGATCATGACCGTCACTGTCGCGACGCCGGAACCGGCCGTCGTTACGGTTGCGGAGATGTTGTAAATGCCTGCGACGTCCGGGCGTAACAGCTTCCGGCCCGCTATCTGATAGATCAAAGCGTCAGATGGAGGGTACACAGACACGTTGGAACCGAGCGGACTGGTAATTAAGGCCGCCGTCGAGCCAGCGGGCTTCGAGGCGAGCGACCAGGTTACGCTCGAGATTTGCGACGACGGAACACTGATAGCTACTTCCGCGTCCAGATATACCGCCTCGCCAAGGCCGACGGTGGTGAGACCGCCGCTGCGATCGGTGGTGGCGGGCAAGCTGTAGGCGCTGATGTCGTCGTTGGTGACCGCGCGCGTTGCGAGCTGAGCCGCAAGAGTTTGCGCGGACACATTAGCCGCGCACAGTACCACCAGCAATACAGCTAAAAAACATGTGCTAGCGGCAGGAATACACTTTTGGATTCGTATGAGCATTTGGAATTACTCCTAATAGAGTGGAGGAACCTGCCTGGTGCATTTGCGCATGGAGGGCCAAACGCGCAAACCTTAATGTTTTCAGGTGGGCGATTTTCAGCTTGAGCGGCTTCGCGCACCCATACCTTAGAGCAGGCGGGAAGCACGGCGCACGCAGAGTGTCCTTCGGCGCGAGTTTGTCGTCGGGGTATGCAAGATAGAATGCGATCAGCCGATAAGAAACGTAGTAGGCGTCCATCTGAACTGCGGGCAGACTGTCGCGGCGGCTATGGAGAATTCTTAGGATTCCGGAGTCAGCGAGTGAATCGAAATCAACCGGAATTCCCGTTCTTGAAGGAATGCGGATAGTTACCGTCACGGCCCCGCCCGCGCCTCCCAAACGTAGTTAGTGGAGGGGATCAGAATCGTCAAATCCCAACATTCCAGCTAGAGCGCGGTGCAACTCGTTCACCTTCGCTCGAAGGATACCGACATCTCGAGTAAGTGCCACCTTCGGCGGCTCACAAGCTCGTACTGATCTGGTTCAAGTAAAACGCACGCGCAAAGATAGGCGAGACATGGAGATCATCGAGCGCAACGCCGATCGCTTGAATCGGGAGTCGTTAGACCACTGGCGTGTTCCGGATACCAATAGACGGGCGCTTCAGCGCTGCACGGCACTCCGACATATACTGTTACCCAGCGCAACTCGCGCCCGGAGATTCTATGCGCCTCGTCTTGCCGGCTTATGTCATCGCCCTGATCGCGGCACACTGCGCCCTGGCCGACGATAGTTCCAAGCTCCTTCGCATCGATCATTACGTCAGCGTCCGCTCTACCGTCCCCGCCCTCGAAGGCCAAACTGCGCAGATCTACGTTCGCGAAGTCGCGCTGGCCGGGACCGTGATGCGCGGCGCAGTGCCGTCCGATCGCGTCGCGTTGTTCATCCACGGCGCCGGCACACCTGCCGAGGTTTCCTTCGATGTTCCTTACAAAGACTATAGTTGGATGGAATTTCTGGCCCGCGCCGGATTCGACGTGTTCGCCATGGACACCACTGGCTATGGCCGTTCCACGCGCCCGGCTCCCATGAACGATCCCTGCAATCTTTCGCGCGAACAGCAGGCCGCGTTGATTCCGAGTCTAATTGCCGCGCCGTGTGCAGCTACATACGCCCATCAGCTCACCACCATCGCATCCGACTGGAACGACATCGGCGCCGTCGTGGATCACGTGCGCGCGCTGCGCCACGCCGACCGGCTCAACTTGATCGCCTGGTCTCTCGGCGGGCCGCGCGCCGGCGGCTATGCGTTGCAGCATCCCGAGAAGGTCCGGTCGCTAGTGCTCCTTGCTCCGGCGTACAATCGATCCGGCCGAGCCGAGGCGCCCGACAAGATCCCCGCGGATGGGTCCGCGTTCAATAAGCAATCGCTCGAAGACTTCGACACGAACTGGGATCGCCAGGTGGGCTGCGCCGAACAATATGAGCGAGGCGCGCATGACGCGGTCTGGACCGCGATGCTGGCCTCCGATCCGGTGGGCGCAACCTGGGGCACCGGCGTCCGACGCGCGCCGTCCACCTCCGTATGGGGATGGTCCACTGCGGCCGTTTCGAAAATGAAGACGCCGACGCTCATGGTCTCCGGCGCACACGATAAGCAAGTCCCGCCCGAACGTGTCCGCGATCTTTACGCCGACCTTGGCTCCCCCGACAAAGTTTTCGTCGACTTGGCGTGCTCGTCCCACAATGCCATGTGGGAGAAGAATCACCTGCTGCTTTTTTCAGCGTCGCTCGAGTGGCTCGAAAAAGGCGCGGTCAAAGGCTCGCACGAAGGAACGCTGAAGCTCGGCTACTAAGCTCTCCGAATCAGGGCATACCGAAGCAGAAAACAATCCTGCGTTCCTCGTGGGGCCGAAGGCGGGTTCGGCTCCACTTTTCGCGCCACCAGTAGCCGGAAAATACGACGGAGTTCTCTGCTCCGGAGGCGACGTTTCAAACCTGTGCTTACAGCGATCAGCGCGGAGATTACAAACGTGCAATTTACGACCGGTCATTATCAATTCCTCGCACTTTCGTAAATCGTTTGCAGAGCATTTGTAAATCGAGAAATCAATGCCAAATCAAAAAGGTCTTCACCCTCGAAGGAGACATGCATGGATAATGCCAGAGATAATAAAATGCGATCGGCGAGCCGGCGTTCTTTTTTGAGAAAAGGAACGTTGGGGGCCGGCGCGGTAGTTGGGACCGGTTTCCATCATTCGTCCGACGTCCATACAACAAGGAGGAGCAGTAGCCGCCGTCACCAGCTTTGTAAATGATGGACTATTCCTCGATCCCACCACCGGCAAGAACACGGGTATCGTGAATGTGTTGATGAACCTGGCCGCCGCAGCGGATCGAGCACAGCGCAGCATGTAGGAACACTCTCTGCTACTACGCTCGCTTCAGGGTTTTTCTGGATCTCGATTGCCGGCGCTCGCGAAACTCGAAACTAATCGCGCGAGTCCGGTATCGTATGACCACCCAGAGCTCTGGATCGAGCGTAGCTTCAGTCGCCGCCAATTTGAATGAAACAGTCGCGGCGTTCCCTCCGGCTCCGCCCCCAGTACGGTAACCGACCGCGATCGTTCCCCCAGCCGGAGGCCGCGCACCGTGCAGCCCATCGCCGAATTGGAGCACCGTCGCTCCGCTCGACGTTTGACTGACGACAAACACGCGATCGCGCGGCCCCACGCCGGCCAAACTTTCGACCATGCGCCAGGCCCTGCCGTTCACCGACACCGTCACGCCCGGAGTGTTCGCATCGAGGCTGCGCATGCCACCTCCAGTTTGACTCTACCTCTTGTCACCCCGCCGCGCTGACGTTCACCGGGCGACCCGCTCCACCCACGGCAAACCAGTGCGGGAAGACATTCTGCAACGCTTGCCCTCTCACTTTCACTACCGGGGGTAAGTTTTCTGTTCTAGAAAAGGAGTCCGTATGGCTTTTAACAACGTTGGTCCCCTGACGTTCTTAGCTCAGGGACAAACTGCATTTTGGAACTATAGTTACGGAAGCGATCATGGAACTCAGTTCGCCTCCGCCGATATCAAGACACCCAACCAGGGTGGGGTCCACCTGGCTGATCAACAGCGCAAGGAAAAGGACAACAACGGCAACGCCACGTACTTTGTCAACATCACCAACCAAGGTCCGGGCGGCGCTTTCCACAATCTGCAAGGCGGAGGCATGGCATGACCAAATTCACGATCGTCACCGATTCGAGCGGCAAGTTTGCCGGAGCTGTTCAGGGACACGAACTGTCAACCAAGCACAACGGCATCTCGGCTCAAGTCTCCTTCCCCAAAGGGCATCAATTACACAAGGTCGAAGTGGAGGACGATCTCACAAAGGTCACCGACCCGGCCGTATTCCAGGAACGCATCCTGAAACACATGCCCAAACGTTAGCGCGAACCGTCACCGAACCCCGGCAGGGCGCGCGAACACAATATATCGGCGCAGGCCAAAGGTCAATGTTCGGCGCCCTGCCATCCAGTTCGATTCTTCACTTGACGCGCGCTACTGTGTCAGGCATGAAAAGGGCTCGGGACTTACGTTATAGATGCCGTTGAATGGATTGTCCAGGTCCGTCATGACGATGTTGGCGAGGCTTAACACTGCAGCCACCAGCACAAAGCACGCCGCACCCGCGAATGAATTATGAAATGGGTAGACGAAGACCAACGCAAGCAGCGCTAGCGACAGGGCGTTCACAAATCCCATGAGCGTCGGAGGAATCCGAGTCAGGCTCTTAGTGATGCGCTCGTCCCGATGCTCACCCGCTTCGCGTGCGATATCGATCAAGCGCTGTTGAATCGTAGCCTCTTCCGGATTGGCGGGAACCGTCTTGATCACCGCGGTCATCAGATTAATGAAATGGTTTTCGGTGGTCTGATCTTTTTCTCGCTTGCCGAGGGCCCGCCACTCCGATCGGATCACCGCCTTCGAATACTCGATGAGCGAGCGGCGGATGGCGCGGGTGGAGTCGGCATTGACATAGTGGCTAAAACGCAGCAGCTCGTCGAGCGAATAACACTCCCGCATCACGAACTTTTCGACGTCGGTAAATTGGCCCCAGATCACGTAGATGACGAAAGCGTACATCACGGCATAAATGCTGCCGAGTAACAAGATCAAGGTGTTCAGGCCCTCGGCGTCGCGTTCTGTGATCTCAGAGAAGGGCGTTCCGCGCAACAACCAGTAACCGCAAATGGCGACCACCAGCAGTGCGGCGCGTGCGAACAGCTGGCTCGATATAGCGGTCCAGTTCATGCCGGAACTTTCCAGGATACGCCGAACGTCAACCGTCGTTCTGAATTGCCATGCCGGCGGGCGCAGGTGCTGGACCTACTTCTTCGTTTCTTCGTCGTCGATGTTGGCGTCCATATGCATGTCCATCCCGGCCCACACCCCGCTGGGGGACTGTGCGTTGGGGTAGACATGAGTCATCCATCCAAAGACCACAGGAATCCAAAGGCCGTGCGCCTCTTTGCACGCCTCTTCCGTGTGGATGCTGCCCAGCGGTCCAAATAATGCATGCGGCCCAAATTGCTCTTCGAGGGCCAAGCTTCGAGGCCCACCGCAGAAGTCCACATGACGGTGCCAAGTGGCGATGCTGAGTGGAACCACTGCGTCCAGCTTTTCCGGACTAGAATCTTGTGGGGCCGTATACATGACACCCACGGCCCGCATGCCCTCCGGCGTGCGTTTGTAGAGGATCGATCCAGGATGATCGTAGTTCACCTGGCGTTGCTCCAGTCGATGGTACCGATAGCTGGTGTAGTGGACCTCTTCCCCCAGTTTGCCGGTGGGATGAAATGGCCGGTATCCTTCTCGGAGCGCAGTGTTCACATCGGAGTAATGCATGACCACACCGCGAGCGGCGGCGACGATCCGCTGGGCGCGCTGTTCATCGCCCGGTTGCGGCTTACCCTTGAGGGACATTTGCATGTGGGCGCCCATCTTCATCGAAGGCACTGGCGTGTCATCAGTTTTGCCACCGTAGTGCTGAAGTAGCCGCTCCCACCACGGAAATTGTTGCGTCGTGATGGCGGCAAGAAGACAAAGCGGAGCCAGAACCAGAATCATCTTAAGACTTTTCGTCATGAAACCTCCAAGTCGCCGGTTATAGGACTTTCGGTCCAGCCGGAAAAGTGAGCCCTCTGGTTAGTAGGTATGATCGTCATCTTCGAAGAGGTTCTCTACAGCGGAAAACGAATTCCCGGCCAAACTTGTTCCGTGGGCCACAGAAACGCGATTCAGACCCCACCGCTGCCCGCTGTGCTACAACGTGATCAATGAATCGGAAGACCTGCCAGACGATTGCATTCATGACCTTCCCGTTGCTTGTCGTGCTGTCCGCATCGCGGCAGGCGCAAGCGCAATCGGCCCAAGCAACCTACCCGAGCATGGCCCCGCTGGATCAATACATGATGGAGCGCAACGCCGAAATCGCGCTGGCGCGCAGCGCTGCTCCTAATTCCATCTCTCAGGAAGCCGAGGTCATAATCATGGGACGTCACGGCTACGAAACCGCATCCAAGGGCAAGAACGGGTTCGTGTGCATCGTTCAACGATCCTGGACCGCCGGCTTCGACGATCCCGAATTTTGGAATCCCAAAATTCGCGCCCCCATCTGCTTCAACCCGCCGGCCGTGCGGTCATACCTGCCGCAAACCGTCAAAAAGACCGAGTGGGCGTTGGCCGGAAAGTCCAAGGCGCAAATTGCCGCCGAACTTCAAGCCGCGCTCGTCCGCAAGCAACTGCCGCCGCTCGAAACCGGCGCGATGTGCTACATGCTGTCGAAGCAGGGGTATTTGAACGACCAAGACGGCCACTGGCACCCGCACCTGATGTTCTTCGTTCCACTCACTGACCCGGGAACCTGGGGCGCAAACCTGCCGGGCACCGGCGTCATCGCATCGAAAGACCCGGAGGGCCGCCTCACCGTGTTTCTGATCCCAGTACGCAAATGGTCGGACGGGAGCGCCGACAGCGAGCATGAACACTAACGCGAATGATCATCAAAGATAGCGAATACGCCGATATCCCGACACAAACGGGCGCGATGCGCAGCTACATTTTCCGACCTGCAGCCGACGGGAAATATCCAGGCGTCGTGCTCTATTCCGAAATCTTCCAGATCACCGGACCCATCCGGCGCATCGCGGCCATGCTCGCGGGGCACGGTTACGTGGTCTCCGTGCCTGAGATCTATCACGAACTGGAGCCGCCGGGAACCGTGCTGGCCTACGATCAGCCGGGCGCCGATCGCGGAAACGCGCACAAGGTCGCTAAGGAAATCCCGGCCTACGATGACGATGCCCGCGCCGCGCTCGCCCATCTGACAACCCTCGATTGTTGCACCGGCCGCCTCGGCGTCATGGGCGTTTGCATCGGCGGACATCTGGCGTTCCGCGCTGCGATGAACCCAAGTGTTCTGGCCGCTGCCTGCTTCTACGCCACCGATATCCATACGAAAACTCTCGGCAAGGGAAAGTGCGACAACTCGCTCGAACGAGCCGGAGATATCAAGGGCGAACTTCTGCACATTTGGGGACGCCAAGACCCGCACATCCCGCTCGAGGGGCGCAACCTGATCAAAGCTCGACTCGAAGAAGTGGGCGCCGACTTCACATGGCACGAGCTGAACGCCGCGCACGCCTTCATGCGGGATGAAGGTCCACGCTACGATCCCGCGCTCGCGTATCAATGCTTCGGTTTAGTTTTGGAGCTGTTCCACCGACGGCTGCAGTAGCGCTATTTCCGGGCGAGCACCTCCGCCAGGAACCGGAGTTCGGATTGCACCTCCGCCGGATCGGCTACCGTGTCCGCGATTTCCTGGCGGAAAAGTTCACGATACCGCTTGCGAAGCCGGTGGATAGCCACTTTGAGAGCTCCCTCCGACGTGTTCATGTCTTGCGCTAGCGCGGCGTACGGCGCGTCAGACTGGCCGAGCAGGAATAGCTTCAACCGCTCGAAATGCTCCGGCCGGCCGTGATGCACGAACTCGTTCCGCAACCTCTCAACCACACGATCGAGCACTGAAAGCGCCCAACGCCGTTCGAAGACTCGCTCGGGCGTCTCATCGTGGGAAGGCTCTCGTTGGTAGCGCTCTTCACCTGATGACAACTCCAGCGACACAACCGCGCCGCCGCCGCGTTTGCTCGCGCGCCGGCGGTCTTCTTCGTCGGCCACGAAGAACTTCAAACAGGTCAAAATAAACGCACGAAACCGGCCTTTTTCCGGGTCGGCACGATCGAGATAGCGGCCCTCGATCACACGCACAAAGAATTCCTGCGTGAGATCCTGCGCCTCATCGGCGGAGTAACCGCGGCGCCGCAGATACGCATACAAGGGGTACCAGTAGTTCTCGCAGAGCTCCACGAGCGCGGACCGCGCTTCCTTCCGTTTTGGATCGCCTGCCGCTACCACCAATGTCCATCGGGTAGTCGGAAACTGGGATGATCCAGGAAGCGTATGCAAAGTCTCGCCGTTCGTCATCGTTTTATCCTCGCGGACATCCCGCTAAACAGGATAAGGAATCCGGCGCCCAAGGTTACACCGCGCTCATGGTTGCTTGGCAGCCTCTGCCCGGGCTTGCTGCACGATCTCAAGATCGGGATCGGCATCCTTCCAGATTGTCAGCAGATCCTTATATACCGCACCTGACTTCGCGCGGTCCCCGGATGCCGACAACTCTCTGGCGAATTGGAGACGCGCCAGGGGTCCCATCGGATCGTTCAGCATGATCCCTGGATGATCCAGAATCTTCTGAAACTCGGCCGCTGCCTCGCGGTGGCGGCCCATTCGGGAATAGGCGAGGCCCCGCACGTAAACCGGATACATGGCTCCGAAGAAGGCGCCGGAGTAGAATGCCGTACCGGGCACAGCGAGGTCATACGGAGCTGCCACTTGCGTCATTTCGAGCGCTTTCGCCGCGTCACCCTGGTTGATGGCTTCGAGCGCCCGTAAAGCGGGCAGGTAACTGAATTGAACAGACGTATCCTCCGGGTAGCGCTTTTCGAGTTCCGCCGCGATGCTGTGAGTCCGCGCCGTATCGTGCGCCAGCGCGAACGCGAAGGCGGGTCCATAATCGGCGTCTCTGCTTCGGTACAACGACAACGCCGCCGCGGCGATTCCTTTCGCCTCCGCGCCATCTCCCAGTAGCGCGTTCCAGGCCGCCCGAGCGCCTTCAAACAGGGCCGCCCGTTCGCGCAAATCCGCCTGGCGAGATAAGCTCACTGCGCGCTCCGATAGCTGGGCCGCTTCTCTCAGGCGTCCACGATAAGCCAAGGTCAGAGCTTCCTGATGTTCGAAAAATCCCTGGGCTTCCAACTTCGCCCGGCGCTGAGTCGTTTCCCTTTCCAGCGCCGCCTGGTCGTCCTTTAGAAAATCGATAAAGTACCGGAGCAGCGAGAACTCGTTGGTTTCGATCTTACGCTCCGATGCTTTGCCAAGCGTTGCCTCAGCTTCCCCCAGCCGGTCGAGGTAGACGTAAGCAAACGCCACATTTTCGTAGCCAATGGAATAAGCCGGATCGATTGCGATCGCCTTTTGACCTTCTTCCGCGGCTTTCTCGTAATGGCCGGATCCCTGCGAGGTGAAGGCCGCCAAAAATCCGTGGGCGTTGAGATCCTGGGGGTTGCTTTGGGTCCATGATTCCAAGGTTTGCCGCGCCAGTTCCAGGTTTCTGGTTACCTGCCGGTGGTAATTGAACGTGATGAAGTAGTTCTCCTCATCGCTAGTGCGATTCCGCAGTTCGTAAGCCTTGGCGATATTCCGCGCTCCCAATTCGGATTCCCCGAAGGAGGCATATTGCCGGCCCAGGTGCGCATACGCCATCGCAAATTGCGGGTCGAGCTCGGTGGCCCGTTTCAAGAGCGGGATCACTTCGGTGGTCTGGGCCTTTCGCTGCTGAGATCTCATTGCCGCGCTGAAAGACCTCCAGGCCTCCAGCGACGGTGTGGTGACGTCCACCGGCAGACTTGGCTCCTTTTCCACGTGCGGTAACGTTGCTCCGGCGCGGCTCTCGAACCGGTTCACCATTTGGCCGAGCGCTTTGAAGACGTCCTCCTTTTTCGCCGCGGTCGCCTGCTCCTCATCGAGAACATCTCCCGTACGGCAATTTCTTGCACGCAAGCTCAACATGTACTCACGCCCGAGGCTGGTGATGGAGCTCTCCACCACCGCTTCGCTGCTTGTCCGCTCGCAGATCTCGGACGCAACCTCCGGGCTCAGCTTCGCATCCGCTGGCCGGACCATCAGGCGCAGAGTGTCGGCGATGCGCGCATCGGGAAGCAAGCTGAAGTAGGGCGATTTCCCAAGCTCCCCCGCTATCACCTGGCGAAGCGTCCCGTCGAATGCCGAATCGCCCGTGGCATTCGCGAACTCGCCCAGAACAATCGTGCCCTTGTTTGCCAACTTGGGGTTCGGCGTAGACTCGCGGCGCACGAACGACCACACCGTCGCTCCGCTCAGCAGGATCAACGCCAGCGCCGCCGCTGTACCGAAAACCGCGGCCCTGTGCCTGCGAAGAAACTTGCGCGCCCGGTAGAGCCGGCGTGCCGGAGCCGCCAGCACCGGCCGATGCTCGATGTATCTCTGCAAGTCCGCCGCGAAATCGGTCACCGAAGCATAGCGCCGCTCCCGCGCTTTTTCGAGAGCCTTCATGGCGATGCTGTTCAGGTCCCCATCCACCAGCCGGCGCAGAGCGGCCGGATCGGTCTGGCGTCGCGCCGCCACGTCGGCAACGGCTGCGCCGAGCGTCGTCAGCTTTTGCGCAAGCGGCGGCGCCTCCTCTTCGCGGATGATTCGGAGCATCTCCGATAATCCCGCCTGTCGTAGGGTGTCGACATCGTAAGGAACACTGCCCACCAGCAGCTCATAGAGAATCACGCCCAGTGAATAGACATCGGAGCTCTCATCCACGGCTCCCGTGGTCACCTCGGCTTGCTCGGGACTGGCGTACTGCGGCGTTCCGACCATCTGGCCGAATTGGGTGAGCAGAGTCCTCTCCATCGCCCGCTGATCGGTCGCCTTGGCAATGCCGAAATCGATCACTTTTGGAACCGGCGCGCCTTCCTGCTCCGTCACCAGCACGTTCGACGGCTTGAGATCGCGATGGATCACGCCCTTCTGGTGCGCGTGCTGAACCGCACGGCAGACCGCTAAGAAAAGTTCCAAGCGTTGGCCGATCGCGATCCGGTTTCGGTCGCAATATTGCGTAATGGGCACACCTTCGATGTACTCCATCACGAAGTACGGCCGGCCCTTCGAGGTTGCGCCCGCGTCGAAGATTCGCGCGATGTTCGGGTGGTCCATGAGAGCCAGTGCTTGGCGCTCGTTGGCGAAGCGCGCCAGCACCTGGCTGGTATCCATGCCAAGCTTTACTACTTTGAGAGCGACCATCCGGCGAATCGGTTCGCGCTGCTCGGCCAGGTACACGCTACCCATGCCGCCTTCGCCCAGCGGTCGAATGATGTGATAGCGGACGAAGTCGTCATCGGCATCCACCGCCATCGCGGCGACGACGGTCTGCGTTCCGGATTCGTCCGCGCCAACCGAACTATCGAACGCGCCACGGATCAGACACTGCGGGCACAGTCCGGCTGGATCGCCGGGACCGAGCTCTTGTCCGCACTGAGGGCAGCTTGCCATGGGATCGGGATCGTAGCAGCTATTTTATGCTTTCGCCCTCGAGGCTGTAACCTCGGCGCGCGCGATTCCTTATTCGTGCCAGGTGAGCCGGAACTAAAACGGCCGCAGGGAACGATACCACGAAAAGGAGATTCGTTATGAAATACCACACCATCGCGAGGACTTTCACCATCGCCGCAATCGCCGCATTCGCTTTGAGCTTCTCGTCCACAGCCAAGGCCGACGACAAAGGCTGCTCGAACGCCAGCTTACAGGGAACCTACGGATACACTTCCATCGGAACCATTACTTCCCCACCCGACATCGCTGGACCGATCGCCGAGGTCGGTGCCCAAACTTTCGACGGGAGGGGTAACACCACCGCCACGGCAACGTTAAGCTCAAACGGCACCATATTCCCGCTGACGATCACCGGAACATACACGGTGAATTCGGACTGCACCGGCACTTTCACGCTTCAGGTTGCGCCGTTCGGCATTACGGTGGACGTACTCTTCGTGATCGACGATGGCTGGAACGAATTTCGAGCCATCGAGACAGACGCAGGGTTCGTCATCACGCGCGTCGGGCGCAAGCTTTATCCGGGACGAGCGATTTGAGGGCCTGAGTGATTTTGTGACGCGGGCGGCGGTCCGACTGGAATGATGCCGGGCCCCGGCTCGCCCGCGATGGATTTGACAATCACCGCCATCCGCTGTGCTACAACGTGTCCAGTGGATCAGCCCTCCTGCACGCGGCCTGACGCGCTCTATCTTGAAAAGCGCACTCACGCGAGATGCAGGTCCACGCTACCAATCCCACGCACACCTATCAATTTTCGGTTTGGTTTTTAAACTTTCCATGGGCGGTTGAAGGGATGAAGAATCCCTCCTACTCGGCCATCTGGAACGTGATCTTCGACCCGTCCGCGCCCCCGAAGTAGACCCTCTGCGTCGCCTTCACGAAATCGTCGCCCACAGCCTTGCTGATGTCCATGAATTTCTGCGGATTCCGATCGGTCAGCGGGAACCAGGAGCTCTGAATCTGCACCATGATGCGGTGCCCGGTACGGAATGTGTGCGCGACGTCGGGAAGCGAAAAAACGATGCGGTCGGGTTTGCCCGGCTCGAAGGGAACCGCCTTCTCAAAACTCTTGCGGTACTTTCCGCGAAACGGCTCGCCGCGGACCAATTGCTGATATCCGCCCATGTTCGAGAAAACGGGTAAAGCCACGCCTTCGCCTGGCGGCAGTGGCGCTGGCGCCGGAAGGTTGTAGTCTGGCGTGTCGTTTGGATAAACATCGATCACCTTGACGTCGAAGTCGGAATCCGTGCCCGTCGTCGACACCTTCAGATCGACATGCATGGGACCGAAAATCGTGACGTCATGATCCAGCACCTCGGATTGGTACACTAGCACGTCCGGACGCGTCGCTGCGAAACGCTGGTCCTCCGTCATATAACTGCCCAGGACGCCTCGGTTGAGTGAATCGATATAGGGCACCGGCTTCATGGGGTCCGAAAGGTACTCGTCAAAAGCGGCGGCCACTGGCTGCTGCCAAGCGAGCTTGCTATGACCGTCGAGATAAATGGATGCGGTTTTGGCGTCGGCCGGCGGCCAGGTATCGAACTTCCGCCACACGTTCAAACCGGTTTGGAAAACGTACGCCTTGGGAAGCGCGGGCTGGGCGCCGCCCTTCAGTTCGCGCGCGAAGAACGGGAATTCGATGTTCTCGCGATAATAGAGCGCCGTCTTCGATCCGAAGTTCACCTTCCCTAGACATTCTCCGTCGCCCCTCGAGAATCCGCCGTGATTCCACGGACCGACGACCAGCGTCTCCTGCTTCGGAGGACTGTGCTTCTCCATGAAGTTGAACTCGCGGAAAAGACCCTGCGGGTCTTCGTGATCGTACCAGCCACCCACCACCATCACCGCGGGCTTGATATCGCTCAGATACTTCCAGATCGACCGCGATTGCCAGACCTCATCGTAGGTGGGGTGCTCGATATTGAAATTCCACAAAGGCTGCTGATGCTTGAAATACTTTTCGTCCGCGTTGGCCAGCGCGCCCATCTGCAGGTAGAAATCGTAGCCGTTCATGGTGCCGTACTGAAATGGAATCGCTAGCGGAGGAGGCGCCGGATCGCCCTCACGATCGCGGAATCCCATGTAAAAACTGAAGCGGTGCGCGAGCATGAACGCGCCGTTATGATAGACATCGTCGCCCTGGTAGTAATCGGCCACCGGCGCCTGCGGAGAAACGGCAACCACCGCCGGATGCGCATCGATCAGCGCCGCGGTGGCGTAAAAGCCGGGCTGAGAAATTCCCCAGATCCCTACTTTTCCTGTATTGTTCGGGACGTTCTTCACCAGCCAGTCCACGGTGTCCCAAGTATCGGTGCTCTCGTCCGTCTCTTGCGTGCCCGGCGCTGATGGCTTGGCGGCGGGATTGCGGGGCCGGATCAGCACATACTTGCCCTCGCTCATGAACCGGCCGCGCACATCCTGGTATACGAAAATGAATTTCTCGCGCGCGAAGAAATCGGAAGGTCCCAGCTTGTCGCGATATTTTTCGATCCCGTACGGAGCGACGTTATAGGGCGTCCGCTCCATCACTATGGGATATTTGCGCGAATCGGTGAACGCGTCCTTGGGAATGTAAACGGACGCGAAGAGCTTGACGCCATCGCGCATGGGGATGCGGTATTCGAACTTGGTGTAGTTGGCGCGGACGAAATCGCGGTTTATGGGAGGCGGTGTTGCGGGAGAAGGAGGGTTCGCTTGTGCTGCCGGCCTCGGTTGATTCGCTGGGGGCGCCTCACAAACGTTTTGCGTTTGGGCGCTGCCCGGTAACAGCAGCATGAGCGCAGGCAAGCCGAATATCCGCGGCCGATTTTGCATTCGCTGATTGTAGCGCAAGGCATCGCCGGCCAGCGGCGGATTTACTTCAGTACCAATCTCCCGGTCTCGCCTTCAATCCTTATGTTCGTTCCGTAGACTCTCGATATTTGTGCCAGCCTCTCCAGCACGGCCGACGCCTCGCCGCCCTGCGCCAGATATGGGATCCCTCTCGGCACGTCCGCCGTCTCATCCAGCGACAGAACCAACGGGCGAAAACGTAGCGCGGCCAGTTTCCCGTTGACGAACTCGCAATAGGCCACGGCGCTGTAATAGGCAAGAGGCCCGTACACGTCCGGGCTCTGCTCCGAGTTGAAAATATAGTTCCCCAGCCCGTACAGAATGGGCCGCCCTCTGTAGATCTCGACTCCGTGCAGCGCGGGATCTCCGTGCGCTACGTACAGGCTCGCGCCGGCATCGATCAGCTCGTGGGCCCAGGCCACCTGCCATGCGGGCGTATCGAACCGGCTGACGCGCGTCTCGCGGTGCGGGGGCGCGGCCACGCCCGTCGCTTTTCCCCAAAAATGATTGTGCTGGTAGACAATCACGAATTGAGCCTTCCGCGCGGCCTCGCGGACCGCTCCTAGAATCTTCGCCTTCTGATCCGGGTTGAGCGTTCCGTCCGCTCCGAGGTCCAGATAGTTCACTCCAGGCTGCCCCGGCGCCGCCCAGGTATCGGGCTTCGCCAATTGAGATGCACCCGACGCCATCGCGATCAGCGCCACCTTGCCTGCCGGAGTATCCAAGTAACCCGGAGCGGTTGCCGCGTCGGCGTCAGCCCCTGTTCCGGCATGCGCAAAACCGTGGCGCTCCACCTCTCCGATGCCCGCCAGCAAGCCCTTTGCTCCCAGGTCCCAAGCGTGGTTGTTCGCCATTGAGAGCATGTTGAACCCCATTTCCTTGAGGGCATCCAAAACGTCGGGCGCGGCAGCGCGCACTCCGGGCGCGCGCGGTTCCAACGCCACGTCCTTTGGGGCGAGCGCGGTCTCCAGATTGGTGAATATCACGTCGTTGCCCTGCAGATATTCTTTGCCCTGCTTCACCGCCAGCGGGGCTTTTACCCTCAGGTCTGTGTGAATCAGCGCCTGACCAACCAACGCGATTCGCAACGTCGGTCCGGATGATACAGCGCTCTGGCCAGCGGCCCGGTTTGAGCCGAGCGCAACCAAGAGGCAAACGATCGAGAAGCTTCGCATGCGATGAGTTCAGTTTAAGGGATGCATTGCGCCCTCGCCCGTGCGATGCGTCCGCCGCCATCCGCTGTGCTACAACGTGTGCAGTGGATCAGCCCTCCTACACCCGGCCCGACGCGCACTATCTCGAACAGCGCGCTCTCAAACGCCATGCGCGCGTGCTCCACCTCTGGGCCCTCGGCGTCGGCGCCGTCATCTCGGGCGATTTCTTCGGCTGGAATTTCGGGCTCGTCACCAGCGGATTCGGCGGCCTCCTCGCCGCGCTCGCCGTGATGACGCTGCTTTACATCGGCCTGTGCTTCAGCATCGCCGAAATGTCGCCCGCGCTCCCGCACACCGGCGGCGCCTACTCGTTCGCGCGCACCGCCATGGGACCCTGGGGCGGTTACATCACCGGGCTCGCCGAGAACATGGAATACATTTTGACACCGGCCGTCATTGTGGTTGGTGTGGGCGGATACCTCGGCGCGGTCTTCCAGACTCCGGCCGCCTGGGCGCCGCTGTGGTGGCTGGCTTGTTACGCCCTGTTTGTCGCCCTGAACGTCGGCGGAGTCGCGATGTCGTTTCGCGTTTCGGTCTGGATCACCATCTGCGCGCTCGCTATTCTCGCGGTCTTCTACATCGGCGCAGCGCCGCGCTTCGACCTGCACCGCTGGGCGCTCGACGGCGGCCCCTGGCTTCCGAAAGGCCCGCAAGGAATTCTCACCGCGCTGCCGTTCGCGCTGTGGGTGTATCTCGGTATCGAGCAGTTGCCGCTGGCCGCGGAAGAATCGCATGAACCGGCGCGCGATATGCCGCGAGGCATTCTCCTCGGCCTGGTCACGCTCATCTTTTGCTCGTTCCTCACCGTGATTCTCAACGCCGGCATTGCTCCCGGCGCGGCCAAGGTTGGCGCATCCACCGAGCCGCTGTTTCTCGGATTCCGCACGATTTTCGGTGAGGGCGTGCGAACCAAACTGCTCGCCCTGTTCGCCTGCACGGGACTGCTCGCCAGCTTCCACACCATCATCTATGCCTACGGCCGCCAGATTTACTCGCTCTCGCGCGCCGGATATTTTCCGAGCTGGCTTTCGGTGACGCACGGCCGCCGCAAGACTCCTCACCGTGCGCTGCTGGCCGGATCCGCTCTCGGCTTCGCAGCCGCACTCGCGATTCAACTGGCTGGACAATCCAGCACGGTCGGCGCGATCCTGCTGAACATGGCCGTCTTCGGCGCGGTGCTCGCCTACATCCTGCAAATGCTATCGTTCATCCTGCTGCGCCGGAAATTTCCAACGATCGCGCGTCCCTACGTGAGCCCTGCCGGCATGGCTGGCGCCGCGGCCGCGATGCTGATCGCAACCGTCACGCTGGTGACGTTGTTCCTGAATCCCGACTACAACAAAGGCGTGATCGGCGCGGCCATCTGGTTCCTGTGTGGTATCGCGTATTTCGCCTTCTACGCGCGCAAGCGCCTGATCCTCTCGCCTGAAGAGGCGTTCGCGATGGCGCACCAGGAGCGCTTGAAGCAGGGAGCGGTGGTGTGAGGTTTCCGGATCTCAAAACGCTGCTCGCAAAAGCGACTCCCTCACGTTCGGGCGACGACTTGGCCGGAATCTCGGCCGCGAGCGCCGAAGAACGCGTGGCCGCGCAGATGGCTTTGAGCGAACTCCCGCTGAAAACGTTCCTTTCCGAACAAGTCATCCCTTACGAATCGGACACCGTCACACGCCTGATCCTCGACGAGCACAATGCGAGCGCCTTCGCTCCCGTCGCGCACCTCACGGTCGGCGATTTTCGCGACTGGCTGCTCAGCGAGCAAGCCACAGGCGATGTGTTGCGCTCGCTCGCCCCTGGCCTGCTGCCCGAAATGGCTGCGGCCGTGTCGAAGATCATGCGGCTTCAGGATCTGGTTTCCGTCGCCGCGAAAATCCGTGTGGTCACGAAATTCCGCACCACCGTTGGCCTCGCCGGCCGACTCTCCACACGCCTGCAGCCCAATCATCCCACCGACGATCCCAAGGGAATCCTGGCGAGCATCGTCGACGGCCTTGCCTACGCGAGCGGCGACGCGGTGATCGGCATCAACCCGGTTTCGGACAATATTCAGACCGTAGAAACGCTGCTCGTCATGATCGACCGGCTGCGCGAAGCCTACGAAATCCCGACGCAAAGCTGCGTGCTCGCTCACGTCACCACCCAAATGGAAGCCATGCGCCGCGGCGCTCCCGTGGATCTGGTGTTCCAGTCGATCGCCGGAACTGAGGCGGCCAACACGTCGTTCGGCATCACGATTTCGATGCTCGAAGATGCGCGCGCACAAGCGCTCGAACTGAAGCGCGGCACCGTTGGCGACAACGTCATGTACTTCGAAACCGGCCAAGGCAGCGCGCTCTCGGCGAACGCGCATCAAGGCGTAGATCAGCAAACGCTCGAGGCCCGCGCGTATGGGCTCGCGCGTCATTTCAAGCCAATGCTCGTGAATACCGTGGTTGGGTTCATCGGCCCCGAATATCTCTACGACGGCAAGCAAATCCTGCGCGCCGGTCTCGAAGATCACTTCTGCGGCAAATTGCTCGGCCTTCCGATAGGCTGCGACGTCTGCTACACCAACCACGCCGAAGCCGATCAGGACGACATGGACGCGCTGTTGACAATGCTCGGCGCGGCCGGCGTCAACTACATCATGGGAGTGCCCGGCGCCGACGACATCATGCTCAACTACCAGAGCACTTCGTTTCATGACGCCTTGTATCTGCGCAAGATCTTCGGGCTGCGCGCCGCGCCCGAATTCGAAGCTTGGTTCGAGCACATGCGGCCACAATTAGACTACGCGTCGGCGCTGTTGCTCGAAGAAGTTGAATGAAACTCCGCGACTTCACTCCGGCCCGCGTGGACCTCGGCCGCGCCGGCCACAGTGTCCCGACGCGCGATCTGCTCGACTTTCAACTGGCCCACGCCAGAGCGCGCGACGCGGTCCATACACCGCTCGACGTCCGCTCGCTCGCCGCCGAGTTGCGCGCCAAGAACATCGATTTCATCACGCTCGCGAGCGCCGCGCCGGATCGCATCACGTACTTGCGCCGACCTGACCTCGGCCGCAAGTTGAACGCCGGATCGCGCGAGGAGCTCTCCAAACTCGCGTCGGACTACGACGCTGCATTCGTCATCGCGGACGGGCTTTCGGCGCTCGCTGTTCACCGCCATGCGGTGCTGCTACTAACACACGTGCTGCCAATGCTCGATTGGCGCATCGCACCCATCGCGATCGTCGAGCAAGGCCGAGTGGCGATCGGCGATGAGATCGGCGAACTGCTCGGCACGCAACTCGTGGTTGTGCTGATCGGCGAACGGCCGGGACTCAGTTCGCCCGACAGCCTCGGCATCTACCTTACTTGGAAGCCGCGCATCGGACGGACCGACGCCGAGCGCAACTGCATCTCGAACATCCGCGCGGACGGGCTCAGTTATCCCGCCGCTGCGCAAAAGCTGGTGTTCTTGATGAACGAGTCGCGCCGCCTCAAATTGTCGGGCGTATCGCTCAAGGAAAATTCAAGCCTTCTGAGTTAAGTGCTTGTAGTAGCCGAGGTCTTCGCCCGTGAGCAGCTTAGTCGCGAAAACAATCTGGCCGGTGTGCTCCCCGAAATGCTCGACCACGTGGTAGATCGCTTTCATCAGCGTCGTTTCGTAGACCTTTTGAATGGTCTTGTCTTCCATGAGACGGCCGACCGGAAAGGTCCGGATCACTTCCGCGGCTTCAGCGACCGTGGTTTTCAACTTCGCTGCCAGCTCCGACGGTCGAACTCCACCGCGCGCTGCGAACTCGCTGTCGCGATCGCGAACATCGGGCTGGCCGCCGACGCCGCCGAGAATCCACTGGCGAACGTTGCCGCACAAGTGCAAAACGATATTGCCGACCGCGTTGTGGTTATCGCTCGATCGCATCCAGATCTGCTCGGCCGACAATCGCCCGAGGCAATCTTCGATCCGGCCAGCGCAATGGAGGAGTTGCTCGGCGGAATAATCGAGGAAGGCCTGCTCGATCACAAAATTTCCTGCGACCAATTTTCGAGAATCGATTTCACTTTGCCAGTGTATTGATCGGCGGTCGCACCGTCGATCAGGCGATGATCGAACGTGAGCGCGAGATACGCCACCGAACGGATCGCAATCGCGTCGTCCACAACCACCGGAACTTTCTCCACCGCGCCGATGCCGAGGATCGCGACCTGCGGCTGATTGATGATGGGGGTGGCAAACACGCTGCCGAAGCTCCCGAAGTTAGTAATCGAGAATGTGCCGCCCTGCACTTCGTCGGGTTTCAACTGACGCGAGCGGGCACGCGTCGAGAGATCCACGACGGAACGCTGCAAGCCGACAATGTTCTTCTCGTCCGCGCCGCGGATCACCGGGACGATCAGGCCATTCTCCAGCGCCACCGCGATGCCGACATTGATGTCGTTGTGATAGATGATGTTGTTGCCTTCAATGGACGCGTTCACGATGGGGAACGTGTGAATGGCTTCCACCGCAGCCGAGATCACGAAGGGCAAAAAGGTCAAACCGAAACCGTAGCGCTTTTCGAATTCTTCCTTGTAGCGCGTGCGCAGCTTGGCGATCTTGGTCATGTCCACTTTGTGGACCGTGGTCACGTGCGCCGAAACGCGCTTGCTCATCACCATGTGCTCGGCGATCTTGGAGCGCATGGTGCTCATCGGCTCGACGCGGGCGCGAGCGGTATCGGCGCGCGGCGCGACCGGAGCGGGAGCTTGCTGCTGCTGCGACGTGTAGATCGGAGTAACGGCCTGTGTTTGTTGCGGCTGCGGAGGAGGTGGCGGTGGCTGCGGAACCGCGACTGCGGCCGGCGGCGCGCTGACTTGCGCCATGGTGCGTGCACCCTGCGCCGACATGTACGATTCGAGATCCTGCTTGGTAATGCGGCCACCCATGCCGGTGCCCTTTACCTGGTTCAGATCGATCCCGTATTCGCGCGCCATCTTGCGAACCAGCGGCGACAGAGGCCCGTTAGTCGATTCGACCGCATTGTAGGCGACCGGCTGCGGCTCGGGAGCCGGTGGCGGGGGAGGAGGTAGTGGTGCGGGTGCAACGGGACGCGCGGCTTGCGGGGTGGGTGCTGGCGGCGGAGGAGGCGCGGGGGCCTGCTTCGCTGTTACCGGAGCGGGTGCCGATGCGCCATTGCCGCCGGCTTCGTTGATGCGGCCAACCACAGTGCTAATCGCGACGGTCTTGCCTTCTTCGACCAGGACTTCCGAAAGCACGCCGGATGTGGGCGCGGGAATTTCAGTGTCTACTTTGTCGGTGGAAATTTCGAAGAGCGGCTCATCGCGCTCAACCTTCTCGCCGGGCTTCTTCAGCCATTTGGTGAGCGTTCCTTCGACAATGCTTTCGCCCATCTGGGGCATTACTACATCAATCATTAGAATGTCTCCGTCAGTTCCGCAATCGCCGATTGGCGGTCGAGGATTATGATTTCACGTTGGAATTGTTTCGAGAAGTTTCGGGCCAGTGTCGAGACGACCTGCTCGCGCGAGGGCTCGGAGCCGAGTGCGCGCATTGATGTCACCGGTTTTGTGATCCCGCAGGGCACGATGTATTGGAAGTAGCTCAAGTCCGTCGTATGATTCAGAGCGAAGCCGTGGGACGTAACCCAGCGGCTGATGTGCACACCGATCGCCGCGATTTTCTTTCCGTCGATCCAGACCCCAGTACAACCGGGTACGCGGCCGGCTTCGAGGCCAAACCCCGCGAGCGAATCCAGAAGCACCTGCTCAAGAGCCCGGACGTAGGCGACTACATCACGTTTCCATTCTCTCAAATCGAAGATCGGATAACCAACGATCTGGCCAGGGCCGTGATAAGTGATATCGCCGCCGCGGTCGGTGGGATGAAATTCGATGCCGGCGCGGCGGAGGATTTCTTCGCTCGCGAGGAGGTTCGTCATGTGGCCGTTGCGGCCTAGGGTGATTACATGCGGGTGTTCGACGATCAGCAACTGGTCCGCTATTAAGCCTCGCTTGCGCTGACTGACCAAGTCTTGCTGGAGCGCGAACGCTTCGCCGTAACCGATCCGGCCGAGGTCGCGAAGTTCGCAGATACTCATGCGTCGATGGTCAATCCGTAGACGTTATTGAAAGCTTCTCCGAGCGCTTCGTAAAGAGTTGGGTGAGCGTGGATGGTGTGCATCATGGTTTCCACCGTCGCTTCGGCTTCCATCGCAGTGACAGCTTCAGAGATCAGCTCGAAGGCTTCGGGGCCGATGATGTGGACGCCCAGAATCTCGCCGAACTTTTCGTCGGCGACAACCTTGATGAAGCCGGTGTGGTTGCCCATGATGCTGGCCTTGCTGTTGGCAGAAAACGGGAACTTTCCGATCTTGACCGCGTAACCTTGAGCCCGTGCTTGCGCTTCGGTGAGTCCGACGCTGCCTATGCCGGGTTCCGTGTAGGTGCAGCTCGGAATGCGATTCTTATTGATCGGCTTGGCCGGTTTGCCCGCGATGTGGGCGCAGGCTACCATGCCTTCCATCTTGGCGACGTGCGCGAGCTGCGGCGTTCCCGCCACCACGTCGCCGATGGCATAGATGCCTGGCTCGCCGGTGCGCTGGAACTGGTCGGCTTTGATGAAGCCGCGGTCCAGATCGATCTTGAGATTCTCCAGGCCCATGCCATCGGTGATCGGTTTGCGGCCGACCGCGACGAGCAGCGTCTCGGCTTCCATGTCCTCGCGTTTGCCATTCGACAGCGCGACGCACATGCGGACTCCGTTTTCGGTGCGCGTGATGTTCTCGGCCTTGGCGCCAGTTTCACAGCGAATGCCGGTTTTGCGAAAGTAGCGGTCGAGCTCTTTCGAGACTTCTTCGTCTTCGATGGGCACGATGCGCGGAAGCATCTCGATCACCGTGACCTTGGTGCCGAAGCGGTTGAAGATCGACGCGAACTCGACGCCCACCGCGCCCGCGCCGATGATGAGCATGCTCTTGGGGATCGACGGAAGGTTGAGGATCTCAATGTTTGTAAGAATCGCTTTGGCGTCCGGGTCCAATCCGGGAAGCATACGCGCGCCGGAGCCGGTGGCGATTATGACATTCTTGGTTTCGAGCGTCTGGGCGCCCGACTCCGATTTCACTTCCACGCGATGCAGGCCGTTGGCGCCGCGCGGTTGCAGTGAGCCGAAACCCTTTACCCAGTCGATCTTGTTCTTCTTCATCAAGAACTCGACGCCCTTGGAGTGCTTGGCGACGATCTTGTTCTTGCGGTCCTGGACGTTGGGGAAGTCGAGCCGAGGGTTCTCACAGAGGATCCCTTCTTCCTGTGAGTGGACAAAACGTTCCCAGACGTCGGCGGTGTGCAGCAGCGACTTGGTGGGGATGCAGCCCACCAGCAGGCAGGTGCCTCCGAGGCGCGCGTCCTTTTCGACGAGCGCGGTTTTGAGCCCGTACTGCGAGCCGCGAATGGCGGCGGAGTAGCCGCCCGGGCCACTCCCGATCACAACTAGGTCGTAGGTCATTTAAGTTTCAGGATAACTAACCAGGCTGTTTCGATGCATGCGGACGTTCTCAAGCTGCAGCCACGGAGACTGAGTAAACCGATGGCAGGTTGTCGGCCAGGATGTCCCAGTTGTCACCGCCGTCGCGGGTGAAGAAGACTTGGCCGGACGTCGTGCCGACGTAAACGCCGGCCGGGTCGAACGAGTCGGAGGTCATGGCTTCGCGGAGGACCAGTAAGTGCGCATTCTTTTGCGGGAGGCCGCGCGAGAGGAGCTTCCAGGTTTTCCCGCCGTCGCGCGTTCGGGCGACCCGGAATTTGCCTTCAGGATTGCAGCGGTACGCGGGCGATTCAATAGGGACGGTGAACATGCTTTGCGGTTCAGCGGCTGGAACGGCTAAGCCGAAGCCGAACCGGGTGGGAAGGCCGCGCGAGATGTCGGTCCATTTGGTGGCGTTGAGTTTGGCGCGATAGAGTCCGCAGTGGTTCTGCTGGTAGAGCGATTCGGGATCGTTGGGATGGGCAAGCAGCTTGTGGACGCAGACTCCGACTTCGGGATATTTGTTGGGCTGGAAATCGGCGAGGATGCCGGTGTTGAAAGGGGTCCAGGTGGTGCCGCCGTCGGAGCTTTTGAATGCGCCGGCGACGGACATGCCGACGATGACGCGGCCTTTGCCGAGACATTGAATACTATGGACCATCATTCCCCCGCCGCCGGGATTCCATTGGCTGCGCGACGGATGATTCGTGAGCGAAGGGACTTCGTCCCAACTCGCGCCCCAGTCGGCGCTGCGAAACAGCGCCCCGGGATCGGCTCCGGCCCAGACGACGCCGGGTTCGTCGGCCGCGCCAGCCTGGATGTGCCACATGCGCTTTATAGACTGATCGGGAATGCACTTCAACTGGAGGCCTTTTTCAGACAGTTCCCAGGTTTTGCCGCCATTGATGCTGGCGTGGATGTGCGGACCAAACCAAGCGCTATTGACGGCGGCATAAAGTCGCTTGGGCTGGCGCGGATCTTGAGAGACGTGGTTCACTTCCTGGCCGCGGAAGTGGGGTCCATCGGCGGTCCAGGTTTTACGATTGGTGGTAGAAAAAGCGAACGCGCCTTTGCGAGTACCGATCCAGACCGTGATTCTCTTGGCTGCCATGCAGCCATGGTAGCCGAACCGCCGAGGAAAATTGTGAAGGAAACTACTTCGCTTTCTTCTGCTTCTGTTGGCCGACGCGGATCTTGAAGTGCTGCTGTTTGGCTTCCTGAAACGCCTTGTGATCGTGACGTGCCACGACGTCGCTCAAATAGGAATCGACGTTGGCGTCCTTGGGCAGAACAGCCATGATGGTGAAGCTCTCATTGCAGGTCGGGCAGAATGGGCGGAAGCGCTTTACGTTCGGGATTGCCATACAAATCTAGGATATCACGGCCGCACGACTCGGCAGTCAGTCGGTCGGCGCTGCCTTCATCAGCCGCAGCCACACCTGCTGATCGAAGGTCCGGTCGGGAGCGGCTTGGCCGGTGCGCACAACGACTAGCTTACGGCTCCGCACGATATAAATCTTGCGGTCCTGCGCGCCGAGGGCGGCGACAAGCTCGGGTGGGGCGGCGGGGATCAGTGCCGTCTCTGAGCGGAGGCCGGCCGGACGCAGGCTAAATGAGGAACCATTGAGCCACCAAAGCCGGCCGTATGCTGGATTGGTCGGACTACGCTGGAACAAAGCTGCCAGCTGAGTCGTGGAAATCACGCGTTTTCCGTCTGCCGCCTTGCCGTCATCCAGCACCAATTGACCCAGCTTGGCCATGTCGCGGGGAGTGGTGTAGAGTCCGGTGGGATTCCCGACATCACCGAATACGGCCGGACGCTGGCGCCACAGCGTGTCACTCATGCCGGCCGGTTCGGTGAGCCAGACACGAGTGATGTCGTCGAGCTTCTGGCCAGAGGCTTTTTCAAGAACGGGCTTCATGATCGCGTACGCCGGAGTGTTGTAGAAAAACTTCGTTCCGGCCGGCGCCTCGTAACCCAGGCGCTCCGTAAGTCCCGAGTTCATCTCCATCAGGTTGCGGACGGTGATGACAATTTCCTGTTCGGGCGCGGCCTTCGACCATCCCGATCCTATATAAAAAGAGACAGGCTTCGAGATATCGAGCAGTCTTTTGTCGATCGCAATACCTGCCAGGATCGCTACAAAACTCTTCTGCGCGGAGGCGACATCTTCCTGGAGCCCGCCGTGGGCATCAGTCCCGTGGGTGAAGTTGGCTCTAAAAGCGGCGGCGTTCGCGGGCAGTGGCCAGTTGTGCTCATAGACGACTTTGCGGTCCTGGATGATCAGGAAGCCGGTGGTCCTCTGCGACTGGACGTAAGACGCGAGTTCGTCCAGCGCTGCTGGGACCCAGCCGGCCTTCGCGGGATCGATCGCTGAAAACTCGGTGGCCCCAGCCGCGGCGCCAACGAGCGATCCGTACCCGATCAAGAATGCGGCTGCAACCACCACTCGATGTAATCCCATCACTTCACTTCGTGATCGTCGGATTCACCCAACCAGCCTTTAGGACGTTCTGCGACGGCCGGAAGCTCAAGTAGTCCACGTGATCTGGGATGTCGGCCCATCCGTGTACCACTCCTGGCGGGACGACCACAACATCACCAGGCTTCACGACGACCTTCTTCACCTCATACGCCATTCCACCGCATCCGGGCCCGTTCGGTCCGCCCGGAGCGTTATTGTTGCCCTGCCGTCCGTTGACGATGTAGCCGTCGGTGAACATCGTTCCGCCGCCCGAGACGATGTAATAGCCCTCGGTCTGGAAGTCGTGAACGATGCCACCCGGTGTGCCGCCAGGAGGAAGAGTATCCATCTTCCGCCCGCAGGTCTGGGGTGCCGCGGCGCCCGCACGGCCGCGGCCAGCCGCCGCAGGCGCGGGGGTTCGCGTGGAGGCCCGATGAATCACGCCAACAGTGAAGTTTTCGTAGCCGAGATCGACAACCTTAGTATTCTCATCCACGACCCGCTTGGATTGTTCACTGTTGCTGACCTGGTCGATTTCTTCTTTCATGATGTAAGTGGCCGTAGTCGGTTTCGTTTTCTCGGTCTGGGCGAATGCCACAGCCGGTGTCAGAGCCGACGCGACAACCAGAACGTTCCGTAACGTCTTTTTCATGACGGTGCTCCTGGCCGGAATCCGTTTTGGCTTCCGGTACGGAATCATTCTATACCCGGATTGGGTCCACTGAACGGACGAGGTAGAAGTTGAACCCTGGACCTTAATCGAATGCTAGGTGTTCTCCGGTGAAGCCGCCGGCGAGGGGAACGCACCCAATTGCATCATCAATCCAAGCGTGTCCATGATAATGCGCGTGTCTCTTATGCGTCCCTCTTCTAATCGGTCGATGACGATCCCCCAAACCTGAACTGGACGGCCGGTTGCGGGCACTCCGAAGAACTCGCGTTGATGCGTTCCCGTCCACTCAAAGCGGCTAGCCACTTTGTCGCCTTCCGAAATTTGCTCCGTGATCGAAAAGGTCAAATCCGGGAACGCAGATCGCATGCCGCGAAGAATGTCCTTCAAACCCTCCAGACCCGGCCCCTGCCCCGGCAGTGGAACCTGCTCAACCACGTCCTCCCACACAAACCTTGCAGCCGAGTCGATATCGCCCTGCGTGATTACTTCTTCCGCAAAGCGCCTGACCACCGTTGCATTTTCTTGTGTGCTCAAATCGTCCCTCCGCGAAGACAATGGCGATTCTATCATTGCGGCAATCGCCTCGCGTGTGCCGAGCGAAGTCCGGAATCATCCGCCCATCGCGCGCGCATGCAATGAGGTCAGCGCCTGCCAGGCGGCGCCAACTGCACCCTCTTGCCAGTCAGGCTGAGAATACGGCGTGGTTGCCGCGGAACCGATCAGGAGCCGATTGTCGAACTTTGACAACTGCGACCGCCGCTCTTCCGAACGTCCGCTTGCGTAGCCGCCGCGACTGTATTCGACATTCTTCCACCAGACGCCATAAGCACTCTCGAACTCCTGGCGCATCTGAGGGTGGACCTTGCTCGAATGCATCAGCACGTGCTCGACGCGCTCGGCAACGGGCTTGTCGTTCAAGTCGCCCACTTGACCGTTCGAGTATAGGCCCAGCAGCACGCCCTTGCGGGAAAAGTAGCCGGTCGATGGATACGAGAACTCGCCGATGGGCAGATCGGAGTAGAGGTGCCCGCCGAAGATCTGGTCATCCTCCTCCCAAAAACGGCGCTTCATCGCGAGGCCCATCTTGGCGCTGTTGCTGTGATTGGTCGCGCGCACCGCGGCCATTGTCTCCGGAGAAAGCTGGCAATCCAGGTTGGCGAGGATTGTCATCGGCAGGCACATCACGACGTAGTCGGCGGTGAGCGTCCGCGTGTGCCCCGTCTTGGTGTCGCGATAGGTGACGGTGGCAGCGTGCTCGTCCTGCCGCACCGTTTGCACCGCGGCATTCATGGTGATGCGGTCCGGCCCGATCGCACGAGCAAGGGCTTTCGGGATCTGGTCCATACCACCGACGGGATGGAACATCGGTGCGGCGCCCGTGCCCTCGCGCGGTGCAATGGACCTGACGCGGCTGCCGAATCCCGCCTCCAACAGCGCACTGAGCTGGTAGGGATCGCCTGGGCCGCGATTTTCAAAAGCCCTGTAGCGCCGCTCTTTCGGATCCAGATAGCCCTGCACCATGAGGAAGCGCACGAGCCGCGCCTGATCCTCGGCGGTCATCGGGAGATCCAGAGCGTGCTGATCGATGGCCTTCACCAGCAGCTCATTCACTTGGCCCACGATGTCGGCTTTGACCTCCCGCAGGCGCACGCGCTTCTTCGCGAGCGAACCCGCGGTGGCGCCTTCGTAGTAGAAGTATGAGCCGTCCGCTTCGTTGACAAACATCTCCAGGGCCACACCCAATTCTTTGCAGTAGCCCAGCACACCGGTGTGCGAATACGGAATGCGCCACGGGCCGGCATTAACCCACAGCCCTTCGTCCCACGCGCACTGCTGGCGCTCGCCGCCAAGCTCGGTGTGCGTAGTGCCGCCGCGGATGGTCCAGTTAAGCCCGCCCACCCGGTCGCGCGCTTCGAGGATGTGGAAATCGTAGCCGAGCCGCGAGAGCTCGTATCCGAGCGCCAGGCCCGAGACGCCCGCACCGAGCACGATCACCTTCGCGTTGCGCGGCCGGCCGGAAAGCGCCGGACGTTTGCCGGCATCCGCTGCCATCAAATCCCACGAGGAGAGCGCCGACATCACCAGCGATGAGCCGCCCACGGCACCCAGGTGACCGAGAAATCGACGCCGAGTGAACGCTGAGCGAAAACGGGAAGACAGGGTTGTGTCCATGCTGTGCTCCAAATCGGCCTCCGGAGATAAGGGCTCGTGGAAACTTTATCGTACCGTAGAGACCGACGCCAGGTCGCGGACGGTGGCGAAGAAATGTTGCTAAAGAATGGCGTTATATGCTGCGAATGGCCCCAGGAACGGGGACACTAGTAAACGGACCCAGGTGCGGTTGATGGACCAGTCACCACCGTTGGAGATTGTGCTTGAGGTCCGAAGCACCCGAGCGATTCCTGCCAATTTCCGCGTCGTTGCTCAAGGGGCCTTACCGCCGATTACCTAAGCCGGGCGTGATTCATTTCCAGGAGGATTCACAATCAGTATGTTAGTTCTAAAAGTGAAGGCGACGCCATGAAGCAGCACGCACGCAAGCACGTCAACCGCGAGCTAAGTGAGTCCGACGAAGCGCCCGCCAAACCCACTGGCGCAGTCTCGGGAGAGTTTGTCACCGAGATTTTCGAGTATGACGGCGGAAGGCAGGTCACGGTGTACGCTCCTCCGGATCCGCCCGAAGTAATCGTCTTCGCCGGTGACGGTCAGGGAATCTCAAAGTGGGGCCGGTTGCTCGAGAAGGCCGACGTACCTTCCACAATGATCGTCGGTGTACATGGGCTTACCGATGAGATGCAGCGGCTCCATGAGTACTCACCGGGCTTTGAGCCGGAGCGATTCGCGGCACATGAGAAGTTCTTCGTCGAGGACGTTCGCCGATGGGTGGAGTCGCGGTTTGGGGTGGCGCTGCCCAGTGAACGCACCGCTGTGTTCGGCGTCTCGGCGGGTGGAGAGCTGGCCCTCGCTCTTGGGCTTCGGCATCAACATATCTACGGCGCGGTCTTGTGCGCCTCGCCTGGAGGTGGCTACAAGCCGCCTGGCATTATGCCGAGTCCGCTTCCACGCACATACCTCGTCGCCGGCACACAGGAGCCGTTCTTCCTCGAGAACGCCAGGAGGTGGGCGAACGCGCTGCGCGATGCGGATGCGAATGTCGTCATGAATGAGCGAGCTGGGTCGCATGGTGGCGCATTCTGGCGAGAAGAGTTCCCGTTGATGGTGGCGTGGGCATTCAAACGATGAGTAATCTGGGTCTCATCGGCGCTCCGATACAAGCTACGGCACCGGCCATCGGCGCGCGCGGCGACCTTCTACTCTCGCTCTAGAAAACGATCTTCAACGAGAATTGCAAAATTCGAGGATCAAACGCGGCTTGCGCCTGTCCAAAGGTGGACGACGCTGCGTTCGTGTTCATGGTGGTGAACGCTGAGATCAAGCCGGCAGGCGATATGGCTCCAACGAAATTGGTGTGATTGATCAGATTGAAGGCCTCCGCGCGAGCCTCCAATCGGAGCTTCTCGCGGACTGGAAACTGGCGGCTCAACGCAAGATCGAATTCGAACATCCCTGGACCGCGTACGGCATTTCGGCCGACGTTGCCGTAGCTGCCCACCAGCAGGCTGGTCGAGAACGCCAGCGGATTGAGAAACTGAACGCATATGCTGGCACTACCGCAGTTTTGCGATTGGGCGTACGCGTTGGGAAGGATTTGATTGGGACGGTCATTTCCGAGACCCGTACGCGAAAAATCGGTTCCCATGTCCGGACTGCCGTAGTTCAGGCTAAGAGGCTGGCCACTGGCAGCATGAATGAGCGGGGAAATCTGCCAATTGTCGAGCGCGCGGCCAAGCCACGTAGTGCGGCCGGCCCACCAGCTTTGGAGCACCAGATAAGCGTTGAAGTTATAGCGGGTGTCGAACACGCACGGGCCCCAATCGGCGTGCCGATTGAAGACTCGCGAATTCATCGGCTGCGCAAGCGCGGCGCCAAAGTCGAAATCCGACAGACAATACGAATCGGTGAAATTGGCGTTCAGCAGGAAATGCTTAGCGAAGCTGTGCTGCACCGACGCAAGCAAGGCCTGATAGCGAGCAACGGCGCCGTCATCCATAGTGTCGATGCTCGCGTAATAGCTGCCCGCCGCGGGATTCGTTAGATAGAGCAGGCGACGCTGGTTCGTGTTGGAAGTGGTTGAGCACGTCGCATAACTGACGCCCGCTATCATGCAGGGTCCTGTACCGAGAAACTCAGCGGGATTCCGTTCCTCGGAGATCCAAAGATGGGTTGTCTTGTTTCCCAGGTAGCTCACCGAAGCCAGCCAGCTTTGGCCCAACTGCCGCTGATACGTGGCGTTCCATTGCGCCACGTAAGTGGGCTTGGGATTCAAAGGCATGTTGATATATGCGCCGAATTCGGGAAAGAAGGCATTGCCATGTTGAGGGAATGGATTCCCTCCGGGATAACCCGCCCACGGATTGCTGAGCGTTCCCGTCGCGCCCACGTCAATGTCATTTCCGTAAGGAGGATTGGTGGTCTCGCGCTCGTTAAACCAAGTCTCGGTAGAGTCGTAGAGGATTGCGCCGCCAATCCGCAGAGTATCGCGGCCGTCACCGTGAGGATTCCAAACCAGTCCTACGCGTGGAGCGAAATTGGCCAGGTGCCCGTTCCAGGTCGCAGCCGGGATTCCACGATCGCCTTTAAAGAAGAGGCCAGGGGGAGCATTCGGGTAAACCATGCTGCGCAGTCCCGTCAGAAATGCGGCCATATTGAACGACGTTCCGCGGCCGTATTTGTCCGGGTCCGGAAAGGTGGGTTCCCAACGCAATCCGAAATTCAGAAGGAAGGACTTAGATACTTTGAAACTGTCTTGGGCATAGTAGCTCATCACCCATTGCCGCAAGTCATCCGGTGTGGCATTCGTTTGCTGAAAGTCACTCATGCGGCCCAAAAGGAAGTCGGCCATTCCGATCCCCGTGAATGAACCGTTGAATGCCGGCGCGCCGTTCTCGTCGAATCCAGAGAGCGTGTTGTTTTGGATTCGAATGAGGTTAAATCCGAACGCCATCTGATGCCGCCCGCGAATCAACTCCAGGTTGTCGGCCACTTGATAGCCATTGAAGTTGAAATGGCCGGGCGAACACGTACCGCAAAAGGTCGTAAACCCTCCGCTCATGCTCGATATCAGCAGAAAGTTGGGCACGGCGCTGTACATGTCGGAACCGAGCATAGTCCAGTTGATCGGAGTGCTTGTAGGCCCGCGATTGTCGCGAACCCGATTGAAGCCGAGTTGGAGGGAGTTCAGGGTATTGGGAGAAAAGATGAAATTGTCCGCGATGGTCGCCGATTGCGATCGTTCGAAATTTCCGGGTTGGGTAGTGGTCAGCAGATTTTTGCCGTCGAAAGTTGGCGGGTTCTGATAGTCGACTACAAAGTATCGGCCGTATAAGGTATGCTTTGCGCTTCGAACCCAGTCCACACGTCCGATCCACTGATCCTCGTCTCCTGTGATTGGAATGCCATATGTGACCTTTCCACACTGGTCGGCGGAACCGGCGGGCAGGTATTTTGTCAGAGCCACAGCCACTGGATCGAATAGCGACGTGGGAATCTGGTTGCCGGGAAACGGAGCGCCGGTGCCAGGATTCGTGAGTGTGATGCCTTTGCCGTTCGCTTGGCATGCAGGCCCAGCTATCGTGCTGAAGTCCCCCTGTAGCATGGACTCGGTTGGAATATGGGTGATGTATTGGGGAGGATTCGAGCGGTTGCGAGTGCTCTGCCAGCCTCCGAAGAAGAATAGCTTGTCGGCGATGATCTTACCGCCCAAGGTCGCCCCGAATTGATTGCGCTTCAGAGTATCGTGACCGGCGAGGGAAAAGAAGTTGCGCGCGTCCAGATCGCCATTGCGGATGTATTCGAACAAATCGCCATGGAAAGCATTCGACCCGGACTTGGTCACGACGTTCACGGTTCCTCCGGGATGTGTTCCGAAGCGCGATGAAACGGCACTGGTCTCAATGCTCATCTCTTGCAACGCATCGGGGAACGGAAACGGCAAGTTCACATTCGACATAGCGTCCGTGTTGTCCTCGCCGTCCAGGAGATAGGCTGTGGCGTTACTCTGCCCTCCCGCGATAGAGATCCGAGTGGAGCTATAGAAAGTCTTGCTGCCGGTGTCTCCTGTATCGCCATAGTTGGCTGCTCCAAGGGCCAGGATCAACTGCGTGGCTTGCCGTCCGTTCAGTGGAAGATCGTTAATCGCTTGTTGCTGGATCACCACCGAGACCGAGTTCTCCTTGGTTTCAACCAAGCCCGCGGCGGCAGCAATATCGACCCGCTCAGAGACCGAGCCCAGCTGCAGCGTGACATCCAGCCGAATATTGTTATTGACCACCAAGTTCAAGCCGGTCTGGAAATGGCCCTTGAAACCGTTCGCTTGGACTTCAAGAGTATACGGACCGACGGGAAGGTTGGAAAGAACGTAGGAGCCATTGGAACCAGTCGTTGTAGAGCGGGAAACCTGCTTGTCGCTCTCGGTCATGGTGACCTTTGCGCCCGCGATCACGGCGCCACTTGGATCGATCACTGTTCCGCCCACCTGTGCAACCGGGAGGGCCTGGGCCTGCAAAGATACCGATACGGAAATAAAAACGAATGGAAGCTTCCAAGCCTGAAACTCCCAACGCCAACTCATCGCCGCCGTCGCCTTATCGTGCCCGGTTGCAGGTTTGGTGGTTAAGCGCCAGCGCAGCCGCGGGGCGAATCATGATGGGACAAAATATAGCATGGCGAGCGTCTAGAGGTCTTGGCCGCGTTTGCGATTTTGCGGGCGCGGCCCGATTCGGCGCTCACCCCAAGCACCGAAGAGTCGCTTGGGGTCAGCTACACATGATCGTTCGGTCGTGCAATGAAAATCTGCCGGCGGCCAAACATGCGGGCATCCAGTGAAAACGCTCCTGGTCCGAGCACGGCGACGGTGAGCAATGTCGTCAGCGCGAACACCAAAGTCGGCTTGGAATCCAGCAAGGACGGAACGCAAGCGGGAAGCAGCGAGGCAGCCACGCCGATCGCGCCGGCGGCGACGACTGTAGCGACGATAGGCGTGAGATACCCGATCAGAAGCAGGCCCGCGGCAATCAACGTCGCCAGCCCGCCCAGCACCGCCCCGGAACTTGAGTGCGCGTCCTTTATGTAAGAGATGGCTTCAAAAGTCACGGCTAGACTCAGGACCATGCGCAGTAGCAGCAATACGGCGCCCGGAAGTCCAGCGGGAAATCCGATAAAAAAACGCTTCACCAGTTCTTCACCCTTTTGCCTCGGAGTTTCCTCGAAATCTGGAATCCGAGTTGGATCGGGTATTTGGAGCCCTCGCCCCTAACTCCCGATATCCGCGCATACACCCCCACTTATAGTCGCCGCAATTAACAGTAAATGAATCCCCCGGAAGTCTAACGATTGGTGCACCCGTTCGGGGAACTAGGCATCATCCCGTGTGATACTTTGCGAGTATGCAGGGATCTGCGGAGCGCGGGCTACCGAACGTCCTAACGCGTCGGGAAGCTTTTGCGGCAGCGGGTCTGCTTCTGAATGCTTGCTCCGCGCCTCGACCTGCTATTGAATTCACCCGAGTACCGCCAGCCGACAGTGGCGGCCCCGACACCGTGGACATCATCGAGGGGAGGGTAAAGGGCGCCAAGCCGGGCCAGCAGATTGTCGTTTTCGCGCACAGCGAAGTATGGTGGGCCGAGCCACGGCTGGGGCGCTTGTTTATCCCGATCCAGTCCGACTCGACATGGAGAACACCTACGCATCTCGGAACGGACTACGCGGCCGCTTTGGTGGAGCCGGGCTACCAGCCGCCGTTCACGTCGGATGCTCTCCCAAAAGAGGGCGGCCCTGTGGTCGCCGTCGCCGTCGTAAAAGGTGCGACCCCATCCAGCGCGACGCATCACACTCTGCAGTTCAGTGGGTACGAATGGACGGTTCGCGCGTCCCCGGGCGCGCGGGGCGGCTACAATGTCTACGATCCTTCCAACGCATGGACGTCCTCCGATGGAGCACTACACATGCGGCTTGCCGGCGCGCCCGGGAAATGGTCCTGCTCGCAAGTGATCCTCAATCGCAGCCTGGGCTATGGCACCTATAGGTTGACCGTGCGAGATACATCGGATCTCGATCCCGCGGCAGTCTTTGCCATGTATACATTAAGTGATGCCGGGGCTGCCGCAGCCATCCGGAATCCGCGAGAGTGGGACGTCGAAATCAGCCGCTGGGGCGAGGTCTCCGACAAAAATGCGCGCTACCTTCTGCAGCCTGCATATCTCGCCCGGAATACGGTGCGCTTTTCAGCGCCGCCCGGTGTTCTAACTCACCAGATCCGCTGGGAAGCTGGCAGCGTGCGTATAACCACCACACGCGAAGCAGAACGCCTCACGGTTGCCGAGCACGTCTTCTCCTCGGAAATTCCCGTGCCGGGCGACGAGAGGTTTCGGATCAATCTCTACGATTTCCAACGCGGTCCGCAACTTCTGCAGCACGGCGCGGAAGTTGCCGTGGAGCGGTTCGAGTTTCTTCCGTGATGTTCTGCTGCCGCCGAAGCGCGCTGCTGGTGCTGGTCCTGGTTACGTGGGCTTCGCGGATAGACGCGCTGGATCCCAATCGGAAACTGTCGCAGTATGTCCGCCAGCGCTGGGGTAACGATAAGGGCTTGCCCGGCGAAGTTGACGCCATTACGCAGACTCCCGATGGCTACCTTTGGGTCGGCACCGCCAAGGGCCTTTTCCGCTTCGATGGAAACAATTTCAGTCCGGTTTCGGATCAGGGGGCCTCGCAGGTGCCGCTTACCAATGTGCTGGCGTTGATGGTCGACGATCAAGGACACCTGATCGTCAGACTTCCTGAGCGGAATCTTCTTCGCTACCTGGACGGCACATTCGAGAACACTCTCTATCCTCTTCGTCAACGAGAGCTTGCCATCACCGCAATGTTCCGGACACGGGCCGGATTTCCCCTGGTAGCAGGCATCGTGAATGGCGTTATGAAGTACAGGAGTGGACAGTTTGAAAGCATCGCGCCCAGCAGTTCGCTTCCTTCTTCACCGGTCATTTCCTTAACTCAGTCAGCAGATGGGAGGATCTGGCTGGGCAGTCGCGAAGCCGGTCTCTTCTACCTCAACGGTAGCCATGCCGTGGCCGTAGGCGGGGAATTGCCGAGCCAAACCGTCAACGCGCTTCTCGAGGAGGGGCGCGATCTGTGGATAGGTACGGATTCCGGTCTGGCGCGCTGGAACGGAACCTCTATCACAACCGAGGGCGTGCCTGCCGAATTGCGGCGGATACGCGTGCTTACAATCTTAAGGGACCGTAATTCGAACCTGTGGGTTGGCACAAGCTCAGGGCTTTATCGCGTCAGCGGCGGCCGGTGCTCGAGATCGGACAATGCTCAGGATGGTAGCGGAGCGGCCATCAACACTCTGTTTGAAGACGCGGAAGGAGACCTTTGGGCGGGTGGGCCCTGGGGAATTGAATGCTTGCGGGATGGCACGTTCACCACCTTTGGGAAGCCTGAGGGCCTTCCGGCTAACAGCGCCGGCTCTATCTTCGCCGATTCCGATGATCGTGTTTGGTTTGCACCGCTCACCGGGGGCCTAAGCTGGCTGGACGGAGGAGAAACCAAGCACATAACGACAGCGGGTCTGGATAAAGACGTTGTCTATTCAATCGCGGGGACCCATGGCGACATTTGGATCGGCCGGCAGCAGGGAGGGCTGACGCACCTCATCTCGCAAGGCGCCGACATGAAGGCAGAGACTCATACACAGAAGCAAGGGCTCGCGCAAAACAGCGTCTACTCCGTCTATCAAAGCCGCGATGGCTCAGTGTGGGCCGGGACCCTTAGCGGTGGAGTGAGCCGGCTTCATGCGGGACAGTTCACCACCTATTCCAACGACAGCGGCTTGGGAGCGAACACAGTGGCCTCAATTCTGGAAGGCTCCGACGAGACCATGTGGTTCGCGACACCGAATGGTCTTCGGGCGTTCGCTAAAGGAAAGTGGCGAGGCTACACCACGAAGGAAGGATTGCCCTCAGACGACGTAAATTGTTTGACAGAGGATTCGAGGGGCATCCTATGGATCGGCACTGCGGCCGGTCTGGCTTTCCTCAGCGCTAACGGTATCACAGCGCCGCGAAATGGCCCGGCAGCTCTGCGCGAGCCGATATTCGGTATGGCGGAGGATGCGAGCGGCGGGCTTTGGATTGCCACGGCAAGTCACGTAGTCCGTCTCGCCCGAGACAAATTGCTGCGGGGTGTTCTGGCTGAAGGCGATCAACGCGACTACTCGATGGATGACGGCTTGCGCAGCGTTGCCGGGACCCGCAGAGATCGTTCCGTGATGGCCGACGGCAGCGGACGGATTTGGTTTTCGCTTAGTAACGGCTTATCTGTGGTCGATCCCGCTCACCTGACGAGCGGTTCGGGCCTTACGTTGGTCCACGTTCAAACGATTTCCGCCGACAACAGGCCGATTGATTTTCGGAGAGCGGTTCAAATTCCGGCGCCGCCGCGCCGCATCACATTTGCTTTTTCAGGGGTGAGTTTGTGGGAGCCGGATCGTGTTCGATACCGCTATCGGCTGGACGGATACGACTCGGCTTGGAGCGAACCGACAGCCGGCCGCGAGGCCGCCTATACCAACCTCGGTCCCGGCACGTACCGTTTTCGCGTTGTGGGACGCAATCCCGAAGGCGTTTGGAATACGGAGGAAGCCGTGGTCGGCTTCGACGTACTTCCATTGTTTTGGCAGACCTGGTGGTTTCGGGCCGCCTGCATCGTCGCAACCGGACTGCTCCTATTGGCACTTTATCGCTTAAAACTCCGTCAACTTGACGAACGCCTCCATGTCCGATTTGAAGAGCGCCTGGCGGAGCGAACGCGCATCGCGCAGGAACTGCACGATACGCTCTTGCAAGGATTTCTCAGCACCTCTCTCCAACTCCAAGTGCTTGCCGGCAAGCTTCATCCGGACTCTCCCACCAAGGAGCCTCTCAATCGGATGATCGAACAGATGCGACAAGTGATCGATGAGGGCAGGAACGCCGTTCGTGGTCTGCGCTCGTCTCAGAGCCTTTCGTCGGATCTTGAAAAAGCGTTTCTACACATACGGCAGGAATTCCAGATTGGGGATCAAGTTGAGTTTCGCGTGATTGTGGATGGCGAGCCTCGTCCGTTGAACCCGTTTCTGCGCGATGAGGTTTACCGGATCGGCCGGGAGGCCGTGGTCAATGCGATCCGGCATTCCCACGCCAACGCAATCGACCTCGAGATCAAATACGCGCCCACCAAAATGCGTGTCCGAGTTTCGGACAACGGATGCGGGATTGACCCTCACGTTCTCCAAGTAGGCCGTGATGGACATTGGGGCTTGCCTGGCATGCGCGAACGAGCGGAGAAAATCGGCGGCCGCCTACGTATCTACAGTCAAGTTTCCGGTGGGACAGAGGTTGAATTATCCGTCCCTGGTCACGTCGCATTTACCGACTCGTCTTCAAATCTGCTGTGGGCGTGGTTTGCGCGAAAAACTCGGGCAAAGCGATAATCGAGCGATGAACGAGGTGCCATCATTACATTAGCCAGCTCCAGACTCCAGAGTGAGCCGGGAGACTGTCGCAAGAAAAATATATATGGCGGATGCGCATATAAAAGTTCTCAGCGTGGACGATCATCCGTTGCTGCGCGAAGGAATCGCTGCAATGATCAAAGGCGAACCCGACATGTCGCTCTTAGCAGCTGTTTCGAACGGCAAGGAGGGAATCGAAGCGTTTCGCAATCTTAAGCCCGATGTCACGCTGATGGACCTTCGGCTGCCCGATCTAAGCGGCATTGAGGTAATGATCGCGATCCTGGCGGAATTCCCCAAAGCTCGCGTCGTCGTGCTGACAACCTACGAAGGCGATGTGCAGGTTCAGCGGGCCTTGGAAGCGGGAGCATACGGGTATCTGCTGAAGAGCATGTCCCCCGAGCACATGCTGTCAACGATTCGCGCGGTGCACGCAGGGAAGAAAACTGTGTCTCCGGAAATAGCGGCGGGCTTGGCGGAGCATCTCGGCGATGAGGTCCTAACCGCGCGGGAAATAGAAGTTTTGCGCTATGTCGCCGAGGGGAAACGGAATCGGGACATCGGCAACCGCTTGTACATCTCAGAGGAAACAGTCAAAGCCCATCTGAGTAACATCATGGGAAAGCTCGGCGCGAATGATCGCACACAAGCGGTCGCCATCGCTTTGAAACGCGGAATCATTAATTTGTAGCCGACGACGTTCTGACTGGCCCCGATGCGGGTGACGGCCGAACGAGCGTCTGCTGAAACATTGACCTGCATTCATGCATTCCATGGGACGGCGAGCTGAGTCCGTCCGCGGACTCCACCCGCGGACACTGGGCAGCGACACTTGACAGCGACCCGCACAGTTTCATTGTTTCAGCCTCGGTCCTGAAATTGCAGCGACGTGCTGTACGGTGCCTCTCCCAGAGCCGGATGCACATGCAAACAACAAAAGTCTTCCTCTTGGAATCCCTGTCGAGGTGGAGCTGATCATTGAGGCCCAGTCGTGAAGAAGATAGGAGCAATTGTTATGGCAACACTCGTTTCATCCTTGGGAGCGCTTGGCGCGGACAAGCAGGTGGTGAAACACCCAACCCGTTATCGAACCATAACGATCGACGGCCTCTCGATTTTCTATCGTGAGGCTGGTCCGAAAGACGGGCCCACCATCCTGTTGCTTCACGGGCTGCCCTCGTCTTCGCGCATGTTCGAGCCGCTGTTCGGTCGCCTTGCCGATCGTTATCACCTGGTAGCGCCCGATTACCCGGGATTCGGCCACAGCGACTGGCCCAATCCGAAGCAATTCGCATACACCTTCGACCGCTTTGCCGAAATCATGACGCGCTTCACTGAGGCGCTCGCAATCCCACGCTATACGCTATACATGCAGGATTACGGCGGCCCCGTGGGCTTTCGCATGGCCTTGGCGAACCCGGAACGCGTCCAGGCGCTCATCGTCCAGGATGCTGTGGCGCACAACGAAGGGCTCGGAGAGAACTGGAAGACTCGGCGAGCATTTTGGGCGGATCGAAAGGCCAACGAGAGTGCGCTTCGCACCAACCTCCTATCGCTCCCCACCACGCGTACTCGCCACCTGGGCAGCGATCCGAATGTCGAGCGCTATGATCCCGACTTGTGGACCGACGAGTTTGCCTTCCTCAGCCAGCCTGGTCAGATCGACATTCAAACGGATCTGTTCTACGACTACCGCACGAATGTGGAGTCGTACCCGAAATGGCAAGCATGGATGCGTGAGCACCAGCCACGGCTTCTGGTGCTCTGGGGCAAGTACGAACTCTCGTTTGATCCGTCCGAACCGGAGGCTTATCGCCGCGATGTACCGAGCGCCGAGGTGCACGTGCTCGACGGCGGTCACTTCGCGCTGGACACCGCCGCCGACGAGATCGCGGCATTAGTCCGCGCTTTCGTGCGCTGAGAAAACACTTCAAACCCTTAGGAGGCCAACCGCATGTCAAGCAGGCCAGAAATTACCAGTGAACCACGACCCGCGTTCTCGAATCCTCTTGATGCCATCCCGGATGAAATCCCTTTCGACGTGCCTTATGGGCTCCCGATATCGCTAGAGCGCGCTCAGGCGGTGATCCAAGCCGCCGTGACGGAAGCCAAAAAACGGAATTGGAAGATGAACGTAGCAGTAGCCGATTCCAGCGGGAACTTAGTTGCCTTCCAACGAATGGACGGCGCGATGCTCGCCGCAATTGAGATTGCTCAACACAAGGCGAAAGCGGCAGCGACCTTCCGTCGGGAAACAAAGGTGTTCGAGGACGGCATCCAGCTTTTGCACCTCAACTACCTGCTGGCGTTCGACGGAGTGATTGCATCTCGAGGTGGCATTCCACTGATCGAACAAGGCACGATTATCGGCGCGATCGGTTGTTCGGGAGGTACCGATTCGCAAGATGAGGTGGTGAGTAAGGCTGGCGCCGCACTAGTCAACTAGCTCCGGGCGACCAACGAATGACCGTGTTCTCGGCAGCACATTGGAGCGGCGCGAGCTTCGCTGTGAAATCGGAATGATTCAGAAAGTAGTGTCGACCATGCTGTCGAAGATGCCGGTCGGCCGCGGGCCGAACCGCGTCCAATCGAGACGAGCGCGCATCTGATTCGGCAAGGTTCGTTACTCCGGCGGTGCGCTCAGAGCCAACACCGTATCGCCGGCGCTACCATTTCCCGTTATGCTCACCTGCGTCTACGTGCAGGATTTCTCCTGTGACATGACGAGCTTCCGTTAGATAAACAATCGCGTCGACAATGTCGGCAATATCGGGTATCTCGCCCATCGGCGAAAGGCTCTCCAGATACTCTCTGGAATCCTTCGCGTGCAGGGAAGTGTCAACGGTGCCTGGAGCGACGGCGTTGAACCGAATGCCTTCCTTCGCGTACTCCATGGCGAGGCTCCGCGTGATCGCCTCGAGTCCGCCTTTCGTGACCATAGAGAGCGAAGCGTTAATTCCCGCGATCGGATGCTCAACCATTGCGCTGGTAACACAAGTCACGCTCCCGCCGCTCTTTTGCGTCAGCATTTGCTTGACTGCAAGCTGCGTGATATTGATATAGCCCCGCAAGTTTGTTCCCGACAGCTTTTCGAAATCCTCCGGCGTGTACTCCGTGAACGGCTTCGTGACGAAGATGCCCGCGTTGTTGACGACACCATCTATCGAGCCAAACGCCTTGATTGCCGTCGAAACGATCTCACGGGCAGTCGAAGGGTCGCCGATGTCACCTCGCGCCACCGCCAACCGATCCGTCGCAGCGAATGTGGATGCTGTGATATTCAGTGAGTTCGCGACCACGTTATAGCCACGCTCGATGAAAGCGTTCGTAACGCCAGCACCAATTCCTTTGGCCGCACCGGTCACGATCATCGTCTTCCGTTTTGTCTGCATTAATGTTCAACGACTCCCGACCATCCCGGCAGTATCGCTCGCCAAATCAACCGCGATTATTGAGCCAGTCGAGCGCGAGTTGAGTACGTTGGCCGACCTCGATGACGTAGTCGTCGGTATCACGCAGTTTCCCGGCGGCAATTCGGACATAGAAATCCCTCGATTTTTCCTGGTCCTTCGCGGTGACGAAGCGAGCCGCGAAGAATCCTTCGTGCGCTATTGGCATATCAGGTAGATTCATGCGGTACGGGATACTGCCCGGGCCGGATCGCGAGCTAGGCTGCCACCCGATGGTCCCATCTCCTTGGCCTTGTTTTCAGCGGCCGCGAGTTCCGCGGAATGGGACTCGTGCGGCGAGCCGAGGTACGGGAACGAGCCGAGCAGATCGGTGTGGGGCCCGACATTATCTCGCGTGACCTTTCCATTTGTGATGGTGGAAAGGAAGACATCCATAACATCGTCCGAGAGCGTCCGGCCATTGTGCGGGTAGGCCGCCGGCCACTTTGGATCATAAAAAAGGATGTCCGGCAGCAGAGTCCCCGCCACCTTTTGCGCTTCCGCCGGCGTATACCCACCCGTATGCTCCAGCGAGTGCGCGAAGACGGCGATGAAACGAGCATCGTCCGCCGGCTCTCCAGCGAGGTAGGCGCCTTTCTCTTCGCCGGTGAGAAATATGGATTGCGAGGGCAGCGCACCGCGGTCCGCCTGAACCCACTTCCCGCTTACACCATCCAAGGTGCGGTGCCAAAGGCCAATCTTCTCAGAGCCCAGCGCTGAGTTGGGTACTTCCAACGCGATGCTGCACACGTCCTTTTCGGCGAAGAAATCCTCGCCGGTGAACTGCAAATCATTCAGGGCACCCCGCGTGTCGAAGAAAAAGGGGTCGCTGCGCCAGCCGGCGAAGAAACGGTAGTCCCCGGCCTCTGTTACACGTGCCTCGCGCCCCGCCGAGACGGGTGCTCCTTCGATGATAGTCTGGCCACCGTCACCTTTCCCCGCGGCCTGCTCGCCCTCAACGCGGCGTACTGTCGCAGTCTGCGCCCCGCCAGCCGAGGATGAAAAGCGCACCCGGTATGCGATATTGGCGACAGCATCGCCGTCAGTGTCAATCTTAAGCTCGTATACCGCACCAGGTGCGAAAGGCTCGGCTGTGGTGGGCCCGGGTGGATTGATACCAACTGAAGGATGCACATTCATAATAAGGATCGACTTGCCCACATCCCCAGGCTTGCCGAACGCGTACAGATCGGTGAGGTCGAGGCGGGCGTCCCCATGAGGGAAACCATAGTCAGGACCGGAGTAATGGTGCGACATAAATCATCTTCTCCTCTACGCAAGATTTTTACCGGGTGGCGCTGTGCATGCCCATCGCTCCGCTCGGTTATACGAGCTCGCGCGCCCGTGGGAACCGTTCGTTTTGAGAAGTGCAAAGCATGGACCATCGCTAAGGTTGTGAAACAGAGGGCTTGCACGCAAACCACGACGGCAACTATCCGCAGCAGGCGTCGGCGCGCCGACGCGGAGACCACGGGTCAACACCAAGTGGGAGAAGCGCTGGGCATTCGAGTAATGGTGGCGGCTGGATCGGATGGGCGCGCAAGGTCTCTAACCGAAGGTCGCGTTCGTCGACCCACGGGTTGTTGCTACCTGAGTGGCATTGTGGCGCTCACGGAACCTGGCAAGCACCAGCCCAGCCGCTGTCCACAACACGGCGCGACAAACCTCGGGTCAAAGCAATGAACGTTCGTACTTCGCTTAGGGCCTTCCCATTACGTGCAAGTGTGCATAGGGTGAACCCGCCCACATGATGTACGCTCCGCTATTGCGATGGGTCACCGGGAGTCCGGTGGCCTTAGGATCGAAGGGCCACATGATCATCCAATGCGGGGGAACAGTAATTGGCGCAGTGATTTTGTCGTCGGGATCGGAATCGCTGTGCTGCGTCGCGCCGGCCAGCATATAGGTGATGCCGGGCACTGTATTCGTCGGCTTCGGTTTATGAGCCTTGAAATCCGCCGACCATTGCCTGGATGCGGCGTCCGCGCACTTGGCCGGATCGCCGATGACGTGCGGATTCCCCGGCATGCACGTGAAGCCGTTATTCCTCTCACGCAGCACGACGGTCCTTCCGTTGGAATCCGTGTCGACAATACGTGCTGACTTTGCCATCTCTGTTGGACCGGCAGACATGGCGCGAGCGATCCTTGCCTC
>Ga0335078_10000666_pt1 | contig 52841 bp, 41 predicted proteins | sample Lox_Sample_32_FD_206711 | JGI IMG/M metagenome (GOLD analysis project Ga0335078, IMG submission 206711) | Soil microbial communities from Loxahatchee National Wildlife Refuge, Florida, United States - Lox_Sample_3.2 | ecosystem: Environmental > Terrestrial > Soil > Wetlands | place: USA... | reverse complement strand
TGGAGCCGGCAAAGGAGTTGCAGCTGCCATCACCGAGGATTACCAACGCGTTGAGCCAGGAAGCGGGCGCGTATCGTTTGCGGGTGACATCAGATGTGCTGGCAAGGGATGTGTACGTGTCTTTCCCAGGTCAGGAGGCAACCTACTCAGATAATTACATTGACATATTGCCCGGACAAACGGTGGGGGTTAAGGTGATGAGCCCTGCCAGCCTTGATCAACTGCGATCCGCGTTGAAGATTGTCTCGCTGACCGATGCTTTCGCGCCTCCCGGGCAGGCAACCGCTGAGGCGCATTAGGAAGTCGGGATGCGAACTCGCTAACTGGACCCTCGCAGGAAACCTGGGTTTGCTGGCGAGGGCGCACGTGCCATACTTGTTGAGCGTTTCTTTGAGGATCGTTCACCATGAGGGTTGGAGTATTCACGCCACTGCTATCACAACTTTCGTTTCCTGTGGTTCTGCAAAAGCTCAGTGCTCTGAAAATCGAGACAGTAGAGCTCGCCACAGGAAATTATCCGGGAGACGCTCACTGCAAACTTTCGATGCTGGGGAATCCTTCTGAAATCGCCGAGTTCAAACAAGTGCTGGCTGACAACGGAGCGAGCATCAGTGCGCTTAGCTGCCACGGCAATCCACTTCATCCGAATACGGAACGCGCGAAGCATGACCAGGAAGTGGGCCGGAAAACAATTCTGCTGGCGGAAAAACTCGGGGTTCCGGTGGTCATAGATTTCTCGGGCTGCCCGGGAGATTCGCCGGACGCAAAGGCGCCGAACTGGGTAACGTGCCCCTGGCCTCCGGATTACCTCGAAGTTCTCGACTGGCAATGGAACGAGGTTGTCGCGCCTTATTGGACGCAGCGCGCGAAATTTGCGCAAGACCACGGGGTGAAAATCGCCGTCGAAATGCACCCGGGGTTTGTGGTGTATAGCCCAGAGACAATGCTTCGCTTGCGCGAGATCACAGGACCCGTGATCGGCTGCAACTACGATCCCAGCCATATGTTCTGGCAGAACATTGACCCGATTGTGGCGATTCGTGTGCTTGGGGATTGCATTTTTCACGTCCACGCCAAAGATACGCAGCTTTATCCGAGCAACTTGCCGCGCACCGGGGTGCTTGACACCAAGCCGTACACTGACGAGCGCCATCGGGCTTGGATATTCCGCACCTGCGGCTACGGACACAGCGAGAAGTGGTGGAAAGAATTCGTCTCTACGCTTCGTATATGCGGGTACGACTACGTGCTTTCCATCGAACACGAAGACAGCCTGTTATCGCCGGAAGAGGGACTTACGAAAGCCGCGGCCTTCCTGAATAATGTGATCATTCGTGAGCGGCCCGCTGCAGCATGGTGGACCTAGCAAATTCGCCACCGAGCAGCACATCCAAAGCAGAGAACTCCAGAATACGATCTAGCTAAGCGAGTTGGCCGCCGGCAATTGTTCTCGCACTTGGCAGCCGCTCGTCTGAGTCTTCATCATTGAGGCTGCCAGATTGAGAATTCGGCGGGCGGCTTGCTCCGTGCCCACACCGCGAGCATGAATGTTTGAGATGAGGTTTCGATTCGCATCGGTGTCCGAAGCCTTCGGCTGGTATGCCATGTATGCTGACAGGCTCTCAGCCGTCGCTAGACCCGGCCGTTCGCCGATCAGCAGGACGGCAACCTGGGGAGCCAGCAACTCGCCAATTTCATTCAGGATGCCTACGCGGCAGTGGCGGACGACAAACATCGAGCCGAAACTCCACCCGCGATTCGCTGCTCCGTCACGAAGGAGTGGCAATAAACCAGGAACTTGCGTTGCAACGGCAGTTACTGAAAGGCCGTCACCGATTGCGATTTGCAAGTCGTTGCCCCGCGTGCAACGGCTGCTCACTTCCGCGCGGGAGGCTTCATTCAAGTGACGGCCCAGGTCGGGGCGCAAGAGATATTCGTCTTTGCTGGGCGCTTGCGAACAAACCTCAAAAAGGTCCCACTTCCGAATGAAGTCCTGGCCAAAATCGGTGAAGAGATTCAACTCCGCGCGCACAGCATCACGGGCGGCGGCATGCGCTTCGCGCAGCTCCATTTGAGTGTTGGTCCGATAGGCTGCCCCACTTCGTCCCGTCAGCAGGCGCGCAGGAGTTTGTGCGCGGACTTTCTTTAGAATCTCGGGCAGGTCGTAGGACGGAGCGAGCCCGTCTTCCGGCTTGTCGCCTCCGAAAGCCATTCAGACAGTCCTCTCCAGAGATAACTCCAAACCGCGCATCAGCTGCCGCCGCGCGGACGAATCGAGGGCCGCCGGTTCCGCTCCGCGATAGAAGCCCCTGCTCTGGAGCCATGTGAGGAATTCCGGCGCGGGACTCAAATGAAACAGGCGCCGCGCGGCCAGCGCATCGTGATAGCTGGTGGATTGGTAATTCAGCATCACGTCGTCGGAACAGGGTACTCCCATGAAGTAGTTGCAGCCCGCGGCCGTCAAGAGCAGCAGCAGGTTGTCAGCGGAGTTTTGATCGGCGGCGGCGTGATTGGTGTAGCAGACGTCACAACCCATCGGCAACCCGAGCAACTTACCCATGAAATGGTCCTCGAGGCCAGCGCGGATGATTTGCCTCTCATCGTAGAGATACTCCGGGCCGATGAAGCCGACGACGCTGTTGACCAGAAACGGCTGGAAGGCGCGTGCGACTCCATAGGCTCGCGCTTCGAGCGTCAGTTGATCAACTCCGTGATGCGCCTCGGCGGAAAGTGCGCTGCCCTGGCCAGTTTCGAAGTACATCACGTGCTCGCCTGCCCAGCGGACATCGCGTTGGTGATGATGCTCAATCACCTGCTGCTGGCCTTCGCGCAGCATGTCCAGAGTAATGCCGAAGCTGCGATTAGCCGATTGCGTTCCCGCTACGGATTGGAAGAGAAGATCGACCGGAGCTCCGCGATTCAATGCGGCGAGTTGCGTGGTGATATGCGCCAGACAACAAGTCTGGGTTGGAATCTCGTAAGTTTCGATCAGACGATTTAGAGCCAACAGGATTGCGCTCACTGTCTCCACTGAGTCCGTAGCCGGATTTACTCCGATCACCGCGTCTCCGCAGCCATAAAGCAGTCCTTCAAACGCCGCCAAAAGAATTCCACCAGTATCGTCGGCGGGGTGATTGGGTTGTACGCGTATGCCCAACACGCCACGCTCGCCCATGGTATTGCGGCAGCGGGTGACGTTGCGGATTTTGGCGGCCGCGAGCACAAGGTCTTTGTTGCTCATCAGCTTGGTTACCGCAGCGGCAATCTCGGGGATTATCGCCTTTTGCAGCGGCTGCAGCTGAGCGTCTGTGGTTGCGTCGTCGAGAATGAATTCGCGAAACTCTCCGACGGTCATGCTTGCTATGGAGGGGAAGGATTCTTGCTCGATTGTGTCCAGAATGAGGCGGGAGACGTCGTCTTCTAAAGGATCAATTAGGGGGCTGAGGAAAATTTCGTGGAGTGTCAAGTCGGCAAGTTTGCGCTTGGCGGCAACTCGCTCGCGTTCCGATCGCGCAGCGATGCCTGCCAACTGGTCTCCAGACTTTTCCTCGTTGGCTTTGGCGAACAGTTCGCGGAGATCGGAGAAGTCGAATCGCTCGATCATGAGGACGGTCAAAACCCCATGTTACCGGAAAAAGCGCGAAGGCAGACTGCCAGCTATTGTGGGGTGAGGCTCCGAGCCGATGCGTCGAGATCAGGGCGATGTGCCCGATCCGAACGCCGAAGCTGCTGTAAAGAGGCGCTCAGCAGCCATTGATACGCCGCGAAATGCAATCGCCTGCCAGCGTGCCGCGGGAGTCGAATAGAAAGCTGGTGCAGGCGCTACATCGTGGCGCGGCTCGGCAGGACGGCACAGTGCGGAATATAGATCCAGGAAGGAAGCCGCAACTTTCTTCCAGCAGTATTGCTGCGCCGTCTCCAGTGCCAACGCGGTTTTCTGATTTCTGAGCGGCTCGTTCTCCGCCACATCTTTCACCGCGGCGGCAAAACTCTCGACGGTCGCGTCGACTGTCCACGCGTTCCGCGCATTCGCAAAGGAAGTGACGCCGCCGTCATTGGGACCAACCAGGGGCAAGCCAGAGGCCATGGCTTCTAGCGGGCCAATGCCAAAAGGTTCATGTGGATTGGGATGGATGAATACATCGGCGTTCGCGTACAGGTCGGCTAGCGCGTTCCGGTCTTTGACATGACCCAGAAACGACGCACGGCCTGGCGTCCATTCGTTGCACTGCTTTTCCCAGCGTTCCCGGTCAATACCATCTCCCGCCACAACCAAACGAAAGTCGTGTGTTTGCTCTTGCGACAAGCGCCGCAATAATTCGAAGAGCAGCGGCAGGTTCTTCTCAGGAACAAGGCGGCCGGCATAAAGCAAAAGGACGCTATCATCGGATCCTCCGCATTGCCGCAACAGATGCTTCCTGATTTCAAGCGATCGGCGATTAGGGGACAATTGGCCCAGGTCAATTCCCATAGGGCGTACCCACGTGCCTCTCGGGACCAGGTGACCTTGTGCCGCTGTCCGCAATTCTTCCGCCGTATAGTCTGAGTTTGCGATGTGGTGGTCGAAGAACGGGAAATACAGCCACTTCATGTAAAGCGAGCAAAACGTTTTCAAAATAAGTGGAATTTCCCCAATGTAGCTGCGAAAGTTGTCATCCATTCGCTCACAACTGAGGCCGACCACGATCGGGCGATAGTTCAATGCCGGCAAGAGTTGTTTGCGGAGCAGCGCCGCAAAATAATTCAGTGTGTACTTGTCGCAAACCTCCACAAGCTCAGGGCGCTCGAAGGCCACAATCCTCCGCAGCTTGCTCCGCGACCGCAAGAACTGCGAGGGGTAAATGATACGATAGCTGGAGTTCAGCCGAGCCCGCGGGCTCTGAAGGTAGTAGATCTTGCCGAACTTCCCGACATCTTCTGTGCAGTCGTTCTGTCCGGGAACTGCGAGCCGCATCTGGTGCCCGCGCTGGTTTGCCTCGTCGAGCAAGGCACGATAGAAAGTGGCAATTCCACCCGAAGTCTCGTGCCATGAGTTAGTCAAGTGGAGGGTTTTAAGAAGCATTTCAGTTCTCGTCTTGCGGCTCGGATATGGCGGTCGCGCGAAACAGCTTTGGCCGGCCTGCTTTTGATCGCCCTGGCGGGGAACTTCCGCTCTCTATTTCGTTCGGCTGCCGCTGTCGCGCAAAGCGGCGTGGGAGCGCGGCGAGGAAATTGAAAATCAGCAGAGGAAGCCGACGCAGGTCCGCGCCGAAGCTTCCTCCCTCACCTCCAACGAGGAGTGTTCCACGGCGCATGGCATACCAGTTGAAGAGAGCGGAGACTGCGCTGACTCCCACCGACACAAACTCAGCCAGACGCAAGTGCGGCGTCCCACGCAGCCAGTGCAGCAAATACTCCAGTGCCTGGAACAGAGCGGGTATCACTGTGGTCAGGAAAAGAATGGTCAGCCACTCCGGTTCGGCATTGCGCAGAATTTGAACTACCGCGCCGTAAAAGCCCGCGGTCACCGCGCAGAAAACAGACTCGGTGAACAACGCGCTCAACGCCGCGCCCAACCCCTGCAGGGCGGCAGCGGCGACAAAAATCGGCCCGCGCAAAACGATACTAAGTACGGCCGATTTCCAATTCCACAGCCAGAGAATCTGCTGCGGGCGGCGAACGAGGCTGATTACTACCTTGAAAAAGGAGTCGCGCGGCAGGATTTGTTCTGCCTTGTGCTGGGCGCGCCGATTTGGTGCTTGGTTCGTATTCAAACAGGAAGTATTAGCACAGCTGTTTCGCGGCGCAGATTAACAGAAAGTGAAATTCTCGGCGAGAGAGCCATGAGTAACGTGACCAAAGTGATTCCCGCGTGCCGACAATTCTCTTGGCTGTAATCTCCCGTTAATCTTTTCCTGCCACTTTGCACACAGTAGCTTTAAGAAAACTCAAAATATCGAGGAGGCAAATTTGCAGCGCACAGTGACCTACCTATGGAAAGAACCCAAAGCCCACAAAGCGTATCGCAGCGCGGTTTGCCTGCATGGCCACACCAACCACTCGAAAGAGAGCCTTTACTTCATCGTTGAGTTCGCCAGCCGCTATACGCTTCTCCGCCGGGCACTTGCCTCGCAGGAAAAGCGCGCTCAGCGGAAGTCCGCGATCACGGTGGATTTCTGGAAGGCGTACTGGACTCCGCCTGTGCCGCCACTGAGTGCCTTCCAACTCGAAACCCGCCAAATCGAGCGTGGGCTGGGTCTGGCCAGCATGGTTTCGTTGACCGATCATGACAATATTGAAGCGCCTATGCTGCTGCGAGTTGTGCCTGAAGCGCGCCAAATTCCAGTATCGGTCGAGTGGAGCGTTCCTTTCAGGGACGCCACTTTTCATCTTGGGATTCACAATCTGCCGAGCGACCGCGCCGAATCCATCATGGCGGAACTTCGTCAGTACACCAAGGAGATGAGCGAAACGCGGCTCCGCGAACTCCTGCGGATGCTGCATGATGATTCAGGGACCCTGGTGGTTCTGAATCATCCCATGTGGGACCTTGCGGATATCGGCAAGCAAATGCATTACTACACGCTCAGCGCCTTCGTCGCGGAGTTCGGAATGTTTATGCACGCGTTTGAAGTGAGCGGACTGCGGCCTTGGGAGGAAAACCAGGAAGTCTTGCAGTTTGCCGAAGGCTGGAATCAGTTAGCGATCTCCGGGGGCGACCGGCACGGTTGCGAGCCTAGCGCCGCGCTTAATCTCACGAATGCTGAGAGCTTCACCGAGTTCGTCCACGAAATTCGCAAAGACCGGCGCAGCCATGTGCTGTTTATGCCGCATTATGCGGAACCGTTCAACCTCCGAATTTTGCAGACGCTCTTGGATGTGGTTCGCACCTACCCTGGTTATCCAATTGGATCGCGTTTCTGGGACGAGCGGACGTTTCATCCTGACCGCACTGGAACGATCCGGCCTCTGTCCGCGATGTGGGAGAAACCTCCCGCCTTTATTGATTTCTTCTTTTCGGCCGTGCGGATGCTGGAGATGGATCCTGTGAAAAAGATGATGCAGTTCGCGCTCGCCAACCCGGAACGGAAGAGGCGTCTCGCATTTGGCGAGGGCCAGGAGGTCGCGCCTTGATGGAGCCGGCCCCGCGCGTAGCTTTTTTCCCCGACGCCTACCATGAAGTGGACGGCGTGGCCAACACTGCCCGGCAGTTCGAGCTGTTCGCGATCCGGCGTAACTTGCCGTTGCTTACAGTTTTTGGAGGAGCCAAGAACGGAGTTGAGATCGAAGGGCCGGTCACACGCGTGGAGTGCGCCAGGGGGCGAATTGGGTTTGCTCTCGACAAGAAGCACGACTTTGATTTGGCGTTCTGGCGCCACTACAAAAGAGTGGAAGGCGCTATAAGCAATTTCGCTCCGCAGGTGCTGCACATTACCGGACCAAGCGATGTGGGTCAACTTGGGGCGTTGATTGCGCACCGTCTGCGCATTCCATTAGTTGCTTCGTGGCATACGAATCTTCACGAATACGCGGAGCAACGCGGCCGCGGGTTGTTTTGGTTTTTTTCTGATGCGTGGCGAAACCGATTGGGGCGGGCAATGCGAAAAGCCAGCCTGCGCGCCATATTCCGTTTTTACCGGATAGCGAGCGTGCTCTTCGCTCCCAACCCGGAACTCATGGACTTTCTGGAACACGGTACGGGAAAGCCCTGCTTCCCAATGGGCCGCGGCGTGGATACAACTCTGTTCAACCCTGATCGCAGGGATCGGACGAGTACGGAATTCGTCATCGGGTACGTTGGCCGGCTGACGGTGGAAAAGAACATCCGGTTTCTGGCGGAATTGGAGCACGCTCTGATTGACGCGGGCTTCAGGGACTTTCGCTTGCTGATTGTCGGCCAGGGAGCGGAGGAACCCTGGCTCAGGGCCAATCTTCAGCATGCTGATTATGCCGGTGTACTTAAGGGTGAGGCGCTGGCGCGGGCATACGCCGATATGGATGTGTTCGTCTTTCCTTCGCGCACGGATACCTATGGGAACGTGGTTCTGGAGGCGCTTGCATCGGGAGTTCCAGCGGTGGTAACAGAAAGCGGTGGTCCACGCTTCATCATTTCTCATGGAGAAACCGGCTTCGTGGCGCGTGATTTGCAAGACTTCGTTCTTTACGTGCGCGTACTCGCCACGGAGCGTAAACTGCTGGAAGGGATGCGTGCCGCGGCACGGAACCATGCATTGGACGCCTCGTGGGACAAGGTCTTTGAAGCAGTCTATGCCGGATACGACCGAGCCTTGAGGAATTGCGGCACGGTTGGGAAGACAATTCAGATCAAGCAGCAACCCGGTGTCCCTGCGCCACGTCTAGGTTGACTAAACAATCGCGCTTGGGGAGCAGAACAAGTCTATGCGGAGCCGTTGTCGAGAAGTGAGTGGTTTGCCGCTTTTGGGCCTGATCATGGTCCTAATCTGTGGCGCCAGACTGTGGGGTCAGGAAACGGATCAAATTTCCCGCGATCGGCAGGCGCCTTTGACTGCGGAGCAGGTGGTTCAGAAACTCCAAAGAGAAAAATCAGGAACGCGCCATTGCGCTGCACGAGTTTCAGGGATCTCGAGTCTACCGCTTGCAGTACAGAGGTTTTCCGGGAAGCCGCGACGCCGAAATGGTGGTCACACTCGACTATCGCTCACCGAATACTAAGAACTTCTCGATCGTCTCGCAGAGCGGCTCTAAATTCATCATCGACCACGTTTTCAAAAAGCTGCTGGAAGGGGAACAGGAAGCCTCCAACCAGGAGAACAAGCGGCGCACTGCCCTGGACAGCACGAACTACAATTTCACCCTCGCCGGATACGAAGCAACTCCCGAAGGCCACTGCTATGTGATCGAGGTCGCCCCGAAAACGAACAACAAGTATTTGTATCGTGGAAAGATTTGGGTGGACGCGCGCGATTTCGCGGTCGCTCGTATTGAGGTCGAGCCAGCAAAGAATCCGTCCTTCTGGATAAAGAGAACTGAAATTCGGCACCAGTACGTCAAAGTGGGCGACTTTTGGCTGCCGGCAGTGAATCACACGCAAAGCTGGATACGTTTGGGCGGGCGGGCAGATCTTTCTATCGAGTACAAGGATTATAAGCTCGTACAAGCGGCCCCTCTGGATGCGGCTCGAAACGAGCACAAGAACGCTTTTGAGGCTCGGGCCATCCCTACAACACCTTGAATCGAAGCGCTGGCGGTGCTTCACTGCTTTGCGTTTTCACGCCGCGCGCGGCACGTTTGAAGACGCCCCAAGTTCCGCCCGTGACCGCAATAGTTGAAGGACGTGAGCTCGGCTGACAATGCCTTCCACTCGGCCGTCAGACATAACGGGAAGCTGATTGACGTCTTCCCGTCCCATCGCCTCCAGTGCCTCCATGGCAGGCATGTCGCGAGAGACGAAGTGAATCTTATCCGCGGAACGCATCACTGAACGTACAGTAGTGGACGGCCACAATTCCGGCTCCACTGCGCGTACCTCGTTCGGAGTTATCAGGCCAAGAAGGCGCGAATCCTGCACCACCAGAAAGCACCGCCGGCCGGTGGGCAGCAACTGTAGGTGCACGAAGTCCTGCAGCGAAGTATTAGGATCAACCGTCTTGCAGTCAGTGGACATTACATCCTTCACGCGCAGACCACGCAGAAGACTGCCTGTCTGAACCTGCAGGTACGTCGCCCCAGCCGCTTGCAGAAGGAACCAACCGATAAATGCAATCCACAGGCCTCCAAGTCCCGCCCCCTGAAAAAACCGAAGAATTCCATATCCGATAAAGATGACAGCGATTGCCTGGCCGACGCGGGCCGCCACGCGAGTGGAGCGGTCGGCATCGCCCATGCCCCACCACAGGATGGCCCGCAGTACCCGGCCACCGTCGAGCGGAAAACCGGGAATCATGTTGAACGCACCCAATGCGAGATTGATATAGCCAAGCCAGACCAGGAGCGCAATTCCGGGAGTTGCCGGCGCGGTCTCCGGAACCCAGCCGAAGGCCCACGCCAGCGCCAGCAGAATCAAACCGAGAATTCCGCTAGTAAAGGGCCCGACTATCGCCATCCAGAATTCGGTCTTAGCGTCGGAGGCTTCTTTCTCGATCTGGGCAACGCCGCCCAACAAGAACAAAGTAATTTTATGAATAGGTATTCCGCGCGCTTTCGCCACCAGCGCGTGGGACAGCTCGTGCGCAAACAGGCAGGCGAAGAAAAGCACGCCCGTAATAACCGAGACCGTCCAGACCACCGCGTCACTCCAGTCCCGATTTGTAGCATGGAACTGCGCCACCAGCGAGAATGTAATCAGCAGGGCAATCACGAGCCAGCTATAGTGCAACCCGAGTTCGACTCCGAATACCGTGCCCAGCTTAATTTGTGATTTCATCGCGCTCCTTCCGCCTCGCCAAGACTGGGACTCCGCAGTTCTGAAACAACGGGCTTCGATTCTCGCGACGGCCGGTTCTCAGCGAGAATAGCTCGAGCATACCGGCGCGACATCTTGGAGGCCTCCGCATCGGTCGCGATCCCTTGCACCATGGGAGCAATCACTTGAAACTCCGCCAACCTTCCGTGTCTGCTTCGTCGCTCTATTTGCTTTAATTCCGCCGCCAACGCGCTGGGGTCGCCGGTGCGTAGCCGTTCCAAGTTGCGTCCAAACTCCATGGTAACGGAAATACTCTCAAACAGGGCAGTAAGCCGGTTGATCAAAGGGTTTTTGGAGGAGGTGTAAGTGATCCCGTTTGTGATGGGGCCGTCGGCAAAGGTTAGGGACTTTGAACCGTATCGCGAGTGCGACACTTGGCTGGTTTTGAACTTTCCTTTAAAGAAATGCAATTCCTGGGCAATTCGGAAAATTTCTGTGCGAGTCGAACTGGAAGCCTCGAACTCCACCATATAGGGCTCGCCGGTGCGCTTATCGGAGTTGGGTATGGATCTGTATGATGAGCCCCCTATTGACGTAATGGCAATGGAATAATACGGAGGATTAGCGCTCCCTAAATTCATGGTGAATGTGACCGTGGCAATCGCCGGACCGGGCGGGGGCTCAAGCTGCGGGTCGGACTGCCCCAGACTTGTACGGCTGGTGGTGGCAAGGACAACGAGCGCAATCAGCCTGCAGATCAACCGGTACATAAGAATTCAGAGCGACTCAATTCGGCCATCCTGACTAAGACTGAACTACTATGAAAGTAGTCGTCCCGCCTCGATTTACCAACAAGACAAGCGTCTGTGATCCCGCCTGCCTGATGAGGCGTTGGTAGTCGGCCACGGAGTTCACTGGCTGGCGGTTGACTTGCTCAATCACGTCCCCGCGCTGCAAGCCAGCGTCTGCGGCGGGTGAATCGCCAGGCACATCGGTCACTACAACGCCCTTTACGTCGGAGCCCAGCCCGAGCTGCTGGCGGATGTCGCCAGTAAGCTCAGAAACCTCAACACCTCGCATGGGGCTGTTCTCCGCCAAACCGCCAGGAGCATTGCCGGCGCCGTTGCCCGCCGGAGCCTCGCCAAGCGTCAGGCTCACATCGCGCGATTGGCCGTTGCGGTTTATCTTGAGGTGCACAGTAGTTCCCGGCGTCATACTCCCGACTTTCAGCCGCAGATCATTCGGCCCGGTAATTGCCTGCCCATCCAGCTCGGTAATCACATCACCTCTCTGCAGGCCGGCCTTGGCGCCGGGACTATCGGGCGCGACGTTGCCTACCAAGGCGCCCTTCTCAGGAGGAACATTGAAGGCCTTTGCCAGATCAGGCGTGACTTCCTGAATGCCCACCCCAATGTAGCCACGAACCACTTTGCCGTTCTTGAGGATCTCATCCATGACGTGCTTTGCCATGTTGATAGGAATGGCAAATCCGATGCCCTGATTGCCGCCCGAACCACCCGAAAGGATGGCCGTGTTGATTCCAATCAGTTCGCCGCGCGCGTTCAGCAGCGCGCCCCCGGAGTTGCCGGGGTTGATGGCTGCGTCGGTTTGAATGAAGTCTTCGTAGTCCTCAATGTCGAGGCCATTACGTCCGGTCGCACTGATGATGCCCATGGTGGCTGTCTCGCCGACACCGAATGGATTGCCGATGGCGAAGGCGTAATCGCCGACCTCGAGCTTTGAAGAATCTCCCAACGTGATCGTGGGCAGGCCAGTTGCCGCAATTTTGACGACCGCGACATCGGTTTTCGGGTCGGCGCCGACCACCTTCCCGGGGAACTCTCGCTTGTCTGCCAGCATGACCTTGATATCGGTCGCCTTATCAATGACGTGATTATTGGTGAGAATGTAGCCGTCGGGGCTGACGATGACTCCTGATCCCAACCCCCTTTCGCGCTCCTGTTGCGGACCACGCGGAAATTGCCCGCCAAAAAACTGCTGGAAAAAGGGATCGTTGAAAAACGGCATTTGCGGCACTTTCACGATACGGGAAGAGGCAATGCTGACGACCGCGGGGAGTGCGGGTTTGAAAACGGCCGCGAAGCCCATGGAACTGGAGCCGTCGTTCACCGACGATCCACGAGCCACAAACATCGGCACTAGCCGTCCTCCGCTGCTAAACAGGGGGTGACCCGTCGAGGCGAACGCAAACATGGCGATCAACCCTCCGCTCAGGAAGACAATCGCCAATGAAAGAGCCGCCGCCGACTGCCGCACCTGTATGGTTTTCGCACTCATCACTTTCTCCTCGTCACACCGTCGGGATGTCCGCCTTCGTCGCGACTCAGGAACCTGATTGGGCGCCGTCGCGGCCAGTCCTCTGGACGGCACAGGTAGTCACTAGCTCCAGCACGCTCACGCTGTTCGGAGCTGAATTCAACCTTTCTCGAAAAAATGAGCGACTTTCCCGCCCGCATCCTCGCTGTAATAGACCGTAACTCTCGCTCCCTTTTCCGCCCCTTCTGCGATGTCGGTCCCCGCGTCTTTGGACGCGTGATCAGTCAGTCGAAAGGTTGACTCGACGCCATCGCTCGCCTTGACGACAAGTTTCTTGCCGGCTCGGTCGAGATCTTTGATCGTTCCCGCAGTTGTTTTCAGGCCGTCGTGGCCAACTTTGTCAATCTCAAGTGCGGTGTCTTCAGTTCCGCGCTTGGTGTAATGAGCTACGACCTCCGTTCCCTCTTTCAAGCCATGCCAGGTGTCTTTGCCGGCTTCGGTCGAGGTTTTCACGCCATGGACTGTCGTTTTATCCAGGAACCGGAGCGAATGCTCGGTGCCATCGGCCGTATCTACCACGATTGTCTTGCTGGCGGAATCAATCTTCTTGACTGTTCCATGAACAGCAGTGACGACATCTTCCGCGGCGAAGGCCACTGAGACGAACGCCAAAGCCAGGATTACGGTTCCAATCTTTTTTGTCATTTTGGAAACTCCAGCAATCAACACTCCCAGCAATGCCCTCAGTTTCAGGGCATATGAGGACACTCACCCTCTTCGGTCGTTTTTTGATGACGGCCGAGGCCGGTCTGTTGCTTCGTTCCTTCGCAGTTGGTTGCGGCGACACCTGCCTACTGGGCCTTCCACCTCCACTGGCAAGTTAGAACCGCCATTTTTCCACCATCGCGGTTCACGCCGCCTTTGCCGCGAGCATGGTTTTCCTGCCGGAGTGTGCTTTGGGCAGCGAGATTTCAAGCGTCCCGTCCTGCAACGCAGCAGTGACTTTGTCGGGATCTACCTCCTCCGGAAGTTCGAGCATGCGGAACATTTCGTTAGACCTCTTTTCACTATAAACAGTCTTCTTCCTGGTCTCCTCGCGAACGTGTTCCTGTTTGCCGCTGATCACCAGGCGATGCGGTTCAACACGCACCTCAATGTCCTGGTCGCGGAAGCCGGGCACCTCAGCCCGCACCGTCAATTCATCATCACCATCGCTGATCTCTACCGGCACCGGTTTTAGTAACTCAAGCTCGGCATGAAACCAATCATCCTGGTCGTGACCATCCTGACATCCTCGTCTTTCGAACAGCTCGTAAGCCCGCTGCGCGACCGTGTTATAGACCTCTCTCATTCGCAGCAAGAAAGGGTCTCCATCCATGATTTTGAGAATTGCAGGTTGCTTTGTGCTGTGGGATTTCGTTAATTCAGTGGCCATGGTTTTTCTCCCTTCTAAATTCGTCCAGAACGCGTCGACCCGCAAACTCTGCCGCCCGCGCCGCTCGACTTCGGGTGCTCAAGAAGCTGGCCGCAGGCGCAGGTTTCCTTCCGCCTGCTCCGAGCGCTTTGGCTCACGGCGCACAGGCCTCGCTATAACCTTGTCCCCCTCAACCTGGAGTGTCACGGTTGGTGAGCATTCTTTGCAAAGCCAGAACCATTCAATGCGTTGAAATGAGCCTCGGCTGGGTTGGGCCGGCTCCAGCCGAAATAGCTGTCCGTCACGAAGGTAGCGGAAAGGCTTTGAACAGGAAGGGTTAGCGCATTTTACCAGCATAAGGACTCCTCCTTCCCCGGCAGTGGCGGAAGAACCCAGCTCGGGCCGGAGCCATGAACAGCTGGTCTCGCTCGCGCAATTCTGTGCCGCTTGGTAGGCTCTTAGGCAGCGGCCTCGTTCCGAGACACCGCTTCTGCTTGAACGTTAAGACGAGTTCCTTCCGTCCCCTTCGACAAGTAGTCCTGACGGACGCTGTTGACGATGGACTCCACTTCAGCGCGACGGTAGGGAGGAGCAACGAAATCAAACGCTCCCAGCTGCATCGCCTCCAGGTATTGGTCCAACTCGCCCAGCGGAGAAGACACGACGAGCGGCACATTCGACCCAGTCGCCTTTATCATCCGGAGGGCTTCACGGAAACCCCCGCCAGGCAGGCGATCTTCGCAAAACGCCAGATCTACGGATCCTCGCTCGAGAGCCCTCCGAACCTCGCTCAAATTCGCCGCGATCATCGGTTGCAGATCACACAGCGCAAGAACATTCATGAGCGCAGCTCTTTGTTCCGAGTCGGAGCACGCGATCAAGACCTGCAATCGGCTCACGGTTCACCTCCGCTCTAAAGGCGCACCACAACCCACATTAAGCAGAAAAGATAAGGAAGTCATAAATATGGGATGAATATTCGTTAAAAGCGCTCGCGGTGGACGAATAAGACCGCGCGCGAGGTTGAGATTTCCAACAGCCCGCGATTAAAGCGACTTCAGATAAGCGACCACAGCTTCGGCATCCGATCGCGTCATGTGAAAGCGGGGCATCGGCTGGCGGGGAGGCTTTCCGTTGGTCCAAATTCCGGTAGTCAGCAGTGTGATGATCGCAGCATCGCTCCCGGGAGGCAGCCCGGAAAGCCGCGGCGCGACAATAGCCCAGCCCGGCACTGCTTGTGCCGGTTGCAGAAATACTGGAGCCCCCTCCAGCCATCTGGTGTGGTCGGGTTCGCCGTTCTTGTCTCGAGGGGTGTGGCACTGAGCGCAAGCCGCAACGTCCTCCACCAGATACCTGCCCCGGGCGATGAGGTCAGCGCTGCTGCCGGCTTTCGCGGCCGCTTCTGACTGCTTTCCCTGGGCCTCGGCAAGGCCTGGTCGGCCCGGAACCAGCAGGCAAGCGGCGGTCAATGATCCCACAATCAAAAGTTGGCAAGCGCTGGCGAAACTGCGAAAGCGAACTGGCATGGCTTACTCTCCTGCTGGTTGCGAAATACTTTGGGGCTTCAAACCTGCTATTCCGAAGGGAGAAATCTGCCGGTTTCCGGGCGCGGAAATGCAGATCCCTTCGCGAAAAAGGCTGCGATTGGAATGATAACGTTTCCTCAGATGGCAGTCACAATAAAATGCGCGGGCGTTGCTTATCCAGAGCTTCAAGAACGCGAACCGAGTTTTCTCCGGCTTGCGGACTTGATGCGCGAGAGCAATTCGTCAATGCCAAACGGCTTGGTAATGTAGTCATCCGCCCCGGCGTTGCGCGCCGCAGCTTTATCGCGTTCGGAATCTCTGATGGACACAACCACAATCGATACTTGAGAGCGGGCGCGAATCGCGCGACAGATGTCGATTCCGTCCAGTCCAGGAAGATTCAGATCAAGAAGAACGCAGTCGTAGCGGCCAGCACTCAATTTTGTGAGTCCTTCCTCCCCGGACGCGGCCTCGACCACCTCGTATCCGTGAGCATACAGACTGGCGCGCAGCACGCGCCGCATCTGCAACTCGTCATCAACTACGAGTATCTTCTGAACGCCCACGGCATACCTGATCATAAGCACGCCGAGCATTACTAGCTGATTGTTAGCTTAGGAGCGAAAGGTAAGGAAATCATAAAGGGCCATGGCATCAACGCCTGCCACCGTCAAGGCACAGTAACTTGCAAGTGCGCTGCAGGAGCCAACAGCCTGTTATCCATTCCCAGCAACTCGACAGTGATCGTGTGGTTCCCTGCGGGCAACTGCTGAAATCTTATTCGCGTTTCCGTGGTAAGGATGCCCGGACAATGGTCAATTTGGTACTGCAAAACGCCGACCTGGATGCCGGGTTGCGCGAAGTCGTCGGGATAATTGAGCCAGATGTTCCTAACCACAACCTCGACGGCAGCGATATGCTTCCTGGCGTTCTGCGCTGTGTCTCTCAAGACGACGCGAAGATTAGGGCCGCCACTGGGGCCGAGCCAGTCCGTTCCCTCTTGTGCCACTCCTTTGCCGCCCGAAAATGCAAACAGCAATATCAGGCCGAGGTTAATGGAAGTCTTTGGCCAGGTTCTCACGGACATTTTCTAAGCCCCGAGTCTTTGAGGCTCACTAGCCCTCCCAAGCGGTTGACATGCTGGAAAGACAGCCAGGAACCGTCTACCGCCGGTGAAATTCGTGGTGTTCCACCCGAGGTCCTGGCCTATGCACCCAGGGGTGCGCGTAGGGATGTACGTAAAAGCCTCGATTCGCCCACCCACGGCCCCACGGTGTGAAGTCGAAGAAGATCCCGTGAGTATGCCAGTCGAAATAGGGATGCGCCCATCCCCAGGGAGCGAAAGCCGCCCCAAGCACAATACCCGGACCGAAATGTATAGCCCCGCCGATTTCAAAACCAGGGCGAGGCGGTCCGAACACCACAAGCGGGTCATAAGTCGGTACGTAGAGGTATGCTGGATTTACCGGGAGAATTTCGATATAGCCCGCCGAGTCGGTAACCGTGTAGTAAGGATTGGTCCGCAGATATCCGTAGTTGTAGGCCTGTCCGCGCATTCGCTGGACCGCATCCATCACATCCGGGCGTTGCGTAAGAACCGCACTTCCCAATTGCTGCGTCCAGCCGGGATCTCTTGCCATCATGTCCAGGACCGAGGGAAACGGCAGCAACGCCAGCACGCTGGGGTCCCACTGCAAGTTGTCTTCACGGATTGCGTCCGCCAGAGCGTCACCATGCAAATAGCTGTGTTGGTCTGCCCAAGTGGCAGCTTCGGGGATTTGGTCCCAATATGTGGAAGCGGTGAGAACCTGCGCCAGGAGCGGATCGGGATAGAGCGCAATTCTTGAGACCAGATGGTCCAAGTCCTCCTGTGCAAGGAGCGGGCCCGGTGGCGGCGGAGCCGAAACAGGAGCTTGGTTCGCAGGTGGAGGCGGTGGAGGAGGAGTGTACTGAGACTGGGCCGTACTCTGTAGTGCGAACAGTGCAAGGAGTGGAGCCCAGAGACTGAAATTGCGGCCAAGTCTGGCGCCCAGGCCGAGGCGCGGAGTCCCAGCCGCGAATTGTCGCTTAAAACCTTGCATCATAACTAACTCACTTAAGAACAATCCTAGCGGCTGGAAATAAAGAATTCATAAGGAAAGCCCCAGGTTTCAGAAGCTGCCATCGAGCGGAGGTGAGAAGCGGTAGCCCACCCAGGGCTCGGTGAGAAGGTACTTCGGAGCGTGGGGATCGCGTTCTATTTTTCTTCGGAGTTGGTTTACGAATACCCGCAGATATTCGACCTCTTCGCCGTAGTCCGGGCCCCAAATGGCTCGCAGCAACCGGCGATGCGGAATGACCTGACCGGGGTGCAAAACCATAAAACGAAGCAGTTCGACTTCCTTTGGAGTCAGGTGTTCCTCCCGATTTCGGGCCTTCACCATGTGGGTTCCGAAGTCGACCGTCACACCGTCCAGAACCAGGATGTTCGATCGCCTGCCTGCCGCGGGTTTTCTCCTCGACACTGCCTCGATGCGAGCCAAGAGTTCGGGCACACCGAACGGCTTGGTAAGGTAATCGTCTGCTCCGGCCCTCAGGGCCGCAACCTTGTCTTGCTCGGAATTCCTTACTGAAAGAACAATGATAGGCACTTCAGATCCGGTTCGTATGGCGCGGCAGGCCGCCATCCCACCCTGCCCCGGCATATTCAGATCGAGAAGAACAAAGTCACAGGGTCCGGCGTCCAATTTCTGCAGCGCTTCTTCACCGGACCTGGCCTCGCACACCTCATGCCCATGCGCGCTCAGGCTAGCGCGCAACGCTCGCCGCATCTGCGGTTCATCATCAACGACCAATATCTTCGCCACGTTCATGCGACGTCCCTGTCAGACACGGGCAACGAGAAGCGGAACACCGATCCCGCGCCCAGCTTGCGGGAGACCCCAATCTGCCCCCCGTGCGATTCCACAATGGTCTTGGCAATTGCCAGCCCAAGACCTGTTCCCGACGCTCCCACCGAACCTCGATAATGCTTTTCGAATATGCGTCTCTCTTCTCCCGGTGCGACACCGATGCCGAAGTCTGTAACACTGATCACGATCTCTTCCCCGGAGTGCCGCACAGAGATGGTCAAAGGAGAATCAGAAGGGGAATATTTCAAAGCATTGGTCAACAGCTCCTGCAATACTCCCCGGATCATAGAAAAGTTGCAGTTGGCGGGCGGCAAACGATCCGGGATCTCAACCGTAACCGGCCGCTTCCCTAGAAGAGCTTTGAGTTCTTGAAGAGTCTGGTTGACCAAAATATGAATATCGTGAGGCCCCTTATGCGACGGCAAGGTCCCTGCTTCGACGCGCGCTGTCCGAAAAACGGCGCTAATGGACGCGTCCAGGCGGTCGGCCTCTTCATTGATAAGGGTCAGCAGTTCGCGCCGGCTGACTGCGTCCATATCGCTGGACAGCAGAGAGCTGGCAGCTGTCTTAACAACGCTGAGCGGGGTCTTAATCTCGTGGACCAGGGAATCCAACAGCGCGGTCTTCAGTTCCTGGTTTCTTCGGGTTTCGTAAGCGCGGACTTTTTCCAGGCCAGCCTCTACGCAATCGGCAATTGCTCTGAGAGTCACCGCGGAAATCCCTCCGCCGCAAACTGCCAGGCTCCCCACCATCTGATCGCCGGAGTGCAGGGGGACACACAGTACACCCGTTGCGGTTTTGTTGAGGAGATCAGAACGGTCAGCGGCTTCGTGAAGCAAGTCCGCAGAGCTCGTGTCTGACCGCCATCCCGAGCGGGTTATCTCGCCAGTACTGAGGTTGTAAAAAACCGCAGCTTCCACCTCAAAAATGCGCACCAGGGAGTCAAGGCAGCCAGCAACGATGGACCCGGAGCTGCCCTCTATGTGCAACTCTTGTGCGAAAACGTGGAGTTTTTCGAGATCGCGGCGCCGCGCGATTGCCTGATCCGCCTGATGCTTTACTCGCGCCGCAAAGTGGCTTGCCAGAAGAGCAACAATCAGGAAGGTGAAGAAGACCAGCCAGTGTTCAGCTGACTGGATGCTCCAACCCTCGGGTGGCAGAAAAAAATAGGCGAGAAACGCGGCTGCCAGACCCGTGGCCGCAGCACCTTCCCAGAAATCCCAACGGCTGGCGATCATCAAAATCACCAGAAGAAGAACCAGGACCACGGCCGCAGTGCTCACATGTGGTACGAAAAGGCACACCCCAGCGACACTGGCAACCATGCCAAGGGATAGAAGTACCCGCATTAACCGAAGGGTCATACTTACCCCATGGTTTTCCTCACCTACCCAAAATTGTATCGCAGTTTCTCGATCTTTTAGCGCGAGGCGGGCGTTCGATACGCCTGCTTCGCTGGCGGCGCTGCGGCGGTTCAAATTCTGCACACATCTACTGCGCCTGCCCGGGAAATGACTCGGCCTTGCGATATCCGTAATAGGTTTCATCGTCCTGCGACGTACGCCTGAAGAAGAAAAGGACCCTGGCCTGCGATTTCATAGCAAAGTGCTTGGGGAGCCAGATCCCGTCCTCCACCGGCATCTTCTCCAGCTCGAAGCGCGTTCCCGGCTCCACTCGCGCCAGAAACCCTTCGATCGAAACCGGGCGAACAACCTGAGCTTCAACCTTCACCCACTGGAAAGTTTCCTTGTCAATCCAGAGTTCGCCCTGCATGCCTCTCAACGCCTGGCATTCCATGTTTGGCGGCTGGTAGTCCACCCGAGGCGTGGCTTTTAGCACGTAGACGTCGTGACCATCCAGTTTCTGCTCGCCCGTCAAGGTGAAGTCAAAGGCTTCGGTCAATTGCTCCATCAGTAGGTGATCGCGTCTGCGGTCTTTCTCGTACTCCGCGATGCGTTCCGCTCTCTCCCCCTCGGATTCGTTGCGCCGTTGGGTAATCGCCGCGTCCAGCTTCTGCTGTTCCTCCGCCTGTTGTTCGGGCGACAGCGGCGCGCCATTGACCGCAACCAGCCGCTCGTAGGGAGAACCCATAATCATCAGCACTTGATAGGTCTTACTTCCACCATGGGCTTGTTGGTCGCGCTCGAAATGATCAAACTGGGGACCGGCTTTCCAATCCGCGTCGTTGGCCTCCACCGAGCGCTGAATGATCTCTTGAGCATCGTACTGCGGGTCAGCGGATAAAGTCGGGACGGCAAAGATGGCCCAGAGTGCAAGGCCAGCAACAATGATCCGCGTCTTCACTTCTTTAGTTTAGGCCTGTTCGGATTTTCTGCCCATGGCACGCATACAGCTCACCGCTGTAAGAGCAGGCCCGCATAAGCAGATCCCGGATTGACTCCCAGATATTGCTCATGACTGTGGGGAAATGAGCCGTAGTGAAATGAGCCGGCGTGAAGTGAGTAAGATAGCTTGGGGTCGTGCCCTGGAGCATGCCGCCGGTTCGAGCCTCACGATACGAATTTTTTGCATGAATGCTGCAAAGCAGTCAGCGCCAAGGCCGCAAGACGGTAAAGTAATCGCGCAGCTTCGTCCTCTGGCCGATCAGGCGTTTTCCCGTGCTGCCGGGGCGCAACTCATCCCAGGAAACGCGGTGCGTTTGCTCAGGGATGCGACCGAGAACTATCCAGCATGGCTCGACGCTATTCGCTCGGCACAAACCCGGATTCATTTTGAGAACTACATCATTCACTCAGACACGACTGGCCAGCAGTTTGCTGACGCATTGGCCGCCAAGGCGCGTGAAGGCGTGCGGGTAAGGTTGATCTACGATTGGTTCGGAGCGCTGGCCGCCACTTCGTACCGGTTCTGGAGATTTTTGCGGCGCGCTGGGGTAGAGGTGCGGTGTTTCAACCCGCCCCGCGCGGATAGTCCCTTGGGATGGTTGGGTCGCGATCACCGCAAGATGCTCTCCGTGGACAGCCATGTTGCCTTCGTCACCGGCTTGTGTGTTGGAGACCGCTGGGCAGGCGATCCAATCCATGGAGTCGAACCCTGGCGGGACACGGGAGTCAGGATTGAGGGTCCTGCGGTCGGCGATGTCGAGCAGGCATTTGCGAGCATGTGGGCAACCCTCGGTCCGCCGGTGCCACAGGCAGAACTTGCGCAGGCCGTGGCCCCGGCCGGCGAAGTGGCACTGCGGATTGTGCCTAGTATGCCGACTATCGCCGGAGTTTACCGCCTGGATCAATTGATCGCAGCGATTGCCCGTCATTCAATTTGGTTGACTGACGCGTACTTCGTTGGCACCACAGTGTACGTGGAAGCGCTCAAGGCGGCAGCGATGGATGGAGTAGACGTCAGACTTCTGGTGCCAAGGGCCAGCGACATTCCTGTGATGCGCGCAGTTTCACGAGCCGGATTCCGGGGATTGCTGGAGTCCGGTGTGCGGATATTTGAATGGAATGGTCCCATGGTGCATGCCAAGACGGCAGTGGCTGATGGCCGCTGGGCTCGGGTGGGTTCGACCAATCTCAATGTGGCCAGCTGGATTGGAAACTGGGAACTGGACGTCGTTGCCGAAGACCAGGGGTTTTCCCAGCAGATGGAAACCATGTTCCTGGAAGATCTGGCCCATGCCACGGAGATTGTTCTGAAAGAGAAACAGCGCGTACGCCCGGCCACCGAGCAGCCCTCGACCAAACCCCAACGCAAGGCGGCGAGCGGAAGTGCCGGGCGGGCCGCGACTGGTGTGCTTCGTATCGGCAACGCAGTGGGCGCGGCCATTACCAATCACCGTACCTTGGGACCGGCCGAAGCAAAAATCATGTTCAACGTTGCCTGGCTGCTCTTGGCTTTGACCGTGCTCATTAGCCTCTGGCCTCGTGTGCTTGCCGTTCCGGCCGCGGTTTTGGCCGGATGGCTGGCGATTTCGCTGCTGGTGAGAGCTTACCGGCTCCGTCGCCGGCACGAGGAGTAGATCCCAATTGATCTCACCTGGATAAACCCGGGGACGGCATTGCAGAATTCGATCAAGCGTTCTGGAGCAAGCGTAAGAACCTATGCCGCGGGCCGGCGGGAACGCTATGATCAGCAAAACGGAGGTGGGGCGTGCCAGCATCGGCGCAAGATTCGCAGCTTGGCGGGAGAATGCAGCTGGCTGAGATGTCAGCCTTTCTGTTCCTGATCTCCCCCTCTCTGATTTTCTCCTTCATATTGGTAAAGCAGGGAAACTTGAGCTTTGTGCTCACCGCGGTGTCCACCATACTGCGCGATCTCGCTTTGGTTTGTCTGATTCTTTACTTTGTCTGGCGAAATCTCGAGCCGCTCGCGAGCATCGGGTGGACGCGCAAGAACTGGCAGCAGGAGGCGGTGGTCGGAATGCTCCTTTTTGTGCCGCTCTTCTATGGCGCTGCGATCATCGAAACCGGCTTGACGCACGTGGGCTTTTCCAGCCCGAAGATGCCCTTGCCTTCCCTTGTTCCCGGCAGGAGCATCAGGCAGTCAGTCCTGGCTTTTGTGCTGGTGGCGATTGTCGCGCTGGCGGAGGAGACAATCTTTCGCGGATACCTGATACTGCGCCTCAAGGCCGTCACCGGCAGCACCGCTGCGGCCGTGCTGGTGTCCGCAGCGATCTTCTCTTTCGGCCACGGTTACGAGGGATCGGCGGGCGTACTAACCGTCGGCCTGATGGGCCTGGCGTTCGCGCTTGTTTACATCTGGCGGCAAAGCCTGGTTGCACCCGTGGTGATGCATTTCCTGCAGGACTTCGTCGTCATCCTTCTCATGCCACTACTGCGGACGAAGTGATTTTCCTTTTACTCTCAGGCGGCTAGCCGCGACGCCGACGCTCCAGCGTGTGTCATTGCGCTGCGTACTGCGAACCTCAGCATGATCCGCGTTGCCCCACTCATGATCATGCTTACGCCGACCAGGATGCCGATGGCCCATGCTGAACTGGAGGGCCATCCCAGGTAGATGAGCAGCCCCAATATCAGGGTAACGATCCCGTCAAACAGCACCCAACCCGAGCCGGGGACTGGGCGCATCTTGAAAAACAGGATTACGTCGAGAACTGCCTCGATCAGAAAGAGCGCCGCCAACACCAGGGTCAATGAAATCACGCCCAGAACCGGATGCATAACCAGGTAAACACCAAACGCGATATACGCGACTCCTACCAGCAGCTTCCAGATGATACTTCCCGCCCGGTGAGCGTGAAAGGCGACGACCAAATGAACTACGCCCGCCAGGACAAGGAGCCACGCGATAACTAGGTTGACGGCTACCGCTGCCAGCGTCGGAGAGCCGATCGCCAATATGCCACAGATGATCAGCAAGACCGCCCAAACAAATGACCACACTGAAGCATGTCGGGCTAATTCAGGTGTGGATTCTGCCATAGCAATGCCTCCTTATCGTCAGTTCAGTCCGACAGCAGTTTACCCGAAATCTAGCTACACCAGATCTAGCCACCAGCCAGGACTCCAACTGGATAAGAGTTGATGTTGGGTGGCTTCAGAACGCGGGGATAGATGCGCAAGTTTCGTGGAAGGTTGTTGTTGTGGCTTCGGCGATCGCTGCGAATTCCTCATATCACATCGGCTTCCAGCCGAGACGGGCCGCTCACGCAAGATGTTTCTGCTTGTTCTGTTCCATGCTTCAAGGCGGCATCTGCCAAAGGTGCGAGCGCTGCCTCTACATCGAGACAGGAGAGCATTCCGATCCGCATTGCCGCAGCTGCACGCCGCGCACAATAATGTCCTGCGGCTTGGCGCGGTTATGAAACAATGCGGGCTGGCTGTTCGTCGGAGGCGCTCCTCAAATGGGTATGTATCAGTGGCTGCCGCCTGAGGCTGTGAAGATTCTTCTCGTCCTTTTCTTGTCCTTCCTGGTAGGGCTGGAACGGGAGGAACACAAGGCCACGGCGGGTCACTACGCTTTCGGGGGCGTGCGCACTTTTCCGCTGATCGGGCTCATCGGCTATTCGGTCGCCCTTTTGTCCGGCACTCAACTCCTCCCTTTGGCCCTCGGTTTCCTAGTGGTGGGCAGCTTCCTTCTGCTGTCCTATTGGCGCAAGCTTTCTTCTTCTGACGCTGCCGGGGTCACTTCTGAGATGTCCGGCCTGGCAACTTTTCTGGTGGGCGCGCTTGTTTACTATGGCCACTTTTGGATCGCCACCGCTTTGAGCGTAGCCAGTCTGTTGCTGCTGGAGCTAAAGACGGTCCTCGAGAAGCTCGCCGACCGTATTCCTGCCGAAGAGATTTTCACTTTCGCCAAGTTCCTCCTGCTCACGGCCGTCATTCTGCCCATTTTGCCCAGGCAGGAGTTTGGACGCTTTCACATCAACCCTTTTAAGACCTGGCTCGTGGTGGTGGCTGTAAGTACGATTTCGTACGGCAGCTACGTCTTGCAGAAGCTGACGAAGGAACGTGGCGGAGTAGTGCTGGCTGCGCTCTTGGGCGGGGCATACTCGTCCACCGTTACGACGGTGGTGATGTCACGAAGGGCGGCCGGTGAGGAGCGCCCTTATCTCTTCGCTGGCGGCATTCTAATAGCATCGGGCGTTATGTACCTCCGCCTTGTGGTACTCATCGCCCTTTTCAACCGGCGCCTGGTGGCCACGTTGGCGCCGGTGTTTCTCGTACTGGCGGGTCTCGCCATTGCAACGGGCTGGTTCTGGTCCCGCAAGCCAAGTCCTGGCGGTTCGGAGGTAAAGCGCACATTCGAACCTCAGAATCCCCTCGAACTGCTGGCCGCTTTTCTCTTTGCTCTTCTGTTTCTAGCCATGCTGGTGGGAACGCAGTTGGCTGTCACCTATCTGGGGAGAGCCGGGGTCAACACGCTGGCAGCCCTCATGGGAGTCACGGATGTAGATCCCTTCATCATGGGGATGACGCAAGCGGCAGGCACGCTCACCCCGCTGAAAGTTGCTGCCGTCGCAGTTCTTATTGCTGCCGCCAGCAACAACGCCATCAAAGGGATCTACGCGTACAGTTTGGCAGACCGAAAGACGGGGGTTCAGAGTGCGTGCCTCTTAGGCGGTCTTGCGGCGCTTGGCCTGGTTCCCTTGCTTTGGATCTGACCCACGGTTGCCGGAGCCAAGCAGGCTCTGGCTCACTTTGGAACCTGTGAACTTTGTGCACTGACGTCAACAGTTTGGACCACCGACAGTTCCATTTGATCGGCCTTAAGATTCGAGTCTGGCGGCAAGACATCAGAGGTTCTGTCTTTCAGTTCCTGCTTGAGCGCCTTCAGGCGCCGGCGAGTGACTTCCGCATCAGAGGCAACTGACGGCGTAAGTTCGAAACTCACGTCAGCACGGGTACGCCAGGATTTCGCTAATTTTCTTATCTGCATCAGATCGCGCGTTAGAAGCCTTGCCGAACGCGGGTGAAATCGGACCGTGAGCGATTTATCGGGGATGAGAATTTTCCCAGTCAGATGGACGGGAGAAACAATGCGGTCGGCGAGGGCGGCTGCGGCCACGGTCCAAGCAGGCGCGTCCGTAGCCGCGGATTCACTGCCAACTATCTGAACTGTAATTACATCACTCGTCCACGCGATGGACTGCACCGTGGGAGCATCTATCTGCATCGGCGCCAGCAGGGGAACAAGCATCTTCTGAATTCGCCCCTGAAAGTCAGCGAGTATAGCGGCAGTCGGCTCTTTGGGCTCTGTGGCTGCCAAGGGCCGGACAACTCCAGCAGCGAGGTAGTCCCCACCGGAAGGGTGGGGCGATGGGATTTGCGGCTCATTCTTGGCCAGTTGCACTTGTTCCAAGTTCAACTGGACAGTGCGTCCCAGGCGCGACGAAAGCGCCCCTTCCAGCTCCTGGACTTCTTCCGGCTTTATGAAGACAGCCGTGCGTACTGTTGCATCCACCGTCAAGACTCTGCCGGCCCGCTCGAGATCAAAACTCGCGAGCTGTGCTTTGCCCTTGTGGTCCAGGTGTTCTTTCAAGCTGGTGGCCACATCTTTGCGCAGCGCGACTTGCTGCGCTGCCCCGACCAGAGTCTGCAACAGCGGGACCGAGAGCACGATCAGAATCAACCACGCCAGCAAGACGCGGTAACGAAAAAGTATGTGTTTACCTGCCCCCTGAGGCTGTTGCCTGGCACGAAAACCTACAAAAAAGAAAACCAGGTTGGCGCTGATGACGATGGCCATCAGGTTAGTGAAGAACAGGAGGAACGCGCCGCGCGTAATGCTCCATTGGTGCGTGCTAATTCCGTAGCCAACAGTTGCCAGCGGCGGCATGACTGCTACGGCGATTGCCACCCCTGGGATAATGGTTAGGCCGCCCTGTTTGGAACAAAGCGCCAGGGTCCCGGCAAAGCCGGAAAAAATCGCAATCAGCAGATCCATTAAATTTGGATTGGTACGGGCCAGGATTTCGGGTGTAACTGCCTTCAGCGGCATCAGCCACGTGGCGAGGGCAGTGATCACTATGGTCTCCAGAACGCTGAAGCCCAGGTTGCGCAGTGCCTTTTTTGCCAGCAACCAATCGGCGGAAGTCAGCGCCAAACCGCAAGAGAGGATCGGCCCCATGAGGGGCGAGATCAGCATGGCGCCGATAATCACCGCCGGGCTGTTCTCCAGCAATCCCAGCAGCGCGATGAGACACGCCATCACCAGCATTAAGAAGTAGTTGAGGTTGAACTGCCGGTTCTCGTAAACGTCCTGGTAGATATCTCCGAGGCCGCGAAAAGAAGAATGACGGAGCCCGGCAGGGGCGGGAGCTGCGGGAATGGGGGTGGTGGTGCTCACGGCCTTATCTAAGTGAGGCAGACTTCATCGCCGAGCCTCGACTCAGGCTCTCATACAAACGGCATTGTACATTGGACTTCTGTCGGCCAGTCCGGCTCAACCCGGAACGTGCTCCGCTTTCGCGACCCCTCAGTGCTGCCACAAAATCTGGTTGGCTTCAAGCGGCACCGATGCCCCGCGTTTAGCCGGAATGAGGCGAGGTGTGTAGTCGCTGGCCGGCCGGTTGGCTGGGACCCTGGAGGAGTACATAACATAAGTGCCCGGAGCGTCGGGCTGCCGAACCTGGTCCATCCTTTGCCAGAAGGGGCCGCGGCCGGGCCGCTCTTCTGCGTAGAGCTCAACCTCCACGGCATCTGGATCGAGTCCGCCGGGAAAGAGCTGAACCTCAAAAACATGCTGCCTGCCATCCTGATGTATGTTGACAGTGCCAAAGCGCGCGCTTGACCAATGCTGTGCGAGCGATTTTGACCAGCTCGACAATTCGATCCCCATTCCGCTGCCATTCGCGGCCCGTTCGCGGTAAGCCGTGGCGGCTGACAAGTAGTAGGTTTCCACATACTCGCGGACTGCCCGATTCGATGAAAATCTGGGCGTCAACTGCACCATGCTGGCGCGCATTTTCGCAACCCAGGCGGTTGGGATTCCCCGTTCGTCACGAGCGTAGAAAGCCGGAACGACTTCTTTTTCCAGAAGATCGTAAAGAGAGTTTGCTTCGTGCGCGTCCCAACCCGGGTCGTCTCCGTGCTCTTGTCCATCGCCGAGGGCCCAGCCGACTTCAGGCGAATAGGCCTCCGCCCACCAGCCATCGAGTTCAGACAAATTCAAACCGCCGTTGACCAGGACCTTCATGCCACTGGTGCCGGAAGCCTCCCATGGCCGCCGTGGCGTGTTCAACCACAAATCCACGCCTTGAACCAGATGCGAAGTCAGCAGCACATCGTAATCGCTCAGGAAAGCTACGTGTGATGCCACTTCAGCGCGGGCGATAAAGTCATTCCATTGCTTGATCATTTCCTGGCCGCTGCGGTCCTGGGGATGCGCTTTGCCCGCGAGGATGAGCTGTACCGGGCGCTGCCCGTCGGTAAGAATCTGGATCAGCCGCTCGGGATCATGAAGCAGCAGATTGGGACGTTTGTAAGTGGCAAACCGGCGCGCGAAACCGATCGTCAACGACTGCGGATTGAAAATGGACTCAGCTTCCGCAATTTGCTGTGGCGACGCACCCTGGTGCGCACGTTGTCGTGATAAATGTTTGCGCGCATATTCGACAAGACCTTGACACGCTCTCGTTCGCAGTGCCCATAGCTGGGTGTCACTTACGCTGTCCAGACGTTCGGTGCTCTCCAGTGTTCCCCGCCAGCGTTCCTCGCCGCAGGTGCTGGTCCACAGATCGTCCGCCTCCGCTGAGTCCCAGGTCGGCACGTGAATTCCGTTGGTCACTTGCCCCACAGGTACTTCCGCTTCCGGCCATCGCGGGAAAAGGGGCTGGAAAATTCTCCTGCTGACCTTGCCGTGCAATTGGCTTACTCCGTTGACCGCGCCGCTTCCGTGGACGGCAAGGTTCGCCATGTTGAAAGGTTCAGAACGGTCGGACCGGTCTTTTCTCCCCATGGCCATCAGTTCGTCGAATTCAATCCGCAGTTCGTACTCGGCGTATCTTCCGAAGTATTGCTTGATCAGTTCAGGCGCGAAGCGGTCGAACCCGGCTTCAACCGGCGTGTGGGTGGTAAACAGATTTCCGGCCCGCGTCACCGCCAGAGCAACATCGAACGGCTGGCCATGCTTTTGCATATAGCTGAAAGCCCGCTCCAGCACGACGAATGCCGCATGGCCTTCGTTCAAATGGCAAACCTCGGGGTCGAGCCCCAGAGCAGAAAGAAGTCTCCAGCCAGCGATGCCCAACACTAACTCCTGCTGGAGCCGCAATTCGGATCCTCCGCCGTACAGCTCGCTGGCGATGCCGCGATGCGTAGGCAGATTTGCGGGGTCATTGGTGTCGAGCAAATATAGTTTGGTTCTGCCCACCTGCGCTTGCCAGGTGCGCACCCAGAGAGTCGCGTCCGCAAGTTGCAGCGGGATGCGCAGCCACTCGCCGTTCGGGTCGCGCAGCGGTTCGATAGGCAGTTGCCCAGGATCGTTGAAAGGATAAAGGGCTTGCTGAAAACCATGGCGGTCGATTTCCTGACGGAAGTACCCGCGTTGATATAGGAGCCCAATTCCGACTACGGGGACGCCCAAATCGCTTGCTGCCTTCAGCTGGTCTCCGGCGACATTGCCCAGCCCGCCTGAGTAGATTGGCAGCGCTTCGCTCAACATGAATTCCATGCTGAAATACGCGACGCGAGTAAGAGCAGCAGCAGGATGCGCCGTTTGAAACCACGCAGGCGAATTCTCTGCGTCGTGCTTGCGCACAAGCATCTGATCAACTTTGCGGCAAAAGGCGGAATCAGCGCACGCATTTCGAATTGCTTGCGGAGAAACAGTTTGAAGCACAACCCACGGATTGTGGGTCAGTTCCCAGAGTTCCGGATCGAGCCGCCGCCACAGCTCGTCCGTCGAGTGGTTCCAAGACCAGCGCAGGTCCAACGCCAGTTCGTGGAGGGCAGGCGCCATGGAGTCTACGGTGACATTCTCAGCCGTTTGCTCAAGCATTTGATTTCTCCCATGCAGCCGGTCAGGCGGCCGCCCGATTCGCTGCTGCCAGCGCGCTCCGGATGATCTCCTGCGCTTCTTGCTGGATTCGCAGCAGGTGATCCCTTCCCCGGAAACTCTCGGCGTAAATCTTGTAGATCTCCTCCGTGCCGGAGGGGCGAGCGGCGAACCATCCGCCCTCCGAGATCACCTTCACACCCCCGATCGGTTTGCCATCTCCGGGTGCGGTTGTAAGTATCGTTTCGATTCGTTCTCCGGCGAGATCGGAGGCCCTCACGTTCTCCGGTGAAAGCTTTTCCAGAATCGCCTTTTCTTCAGTCGTGGCGGGCGCTTCGATGCGCTCATAAACCGGATCGCCGAGCTCGCTTGTGAGTTCTTTATAGATTTCGCCGGGATCGCGCAGCAGCTTTGCTGTGATCTCAGCCGACAGCAGCGCCGGAGCAATTCCATCTTTGTCGGTGGTCCAAACCCTCCCCTCGCGCCGGAGGAACGATGCTCCCGCACTCTCCTCGCCCCCGAAACCAAGCGTGCCCTTCAGCAAACCGTTGACGAACCACTTGAACCCAACCGGCACTTCGTAGAGTTTCCTTCCGATTTTCGCGGCCACGCGATCAATGATACCGCTGCTGACAATTGTCTTCCCGACGCCCGCATCGCTGCGCCACTGCGGACGATTCGAGAAAAGATAGTAGATGCAGACGGCAAGAAAATGGTTCGGCGGCAGCAGACCGACGCTCTTTGTTACGACGCCATGACGGTCGTGGTCCGTGTCGCAGGCAAATGCGATATCGAACCTGTCCTTCATCGTGATTAGGCCCTGCATGGCGTATGGAGACGATGGGTCCATGCGAATTTTGCCGTCCCAGTCGAGCGTCATAAACCGGAAGGTCGGGTCCACGGCGCTGTTCACAATCGCGAGGTTGAGCCCGTAGCGTTCAGCGATGCGCGGCCAGTAGTGAACTCCGGCGCCACCCAGCGGATCAACTCCCAGCCTCAAGCCTCCTGCGCGAATCGCATCCATATCAAGAACGCTTGCAAGATCGCTAATGTAGGCATCGAGATAGTCATGCCGGTGAGTCGTGGAGGAGTGCAGCGCTTGCTCAAAAGGAACGCGCTTGACCCCGCGCAAGCGGTTTGCGAGATATTCGTTCGCCTTGTTTTCGATCCAGCTTGTTATCACTGTATCCGCCGGTCCGCCAGTTGGCGGGTTGTACTTGAAGCCGCCGTCCTCGGGAGGGTTGTGAGAAGGAGTAATGACGATACCGTCGGAGAGTCCAGTCTTGCGCCCACGGTTATAGGTAAGAATGGCATGCGAAACGACGGGAGTCGGCGTGTATTCTTCATCCTTGGCTATCATCACCTCCACGCCGTTGGCTGCCAACACTTCCAGAGCGCTGGCGAACGCCGGTTCCGAAAGCGCGTGCGTGTCCTTCCCAAGAAATAAAGGCCCACGAATTCGATGACGCTTGCGGTAGGCGCAAATCGCTTGCGTGGTGGCAAGAATGTGCGCTTCATTAAACGCACGATTGAACGCGGAGCCACGGTGGCCCGACGTTCCGAACATGACACGTTGCTCGGGAATGCCGGGGTCGGGCCGCTCCACGTAATAAGCGGTTATGAGCTTCGGCACGTCCACCAGCGCCGAAGCCTCGGGGATTTTTCCTGCCAGGGGACTGATCTGCATGGCTCACCTCCATCTGAGTTCTGGGCAACGTACTCCGCGTCAGTCAATCGAGAGCAAAACTGCAGTCTAGGAATCCGTGAAGACTTGGCCGCGCGGATGCCCTTTCGCCAGCGCAGGCGGCCCGCTGGGTTCGGTAAAGTCCTTGGTCCAATGCCAATTCCTGATTTCGGGCATGTCTTCGAGGTGCTCGCGAATATATATGTGATGCTCGTAGAGTTTCCGGTTGAACATATCAATCACGTCAGATACCTGCGATCGCAGCCGGGGAACGTACTTGAGCGCATCCATGGCCAGATGGAACCGGCTGAGCTTGTTCAGAACCACCATATCGAACGGGGTGGTCGTGGTCCCCTTATCCATGAAACCGCGCACGTGGAAGCGGCCCTCATTGGAACGCCCATGGACCATGCTGTGGATCGTCCAACGATACCCGTGATACGCAAAAATCACGGGTGCGTCCTTGGTGAACAGCGCTTCGAAAGAGATGTTGTCCATGCCATGAGGATGGTCATTGGGGCTCATCAGCACGGCGATGTCCACCAGATTTATGACGCGGACTTTGATGCCGGGAACGTATTTCTGAAGCAGCCATGAAGCGGCCACCGATTCAAGCGTCGGCACATCTCCCGCGCAGGCCAGAACGACATCGGGCGCGGTGCCGCCGTCATTGGAGGCGAAGTCCCATGCTGACGCCCCCCGCGAACAGTGGACCAAGGCCTTTTCCATGTCCAGCCACTGCAATTCCGGTTGTTTTCCGCAAGTCACGACGTTGACGTAATTGCGGCTGCGCAGGGAGTGGTCCAAGACGCTAAGTAGGCAGTTTGCATCCGGCGGATAGTAAACGCGGACGATCTCGCTGCGGCGCGCGAGAGCGTTGTCAACGAACCCCGGCGCCTGGTGACTGAAGCCATTGTGATCGTTGCGCCAGGCATGGCCGGTAAGAAACACGTTCAGCGAAGCCAGCGGCTTTCGCCATGGCAATTCCCTGCACTGCTCCAGCCACTTGCCGTGTTGTGTAACCATGGAATCAACCACTTGGGCGAAGGCTTCGTAGGATGAGAACACTCCGTGGCGGCCGGTGAGCAGGTAGCCCTCCAACCAGCCCTCGCAGCAATGTTCGCTCAGCACTTCCATCACCCGCCCATCGGGGCTGACGTGGTCATCAATGGGAATAATCTCGGCGAGGCTGCAGCGATTGGTTGCTTCGAACACTGCATTTAAGCGGTTGGAATTGGTCTCGTCGGGACAGAATAACCGGAAGTTCTCAGGGTTCATCTTTAGGATGTCGCGCAGGAATTCACCTAGCTTGCGGGGGGCCTCCGCCGCGACCTCTCCCGGACCAGGCACATCGAGCGCGTACTTGGTGAAATCGGGAAGATCGAGGGAGGTAAGCACGCGTCCTCCGTTCACGTGCGGGTTGGCGCCCATTCGCAAATCGCCGCTGGGAGCAAGCTCAGCTAATTCGGGCACAAGCCGCCCGTTCTCGTCGAACTGCTTTTCCGGCTGATAGCTCTTCATCCACGCTTCAAGCCGCTTCAGGTGTTCGGGGTTCTCACGAACATTGGCCAGCGGAACCTGGTGCGCCCGGAACGTGCCTTCAATCGGCACACCGTCCACTTCTTTCGGCCCCGTCCAGCCTTTTGGAGTTCGGAGGATGATCATTGGCCAACTTGGCCGGTTAATGGTTGCCTCCTGGCGCGCGGTCCGCTGAATCTCGCGGATGTCCGCGTAGCATCGATCCAGCGCCTCGGCAAATTGCTGATGCACAGAAACTGGATCGTCGCCCTCCACAAAGTGGGGCGCATAGCCATGGCCTTGATAAACCTCGGTGAGTTGCTCATCGCGCGTACGAGCTTCGACGGTGGGACCCGAAATCTTGTAGCCATTGAGGTGCAGAATCGGCAGCACTGCGCCGTCGCGCTTCGGATTGAGAAACTTGACGCCTTTCCAGCTGCCTTCGAGCGGACACGTTTCGGCCTCGCCGTCACCAACCACGCAAGCGACGATCAAATCAGGATTATCGAACACCGCTCCGAAGGCATGCAGCAGCGAGTAACCGAGTTCCCCGCCTTCGTGCATTGAATTCGGGACATGTGGCCCGCAGTGGCTGGGCACGCCGCCGGGAGTAGAGAACTCGCGAAACAACAACCTCATGCCGTTTGCGTCTTGAGTCACTTCAGGATGAACTTCAGAATAAGTTCCTTCAAGATACGAGTGCGCGTTCAATGACGGCCCGCCATGACCTGGCCCCGAGATATAAAGGACAGCCGCGTCGTTTTCTTTGATAAGCCGGTTCAGGTGGACGTAGATGAAATTCTGACCGGCTGAAGTTCCCCAGTGACCCAGCAAGCGCGGCTTTATGTGTTCGGCTTTCAGCGGCTCCTGGAGAAGCGGATTGTCGGAAAGGTAAATTTGCCCGACCGTCAAATAGTTGGCGGCCTGCCAATAGCGATGCATTCTGTTCTGCAGCCCGGGCGAAAGCGGGCCTTTAGTTTCGATCTTTCTCACCGGCGCCGATCTTTTTACTTCGACCACGCTTGAAAGCGCAGAATCAAATTCAAACACCGTAGCTTCATCCGGCTCTGCGACTGTCCGAGCGCTGGCGCTGTGGAGACTACGTGGTTGCGAGTCTTCAATCCTCATGCTTCGCTCCATTTTCTTTGCTGCTTTCGGTGCCATGGCAGATTCTTCTCCTTCTAAACAAGTTGCAAACAGATAAGTCTGGCCGTGTGCCGCGCGATCATCAGCTCCTCGTTGGTTTTGATTACCCGCACCTCAACTTGGCTGCGTTTTGCAGAAATCACAGGGGCGTTTTCGCGGTTGCGGCCCGGATCAAGTTCAAGTCCCATGAAACCCAGTCCCGAGCAAATGCGCTCCCGGATTTCGGGCGCGTGTTCTCCGATACCTGCGGTGAAGACCACTAGGTCGAGCCCGCCAAATGCGGCGGCGCACGCGCCGAGATACTTCTTGGCACGAAGACAGAAAAGTTCGATTGCCAATGCCGCGCGAGAATCCTTTTTCTCGCGCTCCAGCAGATCCTGCATGTCTTCGCTGATGCCCGAGATACCAAGCAAGCCGGACTGCTTATTCAGCAAGCTATTGACTGCTTTCGCAGTCATCTTTTTTTCCTCGATCAAATAAAGCAAGACTCCCGGATCAATGTCGCCCGAGCGCGTGCCCATCAGCAGGCCGGCCGTGGGAGTGAAGCCCATGGTCGTGTCCTGGCTCACGCCGCGATGAATGGCAGCCATACTAGCGCCATTTCCAAGGTGAGCGACCACCACCCGCCCATCGGCCAATGCGCCATCCAATCGCCGCAATTCCGACATCACATATTCATACGACAGGCCGTGAAATCCGTAGCGGAGCACGCCCTCTTCATAAAAACGCATTGGAAGAGGGCACAGTTGGGCAACCTTGGGCATGCAGCGGTGAAACGCCGTGTCGAAGCAAGCGACTTGAGGTAACGACGGATGCTCCCGCCGCACCGCCTCAATTGCTGCAATCGCTTGTGGAAGATGATCGGGATCAAGCGGTATAAGCTCGTGCAGGACCGAGAGCAGCTCTGGAGTGACCGTCTGAGGCTCAGTGTAGTGAGGCCCGCCGTGGACGACGCGATGCCCGACCGCATGGATTTCCTGATGCTGTTCCCGCAGCCAGCCCAGCGTAGTTTTGAGCGCAGCCGCCTGGTCCGCAAACTCCATGCTGTGGTCGAGAAGAGTTTTCCCCTGGGCATCAGTCACCACCATTCGGCCACCCGGAATGCCGATGCGGCGTATCTCAACCGAGAGAAGAATCTCCTCGCTTTCGGCAACGCGATACAGTGACACTTTTAGACTGGATGAGCCACTGTTGATCGCCAGGATTCGCTGCTGGCCGTCTTGAACCATTTCGATACCCAGAAAAGGCAGTGATTGTCGCCGCTGAGTTGAGGGCGCTTCGCGCGCCGGGGACGAAACAATCGGAAGACTTACTTCTCCCCGCTATCAGACGCGCGAAGTCCGGTCATCGAGTCAACGTGAATGCGAAAGAAGAGCGGTTCGATCAAGGGGTCGTTTGATTTCGTCTGTCGTTCCGCCAGCGCGTTCAGCCACCAGCGGTGTTGCTTTTGCAATAGGCTCCGCGCATGCGCGCGCTCGGCCGAATAGCGTGGCTCAGGCAATTCTTCGTAAGTGCCACTGGCAATTACGCTCACCCACTCCCATTGGCTTTTGATTTCGTCAACCTGTACGCAAACTTTGGGATTTGTCCGCATCCACTCGATTTTTTGTCCCAGGGTCGAGAGGACATAAAAGTAGTCGGGCTCGTATGCAAAATAAACCGGGACTACATACGGCTGGTTATCGAGCGAACAACCGATTCTCCCAATCGAGCAGCGCGCCAGGGCCGCGCGGCACTCTTTCTCAGTCATTTCGCTCATCACCATACTTGCGGTCCAATCTTGCTCGACAGAGGATACTCCCATTGTGATGCGTCCGGCCCGAAAGGCGCAAGTACAGGTCGCCCCTTTGTAGATGCTCTAAGATAGTGTTCCCCCTTCTACGAAACGGCCGTTACGCTGTGGTTGCGCAGTCCCACGCTCTTTCCCAGCAAGCCCCCTCCCTGAGGTTCGAAGACCCGGTAGGCTGCCAGTTTGACGCGATCGTTTACCAGAAACCAGGCCAAAGCGTATGCCCACACAAAGAGCGCCCACCCCCAGCCGATGGGAGCCATGAAAACTCCGTATACGGCAATAAGGGTTGCGACGAATTGAGTGCCGAAGACCGCCACCAGCAGGATTGTAGCCGGCCGTATGGACCAGAAAGCCCGCCGCGTTCGCGTGACGAAGATCGTGAGATGGCCCGCTACGGACAGCTTGAGATACATGAATGACTGGATGACTTGCCGGTTAAGGTGGAAGACCCGTTCCCCCAAATAAAAGAGTCCAAACGAAGCAATGACGCCGGCGATACCCAGGACGGTGGAGATGCCGAGCACGACCGGCATGTTCCAGGCCTCCGGGTGATTGGCATAGCGTACGCGATCGTAAGCGATAGAAAGAATCGCTCCATCATTTAGAATCGCCAGCAGGACGATCATCACTGCAGTAACGGGATAGAAGTTGAACACCAGAATCGCCAGCGTCATGAAGAGCAGCACGCGGACCGTTTCCGCGATGCGATAAATCGCGTAGCTGTTCATGCGCTGGAACATCTTCCGGCTTTCTTTGATTGCATCAATAATTACGGCTAGGCCGGGGTTCAGCAGCACAATGTCGGCGGCCGCCCGCGCCGCATCGGTGGCCCCGGACACCGCAATGCCAGCGTCGGCCAGTTTGAGCGCGGGGGCGTCATTTACGCCGTCGCCGGTCATGCCCACAATGTGTTTTTCCTTCTGAAGAACCTGGACAATGTGAAACTTGTGTTCCGGGAAAACCTGGGCAAAGCCGTCGGCCTCTTCAATCGCTTGCTCCAGCTGGCCCGCCTCGTAATGCTTGGTTTCCTCGAGCATGGAGGCGTCCACGATGTTTTGGCCCAACCCAAGCTGGCGCGCCATTTCCTTGGCGATGGCGATCTGGTCGCCGGTGACCATCTTCACCTTGACACCCATTTGTATCGCAGTTGCGATGGTGCTTTTCGAATCTTCCCGCGGAGGATCGAACAGGGGCAGGACGCCTAGAAATTTCCAGCGATCATCGCGGTCGCTACGCGCCACACCCAAGGAGCGAAAGCCGCGAGCGGCGAATTCGTTCACTGCCTTCTCCGCAGCGCTTCGCACTTCCTGGGCATCAGTCGCCAGATCGAGGATCACCTGGGGTGCGCCCTTGGTGACTCGAAACTGAACGTTGTCCGCACCTTTGACCGTGGCCTCGGTGCGCTTGTGGACCGGATCGAAGGGCTGGAAGTGCACGATCTGGTAGTTACGCAGCGCTTGTTCGTCTTTCAGGCCGCTTAGGACCGCCAGGTCAATGGGATCCTGATTTTCAGCCCGCGAGGCGAGCGAGGCCGCAAGCACCACATCTTGGCTCCGAAGGCCACCAACACAGAATGGTTCGCCCAAGGTCAGCTTGTTCTGGGTCAAGGTGCCGGTTTTGTCTGAACAGAGAACATCAATCCCGGCCAATTCTTCCATCGCAGCCAAGCGAGTGACGATGGCCTTTTGGCGAGCCAGGGTTCGAGCGCCAACCGCCATGGTCACCGAAAGTACGGCCGGCATGGCTACAGGCACAGCAGCGACGGTCAGGACCAACGCGAACTGCAAGGTCGTGAGCATCCGGTCGCCGCGGAACAGGGCCACCGCGAGAATCAACGTGACCAGACCAATAGCAATTACGATGAGATAGTCGCCTATCTTCAACACTGCCCGCTGGAAGTGGCTGACGGTATGAGCGGTCTCGACCAGATGCGCGGTCTTGCCAAAATAGGTATTCTGCCCGGTGGCATAGACGAGGGCGTCAATCTCTCCCTGTTTCAGAATTGAGCCGGAGTAAACGGCGTCGCCGGACTTGCGGGTCACCGGCAATGATTCCCCAGTCAGAGCGGATTGGTCCACTTGTACGGGGTCACCCTCCAGCAGCCGGGAGTCGGCAGGAATGATGTCGCCGATCCGAATGCGCATCAAGTCACCCGGCACCAACTCCCGCGCGGGAATTGCAGTCCACGTTCCGTCCCGCTTGACTCGCGCTTGCAACGCCAGCGTCGCCTTGAGCGCGGCAATGGCGTTACCCGCCTGGAATTCTTCCCAGAAGCCGACACCCGCATTCATCAAGAGCAAGGCCAGAATGATGCCGAAATCCTCCCAGTGGCGCACCACCGCGGACAAGATGGCCGCCACCTCGATCATCCAGGGGATGGGACCCCAGAAGTAGGAGAGGAACTTGAGGATGGGATTGACTTTTTCTTCGGGAAGTTCGTTGTAACCGTATTTTTTCAGCCGTTCCTGGGCTTCGCTTTGGCTTAGACCCGCAGCCGAAACCTCAAGGCGGGACTTAACTAGTTCGAGCGGCGCAGTGCCTAAATCGCCGGCGGAATGGTCTGCTGAAACTCTCTGGGGCTGGGCCATGAAATCTACCTCCTTGGAACCCGACGTTGCCAACGCCCAGCAACTGTCTGTATTCGGACATTATGATGCCGACGGCCGCTTGCGGTACAGTGCCTCGGGTCACAATGTTCGGAGTAAAGTTAGGACCGGCCGCCCCTCCACCATTGCGGAGTTCCCTTCTCGTTGCTCGAAGTGCGAGGACCTGTCTCCCTGCTTGATGTCAATTTCAACGGCAATCAGTGCATCTGCACAATCGTATTTTAATTTCGTGCCTGTCATCAGGAGCTGATCACCTGCAGCGAAGAGGGCGGGACTTCATCTTCCGGACTGATGCACCCGCGAGCTTTAGCCGCGAGCCTAACCCTTCGCGGTTTCTACCGGAACAAAATGCTCCGCTATCCGGCTCCGCGCTTTGCTTGAACCAATAATCAAGAGACGATCATTCTCTTGCAGCTGCTTATCTTCCCGAGGAAGGACCACCTCTCCGTTTCGCAAGATCGCGATAATCTCCAGAGCAGTTCCGGCCGCCGCTTCGTAACAGGCCTGCACAGTTTTTCCTACGAAAGAGCTCTCTGGACGCAAAACACCGACACTCAATTCTTTCCGGCCTGGCATTTTGATAGGAAGTCCGGAGTCCAGCAGAGTGACCAGGTCTAAGTGGCCAATCTTGGCAACATTCGGAATCTGCTGAGTGCCCAGAATCTCGAGCGCCAATTCAACGTTTTCAACATAGCGGGCCGGGGACTGCGCGCGCCCCGGCACCTGAGCCTCATACAAGCTTCTGTACTTTAGGTGCGCTGATAGCTGGCCTTGAACCAGGTAGCTGACCAGCACAGCGAACGCCGCCGGAGGCAGCAAGCGATATCCTCCCGTCATCTCTGTGACCATCAAGAGCGACGCAATCGGCACACGCGCGGCCGCCCCAAAGGTGGTCATCATTCCCAGCACCACGAACATCGCGGTGGGAAGATGAGACACCGAAGCAACAGCTCCTCCCAGCATTGCGCCGACAAACAGGGTGGGCGCGAACACTCCGCCGGACCCGCCCGACGAAACTGTGAAAGCAAAGGCAACCATCTTCAAGAAAAGAAGGACCAACAAGAGCTTGAGCGCCAACCGGCCATCAATGGCTTCCTGTATCCAGCCGTAGCCTCCACCCAGCACTTGGGGGAACTTCAACGCGATCAGGCCGACCGCCAGCCCGCCGATAGCAGGGTTCAGTGCCGCCGGAAGCGGAAGTGCGCGAAAAAGGTCGCGTAGACGATAGAAAACCACCGGCAGCAGCGTCGCGATCAGCCCACCTGCAACTCCCAACACGGCCAACCACGCATAATCCAGAACCGGTACTGTGCCTGGCGCGGGTGGAAAGTAAAACAAAGGTTGCCAGCCGACGAACAAGCCATTCACCGCATACGCAACCACCGAAGCGAGCATGGTGTACAAAAGGCCTTGCGCTTCGAATTCCATCCTGCTGTAGAGCACCTCGATGGCAAAAAACGCGGCCCCGATCGGCGAGCGAAAAATTGCTGACAGGCCTGCCGCCATGCCTGCCAGCAGCAGTATTTCGCGCTCTTCATCAGAACGATGAGCAAGCGTCGCATAGATTGAGCCCACTCCCGCGCCGATCAGCGCCGTGGGACCCTCCCGGCCGGCGGAGCCCCCAGAACCGATCGTGATCGCCGAGGCTACAAGCTTCAAAGGCGCGACCCGGGCGCGGATGAAACCGCTGGCGCGATGGAACGCCTTCACCACCGTGTCGGTACCGTGGCCTTCCGCCTCTGGAGCCCACGTGTAAACCAGAAATCCCGAGAGCAACCCGCCAAGAGTTGTCGCGATCGGCACCAACCACAAACCATGCGGTCCGATGACTTGCCGCAGAACGCCGCCATCTTCTGGCAGTCCCGGTGGACGATAGCTTGCGAGCCAGATCAAGAAGAGGTGTTCGCACAGGCGCAACGCCCAGGTGAAGAGCTGGGCGGCAAGCGCTCCCACGACCCCAAGAAACACTGTGGCGGCAATCAGACGCGGATCGCTCTCCCTTAGCAAGGTACCTCCGCGAGGTGGACTTCACGATGCGCATGCCGAATTGCCGCGTCACGGCGACGGCTTGCCGGCTCCGTTGAGAAGCGGCATAGGGCAGCAACCACACTATACCGGTGTTAGGATGCCGCGTGGCTGGCTCTCGGAAAGTATTTTCCGCGCCAAAGATGTGCGACTCTCGGCAGCCGTATAATTTCTATGGCAACGGATCTCTTAGTGGAGTCCGCTGCCGCGAGGTCGCGGCTAAGGCGCATCGTGCCTCAAATCCATATTCATCGCATTCTGCTTGCCACGGATTTTTCACCTAGCTCCATGGCGGCGCTGCCTTACGCGGTAGCCATGGCTCGCCGCTTTGAGGCAAAACTATATCTCGCATACGTAATTCCCGCCGAAGCATACAGCCTGGTTCCCCTTAGCGAGCGCGATCCGGCGCTGGAAAACATGAAAGCCCATGCGGCCGAACAGATGGCAGGATTGCGGGCAATGTCGCTGCTCAGCGGAATAGCTCACGAGGTGTTGATTGACCACGGAGAAATTTGGCCCATGCTCTCCGAGATGGTGGAGAAACATGCGGTGGATTTAGTCGTGATCGGTACTAACGGCCGGCGAGGCGTCGGGAAACTGCTGCTGGGTTCGACGGCTGAGGAAATACTCAGGCTGGCGCAGAAGCCGGTGATGATAGTGGGACCAAAGAGTTCGGTCCCACCTGAAACTGAGATCCATTTGCGGCGCGTTCTTCACGCCACGGACTTCTCTCCCGAGTCAGAGCCCGCGATGCACTATGCATTCTCTCTGGCGAAACATTATGGAGCCTCCCTCGCCTTGTTGCACGTTGCCGAGGATGTCTGGCGTGAGCCGCTCTCAACCAGATTGAGTGCCGCTGATTTCTTTCGCGAGCGCCTGCTCGAAAAACACTGGGTAATAGAAGACGAAGGAGTGGTGCCGGAATATTATGTCGAGTTTGGCCCGCGGGCTGACTCCATTCTGGAGATCGCGGCGAAGTTGAAAAGCGAGTTAATTGTGATCGGTGTGCGCGGCGCCCGCTATCCGCAAGTCGCCGCTCATTTACCAGGACCAACCGCTTACGACGTGGTATCTCGAGCACGCTGCCCGGTGCTGGTCATCCGCGGTGGAGTTTAGTTGTGGAATCGAAGCTGACGAAATAGCGCTCAACATGCGCAACCATCGCTTGTCAAAAGTTCACAAGACAAGCCAACCTTTTTAGTTGCAATTTGTTCCTATTGTGTGGGCCCCGTGTATGAAGATCCTGACCTGGGGGCAGCGGATTGAGATTTCCCGGCAGCGCAGTTATGAGTTGGCCGTCCCGGCAACACCGTACACTCCATCCATACTCTTCCCTTTAGCAGCCCTTAGACTCTTACTCCGTGCATGGGGTGCACACGTTTGCGCTCTGGGAGGCGGAGCGGAAGGGCGAATGTCGGCCGTCACATCAGTTGAAGCAGCAGGAAGACAAAAATTCTGGCTTCCTCAAAAATCTTAGCTGGAGGTTAATATGAAATTCAGTGAAAAGGCACTTGCACTTACGTGCGGAATCTTGTGGGGAGCTTCAATGTTAATTATGGGCTTGGTCAACATTTTGTGGAGCGGCTATGGCCAAGACTTTCTGAAACTTATGGCTTCCATCTACCCCGGTTATCATGCCTCGGGAAGTGTCGCGCAGTTGGTGGTTGGCACGGTGTATGGGACCGTGGACGGCCTGATCGGAGGCTTTATCTTTGCCTGGGTCTACAACCGCCTGGTTCAATCTTGAGTCCGAGAGTGGAGTGAAAAACGGGAAAGAAGCGCTCATCAGCGACAGTGGCGCGGGAGAATGCCAGCGCTTATAACCCCTGGAGACTCGAACGCCCATGATTTAAGACAGACTGCATTCAACTTCGCACCACTGGCGCGTTGCCAAGATTTGGATCAGGCTGCAGCCTTTGCGCTGCTTGGCAGGACGTGGGCGATTTCGATTGGAACAATGCTTCCACATTCGGGAGATTCCCAACCCTAGTGATTGCTATGCGGTGCTAAATGTCAGTCCGTTCGGTGTCACAAACACCATGAACTGGTGTACAGTCGGTTCGCAACGCTCGTACTTTTTCCTGCCGAGAATACAGATGTCAACTTTGAGCTGGAAGATAGCGCATCCGGGCTAGGGGGGACGAAATGTCAAATGAGAGTCCTGGGACAGGCGCAACCGAACCGCCGATGAAAGACGCCGCTCAGCGTTTCTCTGGTACGTTGCAAAGCTCCGCTTTCTTGCGCGTCTGGCGAAGTGTCGAATTTGCGCTGTTGGGTTTGATCAACCTATCTTCCCCCACAATCCTGAGCGCTCAGGTGGGCGCGCCGACTCATCTGCAGTGCGAGGCCATGCAGGAACCGCTGGGCATTGACATTACCCAGCCGCAGCTCTCCTGGTGGCTGCAGGACGACCGGCGAGGAGCGAAGCAAACAGCCTACGAAATTCGCGTGGCCAGTTCACAGGAGAAATTGTCTCACGGTCAGCCGGATGTCTGGGACAGCGGGCGGGTACAGTCTGATCAATCTGTAAATGTTCCGTATGCCGGCCCGGCTCTCCAGGCGCGGCACCGCTATTACTGGGACGTCCGCGAGTGGGATCAAAATCAACAGCCCTCAACTTATAGTGCGGCAAGTTGGTGGGAGATGGGCCTGCTATCGCCACAGCATTGGAATGCGAAGTGGATCACCCGCGATATGCCGCTGGAGCGCGGCGACTATGAATCGAACCCCAAGTGGATTTGGGCCGCTGACGATCATGGATTGACCAAGGCAACAGAAGGAAAGCACCTGTTCCGATTCCACGTGGATCTGCCGCAGAAGCCCAAAGATGCCACTCTGTTTATCACGGCGAAGGATAACGTTGCTGCCTGGATCAATGGCAAGCAGGTGTTGGGAGCTGCGCCGCTCGAAGCCTACGGTCCGCGCAATGCCTGGGGCACTTTCCGAATGGTTTCGGTAGAGACGTTTCTTGATAAAGGCCCGAACCTAATCGCCGCCGAAGCTATCGTAGTGAAACACAGTGAAGGCGACCCTCACCCCGCGGCTTTAATCGCGTTGCTTCGGGTTCGGTCGGCAGACGGCAAAATCCAGCGGTTCGTGAGCGGGCCTGATTGGAAGACCTCTCCGGGCCTGGAAGGTTCCAACTGGCTCGCCAAGAGCTTCGATGATTCCTCGTGGCCGCAGGCAACGGCGGTTTCGGGCGTAGGACAAGAACCCTTCGGGACTCCGTGGCCCGCTCTGCCCGCCAGCCTGTTACGCCATGCGTTCAACGTTTCCAAGCAAGTGACTTCAGCACGTATTTATTCAACCGCTCTAGGCAGCTATCAGCTTTACTTAAATGGTCAGAGAGTAGGCAACGACTTTTTTGCCCCCGGCTGGACCGATTACCGCAGACGAATCGTCTACCAAACCTATGACGTGACCTCCCAAGTGCGGCAGGGAGCCAACGCACTGGGGGCCATCTTGGGCGGCGGCTGGTATGCCGATGGGCTGACGTGGGCGCAGACGCGTTACAACTTCGGCCCGCCGCCAGTGCGGCTGCTGGTGCAACTGGAGGTGAACTACAGCGATGGGACGCACGATATTGTCGTCAGTGACGAATCGTGGAAGGCAGCACAGTCGCCCATTCTGCTTTCGGAAATCTACAATGGCGAAGAGTACGACGCCCGCCTCGAGCAGCCAGGCTGGGATGCGCCTGGCTTTAACGACTCGCGTTGGGGCAGCGCGGTTATAGCGCCAGCTCCGCAAGCTGCGTTGGTCGCGCAGGATTTTCCTCCCGTTCGCGCCCACGAAACTCTGACCGCGAAAACCATCAGCAATCCCACCTCGGGCGTTTACATCTTCGACCTGGGCCAGAACCTGGTGGGCTGGGCGCGGCTTCGTGTTTCGGGCCGGGCCGGAGCGAAAGTGCGCCTGCGTTTCGGGGAAGTTCTGCAAAGTGATGGCCAGCTTTACACCGAGAACTTACGCACCGCTGAAGCGACCGACACTTACGTTTTGCGGGGAAAAGGCACGGAAGTATTCCAGCCTCATTTCACCTTTCACGGTTTTCGCTATGTTGAAGTCACCGGGTATCCCGGCGTGCCGCCGCGCGACAGCCTTGAGGGAATAGCTCTCTATACTGATGCGCCGTTTACCATCCAGTTCAAGACCGGAAACCGCACTGTGGATCAACTCTGGAGCAACATTCTTTGGGGCCAGCGAGGCAATTTCCTTAGCGTCCCCACCGACTGCCCGCAACGCGACGAACGTTTAGGCTGGATGGGAGACGCCGAGGTTTTCTGGCGCACCGCCTCGTTCGATGCTGACCTTGCCGCATTTTCGCGTAAATTCACCACCGACATTCGCGACGCGCAGCGTCCGTCAGGTGCTTACAGCGATGTTTCGCCGTTCGTGGGTTCAGTCTCCAGCAGCGTTGCCGGCTGGGCCGATGCAGGCGTGATCATTCCGTGGACCGCCTACCTGCAGTATGGCGACCCGCGGATTCTGCAGGAGAATTGGGCAGCGATGAGCAAGTGGATGGAGCACCTGGAGACCGCCAATCCCAATCATCTGTGGCTCAAGGAGCGGGGCAACGATTACGGCGATTGGCTGGCGATCGGAAGCAAGACGTCGAAGGACTTGATCGCAACTGCATATTGGGCTTATGACGCAGCCATCATGACGCATATAGCCCAAGTGCTGGACCATCCTGCTGAGGTTGAAAGATACCAACAGCTTTTCGAACAGATTCGCGCGGCGTTCGATGAAGCCTATGTGAAGCCGGATGGCGTTGTTGGCAGCGGCAGCCAGACCAGTTACGTGCTGGCCCTCCACATGAATCTTTTGCCGCAGAGCCAGCGTGCCAGCGCTGCCGAAAAACTGGTGGATGACATAAAGGCCCACGACTGGCACCTGACGACGGGATTCCTGGGTACTCCTTATTTATTGCTTGAGCTCAGCAACAGCCGCCACAGCGACGTCGCCTACCGCCTTCTTCTGCAAACCACGTACCCCTCCTGGGGCTACATGATCGATCATGGCGCGACCACAATGTGGGAGCGGTGGAACGGTGACCAGATGCTGGGAGATCCTTCCATGAACTCGTTCAATCATTATGCTTATGGCGCAGTCGCCGAGTGGTTATACCGTTACGCTGCCGGCATTGACGAAGATCGAGAAAACCCAGGCTTCCACAGGATCGTCTTCCATCCGCAGTTCAACTCCACCCTGGGGCAGGCGCAGACGGCCTATGACTCCCCTTATGGCGCGATCAGTTCCGCCTGGAAGACTAGGGGAGATACTGTGACCTGGAACGTGGTGGTTCCCGCGAACACCACAGGGTTGCTGTATTTCCCTTCGGATCCGGGCACAGGAATCGAAGAAGGTGGCGTGGATATCTCGAAGAGCCCTGCGGTTTCGTTTGTTCTCCGGGACAACGGCAAGGCGGTCTACGAAGTCGGCGCCGGGTCGTACGAATTCACCATCCGGCAATGAAGTGGAGGAATCGGCCAAGCCCCCCGTCGCAACGCTCTTTAGGCGTACGAAGTGACAGACCCGATATTACGCTCGCGGCGTTCTGCCGTGATGCGCTCCAGATATCCGCTCTCCCGGAAAGCCTGCAACGGATCTTCGGGCAGGCCGTGGCTGCGCCTCCAATCGCGTAACACTGGCCGCACATCGTGCCAGAAGGCGCCACGCAGGCACTCTTCCGCTTCCACCAGCGAGCAACTGCGCTGCAATCCAGCCAGCCGTTCATGGTCTACAATCGCGGCTTTCGCATATAGTTCCTGCGCCGCACAAACCGTCTGAATCGTGGCCTCGATCTTTCCTTTGAGGTTATGGCTCTGGTCCACCATGTAGGCCAGGTCGGCGGGTGTGCCCTCCCGCCAGCGATGGGTGTGAATCTCGTGGAAAATACGGAAAACCTGATAAGGATCAATTGATCCAAGGGTCAAGTCGTCATCGGCGTAGCGGCGGTCGTTGAAATGGAAGCCGCCGATCATCCGATGGTGCAGCAGCCAGGCCACGATCTGCTCAATGTTCTGCGTTTGATAATGGTGGCCGGTGTCCACCAGCACCAACGCCTGCGGGCCGGCATAGCGCGCCAGCAGAAAGGCCATCCCCCAATCCGCAATGTCGGTATGGTAGAAGGCCGGTTCAAATGGCTTGTATTCAATAAGCAGCCGCTGCTCAGGACCAAGATGCGAATGGACTTCCTTCAGCGCTTCTTCGAACCACAAGATGCGGTCGCGGATGCTTTGCGTTCCGGGGTAGTTGGAACCGTCGGCAAACCAGGGAGCGATATCGCGGCAGTTCAGGGCGCCGGCAATGGCGACACAGTCCAGAATGTGATCGAGCGCCCGCTTGCGAATGGCGGGATCGGGATTGCCCACAGAGCCGTACTTATATTCCTGGTCTTGAAAAACATTGGGATTGATCGAGCCTGCCCGCACGCCGTATTTTTGTGCCAACTGCTCGACACGTCCAACGTCTTTCAACCCGTTGGGAAGATCCCACTGCACGTGCAAAGCTACGGTCGGACAGCTTCCCGTCAGGGCGTGGATTTGGCCGGAATCGCTGAATTTGTCTTCCAGGGAAGCGGCGGCCGCGGGCTGAACGAATTTCCCAAAGCGAGTGCCGGTGTTGGCGAATCCCCAGGACGGCAGTTCTACATTAAAGGTATTCAACGCATCGTGTATGAGCGCTTCGAGACTATTCATTATGCCGGTGGCCCTTCCATTTCCCCAACTCAGGTTTTTCTCAATTTCGCAGCACCGCTTCCGCTGGTCTACGCGGCGATTCTACGGACAAATGCGAAAGAACACTGGCCCAGTCGGCCACTGCTGAGGCATTCACTCCCACATCCCCAGTGTATTCTCCCGCAAGGGCGCTCAACTGAATCGCAAGATTCCCGACCGTGGCGCTCTCGGCGCCTGCGGCAATTACCTGAAGTCCTGTGGCTTGTGCCGTAAGCTGGTTCAATAGAGTGTTCTTGCTTCCCCCGCCCACAACGTAAATCCGCTTCAGCTTCTTTCCGGTGATGGCAGCCGCGTCTCTGAGAACCGCGGCGTAGCGCGCTGCCAGACTGTGGAAAATCAAACTGGCCATACGAGGAGCTTCGCTTGCGCCTTGAGGAATTGCAGGCCGCGAAGCTCGCACCAGTTGGGAGTTTATGCGTGCGGGCATGTTGCCGGGCGGCAGGAGTTCAGGGTCGTCCACATCGAGCAAGCATTCCGGCGCAGGCAATTGGCGGCAAGACTCAACCAATGCTTCCACCGTCCAGGACTGTCCCTCCGCCTGCCACTGCTCCATGCACTGCCGCAGCAGCCACATGCCATTTACATTCTTGAGGAAGTTGATTTTGCCGCCAATCCCTCCCTCGTTGCTAAAGTTCTTGCTCCGGGCCTCGCGGGAAGTGCAGGGAGAATCCAACACGCAACCTACTAACGACCATGTACCGGAACTGATAAACGCCCAATCATCCCCGCGAGCCTGAATTCCAGCGATCGCTGATGCCGTGTCGTGACAGGCCGGCGCGATCAAACGAGTCTTCCGAAAGGCTGATAGCGAAGCCAGTGCACCTGCTACTTTGCCCAAGTCTGTCCCGGCCGGGACAACCGGCGGGGCAGCGCCAATCTCCAGTCCGGCAGCTCGAAAGATTTCTTCGGACCACGCCTCGTCAAGCACACCGAGTAACTGCGTATGTGTCGCGTTTGTGTACTCTGCCACTCGCCGCCCACCCAGCGAATGCAGAAGAAACTCAGGCAGATTGATCCATAAGGTGCTAGGATCGCTGCCCGCGGCGCGATCCGCAGACAATTGATACAGGGTATTTAGTGGAAGATCCTGTACGCCCGTGATGTCGTAGAGCCGCTCGGGGGAAATTCGCGCGTGAACATCCTTCTGTGACGCAACGGTTCGCTCATCGCGATAACAATAAGGATCACCTCTGGCGCTGCCGCTCGGATCAAGCAGCACGTAATCTACCGCCCAACCGTCCACACCGATTGATGCAATTCCCTCCGGCACCAACTCCGCGCACGCACGAAGCCCTTCGTCCACACCGCGAAGAATAAGATCGAGGTTCCAGCGCAAGTGAGAGCCATGCTGCACCGGCGCATTCGCGAAGCGGTGCGCTAACCGGATGCGTGGTTCTCCCTCCACCCAACGGAGCAGCGAAACGCGGCAGCTCTCCGCTCCGAGATCAACGGCGACTACATTGGGTTTGGAAACCAGACTAGGGGCGGCCCGGCCCTCGCGGTCAACCTCGGGTTTCCGGCGATGCTCGCCACCGTTCACCGCAGGAAAGCCTCGATCAGGCCGCCATCCACCGGAATCAGATGGCCGGTGGTGCAGCGTGACATGGGTCCGGCCAGGAAAAGGATGGCTTGCGCGCAATCTTCCGGCGCGATGCCGCGATGGGTGAGCGTGCGTTTGGCATAGAAGTCCGATAACAGAGTCCGCAACTGCTCATCGCTGAAGGTCTCCTCATACGCGATCCCATATTTCTTCAGCGAAGCCATCACGCGGTCGCGGGGAAACATGGCGGAGCCTTGTATGACTGTGGCTGGGCTGATGCCGTTCACACGCACTTTGGGCGACAGAGAGATTGCCAGTTCGCGCACCAGATGACTGAGCGCCGCTTTGCTCACGTCATAAGCCTCGCTGCCTCGCTTGGGCACAACGGCATTGGCGGAACTGGTGAGCACGATAGAAGCCTCGAGGTCCTGCTCGCCCAATATCTTGGCTGCTTCATCGGCCAGCAGATAGTTCGCGGTGACGTTGAGATCGAGCGTTACTGACCATTGTTCGTCCGCAATGTGGCCATCTGCCGAGGCTGGAAATAAGGCCGCGGTATTGATCAGCACATCGAAGCCGCCATACGAAGCAACAATCTCGCGTAACATCCGCCGCACTTCCGCACGCGAGCGAATGTCCACTTGCGCCGCCAGAGTGGCTTCTTTCCCGGCTTTCGGCTTGGCCTCATCGGCAACTTGCGAGGCGGCGGCCGCATCGCGGTCAGCAACTGCCACATGCGCCCCGCGTTCTGCCGCCAGCAGAGCGGTCTCACGGCCGATCCCGCTTCCGCCGCCAACGATAAGAACTACTTGCCGGCTTAATTCTTTTTCCGCGGGCTGCCGGCGAAGCTTAGCCTCTTCCAGCTGCCAATATTCAATGCGGAATGCCTCCGAAAGCGGCAGGGCCACATAGTTCGAATTCACCACGAACGCCGAGGAAGGCGCTGCCGCCCCCGCCTGCGGCAACGGATCAGGCACACTGCCGGAATCGAGAGCGGTTGCGCCTTCCATCACATGAATCGCATTAACATAAAATTCTCCGGTCAGCCGTGCTTCGGTCTTGTTCTTTCCGAAGCTGAACATCCCCAAGCCGGGTATCAGCACCACGGTAGGGTTGGCGTCGCGCATAGCCGGTGAATCCGGCAGCGCAAAAGACCGGTAATAATCCGCGTATTCCCGGCGATATTTTTCCAGACAGGAATCAATCAGCTCCTTCAATTGGTGCAAACTGCCGCCCGGCTCCCAGGGCACGAACAAGGGCCGAACCTTGGTGCGAATGAAATGGTCGGGACAGCTGGTGCCCAGGTGGGCCAACGCTTGCGCGTCGTGGGAGTTCACAAAGCGCAGCACCTCAGGCAAATCAGTAAAGTGCCCAATCAGGCGGCGGACGCCGGAAATGCGGCCGCGCAGAAACGGAAAGATGTCAATCGCAAGTTCGCGCCGCTCCGGCAGAGCAGTGGAACGTGGCCCACCAAACAGAGCGCTTTTTTTTTCGACATGTTCCAGAACAAACTGGCCCAACTGGTCAATAACGGCAAGCGTGTTTTCATAGCATTCGCGCTGCGTATCGCCCCAAGTGAAAAGACCGTGCCCGCCGAGGACGATGCCATCGCACCGCAGAGCTTCCTCCACGGCACGACGCAACATCAGACCCAACTCAAATCCGGGACGCTGCCACTGCACCCAGACGAGATGATGATTGAAGGCGCGATTGAATTCCTCCATTTTTTCGCGCCCATTGGCCGATGCCGCCAACGCAATGCCCCAATCCGGGTGCAGATGGTCAATTTGGGCGAATGGCAAGAAACCGTGCAACGGCGTATCAATCGAGGCCGCAACCGAATTCTTTCCGAAGCTGCATAGCGGGTACAACTCCACCATCTCATCTTCGAATTCTGCGCCGCGATACTGAGTCTCCAGCCCGCGCAGCTTTTTCAGATAAAGCGTAGCCAGTCCAGAACGTTGGATGCTGCCCAGATCGCCGCCACTCCCCTTGATCCACAACACTTCTTGCTCAGTTCCATCCAGCGGATCAGGCTGGACGATCTTTGAACTGGTGTTGCCCCCCCCGAAGTTCGTAATGCGAAGATCAGATCCCAACAAGTTTGAGCGGTAACGAAGCAGTTCAGGATCGTCGAGACTGCGGGTCACGCGGTCGTCCCAACGATCTTCCAAATAGCGCAAACTTGTTTTTACGGTCACGATGCCCCAATTCCGTTTGCCAGGAGGCAGAGAAACGCGCTGCCCGTGATTTTCTTCCGCGAATCTCGAGAGCGCTGCGGGAGCAGAATGTCACAGTGCCTTCATGAAAGCAATTCCCTTAACCCAATCCCCTGGCGGGTTTTCTCGGCCGCCTTTTATCCAACCCGAACTTGCCAATGACAATACAATGACTCCGGGCTGCGCTGCAGCCTCTTGGCTTTGTCTTTCTTGATTCGTGTCCGGACCCAATATGAATCCCAATCCAGCAATTGGCGTCGTCTATCACTGGCTGGGCGGTCTGGCCTCCGGCAGCTTTTACGTTCCCTTTCGCGGAGTTAAGCGCTGGGCGTGGGAGACCTACTGGCTGGTCGGCGGATTTTTCAGTTGGATCATCGCACCCTGGATCCTGGCATTGCTCATGACCCGCGACCTGACCGCCGTGATTCGCGAAGCGCCCGCCAGCAGCCTGTTCTGGACGTATTTTTTCGGCGTGCTGTGGGGTCTGGGCGGCCTCACGTTTGGCCTGACGATGCGCTACCTGGGCATGTCTCTCGGGATGGCGATGGTTCTGGGATACACGGCCGCTTTTGGCACCTTAATGCCGCCGATCTTTCGTGGCGTGTTTGTTTCCGAGGTGCTAGGCACACGTTCCGGAATCGTAATCCTGGTAGGTATTGCGGTCTGTTTGATCGGCATCGGATTCGCTGGAGCAGCCGGTTTTTCCAAAGAGAGGAGCATGTCTGAAGGAAAAAAACGCGAAACCATCAAGGAGTTCGACCTGAAGCGCGGCGTTTTGGTGGCGACATTTTCCGGCGTCATGAGCGCCTGCTTCGCCTACGGACTGGCCGCCGGCGACCCGATCAAAGTGATTACTGTGCAACACGGTACGCCAGCACTCTGGCAGGGCTTGCCGGTCCTGGTGGTACTGCTTCTCGGCGGATTCACCACCAATTTTATCTGGTGCCTCATTCTCAACCTTCGCAATCAAACCCTGTACCAGTACATTCATTCGGAAATTCGCGGTGAGGTTCCCCGCAGGGACGACGAGCCGATTCTGGAAAATGCCACCGACGCTCCCGCCGAGGAGATGGCCGTCGCCGCGCCGGTCGCGACCGAACCGGCTGCTATGCGGGCCCCGATGCTGGCCAATTATTTCTTTTCTGCCCTGGCCGGAACCACCTGGTATTTCCAGTTTTTCTTCTACACCATGGGCGAGACCCAGATGGGCCGCTACAAGTTCTCGAGCTGGACCCTTCACATGGCGAGCATCATCATCTTCAGCAGCCTCTGGGGAATTGCCCTCAAGGAGTGGAAAGGCGCCGGCGCTGTAGCCGGCAACTTGCTCGCCCTGGCTCTTCTACTGCTCGTGGGATCTACGGTCATCGTAGGCTACGGAAATTACCTGGGACTACAGCATTAGCGCTTGCCGTTCAATATCACCTGCTATTTGGGATGAATTCTCGCTGCCCAACCACCGCCAGGGGCAAGATGAATCTTCAGCTTCGTCGTCCGGTTCGCCTGGCTGGTTGCTTTCACGTAGTCGCTGGCGTTGCGGTCAGCGTTGACTCCGTCCTGGTAAGAATCCATGGTGAAACTTCCCTCGGGCAGGAATGAGAAATCGACCTCCAGATCACGCGGCGTCCAGTCGGTCATCGCCCCCACATACCAGTCAGGACCGTTCTTTCGCGCAATCAAAACAT
>Ga0335078_10000665_pt1 | contig 52855 bp, 52 predicted proteins | sample Lox_Sample_32_FD_206711 | JGI IMG/M metagenome (GOLD analysis project Ga0335078, IMG submission 206711) | Soil microbial communities from Loxahatchee National Wildlife Refuge, Florida, United States - Lox_Sample_3.2 | ecosystem: Environmental > Terrestrial > Soil > Wetlands | place: USA... | reverse complement strand
TCCCGGTAGCCGCGGGAAGCGTGCGCTGGGAGCGGCCCACGGCGCGGAGCTTCTGGAACGCGCTGGCCGACCCGGAGCGGGAGGCGCTGGCGGCGGCGGGGGTGGAGGAGGTCTTCCGGCCGGGAGCGGTGCTGTGCCGCGCGGGCGAGGACACCTCCCAGGTAATGGTGATCGACTCGGGCTGGGTCAAGGTCAGCGTGCGTGACGGTGCCGGGGAGAAGATCCTGGCGGTGCGCGGCCAGGGGGATGTGGTCGGGGAGCGGGCCGCGCTGACCACGCAGGTCCGGTCGGCCACCGTGACCGCGCTGGACGAGGTCTGGGCGATGGTGGTGCCGGCCGAGCGGTTCGCGGAGTTCCTGCGCGGCCACCCGCGGGCGGCCGAGGTGCTGGAACGCCAGGTGACCGAGCGCCGGGAAGAAGACCGGCTGCGGCTGTTCCCCCGCGAGCGTGCCGGGGCGGAGCGGCGGCTGGCCTTGCTCCTTGCCGACCTGGCCCAGCGCCGGGGCGGCCACCAGCACGCGGTGTTCACCTTGCCGATGTCGCAGCAGGAACTCGCGGACTGGGCCGGGACGAGCGCCGACGCGGTGGGCCGGTTCCTGCGGGCCTGGCGGGACCGCGGGATCATCGCCCGCGCCGAGCGGTCCCGCCGGCTGACCGTGATCGACCTGGACGGGCTGGCCGCGCTGTGCGACGCCGCCCCGCCGGACACGCGCCGCGCCCCGGACACGCGCCGCGCCCCGGACACGCGCCGGCCGCCGAACGGGACCCGGGACGAGCTGGCGGCGCAGTGGCAGCGGGACTGGGCCGAGCCGCTGAATTGCTCGATCGTGTTCACCGACGTGGCCGGCTTCTCCGATCCGGTCCGCAATGACAGCGACCGTGACGTGGTGCGCGCGGCGATGTACGAGATCCTGCGGTCCGCCTTCGAGGCATCGGGGGTGCCGTGGGCGGCCTGCTATCGCGAGGACCGCGGCGACGGCGCCGTCATCGTGGTGCCGCCGACGATCTCCACGCACCGCGTGGTCGACCCCTTGGCCGCTGAACTCGCGGACCGGCTGCGGCAGTACAACCGCCGGGCCAGCGAGGTCGTCCGGATCCAGCTGCGGGTCGCGCTGCACGTCGGGCCGGTCGGGAAGGACCCCGAGGGGCTCACCGGGCAGGCCGTGATCACCGCCGCGCGCATTCTCGACGCTCCGGTGATCAAGGCCAGGCTGGCCGCCGAGCAGGCGGACCTGATCTTCGCCTGCTCCGATTACGTCTACGACCACGTCGTCAGGAACTGCGTTGGCCGGGTCGATCCCGCGAGTTTCGAGCATATGGAGTGCCAGGTCAAGGAGCTGCACGTGTCGGCCTGGGTGCATCTGGCCGGACGCCTGGCCCCGCCCAGGCTGCCCCTGGATGCGCCCGCCCCCGCCCTGGGCCCGCTGCCGGTCGCGCCGCCGCTGGGCAAGCTCCCGCCCGAGGTGCGCGGCCGCGAGGGGCTGATCGTGGAGCTGCGCCGGGCGCTGCGGCCTTACCCGTGGCGAGCCAGCCGGGCGTTCGTGATCGCGGGCATGGGCGGGCTGGGCAAGTCCACCATCGCGCTGACCGCGGCCCGGATGGCCAAGGAACGCGGCTACCGGGTCTGGTGGGTCCGTGCGGCCGACACGGCGCAGCTGACCAGCGGGATGCTCGAGGTGCTGCGCGAGCTCGGCGCGCCGGAATCGGTGACCGCGCCGGTGCGGGAAGGCGCGCGGACCGCGCCGGAGCGGGCCTGGGAGTTCCTCAACGGCGACCACCTCGCGGGCCGCCGGTGGCTGCTGGTGTTCGACGGCGCCGACAACCCCGCGGTGCTGGCGGGCCCCGACGCGAGCACCTCGGCCGACGGCACCGGGTGGCTGCGAGCCGACCCGGCCGGGATCGTGATCGTGACCACCCGGATCAGGGACCCGCACGTCTGGGGCACCTGGGTCACGCTGCGCGAGCTCAAGCCGCTGGACGACGAGGCGGCCGCGGAGGTGCTGCGGGACCTGGCCCCCGAGGTCGCCGATCCCGGCGGCCACCAGGCGCGGGAGCTGTCCCGCCGCCTGGGCGGCCTGCCGCTGGCGCTGCACCTGGCCGGCGCCTACCTGGGATCGCCCTTCGCGCACTGGTCCACCTTCGCGGGCTACCGGCAGGCCCTGGACGGCGTCGAGCTGCCCGCGGCGCTGACCGATATCGAGGAGCAGCACGCGGACATCCACGCGACCGTGCAGCGCACCTGGGACCTGTCCCTGGACGCGCTCGCGGCCGAGGGCAGGCCGCAGGCCCGGCCGCTGCTGCTGGTGCTGTCCTGCTTCGCGCCCGCCACGCCCATCCCGGCCTGGCTGCTGCAGCTGCCGCCGCTGGGGGACCTGCTGTCCGGCCGTACGGCGGGCAAGGACGATGTGGCCGGACGGCGCGGGCTCCGTGATGGCCTGCAAGGTCTCTCGCGTACCGGGCTGATCGACATCTCGGCCGGCGGCAGCCCGGCGGGCGTGAACGCCGTCACGGTGCACCCGGTGGTCGCCGACGCGAACCGGATCCGGCTGGCGGCCAGCGCCGGCGCCGAGCGCGCCGCCGTGCAGGAGACCGTGGTGGCGCTGCTCGAGGCGGCCACGGCCGGGCTCGACCCGGTCCGGCCAGGTGACTGGCTGACCTGGCGGCGGCTGCGGCCGCACATGAACGCCGTGATCGACCTGCTCGCCGACGATCTCGACGCCCCCGTGCTGGCCCGGCTGCTCACGGTCAGCGCGGTCAGCACCGAGGCCCTGCTCGGAGCCGGGCGGCTGGCCGCGGCCGAGAAGCTCGCCCAGGCCAGCGTCGCGGCCGCGGCCTTCCTGCCCCGTGACGACCCGGCTGCGCTGGCCGCGCGCGGCTACCTGGCCCGGACCCTGGTCCGCCGGGGGCGCAGCGGCGACGCCGAGGCGATCTACCGCGAGCTGCTCGCCGACCGCCTCCGGGTCCAGGGCAAGGACCATATCGACACCCTGGCCACCCGGCACGATCTGGCTGCCGCGCTCGGCGCGCAGGGCCGCTACGCCGAAGCCGAGCAGCTCTACCGCCAGCTGCTCGGCGCCGACTACCGGCTGCGCGGCCCCGATCACCGGGAAACCCTGGCCGCCCGGTACAACCTGGCCCGGATGATCGGCCTGCAGGGCCGCTACGCCGAGGCCGAGCAGCTCAGCCGCGACGTCCTGGCCGACCGGCACCGGCTGCTGGGCGACGACCACCCCGACACCCTCACCTCGCGCGCCGTCCTGGCCCGGCTCGCCGCCCGCCAGGGCCGTCGCGCCGAAGCCGAGGAACTCTACCGCCAGGTGATCGCCGACCGCACCCGCGTCCTGGGCGCCAGCCACCCCGATACCGCCGCCGTCCGCAGCGAGCTAGCCCAGCTCACGCCCGCGGGCTGACCCCCGTCAGCTCGCCCGCCGGTACGCGCGGACCGCGAGCGGCAGGAAGACGATGAAGATCCCGGCCAGCCAGATCAGGCTCCGCCACAGGTTCGGCCACAGCGTCGGCTCCAGCTGGCCGCCCAGGGCCATCGCGCGCATGGCGTTGACCACGAAGGTGACCGGCTGGTGGTTGGCGAAGGCCTGCAGCCAGCCCGGCATGCTCGCGATCGGCACGAACGCCGAGGACACGAACGTGAGCGGGAACAGCCAGATCATCCCGAACGCCTGTACCGACTCCTCATCCCCGATGGCCAGCCCGGTGTAGGCAGAGATGCACGCGATCGCCACACCGAACACGGTGGCCAGCACGACCATGGCGACGGCCGGGCCGAAACCGTTGAGGAACCGGAACCCGACCGCGTAGCCCACGCCGACGATGATCAAGATGGTGACGAGCATCCGGCCGGTGTCGGCGACCAGCCGCCCGGTGAGCACCGCCGAGCGCGCGATCGGCATCGACTTCAGCCGGTCGATCACGCCCTTCTTCAGCTCCTGCGCCAGCACGATGGCGGTGCCGAACGTCGCGAACGCCGCGGTCTGCGCGATGATCCCCGGAATCAGGTAGTTGACGTAGCCTCCGGGGACGTTCACCGGGATCGCGCCGCCGAACACGTACCGGAACAGCAGCACGAACATCACCGGCTGGATCACGGTGAACATCAGGTAGGCGGGGACCCGTAGCCACACCAGAAGGCTGCGCCGGGTCAGGGTGAGCGTGTCGCTCACCCCCCAGCGGATCCGGCTGCCCAGGCGGGGTGCCTCCACCCCGGCCGGCACTGTAACCGCCGTCATGACGCTGACCTCGCAATCTCCTCGCTACCCGTCCGGTCACTGTCCGTCCGGTCACTGTCCGTCCGGTCACTGTCCGTCCGGTCACCGTCCGTCCGGTCACCGTCCGCCCGGTCACCGTCCGCCCGGCGGCGGCCCCTCGGCCCGCGCCTGCGGCTGCCCGGCTGATCCTCCTCCTCGGCGGCGTGCCCGGTCAGCGCCAGGAACACGTCGTCGAGCGAGGGCCGGCGCAGCGTCAGCCCCCGGGTCGCTATGCCCGCGCCGTCCAGGATGCGCACCGCCTCGGTCAGCGCGTCGGACCCGCGGCTGCCGACGCCCACGCTGACCACGCCGGTCTCCGGGTCGGCGTGCGGCTCCCCGCCCACCTCGTCTTCCCCCTTCCCCAGCGGCGCGATCGCCGCGACGGCGTCGCCGACCCGGTGCCGGTCCGGTACCGTGAACTCGATCACGTCCCCGCCGACCCTGTTCTTCAGCTCCTCGGACGTGCCCGCGGCGATGACCAGGCCGTGGTCGATGACCACGATCTCGTTCGCCAGCTCGTCGGCCTCATCGAGGTACTGGGTGGTCAGCAGGAGCGTGGTCCCGGCCGCCGCCAGTGACCTGATGACGTCCCACATCCCCAGCCGCGCCCGCGGGTCCAGGCCGGTCGTCGGCTCGTCCAGGAACAGCACCCGCGGCTGGCCGACCAGGCTGGCGGCCAGGTCCAGGCGCCGCTGCATGCCGCCGGAGTAGGTCTTCGCCGCCCGGTCCGCCGCGTCGGCCAGCTCGAACTGCTCGAGCAGCTCGACGGCGCGGCTGCGGGCCTGCGACCGCCTCAGGTGGTAGAGCCGCCCGATGATCTCCAGGTTCTCCCGGCCGGTCAGCTCCTCCTGGATGGCCGCCGACTGCCCGGCCAGCCCGATCGACCGGCGCACCGCGGCGGCCTGCCGCACCACGTCATGGCCTTCGACCACCGCGCGCCCCCCGTCCGGGAGCAGCAGCGTGGTCAGGATCCGCACCATGGTGGTCTTGCCCGCCCCGTTCGGCCCGAGCACGCCGAGCACCGTCCCGCGCGGCACCGACAGGTCGATGCCGCGCAGCGCGCGCACCTCGCCGAAGGACTTGGTCAGCCCTTCCACCAGGATCGCAGGCTGTCCGTCTACCCCGTTGAACTGTGACATTCACCCTCCACTTCGCCCCGTTCCCGCCCCGTGCCACGAACCTACCGGCAGCACGGGAACCTCGGCGAACAAATATCTCGCGTAGTGATGACGAGACGGCCACCGCGAACTCATCGCTGCCGTGCTGGGGCATGATGGACGACGTCCGCGATGCAGAACCAACCCGGGGAAGGGGAACTCCCGATGCCAGACGAGCGCCGTCACGAGTCCGCCGACCTCGAGGACTACGACGTCGAGGACCCGTTGGACACGCTGGAAGGAAAGCCGGGGGACGATCCGCTGGACCGGGGCGCCGCCCCGCCGGAGCGGTGGTCGACCCAGATCAGGTCCGGCTCGGCCGGTGAGCGCGAGTCCCTCGATGAGCTGCTCGCCGAGGAGGAGCCGGACGCTCCGTTCGACGTCGACGACGACCTGCCCGAAGACCGTGACGACGACGATGAGGCCGACGAGTACCTCGACGGGCTGCTGCTCGACGACGGCCCCGACCCGCGGGCCGGCCGGCTGGTGGCCGAGGACGAGGGCGCCCACGCCGACGACGAGGAGGACCTGGTGGCGCGCGACGTCGGCATCGACGGCGGTGCCGCCAGCGCGGAGGAGGCCGCGGTCCACGTGGTCGAGGACGACGACACCGACATCCGCTCCGGCGACTGAAGGCCACCGGATAGCCGCATGCTGCCAGTGGCTGAGCTGCACATCCACATCGAGGGCACGCTCGAGCCTGAGCTGCTGGTCAAGCTCGCGAAGCGGAACGGAACCGCGCTGCCGACCCTGGATGTGGCCGAGCTGCGCGCCAGGTACCGGTTCGGCAGCCTGCAGTCCTTCCTCGACCTGTACTACGCCAACCTGCGCGTGCTCCGGATCGAGCAGGACTTCTACGACCTGGCCCGCGCGTACCTGGCCCGGGCCGCGGCGGCCGGGGTGCGCCGGGCGGAGATCTTCTTCGACCCGCAGGCGCACCTGGCCAACGGGGTGCCGTTGCCAGAGGTGTTCGGCGGGCTGACGGCCGCGCTGGCCGACGGCGCCCGGGACCACGGGATCTCCGCGAGCCTGATCCCGTGCTTCCTGCGCGACCTGGGTGCGGACGCCGCCGGCGCGGCGCTCCGGGCCTGCCTGCCGTTCCGGGACCAGTTCATCGGCGTGGGGCTCGACTCCGCCGAGGCCGGCTACCCTCCCGCCCTGTTCGCCGGGGTGTACCGGCTCGCGGCGGCCGAAGGGCTGCGGCTGGTGGCCCACGCGGGCGAGGAGGGCGGCCCGGACTACGTGCGCGAGGCTCTGGACGCGCTGCACGTGGAGCGCATCGACCACGGAGTGCGGTCCATGGAGGATCCCGCCCTGGTGGCCCGGCTGCGCGACGAGCAGATCCCGCTGACCGTGTGCCCGCTGTCCAACGTGGCGCTGCGGGTGGTCGGCACGCTCGCCCAGCACGTGCTGCCCGGCATGCTGGACGCCGGCCTGCTTGTCACCGTGAACAGCGACGACCCGGCCTACTTCGGCGGGTACGTGGATGACAACCTGGCCGCGGTGCGGACCGCATTCGGGTTTGACGACGCCCAGCTCGCCGCGCTGGCGCGGAACTCCTTCGCTGCCTGCTTCGCGCCCGGTGCGGACAAGCGCAACTGGCAGGCCGAGGTGGACACCTGGCTCGCCGCCAGCCGCGCCTAGCCGGCCGCTCCTAGGCGGATGACCCCCGTCATCCCGTCAGAAACCCAAGACGGCGTGTTAATGATAAGGAGACCCGTCTGGCCGTTTCCCGCGGTTTCGCTGCCGGACAGGATCGCTCGCGGCGGCATCCTCGGCGGCGGCGGGCGCCGCGGATGCCCCGCCGCCTGCGGGAGGACGCCCGCCGCCGCCCCCGCCCCGTCATCCAGCCCGTTATATCCCCTTATGTCTCAACTTGCAGTCGAGACATTCCGGGCGCCGGTCATGATCGTGGCCAGAACTGGCCGGATACCGGATACGGGCCCAAGCTGGCCACGATCATGAACAGCGTGGTGCGAGGGCGCCGGCTGGGTTCCCAGCATTGCGGTAGATGAGGCTGATGGCCCCGCGCATCCCGAGCGCGGGCATCGTGAACGGCAACGGATGGGGTCGGTGAGGCGCTAGATTCCGTTCAGGAACTTCGCCACGATCGGGCCGCAGGTGGGCCCGCCGTTCCCGGTGGAGTTGACCACCAGCGCCGCGAACGCGATGTCGCCCTTGAAGCCCATCAGCCAGGCGTCGGTCTTCAGCGGCTTGGTCGTGCCGTACTGGGCCGTCCCGGTCTTGGCGTAGGTGCCGGCGGGCAGGCCCTGGCCGGCCGCGGTGCCCCGGGCCACCACCGAGGCCATCATCTCGTGCAGGCCGCTGACCACCGAGGCGGGCAGCTGCCCCAAGACCGCGCCAGCCGGGCCAGTACCAGCTGGGCCAGTACCAGCTGGGCCAGTACCAGCCGGGCCAGTACCAGCCGGGCCAGTACCAGCCGGGCCAGCACCGCCCGTCACCAGCTGCGGCGCGCGCACCGTGCCGGTGTCGGCGGCCGCGGCGACCATCGCCATGTCCAGCGGCGAGACCAGCACCCGGCCCTGCCCGATGGAGGTGGCGGCCAGGTCGGCCTCGTCGGCAGGCCGCGGGACCGAGCCGTCGAAGGCGGCCAGCCCGATGTGCAAGCTCTGGCCGAGCCCGAACGTCGCCGCCGTCGACGGAAAGTCCGACGGCGACAGGTGCCCGGTGGCCAGCCTGATGAAGGCGGTGTTGCACGACTCGGTGAACGCCTGCAGCAGGTTGCTCACCGGCTCCTCGCTCTCGGCGTTGTGGAACACCTCGCCGTCCACGGTGGCCGTGGCCGGGCAGCTGGCCGCCGACTGCGGGGTGAGCCCGTGGCTGATCAGCGCGGTGGACGTGATCACCTTGAACGTCGAGCCCGGCGGGAAGCCGCCGTCGATGGCCTGGTCGAAGCCGCCCGAGTTCACCGACACCGCGGCGAGAACGGCCCCGGTGGCGGCGTTCACCGCGACCAGCGCGGCGCTCTTGTTCTCCCCGGCCAGCGCCGCCTCGGCCGCCCGCTGCACCGCCGAGTCGATGGTGGTGGTGACCGGGGTGCCCGGACGTGCCGTGATCGTGGCCAGCGTGGCGACGTGCGCGCCGCTCCCGGAGACCACCGAGACGGTGGCGCCGGGCGTGCCCGCCAGCTGGCGTTCGTCCGCCTGCTCCAGGCCGGTCTGGCCGACGTCGTCCTGCGCGCCGTACGGCGCGCCGAGCCGGCTGAGCTCCTGCGCGGTCACCGGGCCGACGGTGCCGACGACCCCGGCGGCCAGGCCAGGCGTGACGGCGCTCAGCGCGTTACCGGACTGGAACACCGTGCCCGGGATCGGGTAGATGACCGGCTCGAGCTGGTTGTAGCGCGCCCGGGTCACGGTGAAGACCGGCTCGAAGAACGTCGGGTGGGCCTGGGCGGCGGCGATGGCGGTGCTGGCCGCGGCGGCGGGAGCGCCCGCGGCGACCAGGGCGGACCGCAGCGAGCCTGGGTTCTTGATCCGGGCGCCCTCGACGCCGATCGTCACCACCTGGCCCTGGCTGGCCAGCGGCGTGCCGTGCGCGCCGAGCACCGCCGCGCGGGCCGGCCAGGTCGTCCGCAGCGCGAGCTGGTCCCCGGCGCGCAGTTGCGGCGCGATGGTGGCCGGCGACCATTTCACCAGCCACTTGCCCTGCGTCAGCACCAGGTGCAAGGAGGAGGAGATGGTGATGGCGCCCAGGCCGGCCAACGTCAGCCGCTCGGTGATCGGCGTGCTGGCCGTCGAGTTGCTCGTGCGCGTCGTCCCGGCTGTGAAGCTGGCCTGCCGGACGGTCAGGTTGCGGAACGCCGCCTGGTTCACCGCCGTGAAATCGGCCGGCGGGTGGCTGGCCAGCCGCCGCATCGCGGCCCAGTCCTGCCTGGCCCAGGCCGCGAGGTAGGCGTCCGCCGTGGTCTGCGGCTGGGGCGGCGCGCTGCTGCACCCGCCCAGCAGCGCTCCGGCCAGGACCACGACGGCGGTCAGCGCGTAACGCCGCGGTGCCCTCATGCCCAGCAAGGGTATGGAACCTGGCGCAACCGCTGGTGGCATTTGGCCGCAGCCGCGGGTAAAATCCGCCGCCGTGACCGGCGCGTACCGCCGCGTAATGTCGGTGCCCTCGGCTAGGGTCCGGGCCATGCGACTGCTGCACACCTCGGACTGGCACCTGGGCCGGTCCCTGCATCGCGCGGACCTGCGGGCGGCCCAGGCGGCCTTCCTCGATCACCTGGTGGCGGTGGCCCGCGCCGAGAAGGTGGACGCGGTCCTGGTCGCCGGGGATGTCTACGACCGCGCGGTGCCGCCGGTGGACGCCGTGGAGCTGTGCGAAGACGCCCTGCTCAGACTGCATGACACCGGTGCGAGCATCGTGCTGATCAGCGGCAACCACGACTCGGCGCGCCGGCTCGGGTTCGGCGGCGGCCTGCTGGAGAAGGCGGGCGTGCACCTGCGCACCCGGCCCGGCGCCCTGGCCCGGCCGGTCGTGCTCCAGGACTGCCACGGCCCGGTGGCGGTGTACGGGGTGCCCTACCTGGAACCGGACGCCGTCCGCGGCGAGCTGCCCGAGCCCGGGCCCGAGGCCGCGGCCGGGCCCGCGGCCGGGCCCGCGGCCGGAGGCAGCGCCGGCGAGATACCCCGGGGGCACGCCGGGGTGCTCGGTCACGCGGTGGCCTGCATCCGGGCCGACGCCGAAGCCCGCGGCATCCAGCGTCGCGTCGTCATGGCGCACGGCTGGGTCAGCGGGGGAGCGGCCAGCGAATCCGAGCGGGACATCACCGTCGGCGGCGTCGGCCAGGTGCCCGCGGAGCTGTTCGCTCCCTTCAGCTACGTCGCCCTCGGTCACCTGCACGGCCAGCAGACCGTCGCCCCGCATCTGCGCTACAGCGGCTCGCCGCTGCCGTACTCGTTCTCCGAGGCGGCGCACCGCAAGGGCAGCTGGCTGGTCGAGCTGGACGCCCGGGGGATCGCCCGCGCCGAGCAGGTGCCGGCCCCGGTTCACCGGCGCCTCAGCGTGCTCCGCGGCCAGCTCGCCGACCTGCTCGGCTCGGCCGCCTACACCGGGTACGAGGACGACTTCGTGTCCGTGACGCTCACCGACCCGCGCCGCCCCGAAGGGGCGATGGACGCGCTGCGCGGCCGGTTCCCGCACGTCCTGGTGCTGGCCTTCGAGCCGGAGGGCGCGGTGCCCGACGGCCGCGGGTACCGGGCGCGGACGGCGGGCCGCGACGACCTGGCCGTCGCCGCCGAGTTCGTCCGGCACGTCAGCAGCTCGCCGCCCACCGCGGGCGAGGAACGGCTGCTGGCCCGCGCCTTCGAAGCCGTCCGTACCGAGGACGACTGATGCGCCCTCACCAGCTGCGCGTGACGGCGTTCGGCGCGTTCGGCGGCACCGTGGAGGTCAGCTTCGCCGACCTGGCCTCCTCCGGGCTGTTCCTGCTGCACGGCGAGACCGGCGCGGGCAAGACCACGCTGCTGGACGCCATCGGGTTCGCGCTCTACGGGCAGGTCCCCGGCGAACGCGGCAAGACGCGCAGGCTCCGCTCGGACCACGCGGCGCCGGGCACGCCGACCGAAGTGCGGCTCGAGGCGACCATCGGCGGCCGGCGGATGCGCATCACCCGCAAGCCGGAACAGGAACGCCCTAAGCTGCGCGGCACCGGCACCACCACCGAGCAGGCCAGGGTCCTGCTCGAGGAGCTGGCCGGCGCGTCCTGGCGCCCCGTGTCCACCCGGGCCGGGGAAGCGGATCAGGAGATCGCCGACCTGATGGGGATGTCCGCCGGCCAGTTCTTCCAGGTCGTGCTGCTGCCGCAAGGCGAGTTCGCCAGGTTCCTGCACGCCGACGCGGAAAACCGCGCCCGGCTGCTGCAGCGGCTGTTCGGCACGGACCGGTTCCGCAAGGTGGAGGAATGGCTCGCGGACCGGCGCCGGACGACCGCGCGCGAAGTGGAAGAGGCCGAGAGCGGGATCGCGACCCTGGTCGCCCGCATCGCTCAGGCCGCCGGCCTCGAGGTTCCCCCCGCTGAGCCCGCCGGGCCGCCGGGCCGCCCGCTTCCGGCTGCCGCCTGGGCGGCGCAGCTCGCCGAGGCGGCCGCCGCCGAATCCGCCGCCAGCGCGAGCCAGGTCGCCGGTTGCCGCCGTGACCTGGAGCAGGCCCTGGACCTGCAGCGGGATACGGCGCGGCTGGCGGACCGGCAGCGCCGCCGCCAGGCCGCGCTGCGCAACCGCGACGAGCTGGCCAGCACCGAAGCCGTCGTGGAAGAGCTGCGCAGCGCGCTCGCCGCCGCCGCCCGGGCCGCGGAAGCGGCCCCCGCGCTGGCCGAGGCCGAGCGGACCGCGGGCGCGCTCGCCCGGGCTCGCGCCGCCGAGGAGCGGGCCAGGACCGCGGCCGGGGCCGCACCCGCCGCCACGGCCGCCGAGCTGCGAGAAGCGGCTCAGGAGCAGGTCGCGATGCTGGGCCGCCTGGAGACGCTGCGCTCGGTATCCCGGCAGGCGGCGGATGAGGACCAGACCGCCGCCCAGGCCAGGTCCGCCGCCACCACGCTGGCCGGGCAGATCGCAGCGGCCGGAACGGAGCTCAGCGCCACGCGCCAGCAGCGCCCCGGGCTCAGCCGCGAGCGCGACCAGGCCGCCGAGGCCGGCCAGCGGCTGCCCTCGGTCCAGGCCGAAGCCGATCGGTACCGCCGCGCCGCAGACGATGCGAACGCCCTGGTGGCGGCCCGGGCTGACAAGAGCCGCCAGGAGGAGGCCTACGTCGACGCGAAGCTCGACATGGCCGAGCTGGTCACCGAAGCGGCCCAGCTGCGGCTGGCCCGCATCGACGGGATGCGCGCCGAGCTCGCCGCGGCCTTGGTCGACGGCGCGCCGTGCCCGGTCTGCGGCTCACTGGACCACCCCGAGCTATGCGAGCTCCGCGGCGACCGCGTGACCCGCGAGCAGGAAGAGGCCGCCGATGCCATGGCGGCCGCCGCCGCGGAGAGAGCCGAGACGATCGGGGCGAGGCTGGGGGCCGCCGACGAACGGGTCGCCGACCTGTCGGCCCGGCTCAACGAGGCCGGGTTCGCCGTCGCCGCCGACCTGCTCTCCCTCCAGGCCGAGGCGACCAGGCTGGGAACGACCGCGCGGGAGCTGGCGGCGCGGGTCAGGAAGCTGGCCACGGCCGCGGCGAGGCTCGCCGACGTCCAGGCCAGCCTCGATGCGCTCGACAAGTCCATCGCGGACGCCGAAAAGCGCCTGGTGGAGCTAGCCGAGCAGCGCGAGGCCGAACTCCGCCAGGCCGGCGACGCCGACCTGCGCGCGGCTGGCCATCGCGAGTCCCTGATGGCCCAGCTCGGCGGCCATCCCGACCTGGAGATGGCGCTGGCCGCCGTGCGCGCCGCCGCTGACGCGCTCACCGCCGCCGCTGACGCGGCCGACGCCACCGCCCGCGCCAGCCGGGACGCCAGCCGTGCCGCGGAGCTGGCCGCCCAGGCGGCCACGGGGGCCGGTTTCGCCGACCTGGACGCGGTCCGCCAGGCCCGGCAGGACGCGGCCTGGCGGTCAACCACCGACAAGGCCGTCCGCGAGCACGAGGCCGCCGCCAAGGCCGTGGCTGAGCTTCTCGCCGATCCGGACCTCGGCGTGGCCCTCGACCCGCCTGCCGACGTGGCCGGCGTGCAAGTCGCAGTCGACGCGGCCAGCAAGGCCCACGACGACGCCCTGCGCGTCTGCGACCGCGCCAGGCACAAGGCCGAACAGCTGGCCGACCTCGCCCCCCAGCTCACCGCGCGCCTGGCCGAGCTGGAACCGCTGGCCGGGAAGGCCGCCGAGGCCCGCAGGCTCGCCGACCTGGCGGCCGGCGGGGGGGCCAACACGCTCAGGATGACCCTGTCCTCCTTCGTCCTCGCCGCCCGCCTGGAGGAGGTCGCGGCCGCCGCCAGCGAGCGGCTGCTCAAGATGACCTCGGGCCGCTACTCGCTGGTGCACACCGACGCCCGCCGCGGCGCGGCCAGGTCCGGCCTCGGCCTGCTCGCCTGCGACAGCTGGACCGGCGTGGACCGCGACACCAGCACGCTGTCCGGTGGCGAGACGTTCCTGGCCAGCCTGGCCCTCGCCCTCGGCCTGGCCGACGTGGTCACCGCCGAGGCGGGCGGCACCCGGATCGAGGCGCTGTTCGTCGACGAGGGCTTCGGCAGCCTGGACGAGGACACCCTCGAAGAGGTCATGACCGTCCTCGACGGCCTGCGCGAAGGCGGCCGCATGGTCGGCATCGTCAGCCACGTCACCGAGCTCAGGCAGCGCATCCCCGCCCAGGTCCGCGTGCATAAAGGCCACGCCGGCAGCCACCTGACCGTCCGCACCGGCTCTTTTTGACCCGAACGGGCCGGCGCGTGCCCTCGCGCACGCTCCGCCTCCGCCGCGGCGGACGCCTTCGCGCCTGAATTCGAATACTTTCATGATCGTGAAGACTATTTAGGTCCCGGGCTCACCAGACTGAAAATCCTTCACGATCATGGAACTACAGGCGGCTGAATTCAAACAGGGGTACATATTTCATGATCACGAAGGATTTGGTACGGAATTCCGTACTAAATCCTTCGTGATCATGGGAATCCTCGGATTACGGCGGGGCTCGGCGGTTGGACCCCGCGGCGGGCGCGGCGCACCATGGGGGAATGCGCGCATTCGCCTGGTGGGGCGGCCTGAGCCGCAGGCGCCGGATGCTCGTGGCCATCCTGGCCCTGGCCGTCGCGGCGGGCGCCGTCGTGGGAACGGTGCGCGCGCTGGCCGGCGGTCCCGCCCTCCCGGCCGCGGGCGGCAGCGGCGCGGGGGACGTGCTGCTGGTGCCGGGCTACGGGGGGGAGCACCACCGCGCTCGACCAGCTGGCCGGCCGGATCACCGCGGCGGGCGGGCACGCCACCGTGGTCCGGCTGGCCGGGGACGGCACCGGAGACCTCCAGGTGCAGGCGAACGTGCTGAACGGGTACGTCAACCAGGTGCTGGCCGCGGGCTCCGGCCCGGTGACGGTGATCGGCCACTCGGCCGGCGGCGTGGTGGCCTGGCTGTGGGACGTCGACTACGACGGCGTGGCCAAGGCCCGCCGGATCATCACCCTGGGCTCCCCGCTGCACGGCGCGGACCTCGCCGCCGTCGGCGCCACGGACCTGCCCGGCGCCTGCCCCGCCGCCTGCGAGGAACTGGTGCCCGGCAGTTCCATGCTGGACCGCCTGCAGGGGACCGCCTCGGCCACCCGCCCGCCGTGGCTGTCCCTGTGGACCACCGGCGACCAGGTCGTCCAGCCGCCCGACTCGGCCCGGCTGCCCGGCGCGCTGAACGTCCCGCTGCAGTCGATCTGCCCCGGCGTCTCCATCGGGCACGGCCAGCTGCCCACCGCCGCCCCGCTCGTCGTCGGCATTGTCCTGCGCGCCCTGCGCGGCACCACCCTCACACCGCCCCGCCGTCCGATTGCCGCTCCCTGCAAGCTCTGGGCACTCAAGGTTCATGAGTGGCGGTTCATGGCCGGTTATATATGACAAATCGCATCACGACCGACCGGGAAAACGGCTAGCATCGCAACCGGGAGAGTGGCGGGCATATGTCGTGCTCGTCCAGGGGGGACTGAGGCTGCCTACGTGCGGCGACGGTCCCTCCTTGGATTTTGTGGGTGCTAGAGGGAAAAATGAGCCGGGCATTCCTATGTGCGATTAGCGTGACCATCGTCGGGCTATCTGTCCTGTGTAGCGCCGGGTGCGCGAGTTCGGGTTCGAGCAGCAGCATGCCCAGGGTGCCGGGCCTGGAAAAGACCGACCTGACCGTTGGCGCGGTGCCCGTCGCCGACGAGGCCGGCCTGTATATCGCGCAAGATGAGGGCCTGTTCGCGGCCGAGGGCCTGCACGTCACGATCGATTCCATCGTCAGCAGCGCCGACGCCACCGAGGGCCAGAACGACGGCAAGTTCGACATCACCGCGGGAAATTCCGTTTCCTACATCCAGGAGCAGGTGACCCACCAGTCCGACCTGGAGATCGTCGCCGAGGGCTCGCTGATGCAGCCGGGCAACCAGGCCCTGTACACCCTGCCAAGGTCGCGGATCACCGAGGAATCCGACCTCAAGGGCGTGCGGATCGGCGTCAACGTCCCGAACAACATCGGCACGCTGCTGATCAGCTCCATGCTCCGCGAGTACGGCATAACGCCTGGCCAGGTGCATTTCGTGCAGATGCCCTTCCCTGCCATGGGGCAGGCGCTGCAGCGGCACGCCATCGACGCGGCCTGGCTCCCCGAGCCGTTCGGCAGCGCCGACGCGGCGAGCATGGGCCTGGCGGAACTCTGCGACCTGGACCAGGGCGCCACGCAGGGCTTTCCGGTGGGCTGGTATGTCACGACGAAGGCCTGGGCCAAGAAGTACCCGCGGACGCTGGCGGCGTTCCTCGACGCGCTCCGGCAGGGCCAGGAGATCGCCGACACCCAGCGGACCGCCGTGGAGCAGGCGATGGAGAAGCTGCCTCCCCCTTACACGGTTCCGCCCATGATCGCCTCCGTCATGTCGCTCGAGACCTACCCGCTGAACGTCGCGCCGGACATCGACCGGTCCCGCGTCCAGCGGGTGGCGAACGAGATGTACCAGTTCGGGATGCTGAAGCAGCCGTTCCAGGTGAGCTCGATGCTCGGCGGACTTTAGGGGCATAGGACACCAGGCGTCGGCCGCTACGAGGTGATGTCCTTGGCGGAGAAGTTCGCCCAGGCGGCGGCCAGGAAGACCACCACGTACACCGCCTGGATCCCGAACCCCCGCTGGATATCCCGCCAGAAGATGGGCTGGCGGAAGAAGTCGACCCAGGCCAGCCAGTACCGGGTCGGCAGGTAGGGCTGCACCACCGTCGCCGCGTCGAGCGTGACCAGCACCTCGCTGGCCACCAGCGCGGCCAGCGCGCCCAGGGCCGAGCCGAGTGCCGAATCGGTGATGGTGGACAGGAACAGCGCGATGGCGGCGACGCCGAGCATGGACACGGTGATGAACGCGATCGCGCCCGCGGTCCGCTCGGTCACCTGGAGCAGGCTCAGCGGCGCGCCGGACAGCGAGGTGACGGCGCCGCCCGCCGCCTGCCCCGCGGTCGGCACCTGCCCGGTCAGCCCGGTACCGGCCCCGGCGGCCGCACCCGGCGCCGCCTGCCCGACGGCCGCGGCCCGGGACGGGCCGAGCAGGAAGACCCCGGTCGCGTACGCCGTGAACGTCACCGCCAGGACCACCAGCAGCACGTACGCGGTCACGGAGATGAGCTTGGCGACCAGCAGCCGGGTGCGCCCGACCGGGCGCACCAGCAGGTAGCGCAGGGTGCCCGTGGTGGCCTCGCCCGCGATGGAGTCGCCGGCCACGACCGCGACCGCGACCGGCAGGAACACCGGCAGGACCAGCGCGAGCGCGGCCGCCGGGTAGAGCGCGCCGTCCTGCAGCACGGCGGACAGGAACGCGCTGCCCTGGCCGGGCGGCGGGACCAGGTGCGTGATCGTGATGAAGACGGCCACCATGAAGGGCAGCGCGCAGGTCAGCACCACGCTGATCCACGTCCGCGGCCGCCGCAGCAGCTTGACCAGTTCCACCCCGATCACGAAGAGCCCCGCCCCCGATGTGATCCGAACCCGTGCCGGTCACCGAGAGCACGATCTCCTCGAGGGTGCGCTGATGCGGGCCGATCGCGCTGACCCGCAGCCCGGCCCCGACCAGCCGCGCGTTGAGCGCGGCCGCGTCCTCGTGGCGGACCAGCAGGCGCTGCCCGTCCCGGCCTCGGACAGCAGGCGCTGCGCCAGGGCCGGCGGCACCAGGTCGGCCGGGCGCGGCAGCCGGAACGTCTGCTGGCCGCGGACCTCGGTGAGCAGCTCGCCGCCGGATTCCCAGACGTAGGAGCGGTAGCCGCCGAGCTGGTAGGTGTCGCGCTCGCCCGCGTCGGAGAGCACGTCGACCCGCCACCGGGCCGGCGTCGCCTGCCAGACCCGCATCTTCGTCACGCCGTCGAGCAGCGAGGTCAGGCTGGTCAGGCCGGCCAGCGGCGGCAGCCCGAACGTCGCGTTGCTTTCCGCGTACCCCGCATAGGACTCATCCGCCGAGGCCAGGATGCGCCCGCGGAGCTGGCTCGCGGTCAGGCTGGGCACCCTCACGGGCAGCGCGCTGGCGATCACCGGCAGCCCGCAGAGCAGAGCAGCGCCGCGCCGACGGCCACCGCCGCCCACCTGCGCGCGATCTGGATCTTCACCAAGATCCTCGCAAGAAGGTCACGAGCAGGACAAGCCGGTCACTTGATCCATTTCGCCCAGATACCCATTAACGGTACGATAACCCTGGTCCTGGGGACTGGTTATGTCACCCACAAAAGCAAGTCCCCGCCTCTCGTCAGGAGACGTCCTCCGGTCTAGGATCGGAGACTGTCAGTAACCATAAGAGAAACCCTGATGAGGCGGCTGTGGCGGGACGGCCCTGTGGATCAGGGATGGCGAACTGGTAAGGATTCTTATGACAATAGATTCCGGTGTCCGGCGGATCGTCGTCGGCGTCGACGGCTCGCCGGAGTCCGTGGCCGCCCTCAGATGGGCGTGCCGGGAAGCGAGCTTGCGCGCCGCTGAGGTGCTAGCCGTGCTGGCTCTGGAGTCCGCATGTCACCAGGTCGCGAGCTACGCCGTTCCGGCGCCGAGGCAGTCGGGCGGAAGCTGGGGTGCCGCCCGTGACGTGCTGCGCCAGTCGGTCAACGAGGTGCTCAGCCTGTTTCCCGGTGTCAGCGTGCGCACCGAGATCGCCGAGGGGCTCGCGGCGCGCGTGCTGCTCGACCAGGCGGCGAACGCCGACATGCTGGTGCTCGGGCGCAATTCCCATGGCCCCGACCCGTACCGGGCCCCGGGCCCGGTCATCCGGGTCTGCCTGCGTGCCGCCCGGTGCCCGGTGGTCATCATCGGCGCGGTGGACGCCCTGACGCCAGGGCCGGACCCGGCGGATCACGTGCCCGCGTCGTGGCAGCGGACCCTGGAGAGCTCCGGCGCGGCCAGGTAATTACGTAACGGAGAGTAACGAGAACTCCGTCCCGGCGGGCGGCCGGTAACCGGCCAGGCCCGCCGGGTAGCCTCGCGGTCATGGCGTCCTCAACGATCAGGGTGTGGCTTCCCGGACCGGATTCCGTGGCACTGATGGGCGGCCTGCCCGACGGGATGACCGCCGACGTGTGGACCGGGGGAGAGCAGTTGCCTGGTTCGGCCGATGAGGTCGAGGTGGTCGTGCTGCCGTTCGGGGTACCGTCCTCCCGGATGCCGGTGCTGGCCAAGCTGCCCCGGCTGCGGCTGATCCAGCTGATGTCGGCCGGCGCCGAGCGGGCCATTCCCTTCGTCCCGCCCGGGGTCACCCTGTGCAACGCGCGCGGCGCGCACGACCCCGCGGTAGCGGAGTGGATCATGGCCGTGATCCTGGCGCAGGCCCGGCAGCTGCCCAGGTTCATGGCCGCGCAGCAGGCTGGGATCTGGGATTTCGCCGCGAGCCGGCCGCTGGCGGGCCAGACCGTGCTGATCGTCGGCTACGGCTCGATCGGCGAGGCGGCCGAGAAGCTGCTGGCTCCGTTCGGCGTGACGATGGCACGCATCGCCCGGCACGCAAGGCCCGGTGTGTCGAGCCTGGACGACCTGCCCGTCCTGCTGCCCCGGGCCGACGTCGTGGTCCTGCTCGTCCCGGTCACCCCGGCCACGGCCGGCCTGGCGGACGCGCGGTTCTTCAGCCAGATGCGCGATGGCGCCCTGCTGGTCAACGCGGCCCGCGGCTCGGTCGTGGACACCGGGGCGCTGCTCGCGGAGCTGCGGTCAGGACGGCTGCGCGCCGCCCTCGACGTCACCGACCCCGAGCCCCTCCCGGCCGGGCACCCGCTCTGGTCCGCGCCCGGGCTGCTGCTCACGCCGCACGTCGCCGGGGCGACCACGGATGCCAGCCGGCGCGCCATGGCTGTCGTCCGGGACCAGCTGGCCCGCTACGCCGCGGGCGGGCCGCTGCTCAACGTCGTCGGCGAGCAGGGGTACTGACCGGGCGCAGCAGGACCAATGAGACAATCGTTCCCGTGTCGTCCCTGGTAGAGGTGTCTCCTCCGGTCACGGCCGCGCTGCGGGCCGGCGCGCCGGTCGTCGCCCTCGAGTCCACGATCATCTCGCACGGCCTGCCGCGCCCGGGCAACCATGCCGCAGCACGGGAATTCGAGGCGATCCTCAAGAGCCACGGCGTGACCGCGGCTACCATCGCGCTCGTCGACGGGGTACCGAAGATCGGCCTGACACCGGACGATCTCGAGCGCATCGCCACCGACGAGTCCGTGGTCAAGGTCAGCAGCCGCGACATCCCCATCGCGGTGGCCAGGAAGGTGACCGGCGGCACCACCGTGGCGGCCACGTCGGTGCTGGCCGCCCGGGCGGGCATCCGGGTGTTCGCGACCGGCGGCCTCGGCGGGGTGCATCGCGGCGCGAGCGAGACCTTCGACGAGTCGGCGGACCTGACCGTGCTGTCCCGGACGCCGGTCACGGTGGTCTCGGCCGGGGTGAAGTCCATCCTGGACATCCCGGCCACGCTGGAACGGCTGGAGACCCTCGGCGTCGCGGTCGTCGGCTACCGGACCTGGCGGTTCCCGGCCTTCTGGCTCACCGATTCCGGTTGCGACCTGGACTGGCGCGCCGACACCCCGGAGGAGATCGCCGACATCATGGCGGCCAGGGAAGCCTTCGGCGAGGCGGCCGCCCTGCTCGTGGCCAACCCGCTGCCGCCCGCCAGGCAACTCGACCCGGAGGTCCTCAGCGGCGCCCTGGAGGCGGCTCTGCTGGCCGCCTCCCGGGCCGGCGTCCGCGGCAAGGCGGTCACCCCCTTCCTGCTCGACCGGATCCAGCAGGTCACCGGCGGGGCCAGCGTCCGGGTGAACCTGGACATCGCCCGGGGCAACGTCGACCTCGCCGCCAGAATCTCGCGATCGTGGTCCGAACGATCCGCCCTGCGTGTCTCCCCGTAACCTCTCCCGCCGGGTCGTGGTCTGCGGCGACGTGATCAACGACCTGCTGGTCAAGCCGCTCGACGGATCCTGGCCGGGCAGCGACACCCCGGCGGCGATCCTCGCCCGGCCGGGCGGCTCCGCGGCCAACCAGGCCGCCTGGATGGCCCATCTCGGCGCCGACGTGACCTTCGCCGGCCGGGTCGGCGGCCGCGACGCGGCCTATCACCGGCGGGAACTGGCCCGCGCGGGCGTCCGCGCGCACCTGACCGCCGACCGCGCGGCCGAGACCGGCTCGATCGTGATCATGGTGGCGCCGGACGGGGAGCGGACCATGTTCACCGACCGGGGCGCCAACCTGCGGCTGCGCCGCTCCGACGTGCCAGCCAGCCTGCTCGACGGTGCCTCGGCGCTGCACCTCACCGGGTACACGTTCTGCGGGTCGCGGTTGCTCGAGGTGGCGCTCTGGCTGCTCGGCGAGGCCCGGGCCCGGGAGCTCGCGGTTACCATCGACCCGGGTTCGGCCGCCTTCCTGGCCCGGCTGGAACCATCGGCGTTCCTGCGCTGGACCGAAGGCGCCGCGGTCTGCTTCCCCAACCGCGACGAGGCCGCCGTGCTCACCGGCGAACCGGATCCGCTCTCTATGGCGGCCCGCCTGACCAGGTACTACGGTGTCGTGGTGGTGAAACTCGGCGGCGCGGGCTGCGTGCTGGCCACTCCCGGCGAGGCCCCGATCCTGATCGCCGCGCATCCGGCGCGCGTCACCGACACCACCGGCGCCGGCGACGCCTTCTGCGGCGCCTTCATGAGCCGCTGGCTGGCCGGCGCCGCCGCGCCCCCAGCCGGCGCACCTGCGGAGCGTCCAGTCGGCCCCGCGCCGGACCTAGTCGGCGCGGCCGAGTTCGCCACCCAGGTCGCAGCCACGGTCGTAACCCGCTTCGGCGCCCGCCCCGTGTGACATCGGGCAACATAAACCCCACCAGCCCCGCCCCTGTCGGGCGCCCGGTCGCGCATGCAGCGGCTGGCCGGCCTCGCCAGAGCCAGGATCAGCGCGAGTTCAGTCCGCCATCGCCAGGCCCTTGACGATCGCCTGGGCCACCGGCGAGGGATCGGAGCCGTCCAGCACGAAGCCGTCCGGGGCGCTGACCGCGGGCTGGGCGATCATCCGCGGCCCGGCACCACGGTGCGGCCAGGTCGCCGTGTGCACCATGAACGGGTGGCACAAGAAGACGTCCCCGGCCATCCCGGTGGCGTGCGCGGCCATCATGCACAGCGTCGACGGCCGCCAGAACTCCGCGTCAGAATCGGTGCCCGGCTCGCCGTAGGGCACCAGGAACTGCGGGACGGCCAGGTGCGAGCCGCACAGCAGCCTGGTCGGCGCGTCGTGGCGGCCGGCATCGGTGAACAGGATCAACGCCAGCAGCCCGCGGGCCCGGGACCGGATATTGACCCAGCCCGCGCCGGCCCCGTCCGGGGCGGCGTAGCTGCCCTCGATGTGGTACCCGGCGTTGGCCCGCTCATCTTCGGCCGGGAACCGCACGACCACCGTCGCCCCGATATCTACCGAGCGCACGGAGCGCTCCCACCGGCCCGGGCCGATCAGCTCGTCATAGGCCGCGGTCAGCGCCGGCGCCAGGTACGCCGCCACGAACGGCTCGCCCGCCAGGTCGTCCATGCCCTCCACGAGCGGCGGCCAGCTGCCGGGGGCATCCCGCCGGACGCCGCGCCGCCCCATCGCCGCCCAGATCAGCTCCCGGCACGCCGCCACCGTACCGGCGTCCACCGCCCCGCGGACGGCCACGTACCCGTCCCGGACAAAGGCATCCAGGTCCACCCGGCCATGATGACCCCCGCCCTGCGGGCCAGTCATCTGGTTAACCGGCGCTCCGGGGAGACAGCAGCGGGTCCTCGCCGAATACGGTCGGTCCCCGCCCATGCCTGGCCCGCGCGCATCTGTTCACCCGGCCCTGACGACGGGCCGAGCCGCGCGTCCGTCCCGCGACCCGGCAGGGATTCGTTCGGCTAAATCTGACCTGCCCTCTTGACGGAGCCCGCTCCGGCGCCTTGCGTTTCGTGAAACGCCGTTCGACAATGTCGAACGCGTTTCGAGCAAGACTCCCAATCTGGCCGAAGGAGGTGAGACGCCCCGGCTGACGCCGAGGGCGAACCGCATGGCAGCTCCACCCACCACTACGCAGAAGCTTCTCGCCGAGGGTCTCGGCACCGTGTTCCTCGTCTTCGTGGGCGCCGGCTCGGCCGCCGCGACGGGCGTGATCGCGGCCGGCACCAAGGTCGCCTTCTCGATGGCCCAGCTCGGGGTCATCTCGTTCGCGTTCATGCTGGTCATCGTCGGTGCGGTGTACGCGATCGGGCACATCTCCGGCGGCCACATCAACCCGGCGGTCACGCTGGCGCTGGCCTTCTCCGGTAAGTTCCCATGGCGCGAGGTACCCGGCTATGTCGTGGCCCAGCTGGTCGGCGCGACCGCGGGCGCGGCCGCTATCTTCCTTACCCTGGGGAAAGCGGCTACGATCGCCGCGGGCGGCGGGGTCACCAGCTACAACGCCGCGTCGATGGGATTCGGCCGGGCCTCGCTGATCGAGGCCATCGGCACGTTCATGCTGGTCTTCGTGATCTTCGGGGTCATCGACCACCGGGCCGTTCCGGGCTGGGCCCCGATGGCCATCGGCTCGGTCGTCTTCGCGATCATCATCATCCTCGGCCCGGCGACCGGCGCGGCCATCAACCCGGCCCGCTACCTGGGCACCGTGTTCATGCAAGCCGGGTTCGGCGGCACCGTCTCCTGGGCTCAGGTGCCCGCTTACGTTATCGGCGAGCTCGTCGGCGGCGTGCTCGGCGGCCTGGCCTACGTCTTCATCGGCCGGGTGCGCGCCGACGCGGCGATGACCAGCCTCGCGCCCGACGCCGGGGCCACGGTGTTCGTGGAGAAGATCGCCGGGGCGCTGGCCGAGGAGGGCGCCGGCCTGGCCGCCGTGGCCGCGGTGGCCCGTGAGGTCAACGAGCGGAGCCGGTCCTTCGGCGTGGCGCTGAGCTCGTGCGTGGTACCCGCGGCGGGCAAGCCGACCTTCGAGCTCGGCGAGGCCGAGGCGGAGCTCGGCATCGGCATCCACGGCGAGCCCGGCCGGACGCGGGCCGCCCGGCGGTCGTCCGGCTGCTCGACTTCTCCGGCGACAAGATGCCGCCTTTCCTCCGCCACAGGGGAGAACAGGGCCTGGCGGCCCTGCTCCGTACCCCGCGATCGCTCGATGACCAGCTCCGGGCGATCCTGCGCGCGGGCGCGGGGACCCGGCTCGCCGTCCTGGTGCCGATGGTCACGTCGCTGGACGAGGTCGCCCAGGTCCGTGCCGCGCTCGCGAAGGCTGCCGCCGAGGTCGGCGCCGAAGCAGGCACGCCCCAGCTCGGCATCATGGTGGAGGTCGCCGCCACGGCCGCCGCGGCCGCCGAGTTCGCGGACGCGGTCGACTTCTTCTCCATCGGCACCAACGACCTCGCCAGCGAGGTGCTTGGCCTGGACCGGGCCGACCCGCGGACCCGTCCTGCGCTGGCCGCGGACCCCCGGGTGCTCACGCTGATCGGTGACGTGGTCCGGGCGGCCCGGCCGGCCGGGGTGAGGGTCTCCGTCTGCGGCGACGCGGCGGCCGACCCGCTGGTCCTGCCGCTGCTGCTCGGCCTCGGCGTGCGGACGCTGAGCGTCGGCGCGGCCCGGGTGCCTCCGGTCGCCGACTGGATCGCCGGCATCGACACCACGGCCGCCGCGCGCCAGGCCGCGGGGATCCTCGCCGACGGCCGGGACCAGGTGAACCGGTAATGACCGCCAGGACCTCAGCTCAGGGCCGTCCAGATAAGAGCCGTTCGGATCAGGGCCGTTCGGATCAGGGCCATCAGGGCCGTTCAGCTCAACGCGGACAGCACCACGCCGCCACGCCCCGCGCCCAGGTCCCGGGAGATCGCCCGGGCCGCCTCGCCGACCGCGCGGACCAGCTCCTCCCGGGTGCCGGGCACCAGCAGCCGGTCGGCCGCGCCGACGACGCCGATCGCGCCGGCCACCACGCCGTCCCTGGCCAGGATCGGCGCCGCGATCCCGGCGTCGCCCACGGTCGCTTCCTGGTCCTCCACCGCGTAGCCGCGCTGGCGGACCTGTGCCAGTGCCCGGTTCAGCGCCGTCCTGGTGATCTTGGTGCGCCCGGTCAGCGGGGCCAGCTCGCCGGCCAGCGCCCTGGCCCGTGCGCCGTCGGGCAGGTGCGCCACGATGGCATGGCCCAGCGCACAGGCATGCCACGGGATGGCCGCGCCGACCTCGAGGATCTGCACGGTGTTGTCCGGCCGGAACACGTGATGCAGCACGATGACCCGGGACCCGGACAGCGTCGCCACCCAGACCGCCTCGCCGGCCCGCTGGGCCAGCGACTCCGCCCACCGCAGCGACCTGGCCCGCAGATCGGAGCCGTCCAGGTAGGCGTTGCCGAGCTGCAGCACGCCCGGGCCCAGGCTGTACTTGCCGGTGTCCGGATCCTGCGCCACCAGGTCATGGGCTTCCAGGGTGCGCAGCAGGCCGTGCACCGTGGGCTTGGCCAGGCCGACCCGGTCGGCGATCTCGGTCACCCCGAGGCGTGGCGTACCCGAGCCGAGGACGGCGAGGATCTGCGCTGCGCGCTGCACCGACTGGATCATGACACCCTTTCAGCAACGTCGAACAACATTCAGGATATGCCATGACCGCCCAGCCCATGAGCACAGGCGCCGTTGGAATCGTCCTAGTGTCGCACAGCGCCGAACTCGCCGAAGGCGCGGCGCACCTGGCCGCGCAGGTCAGCGGCGGCACAGTGACCATCATCGCGGCGGGTGGCACCGATGACGGCGAGCTGGGGACCAGCGCGGCCAAGGTGGAACGCGGGCTCAGCCAGGCCGAGAGCGGCGGCGGCGTGGTCGTCCTGCCGGACCTGGGCAGCGCGGTGCTGACCGTGCGGGCGGTGCTCGAGGACTACGGCGGGGCCGAGAACGTGCTGCTCGCGGACGCGCCGTTCGTGGAGGGCGCAGTGGCGGCGACGGTCACTGCCGCAGCCGGCGGGGACATCAAGGCGGTCGCCGCCGCCGCGGAGGAGGCGCGTCATGTCCGCAAGCTGTGAACAGGGCATCACCCTGGCCGGCGACCTGCACGCCCGCCCGGCCGGGGCGCTCGCCGTGGCGGCCGGGCGGTTCGCCTCGGCGGTCTCGGTCACCGCGGGCGGCCACACCGCCGACGCCAAGAGCGTCCTCGGCGTGATGGGCCTGGGCGCCACCAGCGGTCAGCACGTCATGGTCTCCGCGGCGGGCCCGGACGCCCAGGAGGCCGTCGCCGCTCTCATCGCCATCCTCGGCGAGGCCACCAAGGTCGGCGGCTTACTGCCTTCTCCCCGCGGAGGCGTCCCGGCCTACGGGAAGTCATCGCTCGATTTCCCTGCGCATTCCCTGGCCGCCGCTCGAACGTGAAATTGCACGAGTACCCCGGCTCGTTAGGAAAAATGATCTTTTTATCCCGAACGGAGCTGGTACCTGCCCCGCGACCGCGCTTCCTTGCCGTGGCGGATGTTGCTGCTGGGTCCCCGGGCTGGCGGCCATGCCCATTTGCCTGGCGGGCGAAATGCGGCAAAGCGCGCGCCGTTCCAGTAGGTTTGGTATTTTCAGCGCACGGGTAGCCGGGATGGGGACGCATGCGCCTAGTACTGCGGCGCGCGACGAGGATCATGGGTCAGCAGCACGTTTGGATCATGATCGCTCTCGTGGTCGACGCCGTCATTGCCGTGACAGGGATTCTGGTCGGGGCGGCCTTCAACATGGCCGGCCTGCTGGTCGCCGGGCCGCTGCTGGCCTGCGCGCGGTGCAACGGCCGGATGACCGCGCTGGTAGCCGGCTACGCCCTGGTCCTGTGCGGCCTGCTGGCCGCGGTCACCAGCACGGTCCGCAGCCCGATGGAGGGGTACCGGTTCGGCATGGTCGCCGTCGCCGGGACATTCGCGATCCTGGTCGCCGTGATCCGCAGCCGCCGGGAAAACGCGCTTATCAAGATCACCGAAAGAGTTCAGCACGCGATCTTGCGGCCGCTGCCCGCCGAACTCGGCGGCGTGGCATTCGCCTCGCACTATCAGTCGGCCACCACCCAGGCCCTGGTCGGCGGTGATCTTTATGACGTCATGATGACGCCGTTCGGGCCGCGTTTCATCATTGGCGACGTCAAGGGCAAGGGGCTGGACGCGGTCGGCTTGTGCGCCGCCGTGCTGGCTGTCTTCCGGGATCTGGCGTCCGGTGAGCCTGACCTGATCGACCTGGCCGGGAAGATGGACGCCAGGCTGTCACGGGAAATGGGAATCGAGGACTTCGTGACGGTCATCCTGGCCGAATTCGCGTCCGGGGAAGCGCACATCGTCAACTGCGGGCATCACCCGCCGGTCAAGCTGCCGGCCGGCGGCGTCGGGCTGCAGGTCATGACCCCGGACAGGTTCGCGGCGCCGCTGGGCCTGAACCCGCGCCCGGCCCGGCAGGACATCGCGCTGAAGCCCGGCGACCGGCTGCTGTTCTACACCGACGGCCTGGTCGAGACCCGCGACCGCGGGGGCCGCTTCTTCGACCTGGACGATCACGTGGCCACCGCGCTGGCCCTGCCCGACCTGGAAGCCGCGGTCAGGCGCGTGGCCCGGCTGCTGCTCGAGCACGCGGGCGCCGGGCTCGCCGACGACGTCCTGCTCGTGCTGGGCGAGCCTCTCCCCGCCAGTGTGATCTAGCAGACCTATCTACCGGGCACTTCTGTGATGGCGGGGCCCGCGGCCCCTTTTATTGCAGCCAGTCGAGCAGCAGCTCGTTAAGCTTTTCCGGTGCGTCAAGCGGCACCCAGTGGCTCGCGCCGGTGATTTCCTCATAACGCCACCGCCCCTGCACGAATGCCGCGGAATTCTTCACCCGCTCGCCGTCCAGGTAATGGTCCCCGGTGGACCAGATGGCCAGGGTCGGCGCGGTGACCGGCGGCAGCTTGGGCGCCGGGCCGGGCATGCGCGGCGCGAGGTTGGCCCGGTACCAGTTCAGCGACGCGGTCAGCGCTCCCGGCCGGGACAGGTCCGCCATGGCCTGGCCGAGGTCCCCGTCGCCGCGTGTGAACGTGCGCAGCCAGGCCCAGTCGTCGTGCTGGATGGTCGCCTCCGCGACGCCGTAGAACTGGAAGAACAGCTGGTACCAGGCCATCTCGTGCTGCCGCACGGTGGACGGGACGAGCGGATGCGGTACCGAGATCACGCTCAGCGTGCGGACGCGGTCCGGGCAGAGCATGGCGGTGAGCCAGGCCACCGCCGCGCCCCAGTCGTGGCCGGCCACGTGCGCCGCCTGGACGCCGAGCTGGTCGAGGAGCGCCCTGATGTCGCCGACCACGTTCCGCAGCGTGTAGGAGCGGACCTCGGCCGGGTGCTCCGAGCGCCCGAAACCGCGCAGGTCCGGCGTGATGACCCGGAACCCGCCGGCTGCCAGCACCGGGACCTGGTGCCGCCAGAGCCGGGCCGAATCCGGCCAGCCGTGCAGCAGCAGGACCGGGACGCCGTCGCCGTGCTCCTCGACGTACATCGAGATGCCGTTGGCCTCGATCATCCGGCCGTCGCCTGGGCTCGTCATGCCCTGATCATGGCACGGCGCGGAACGTCGCGATCCCCGATCCGGCCGGAGCGATACGGCTAGCGCGGGCGGTGCTCGCGCCGCCAGAGCAGGACCAGGACCGCCACGATGAAAATGAAGAGCACCGCCGCCACCAGGTAGTCCATCATGCCGGGCTCGCCTCCATCCAAGCAGAGTACCAGCAGCTTCGGCACCCGGCCGGCCCGGCGGCCACGGAGGCCCACCCGCCCCTTCCCGGTCACCGCTAACGTAGTGGGTGATGCACGCTGGCAGCGCCACCTTGACCGGGCCGGGCCGATGAGCGGGGACCAGGCGGTCCAGCCCTGGCCCGTCAGGAGGCTGTTCCCGCTGCTGGCTACCGTCGTGATGGCCGCCGTGGGGATGGCGGGCACGATCTGGGGCCCGCGGTATTACGGCAAGACCGCCTGGGCGCTGCCCAATGACCTGTGGGCCACGCTGATCGCGGCCCAGCGGCTCGCGCACCTGAACCTGGCCGGCCTGTACACCTCGCCCACCCAGCTGGTCTCGCTTCCGGGCGCCGCCGTCATCCTGGTCCCGGCCATCGCGGTGATCAACGTGACCGGGCTCCCGCTGGCGGCCCCGGACGCTCATGGCGCCTATCCCGTCGTGTGGCTGTTCGCGGGGCCGTATGAGGTCGTCATCTCCGCCGTGGCGCTGTTCGCCGCCGACGCCATCGCCGAACGCCTGGGCGCGACCCGGCCCAAGCGCTTCTGGCTCGCCGCCGCGGGCGCCACCGCCCTGTGGAGCGTCACCGTGCGGTGGGGCCACCCGGAAGACGCCGTGGCGGTCGGGCTCCTGCTGTACGCCATCCTGGCGCTGGCCGAATCGCGGACCAGCCGGTCCGCGTGGCTGGCCGGGGCGGCGGTGGCCGTACAGCCGCTCGTGCTGCTCGCGTTCCCGCTCCTCGCCGTCGTCGTCGAGCCGAGGCGGCTGGCCGGCTTCCTCACCCGCGCGGTCGCCCCGGCCGCGCTGCTGCTGGCCGCCGCGGCCGCGGCCAACTGGACCGCGACCGTCCACGCGATAACCAGCCAGCCCAACTCCCCGTCCGTCGATCACCCCACCCCGTGGATCTACCTCGCCCCGCACATGGGCAGCGACCAGGTGGCCGCCGGGCCGGCCAGGATCCTGGCCATCGTGGCGGCCTGCGGATGCGCGCTGGCCGTGGCGCGCCGCTGGCGGGCGACGCGGACCCTTCGGCCGTCCGGCCGATGGGGTCACCAGATGCTGCAGGAGCTGCTCTGGTGGACCGCGGTGACGCTGGCGCTCCGTTCGCTGTTCGAGCCGGTGATGGTGTCGTACTACTTGTGGCCGCCGCTGGCGGTGGCGCTCGCCGCCGCCGCACGGCACTGGTCGCGCCTCCTCCCGACCGGGTGCGTCGCCGTGGTGCTCACGTTCTTCTCGCAGATCGGATGGCGCAACCCGTGGGCCTGGTGGACGCCCATGGTCGCCGGGCTGGCCCTAGCCTTGTTCTTCGCCCGGCCCGGCGCCGGAGCGGCGACGCAGGTGCTGCCAGAGCCGGGGGAGCAGCTCGCCGCCGACGCCGCGCCATGAGGCGACCTCCCCGGCCGACAGCGGGGTGACCGGGTTGGCTCCCGAAGCCGCCAGGGCCGCCAGGTAGACGTCGCAGGCGGCGGCGAGCAGCCACATCCTGGCCACCGCGAGGCCCGGCGTGGCCCCCAGGGTGAGGGCGCCGTTGCCGCGCAGCAGCAGCGCCTCGCCGGCCGGGAGGCTGCCCGCCGCCCGTTCGGCCTGTTCGGGTGACCTGAGCAGCACGGCGCTGTCGTCTACCGGCACCGATTCGCCGAGCCACGCGGCCTGGCCGTGCAACGGGACCATCACGCTGACGGCGGCCGCCACGGCGAACGCGCCGGCGGGCTGGGCCCGGGCGATCGCGGCCGCGTCGGGCCGGGCGCGGTACAGCGCGAGGTGCGCCCACGCCTCCGCCGGAGCGCCCGCGGGCAGCGTTCCGCTGGCCTCGAGCGGCACCTCGATCACCCCGGCCCCGGTGACGCAGGCCAGGTCCGCGGCGGGCGTGATCAGCATGGCTGTCCCGGCCCGGGCGGACACGTGCCCGTAGGCGGTGACCAGCCCCAGCCGGGCCAGCACGTTCGCCGCCTCCGCAATCTCGTCCCGCAGCCCCGTCCCTGCCTCTGGCCCCGTCCCTGCCTCTGGCCCCGGCCCTGCCTCCGGTCCCGGAATCACCGTGAGCTTCCCCTTCCCAGATGCCTAGCCGCGTGACTAAACTGTATGCAGTTTGTACTGTATGCAGTTTGCTGGCGAAGGGAAAGGACCTTGATCTCAGGGCTGCACCACTACGCTCTCGAAGTGCCGGATCTGGCGGAGGCCGAGGGCTTCCTGCAGGACTTCGGCCTGGAGACCGGGGAGAAGGACGGGTCGCTGGTCGCCATGTGCCCCGGTCGTGATCAAGAGCAGGTGCGGCTGGTCCAGGCGCCCGCCAAGCGGCTGCACCACGTCACCTTCACGCTGCGCCCGGGCACCATGGACGCGGTCCGCGAGGCGCTGGAGCGGTCCGGCACGCCGGTCATCGAGCCGCCCCCAGGCGGCACGGAACAGGGCCTGTGGCTGCGCGACCCTGACGGCACCGCCGTGCAACTGCTCGACGAACCCCAGGCCCCGGCCCGGCCGGCCGCGGAGGTACTGGTCAATATGGGCGGGACCCGCCAGCGGTTCGACGTGGCGCAGTGGACGCAAGCCACCACGGACGTGCTGCCACGCCGGCTCGGGCACTCGCTGCTGTTCACCGCGCAGCCCAGGCAGATGACCGGCTTCTACACCCAGGTGCTCGGGCTGCGGGTCAGTGACACCATCCACCACGACCTGGTGACGTTCCTCAACGCCGGGCCGGGCGACCATCACGTCTTCGGGTTCATCGCCAGTACCCACCGCGGTTTCCACCACGCCAGCTTCGAGGTCCCGTCCATCGACGCCATCGCGGTCGGCGCCGACCGGATGCGCGCCCGGGGCCGCCAGGCGGGCTGGGGGCTGGGCCGCCACACCATCGGATCGAACTTCTTCCACTACAACCCCGATCCCTGGGGTTCGTGGATCGAGTGGTTCTCCGACATCGACCAGATCGACGACTGCTGGGTGGCCAAGGACTGGGACGTGCCTCCGCATCTGTGGGGCACGCCGCCCCCCGAGACCTTCCTCGCCAACCAAGAGCCCGCCAGCTGACCAGAACCCGCTACCCCGCGAAGGCCTGAACCCACCGCCCGATGAAGGAGCGCACCATGAGCCGGGACATAGCCGCGATCTTCGCCGATATCGACGCCTTCGACCCAGACAAGTTCGTCGCCCACCTCACGCCGGACGCGAAGTTCCGTTTCGCGAACGCCAACCCGGTCACGGGCCGGGCCGCCGTGCGGGAGGCGGTGGCGGGCTTCTTCTCCGCCATCGACGGCCTCACCCACCACATCCTGAACGTGTATGAGTCCGGCGACACGGTCATCGCGCAGATCGACGTGGAATACCGGCGCAAGGACGGCAAGACGGTCACCGTGCCCAACGCCGACATCCTGGTCTTCGACGGCGACCTGGTCCGCGACTGGCAGATCTACATCGACGTCGCCCCCGTATTCGCCTGATGATCACGCTCACTGATATCGCCTACGTCAGGTCCGGTGTCGCGGACCTGGACGCCGCGACCCGTTTCGCCACCGGCATCGTCGGCCTTGAGCTGGTGACCCTGGTCTGTGCCACATGAACTTCCAGGTGCAGACCATCGACGACGTGTTCAGGAACTGGCATTTCCTGGTCGAGCACGACGTCGAGATCGAGATGGGCCCGGGACGGCACCCGCAGTCAGGCGCGATCTTCCTGTACTTCCTCGGCCCGGAGGGGTTCACCTACGAGTACTCCTTCGGCGTACGGCGGATCGAGGACGACGCGGCCTGGGTGCCCCGCACCTTCGACCCGGCCGAACCGGGTTCCATCGACATGTGGCTCGGCCCTACCGCCCGTCCCGTAACCCAGCCCCAGGTGCGCTCCGCCCAGCCGGCCCAGGCCGGCTAGCCCGCTGCGTGAGGGTCTTCTGGCGTGTTCGCCTCCCGCCTCATCGGCTGGCGGGACTGCCCCAGTCTGGTCAATCCCGGGCGCGCGTCAGATCGGATACTCGCGGGGTCCCTTGGTGTACTGCCTGCCGGACGGGGTGGTCCACTGGTGGTAGCCTCCGGGGAGCTGTTCGACCTTCCAGCCGGGGCTTTGCTTGACGCGGTGGTCTCGGCGGCAGCGGCAGCCGCCGTTGCAGGTACACGTCCTGCCGCCTTTGTCCCATGGCACGGCGTGCTCGAAGTCGCAGCGGCGGGCGGCCCGCACGCAGGTGGGCTGGGTGCACTGCCCGTCCCGGACCTCGACCAGGTGCCGGAGCAGGGCGCCGGGCCGGTACCCGCCGGACTGGTACCGGTGATCACAGTCAGTCACCGGGATGGGGATCAGCTTCACGGTGTAGTCCTGGCCGCTGATCCTCAGGTGCCAGGTACCGTATCCGCCTTCTGGCCCGGAGGCCATGGCGGGGGTGAAGGTAAGCCCTGGGCCGTCGCGGCTGCTGTGAGGGCTGGGACTGGCAGGACCCGTACGGTTCCCGGCTGTTCCGCGTCCGGGTTTGCGACCTGCCCCGGTGTCTTACCGGCCAACTGGTCCGCGACCAGCGTCTCGGCGACCGCGGCGTGCTCGTCGTCCAGCACCGCGGTGGCCTCGGCGATGATCTTGGCTTTGGCCAGGCTGATCACCCCGGCCTCCAGGGCCTCCCGGGTCAGCACCAGCCGGGTCCCGGTGTCCGCGGCCAGGCCGATCAGCGCGTCCGCGGCCCGCACCGAGACCCCGAGCTCGTTGGAGACCTCCTGGGCCAGCCCGTCGGCCGTGGCCGATGAGATCCCCGAGCCGGGCGGTATCCGGCGCCGGATCAGCTCCCGGATCACCCCGAGCTTGGCCGCCGCGCACCAGGCCTCGGCGGCCTCCCATCGGCCCAGCATCCCGGACACCTCATCATCGCTGGCGCCCTCGCATCGCCGCTTCGCCCCGCCGGCCTCATCCAGCGCCCGGACCAGGCCCGGCCCGGGCAGCGCGGCATCCAGCGGCCCGCCCGCCGTGAACCCCCACGCCGGCTTGTGCGCCTGGCTCGCGGAATCTTCGTCTCGCGGGAGCCCGCCTGAGGCAAACCCCGGCGCCGGGGCGCTGGCGGGGTCCTCGCCCCGCCCGCCGCCGGACGCCGGCTCCTCGGCCATGCGCGCGGGACTGAACTCGCGGGCGGCACTCGTCGGCAGCCCCGCGCGCGAGCCAGGGCGCAGTAGCCTCAGCTCGCCCCGGTCAGCCGCAGCGCGGCGGGCGGCTGGCGGTCGATGAGCGCCACCGCGTGCGGCACCGCCACCGGCACGAAGTCCGGTGCGCAGTCGGTCAGCACCCGCAGCGCCGTGCGTTCCAGGTGGTGCGCCATTTCGGTCAGTGCGCGCTGCTCGTCGCCGGCCATCAGCGCCTCGAGGATGGCCGCGTGCTCGGCGTCGTCGGCCGCCTGCCAGCTGCCCGGCTCGGACAGCTGGCAGATGCGGATGTACCGGGTGGTGCGGTCGGCGAACGCCCGCAGCTGCCGCTGCATCGCATCACCGGCCGCCGCGGTGCAGACCCGGTGGTAGTCGGTGTGCGCCGCGAACCACGCGTTGAAGTCGCCGGTCTTGGCCGCCCGCCGCATGGCAGTCAGCATCCGCTTGGCCTCGGCGCGGGCCTGGGCGCCGAAATGCCCGATGGTCATCGACAGCGCCAGCGTCTCGAGCAGGATCCGGCTCGCGTAGATATCGTCGAGCTCCTGCGGGTCCAGGCCCGCCACCCGGGTCCGCTGGTTCGGCTCGATCTCGACCAGGCCCTCTTCCTGCAGCATCCGCAGCACCTCCCGGAGCGGGGTGCGGCTGATGCCCAGCTGGGCGGCCAGGCTCACCTGGGACAGCTTGGTCCCCGGGGACAAGGTGCCATTGAGGATGCATTCTCGCAGGTAGGCGTGGACGTACGGGATAGCCTGCCGGGCTTCGGGCAAGTCGACCTTGCGAATGTCAGGGACCTGCACGATACGAGGCATGGCCAACATTCTCCCCGATCTGGCGACAACTGGATACAGTTCACGAATCAGTGATAACTGCATACAGTTTATCCGTCGTCGTGAGGCGGGCGCCGCCCGGGGCCCGCCGCGCCCGCCGCCGAAAACTGCATGCAGTTTTAACGGCGTGGCCCCTTGAACCCGTCAGGCAAACTGCATACAGTTTAGCTACCGAGCCGCACCAGCGAGCAGCGAGCAGCGAGCAGCGTGGAGGCAGCGCGTGGAGGCAGCGATGGACCACGTCGGCGTGATCGGCCTGGGCAAGATGGGCCTGCCCATCGCCAGGAACCTGATGGTGCGCGGCTTCCGCGTCACCGGCTACCGGCGCAGCGGCTCACCCGAGCTCATCAAGGAGGGCGGCACCGTGGCCGCCAGCGCGGCCGAGGTCGCGGCGGAAACCGACGTGCTGCTGTCGATCGTCCCCGAGGCCGGGGACGTCGAGGAGATCATCAAAGGCCCGGCGGGCACCCTCCGCACCCTCAAGCCGGGCACCATCCACATCGAGATGAGCACCATCGACGTGGACCGCAAGGCCCGCCTCCGCGACGAGGTGAGAGCCAAGGGCGGCGACCTGCTCGACTGCCCGATCAGCGGCAGCCCCGGCATGGTGCCGCCGCGGCTGGCCACCACGTTCGCATCGGGCGATCCGGCCAGCGTCGATGGGGTCAGCGCGGTGCTCGACGCGATCTCCGGCCCGTGGATCTACACCGGCGCGTTCGGCACCGGCGCCAAGATGAAGTACGTCGCCAACCTGCTGCTCGCGGTGCACACCGTGGCCGCCGCCGAGGCGATGGCGCTGGCCCGGCGCAGCGGCCTGGACCTCGGCCTCGTGCAGAAGACCCTGGACGACTCCATCGCGAGCTCGGCGATCTGGAAGCAGCGCGGCCCCCTGATGGCCGAACGTTCCTGGTCTCCCGCCCCGGGCCCGGTCCGCACCCTCTATCCGATCCTGGAGCAGATCGAGGACCAGGCGGCGAGAACCGGCATGTCCGCCTCGGTGTTCGCCGCCGCCAAGGAGGTCTTCGACCGGGCCCTGGCCGACGGCTGGGGTGATCTCGACATCGCCTGCGTGCATGATCAGGTGTCCGGTACCTCGGCCCCCGGAACGCCGACATGACATGGTCCCTGGCCAGCTACACCGCCAACGGCACCCGGGGTTTCGGGGTGCTGCGCGAGGACGGCACGCTCGTCGCGCCGACCGACCTCAAGCGCTGGCCGAGCCTGCTGGAACTGCTCGAGGACTGGCCCGCGGCCGAGCCCGTGCTGCGCGAGCTCGATACCCAGAACGCGCCCGCGGTCACCTGCGACGCGCTGCTCCCGCCGCTGCAGTGGCCGCGCAAGGTGATCTGCGCCGGCGTCAACTACCGCAGGCACATGCGCGAGATGGGCGGCGAGATCCCCGGTCAGGGCTGGCGGCCGTTCTTCTTCCTCAAGGCCCCCACCACCTCGGTGATCGGCCCCCGCGACCCGATCATGATCGGCTCGGCGGCCCGCGCCAGGTACGACTGGGAGGCCGAGCTGGCCGTGGTCATCGGGATCAAAGGCAAGAACATCGAGGCCGAACGGGCCGGGTTTCACGCCGCGGCCTACTGCGTGTGCAACGACATCACGGCGCGCGGCTACCACAAGCGCGAGGCGGCGCCTGCGGACGCCTTCAGCTACGACTGGTTCGCGGCCAAGTCCTTCGAGGGCTCACTGCCGCTCGGGCCGGGCCTGACCCCCGCCTTCCTGGTGCCCGACCCGCAGGACCTGCGGCTGCGGCTGTGGGTGAACGGCGAGCTGCAGCAGGACGAGTCCACCGCGGACATGGTCTGCTCGGTCGCCGAGCTGATCGCGGCGGCCAGCGAGGTCGTCACGCTCGAGCCCGGCGACGTCATCGCCACCGGCACGCCGTCCGGAGTGGGCGCGGCCCGGGGCCGGTACCTGCGCGGCGGCGACGTCGTCCGGGTCACCATCGACGGGCTCGGCACCCTGGAGAACATCGTGAAGGAGAACCAATGATCTTCGTGACCCACCAGCTTCCGGTCAACGTGCCCGGCCAGCCGCACCTCGACCGGACCGCCGTCTGGGACGGCCTGGTGCTCAAGGCCGGCAACGCGCTGCCGTTCGTGCCCAGCATGACCTACTGCGGGGTCACCCAGCGGTACAGCGACACCGTCTTCGACCGCGACATTGCCCTATCAATCGGACAGGGCCGCGGCCAGCGCTTCACCGAGCGGATCACGCTGGAACAACCGCACCGGGTCACCTTCACCCGCATCGCCGGCCCGGTACTGGGCACGATTGTCAATGAGATCGAGGGCCCCGCGGAGGACCTCAAGCTCCGCTTCAGCTTCGCCCTGGTCGTGGCCGGCGTCGAAGGCGGGTCCGCCGCCGAGCAGGAGTACGCCGACTCGATGACCGGTGACTACCTCAAGGCCGTGGCCGCCACCCTGAACGCCATGCGCCGCATCGCCGAAGAAAAGAACGCTGTCTCCGCGTAAGCAACTGCAGGTACCGAGTCTGCCGGGACAGCGGACTCGCCGAACTGGCCCGCCTCAAGGCCCGGTACGACCCCGGGAACCTCTTCCGCATGAACGCGAACATCCTGCCCGCCGTCTTACCTGGCCCGCGGTGCTCTGCGCTACCTTTCTTGGGTGACGCATCACACCCCGCCGCCGGGGACCGAGAAGCCGCGGCGCTTCCGGCCGAAGCTGCGCTACGAGCTGATCGACTGCGGGCTGAAAGGGCACGAGCTGCTGGGCACGGACGCGGAGGCGCTGCGTCCCGAAGACGAGCTGTTCGCCCGCGAGTCGGGCGGGCTGCGCTGGTACCGGTGCATGCGCTGCGACTCGTGGCTGGCGCTGCCCCCGCCGCAGAACCCCACCAGGAAGTACCCGCCCGCGCGGGACGAGATAGCCCTGCCGCTGCGCGGCAAGCCGCTGCGCGACCGCTACGTCCTGCGGCTGATCGCCATCGACCGCGCGTTCCACTTCCTGGTCCTGAGCGTGCTGGCCGTCGCCGTCTTCCTGTTCGCCGACAACCGCGCCGCGCTGGACGCGGAGTTCACCCGCATCCTCAATGACCTGCAGGGCGGCGCGGGCGGCCCGATGACTAACAGCAGCCACGGCATCGTGCACGACCTGCGGACGTTCTTCGCGCTCAGCATCACCAACTTGTACCTGGTCGGCGCCGCGATCGCCGCCTACGCGGGGCTCGAGGGCGTGGAGGCGGTGGGGCTGTGGTTCGGCAAGCGCTGGGCGGAGTACCTGACGTTCGTGGCCACGATCGTCTTCATCCCGTACGAGATCGACGAGCTGATCAAGGGCGTCACGACGCTGAAGGTGGTGGCGTTCGTCATCAACGTGGCCATCGCCGTCTACCTGCTCTACGCCAAGCGCCTGTTCGGCCTGCGCGGCGGCGGCAAGGTCGAGCGAGCCGAGCGCGAGGCCGACACCGGCTGGCCCGCGATCGAGCGCGCCACCCCGAAGAGCACCCCCGAGCCGTCGTCAGCCGTCCCACAGCGAGCCGAGGGCGGCGTCGACCCTGGTGGCCAGCGACCCGACCGCGGGTAGCGCCGGCGCCAGCGGGGCGGCGGTGACGCTGTCGCACGCGGCCAGCGCCTCGGCATCCAGGAAGCGGGTCAGCTGACCGAACCCGTGCCGATCGTCGCGGCCCCGCCGGTGGTAGTGCAGCCGCTGCGGCGCGTACAGGTACAGGTGGTCACGCGCCCGGGTGATGGCGACGTAGAACAGCCGGTGCTCCTCGGCCAGGCCGCCGGGGTCGCCGAGGGCCATGTCGCTGGGCAGCGCGCCGTCCACCAGGTGGGGCAGGTGCACGACCGGCCATTCCAGCCCCTTGGCGGCGTGGATGGTGGAGATGGTCAGGTAGTCCTCGTCCAGGCGGGGCGACCCGGCCAGGTCGGACGCGGACACCGGGGGATCCAGGGTCAGCTCGGCGAGCGCGTCGTGCAGCGACGGCTGGACGGCGGCCGCATCGGCGAGCCGCTCCAGGTCGGTGATCCGGACCGCGGCGTCCGGGTAGCGGGCGCGGATCAGCGGGTCCAGGATCACCAGGATGGCGGCGGCCTGCTCCGCCGCCACCGCCAGCCCGGCGGCGTCGGCGAGCCGGCCGAGGGTGGCCGCCAGGGCGCGCCGGGACCGGGCCGGCGCCATCGCGACGACCTCGGCGGCCGTCGGCCAGTCGCCCGGTTCCAGGGCGTCGAGCACGCGGCGGGCGTGCACCGGGCCGATGCCCTCGTGCAGCCGGAGCAGCCGGAACCAGGCGAGGTCGTCGGCGGGGTTGGCCAGGATCCGGGCCGCGGCGAGGAAGTCCTTGACGTGGGCGGTGTCGGTGAACCGCAGCCCGCCGAACTTCACGAAGGGGATCCTGCGGGCGCTGAGCTCGACCTCCAGGATGTCGCTGTGGTGGGCCGCGCGGACCAGCACCGCCTGGTCCCGCAGCGCGGCGCCGTCCTCGTGCGCGTCGAGCACCCGGGCGCAGATCTCCCGCGCCTGGGTGGCCTCGTCGTGGCAGCGGACCAGCAGCGGTGCCGACCCAGGCGGCCCCGGGCCGCGGTCCCCGGTCAGCGTCAGGTCCAGGCCCGGCGCAGCCGGGCGGATGAGGTTGGCCAGGTCAAGGACGCCCTGCCGGGACCGGTAGTTGCGCTCGAGCCGGACGATGTCCAGCCCGGCGTAGTCGGCGCTGAGCTGCCGCAGGTGCGCCGGGTCGGCGCCGCGGAACCCGTAGATGGCCTGCGCGTCATCGCCCACGCAAGTCAGCTGCTTCCCGTCGGGCTGCAGTAGCCGCACGATGCCGGCCTGGACCGCGTTGACGTCCTGGTACTCGTCGACCAGGACCGCGTCGAACATGCCGCGCAGCACCGGCCCGGCCACCGGGTCGGCCAGTGCCGCCTGCCACAGCAGCAGCAGGTCGTCGAAGTCCAGCTGGTGCCGGGCCCGCTTGCGCGCGGTGTAAGCCCGGAACAGGCCGGCCAGCTGGCTGGTGAACGGCGTGCACCAGGGGAAGCTGGCGGTCACCACCTCGCTGACCGGCCGCCCGGTGTTCACGCACCGGGTGTAGATGTCCGCGCACGCCGCCGCCCGCGGCGTGCGCTTGGCCCGGTCAGCCAGCCCGGCATTGGCCAGGCCGTGGTCGGGCCGCAGCGCGTCCAGGATGTCGGCGACCTCGCCCGGGTCCAGGATGGTGAACTGCGGCGGCAGCGAGAACGACTCCGCGTGCTGCCGGATGATCTTGTGCGCGATGGCGTGGAACGTCCCGCCGCAGATCCGCTCGGACCCGCCGCCCGGTCCGGCGCCAAGGGCCGCGGCCCGCGCGAGCATGTCGCTGGCCGCCCGGCGGGTGAAGGTCAGCAGCAGGATCCGGCTGGCCGGCACGCCCTGGGCGCCGCGCAGCCACGCCGCCCGCGCTACCAGCGTCCGCGTCTTCCCGGTGCCCGCCCCGGCCAGCACCAGCAGCGGCCCGCCCTGATGCGTCACCGCCCGCCGCTGCTGTTCGTTGAGCCCGTCCAGCAGCGCGCTTTCGTCGAACATGCATATGAACATAACCAGCCGCGCCCCCGCGAGCCCGTACGCCGCGCCGGCGCAGGCCCGGCGCGCGTTTCAGCGGCTGGCGGCCGGGCATCGCCAGAGGCGGAGGCGCGGGGTGACGAGCAGCGGAACCGACCCGAACGGACCGGCGGGCCCGCAGCCGTCTCGCGCCGACAAACGCTGGTATTTCGCGCTCATGGCCATCTGCATCGGCCTGTTCGTGCTCTCCTGGGCGGTGATCGACCGGTACTCGTTGCTCGCGTCCGTCATCGTCTCCGCGGTGGCGCTGGCCATCCCGCCGTTCGCGGTGATCATCGCGAACGTGGCGAGCGCCACTGACCGTCGGCGCCCCTAACCGGCGTCCCCCCTCGGGGCGCCGGTCAGCCCATCTCGACCGGGACTCCGACCAGCGAGCCGTACTCGGTCCAAGATCCGTCGTAGTTCTTGACGTCCGGGTATCCGAGCAGCTCGGTGAACGCGAACCAGGTGTGCGAGGAGCGTTCGCCGATCCGGCAGTACGCGATCACGGGCCGGTCGGCCGTGATGCCCAGCCGGGCGTAGAGGCTGCTCAGCTCGTCGGCTGACTTGAAGGTGCCGTCGTCGTTCGCCGCCCGGGCCCGGGGCACGTTGACCGCTCCCGGGATGTGCCCGGGAACCTGGGCCTGCTCGCCTGGCAGATGATCGGGCGCGAGCTTCTCGCCGCGGTACTCTTCGGGCGAGCGGACGTCGACGAGCCCGGTCCGGGTGCCGGCCGACGCCAGCCACCGCGCCATCCAGGGCAGCCCGCAGCGTACCCAGAGCGTGAGACCTCTCGTGCAGCTCACCGCCGTTCTCGATGCGCCGCAGCTCGGACACCGGCGACATTCTCACATGGTGGACCTGGGCCACCTGGCACTTCAAGCGCGTTTGTCGGTGGGCGGCTCTATCGTGGGTGGACACAGAACCCAGCGCGAGCAAGGGGCGACCATGACCACACTCGAGAACCGGCCGAACACCGCGCTCCTCGTCATCGACGTGCAGAACGGCGTCGTCGCGGGGGCTCACGAGCGCGACGCGGTCGTCGCGAACGTCGGCAGCCTGGTCGAGAAGGCGCGGCGGGAACAGGTGCCCGTTGTCTGGGTCCAGCACTCCGACGAGCAGCTGGCCAAGGGCAGCGATGACTGGCGGATCGTCCCCGAGCTGAAGCCGGGTGACGCCGAGCCGCGTGTCGAGAAGAACTACGGCGACTCGTTCGAGGACACCACCCTTGAGACCGTGCTGGCCGGCCTCGGGGTCGGGCGGCTCATCGTCGCCGGCGCGCAGACCGACGCCTGCATCCGCTCGACGCTGCACGGCGCGTTCGTCCGGGGGTACGATACGACCCTGGTCAGCGACGCCCACACCACGGAGGACCAGTCGGCCTGGGGGGCGCCGCCGCCGGGGCAGGTCATCGCGCACACCAACCTGTACTGGGCCTACCAGACGGCACCGGGCCGGACGGCCGGCACGGTCGAGGCCAAGGACGTCGATTTCGGGAGCACGTCCTAAAACCCGCGTGACGCGGCGGCCGGGTCCGGCCGCCGCGTCACCTGGAACGGAGCCCACCCTCGCAGGCTGGGCAGGACTTCGTGCCCTCTATGCGCACGGCCTGGAGTTCCTTCGGGTTCAGGCCGAGCAGGGACAGGATGGTCGGGGCGATCTGGGTGGTCTCGACCGGAGCCCCGATGGTGCGGCCGTTCTTCAGTCCGGGCAGCACGACCAGGATGGGAACGTCACGGTCCTGCGGGTCGTCCCCGCCGTGCTCGGCGATCTTGCTCTTCCCGCCGGTGTAGACGACGCCGTGCTGGGCGATGCCGGAGCGCGATGCTAGATTCGAGTGACGTGCGTGACATGACTGCCCGCCGGGGGCACGGGCCGGCGTGAGCGCCGGCCAGGCGGCCAGCGCGGCACCCCCTGGCGGCGGCACGGAGACCCAGGCCTGGCTCAACTCGGTCATGAACGGCGGGGCGGCGGGCGGGGCCGCGCTGGCCGGCGCGGTGCTGGCCGGCCCCGGAGCCAGCCGTCCCGTCCTGGCCCTGGGCGCCGCCGCGATCGCCGCGGCCGGCGCCGCCATCGTGGGGCACGCACGATCACGAGGGCACGCGCCCGGCCCGTTCGGTAAAAAGAGGGCAGAGGGGCGAGCCGATGGCTACGGGACCCAACCGGGAGGAGGTCAGGCCCATGAGCTCAGGAACACCGCGCTCAGGAACACCGCGCTCGGGAACACCGCGCTCCTGGACACCGGGGCGCGTGCTCGACGCGGCGGTCGCGATGGACTGGCGGCCCGGCGGCGCCATCGAGGCGCCCGCCGGTGACTACCGGCTCATCCGCTACCCGGACTGGGCGCTGGACCCGGCCTTCCCCGCCGCTCAGGTCCTCCGGTCGCGGGCGGACCGGACCCAAAGACCCGCGGCCGAGGTCATCGACGAGGTGCTCACGCACGTGCGCCGGTGGCGGCTGCCCGGGGTGGCCTGGTGGGTCTCCTCCGCGACCCTGCCGCCGGACACCGAGGCGACGCTGTGCGCCCGCGGCGGCAAGCAGATCGACGCGGTGCGGATCCTGGCCCGCGAACTGGGCGGCGGCCTGCCGGAGCTGGCGGTCCCCGGCGACGTGACTGTCGAGCTGGTCGCCGACGAGCGCACGTTCCGCGCGGCGTCGCTGGTCGCCGTGCGCGGGTGGGGCAGGAGGCAGCCGGCCGCTGCCGCGCTCGCCCGTGAGTTCACCGAGACCATCCAGGACCTGGCCACCTGGTCCAGCTTCCGCGTGGTGGGCATGATCGGCCCGCAGCCCGCCTCGACCGGCGGGTGCACGCTGAGCGGTGAGGTGGCCAAGCTATGGGGCGCGGTCACCCTGCGGGAGTACCGGCGGCGCGGCGCCTACCGGGCAGTACTGGCCGAACGGCTGCGGCTGGCCCGTGCGCACGGCGCCACGCTGGCCCTGGTGAAGGGCCGGGCGCAGACCTCGGGGCCGATCCTGCTCCGGGCCGGCTTCGCCGACTACGCCGAGGAACGCTGCTACTGGCTGCCGGCCACCTAGGGGACTACAAAGAAGGTACGCAGGCGTGGATCCGGTGCTGATTTTCTAGCGGACGGGAGGTCTGGCCCATGAGTTCATGGACACCGCACTCGTGGACAGCGCAGCGCGTGCTCGACGCGGCGGCCGCGATGGAGTTCGTGCCCGAAGGCGCGATCGAGGTGCGGACCGATGACTACCGGCTCGTCCGGCATCCGGACTGGGCGCTCGGTCACACCGTCGGTGCGGCGCAGGTCACCTGGTCACGGACGACGCGGCCGCTCGATGAGGTCATCGACGAGGTCGCCGCGCACGTTCGCGGCTGGGGCCTGCCCGGGGTGGCCTGGTGGGTCTCGGCCGTGAGCCGGCCGGCCGGCACCGAGGAGGCGCTGCGTGCCCGGGGCGCCGGGCTGATCGACGCCATGCAGGTGCTGGCCCGCGAACTGGGCGGCGACCCCGGCCAGCCCGCCATCCCCGGCGGCATATCAGTGGAACTCGTCCGGGACGAGCGCACCTTCCGCGCCGCATCGGCGGTCAGCGTTCAGGGCTGGGGGAGCGTCGAGCCGGACGAGGCCGAGATCGCCCGCCAGCTCAAGGAGGCCCTCGAGGACCTGGCGAGCTGGTCCAGCTTCCGCGTGGTCGCGTTCGCCGAAAACGAGCCCGTCTCGACCGGCAGCTGCACGCTGTTCGGCCGGCCAGCCCAGAACAGGCCGGCCACGGAGAAGATCGCGCTGCTCTGGGGTGCGATCACGCTGCCGGCTTCCCGCGGGCACGGCAGCTACCGCGCCGTGCTCGCCGAACGGCTCCGGCTGGCCCGCGAGCACGGCGCCACCCTGGTCATGGCGAAGGGCCGCGCCCTGGCCTCCGGGCCGATCCTGCTCCGGGCCGGCTTCACCGACTACGGCGAGGAACGCTGCTACTGGCTCTCAATATAGGAATCCGCTGGCGGCCGGGTTGTGCATCGGATCCCGCCGTGCTCTCATGCACCCATGACCGAGCTGAAGCCGGGCGCCAGGGAACTTGACGCCCTGGCCGGGATCGAGCGCCAGGTGCTCTGGCTGGCCACGGCGATCGTCCATCACGCGAACCGGGTCCGGCCCAATCCCGGCGGGCTGAAGGTCGGCGGTCACCAGGCGTCGTCCGCCTCGATGGTCTCGATCATGACCTCGCTGTGGTTCCGGCACCTGCGGCCGCAGGACCGGGTGTCGGTCAAGCCGCACGCCTCGCCCGTGCTGCACGCGATCAACTACCTGCTCGGCGAGCTGGACGAGTCGTACCTGCCCACGCTGCGGGCGTTCGGCGGCCTGCAGAGCTACCCCAGCCGGGTCAAGGATCCCGATCCCGTCGACTACTCCACCGGATCCGTCGGCATCGGCGCGACCGCCCCGGTCTGGGGCGCGGTGGCCCGCCGCTACCTCACGCGCTACCTGGGTAACGGCGACGGCAGCCTGACCCCTGGCCGCCAGTACTCGCTGCTCGGCGACGCCGAACTCGACGAGGGCGCGGTCTGGGAGGCCATCGTCGACCCCGCCGTGGCCGAGCTCGGCGAGGTCGTCTGGGTCGTCGACGTGAACCGCCAGTCGCTGGACCGCGTGGTACCGCTGATCGCCGCCGACCGGCTGCGGGGCATGTTCACCGCGGCGGGCTGGCAGGTCATCACGCTGAAGTACGGCCGCCTGCTCGAGGAGTTGTTCGCCCGGCCGGGCGGCCAGGCGCTACGGCACCGGGTCGACGCCATGCCCAACCCCGAATACCAGCGGCTGCTCCGCTGCCACCCCGACGAGCTGCGCCGCCGCCTGCCCGGCGGGGACGAGTCCCTGGCCCGGCTGGCCGGCGAGCTTGACGACGCTGCCCTGGCGCGCGCGATCCGCAACCTGGGCGGCCATGACCTGGCCTCGCTTGATGACGCCTATAACGCCATCGACGACAGCCGGCCCACGATCATCCTGGCCTACACGATCAAGGGCTACGGCCTGGCCACCGAGGGGCACCCGCAGAACCATTCCGCGCTGCTGACCGAGGCCCAGCTGAAGGAGCTCGCCACGCAGCTCGGCACCGATCCCGAGCAGCCCTGGCGCCGTGCCGCGCCGGACAGCGCCGCGGGCCGGCTGTGCGAGCGGACGGCCCGGCGGCTGCGCCGCCCGCCTCCGCCGCAGCACGCCCCGCCCGCCGTCCCGCAGGACCTCGGCCACACCCCGGGCGCGACGGCCACCACCCAGGCGGCGCTGGGCCGGGCCCTGCTCGACCTGAGCAGGCAGGCGCCCGAGGCGGCCCGCCGGGTGGTCACGGTCAGCCCGGACGTCAGCTCGAGCACCAACCTCGGCGGCTGGGTGAACAAGGTCGGCGTGTGGTCGGCCCGGGAGCGGACCGACTGGTTCGCCGACGACGCCGAGACCATCCTGCACTGGCGGGAGAAGCCGACCGGCCAGCACATCGAGCTCGGCATCGCGGAAACCAACCTGGTCGGCCTGCTCGGCGAGCTCGGCGCCACGTGGAGCCGCTGGGGCCAGCCGCTGTTCCCCATCGGCGTGCTCTACGACCCGTTCGTGGAGCGGGCGCTGGAGCCGTGGTCGTTCGGCATCTACGCGGGCGGGCAGTCGATCCTGGTCGGCACGCCGTCCGGGGTCACGCTCGCGCCCGAGGGCGGCGCGCACCAGTCCATCACCACCCCGTCCATCGGGATCGAGCAGCCGGGCTGCGTGACCTACGAGCCGGCCTTCGCCACCGATACCGAATGGTGCCTGCTGGCCAGCCTGGCCCGGCTGGGGCGGCCCGACGGCAGCTCGGCCTACCTGCGGCTGTCCACCCGCCCGGTCGGCCAGAAGCTGGCCGCGATCCCGGCCGACCCCGCGGCCAGGGAACGCCGCCGGCGGCAGGTCGTGGCCGGCGCCTACCCGCTGCACCGCGCGGACCAGCCGGTGGTGACCATCGCGGTGATGGGCGCGGTCGTGCCCGAGGCGCTGGCCGCCGCCGAGCGGCTCGCGGAGCTCGGCACACCAGCCGACGTGGTCTGCGTGACCAGCCCCGGGCTGCTGTTCCGCGCGCTGCGCGCCCGCCAGGGCTTCCCGGGGCCGGGCCCGCACCAGGGCGAGCCGTGGATCCTCGAGCAGGCCTTCCCGGCGGCCCGCGCCACGCCGCTGGTCACCGTCCTGGACGGGCACCCGCACACGCTGTCGTTCCTGGCCACCATCAACCGGGTGCCGCACGCCGCGCTGGGCGTGGCGCAGTTCGGCCAGTCAGGCGGGATCGAGGACCTGTACCGCTACAACGGCATCGACACCGACAGCATCATCCGCGCCGCCCTGGACCTTGTTACCTGACGCGCCTCCCCCCCGCCCGCCGTGCCGTCCGGGACAGGACCGCATGGCTCCCGTTCCAGCGTGGCGAGTAGCGTTAAGTCGCGGCACTTCCAGAGCACGCAGCACCGATACCGAGGAGCACATTCATGCGGCTGAGCGCGCGGAACCAGATCCCGGCCCGGGTCACCAGCATCAACAGCGGCGAGGCCATCGCCAACGTGGAACTCGACGCCGGCGGTGTCCGGCTGGTGGCCTCGATCACGGTCGAGGCGGTCCAGCAACTCGGCCTGACCGAAGGCTCCCAGGTCACCGCCGTGATAAAGGCGTCGGACGTCATCCTCGCGACCAACTGAACCGGCCGAGCCGGCCGAACAGGCTGAGCCGAACCTGAACCAACCTGAACCAACCTGAACCGAGGACCCATGGCACCAACCGTGCAGCGAACAGCCCGGACCCCGGATGGCCGGACGCTGGCCATCGAGGAGGCCGGGGATCTGGCCGGCCGGCCCGTGCTCGTGCACAACGGCACGCCGAACTCCCGGCACCTGTACGCCCCGGCTGCGGCCGACGCCGCCGCCCGGGGCCTGCGCCTGATCGGGTACGACCGGCCCGGCTACGGCGGATCGACGCCCCAGCCGGGCCGGACCGTGGCCGATTGCGCGGCCGATGTCCGGGCCATCTGCGCCGAACTCGGCATCGAGCGGCTCGCGATGTGGGGCATTTCCGGTGGCGGGCCGCACGTGCTCGCCTGCGCGGCGCTGCTGCCCGACCTGGTCACGGCCGCCGCCTCGCTCGCCTCCCTGGCCCCGGCCCACGCCGAGGGGCTCGACTGGTTCGAGGGCATGGGCCAAGACAACGTCGACGACTTCAAGCTGCTGGAAAGCGACCCGGAAGCGGCCCGCGCCAAGCTGGAGACCGAACGCGAGGAAACCCTGGCCGCGACGGCCGAGGACCTGGCCAAGCTGCTGAAGACGCTGCTGACGCCGACCGACGCGGCCGCGCTGACCGGGGAATTCGCCGAGTATCTCGTCTACAGCGGACGCGAGGGCCTGGCGCCGGGCAGCCAGGGCTGGTGGGACGACGGCGTGGCTCACGCCAGCCCGTGGGAGTTCGAGCTGTCCGCGATCGGCCTCCCCGTGCTCTTGATGCACGGCCGGCAGGACCAGTTCGTCCCGTTCGGCCACGGCCAGTGGCTCGCCGCCCGCATCCCCGGCGTGGAGGCCAGGCTGCTGGACGACGACGGCCATCTCACGCTGGAGACCAACCGCATCGGCGAGGTGCACGCCTGGCTGGCGGACCACCTGTAGGTGACGGCCGGAACGGATCCCTGAGCGCCTTACGCCCGCCGGGCCGGCGTGATTTTATACTGCATGCCTCCAGGCAATTGAACAGGGACCGTGAACAGGGAGCGCCGCGCATGGACAGTGACACGGTCATCCGCCTGAGGCGCGTCGTCCTGAAGCTCGCGCGGCAGCTCAACGCCGCCTCCCGGGAGGAAGGGCTGACCCCGACCCAGGCCTCGGTGCTGGGCATCACGACCATGCGCGGACCGCTCAGCCTGGCCGAACTCACCGAGCTCGAGGGCATCAACCCCACCATGCTCTCCCGGGTCATCGGCAAGCTCGATGAATACGGGCTGATCAAGCGGCTGCGTGATCCCGATGATTTCCGCGCGGCCCGGGTCGAGGTCACGCCGAAAGGCCGCAGCATGTACCAGCGGATCGCCGCGCAGCGCAGCGCGGTCATCTCCGAATCCGTCACCGGCATGCCCGCCGGCCAGCAGGCCGCGCTGGTGGCGGCGCTGCCCGCGCTGGAGACCCTGGCCGAGGACCTGCGGGAGACGGTCCGGCGGGGCCGGGACCGGCTCCGCGACACGCCGCCGCCCGGCTGACCCACCCGGAGGATTTTTATACCGAACGGGCCAGGCACCAGCTCTCTCATTCCCTCACGCGGAACCGCGATGTCCGAAACCCGCCAGCTTGCTTCCCGGCCCGTTCCTAGCCTGGCTATATGACCGTTTACATGACGATGGAAAGCCCGGTCGGCGAGCTGCTCTTGGCCGGCCGGAAGACCGCCGGCGGCGTGGCCCTGACCTCGGTGTCGATGGACGGGCAGCGCTACGCGCCGGCCGTGCGGGACGGCTGGCGGCGCGACCCGGCAGCGTTCGCCGAGGTGGTACGCCAGCTCACCGCGTACTTCGCCGGGGAGCTCACCCAGTTCAGGCTGGACCTCGCCCCGCGGGGAACCGAGTTCCAGCAGCGGGTCTGGCGCGCCCTGGATTCCGTCCGATACGGCACCACCATCACCTATGGCCAGCTCGCGGCGCAGCTCGGCGTGCCGCGTGATCGCATCCAGGCGCTCGGCGCGGCGGTCGGCGCGAACCCGCTGGCGATCATCCGGCCCTGCCACCGCGTCATCGGTTCCGATGGCACCATGCGGGGCTACGCCGGGGGCGTGGAGCGCAAGCAGCAGCTCCTCGTCCACGAGGGCGCCCTGCTGGGGACCTCGTGGTGATCGTGTTGTTGACCCCGATGTATCTCGCCACCTCGTCCGGTCCCGGGACATGACGCGGAGACCCTGGTACCGCCAAGGGGTACCAGGGTCTCCGCGGTGATAGCAGTCTTAGGCGTTCATCAGGGCGGCGATGGCCGGGTGACGGCGCATCTTGCCCAGGTAGCGGCTGCGGTTCGGGCCGATGCTGCCGACGGGGATGCCCAGCTGGGCGCTGATCTCGGCGTACGGCACCGGCGGGTCCGCGATCAGCATGGAGATCAGCTGCTGCCCGTCCGCCGGCAGATGGGTGAACGCCTCACGCAGCGCCGCGTGGCGCTCGGCCGCGAGCAGTTCGTGGTCGGCCATCCGGTTCTGCCGGTCCGGCAGGCTCTCGAAGTCCGTCGGGTACATGGTGGCGTACGGTCCCTGCGCCGCGCGCAGGATCCGGAGGCACTCCCGCCGGGTGGTGGTGGCGATCCAGCCGGGCAGCGCGGCCGGATCGCGGACCCGGTCCAGCTGGTCGACCAGGCGCAGCCAGACACTCTGGCCGACGTCGTCGGCGTCGGCCCGGCCGAGCCGGTGCTTGCGGCAGATGGACCAGATGAGCGGGGCGTACCGCTCGATGAGGGCGTTCCAAGCCTGCTTGTCGCCGCTTCTCGCGCGGGCCACCAGGTCACGAACTGTCGAGTCGGGGTCGTAGTCCGCCGGACTCGGCGGTTCCAGGGTGCACGTTGCCTCAGCCGTCATGATCTGGTTCTCCTCGTGCGCGCCAGCCAATGACGACAGCCTCGGCGAGCGGGTGTCCCGCTGTCATGAGGTAGCGGTCACGACGTGGCCGGGAAAAAAATGCCCGAAGACAGGCGTTCCGGGCCCGGATGTCCCTTAGACCCGGGACTGGTGTCCCAGGCCCGCGTCCCGTGCCTGCACGATGGCCTGGGCCCGGTCGGCGACCTGCAGCTTGGTCAAGATGTTGGACACGTGGTTGCGCACTGTCTTCTGGCTGAGCCCCAGCTTGGCCGCGATCGCCGTGTTGGCCCGGCCCTGGGCGACCAGGTCGAGCACCTCGCGTTCCCGGTCGGTCAGCTGCGGGAACACCGGTGGCGGCGCGGCCGGGGCGGGGGCGGTGAAATAGGCGAGCATGCGCGCGGCCAGCTGCGTGCCGAAGATGATCTCGCCGTTGGCGGCGGCCTGGATGGCGGCGCGGATCTGTTCCTGGTCGGCGCCCTTGAGCAGGTACCCGCGGGCGCCGGCTCGCAGCGCGGAGAAGATCGAGTCGTCGTCATCGAACATGGTCAGCACCAGGACCGTGATGTGCGGGCTGTCAGCCACGATACGGCGGGTGGCCTCGACGCCGTTCAGCCCGGGCATGTGCAGGTCCATGACCACCACGTCGGGCTGTGTCTCCCGGGCCAGCTCGACGGCTTCGGTGCCGCTGGTGGCCGCCCCCACCAGCTCGGTGTCGGGCCCGTCGGTCAGCAGCGCGGTCAGGCCGTCACGGAACAGCGGGTGGTCGTCGGCGATCAGGACCCGGATGGGTTCGGTCATCATTGCTCCTGGGCGGGCAGGCGGGCGGTGATCCTGGTTCCGTGCGGGAGGCTGGGCTCGATCACCAGTTCCCCGCCGAGTTCGGTGACCCGCTCACGCATCGACGCGATACCGACGCCGGCCCGCCAGCCTTCGGGCAGGCCCACGCCATCATCGCATACGTCCACGTCCAGGCCGTGATCGAGCCGCAGGCGCACGGAACACCGGGTGGCCTGCGCGTGCCTGGTGACGTTGGTCAGCGCCTCGGTCACGATCCGGTAGCAGGCCACCTCGACCGCCGCGGGCAGGTCGGCCAGGCCGTCGGCGGGAGCGTCCAGGGTGACGGTGAGCGAGGGTGCCTCGTACTGCAGCCGTCCGACTTCCTCTCGCAACGACCCGACCAGGCCGAACTCATCGAGCGTGGGCGGCCGCAGCCCGTAGACGATGCGGCGGACGTCGGTCACCGCGCGCTGCGTCTCCGCCTTGAGCCGGGTCAGCAGGTCCTGGAGCTCCGGCTGCCCGGCGGACCGGGCCCGGGCGGTGTCGAGCCCCAGCGTCAGGCCGGCCAGGGTCGGGCCGAGCCCGTCGTGCAGGTCGCGGCGCAGCCGGCGCCGCTCCTCCTCCCGCGCGGTGACCAGGCCCGCCCGGGACGCGTCGAGCGCCCGGCGCAGTGCCACCGCATGGGTGGCCGGCCCGGCCTGCCGGGCCAGGTCGGCCAGCAGCCTTTCGTCGTCGGGGCCGAGCTGTTCGCCGCGCGACCGGGTGCCTACCAGGAGCCGCCCGACGGTCTCGCTCTGGAAGGTCAGCGGGAACGCGACCAGCTGCGCCGGGGCCTCGCCATAGGTGGCCGCCGGGCTCCACCCGTCGCCGAGCCGCAGCTCCAGGGCCGCGTACGGCAGCCGCAGGCTGTCCGCGATGGTCTTGACCACGGAATTGAGCGCCGTTTCGGTGTCGGCGGCTTCCTCCACGCGGCGCCCGAGCCTGGCCAGTGCCTCGTAGGGCACGCCCCGGTCGCCGTAGAACAGCCGGTCCACCCGCCGCTGCACCCGGTCGTGCAGCGGCCACAGCGCGGCGGCGGCCAGCACGGTGGCGATGATCTGCACGGCCAGGCCGCGGCCCTGCACTCCGAACAGGGAATGGGCTATCACCACCACGGCCAGGTAGACCGCGGCCACCCCGGCGGTCAGCGAGCCGTACAGCACCGCCCGGTTCAGCAGGATGTCGATCTCGTAGAGCCGGTACCGCAGGACCGCGATCCCGATGGCCAGCGGCATCAAGATGCCGGCCACCGCCCCGAGGGCCAGGCTCCAGCTGCCCGGCGCGACCAGGGTCGCGATCAGCGAGGCGATGGCCGCCGGCAGCACGGCCAGCAGCCACTTGAGCTGCTGGCGCCCCACCCGGTCGGCCCGGCGCCAGCGCAGCGTCACGCTCGCCGCCGCGCCCGCCCCGGCCACCAGCCCGCACACGATGGCCAGGGCCTGGCACGCCTCGAACAACCCGTCGAGCCGGGGAATGGCGTACGGGTTGGACAGGTGGCGGAACAGGGCGCCCAGGTTCTGCGGGATGAAGGCGTACCCGGCTATGGACAGCGGGATGAACGCCAGCGCCGCCCACAGCGCGGGCCGGAACCGCGGCGACAGCAGCCTCCCCTCGGGGAAGACCATCAGCAGGACCGGGCCGCCCAGGCTGGTCGCCGGCGCGTACGCCCAGGTGTTCACCCACAGCATCGCGGTGGCGAACGGCAGCGAACCGGGCGAGTGCACCACGGCGTACCGCACGTACGCGTACGGGAGCACGCCGATCACGTCGGCCAGCCCGATCAGGCAGAGCCACGGGCCCATCGGATGACCGGGCCGCCGGGCCAGCAGCACGCACCCCATCCACGCGTACGCGAGCGGCCCCGGCAGCAGGAGCAGGGACACGTCGCGGCCGAGGATGGCCAGCACCGCCGCGAAGAGCCCCAGGATCGTCGTAACCGCGGCAGCCGCCCAGGCCAGCCCGGCCAGCGTCCGCCACCGGGCCGGCCTCGCGTGTACCGGAAGGTCCAGCCCCACATACATACGATGGGGCCTTTTGGTCCCGCTGTCACGGGACCGGTGTCCCGGGTCGCCGGGATCATTCGGCCCAGGGTCAGGCCGCGGCGCCTTTTACGATACGGCTATGCCCAGCCAGATCAGCTAGAAGGAGCCGGACCGATGAAGACCGCGTTCACCGACCTGGTCGGCGTGCCGTACCCGATCGTCGGCTTCAACCGCTCGCCCGGCGTGGTCGCCGCGGTCAGCAACGCCGGCGGCTTCGGCGTGCTCGCCGCGTCGGCCTACACCCCGGAAGAACTCGACGCCCAGCTGACCTGGATCGAGGAACAGACCGGGGGCAAGCCGTACGGCGTTGACCTGCTCGTCCCGGAGAAGTTCGCGTCGGGCGACTCGGGCAACCTAGTCGCGAGCCTGCGTGCCCAGATCCCCCAGGGCCACCTGGCCTTCGTCGCCGGCCTGCTCGAAAAGTACGGCATTCCCGAAGTCAAGACCCACCCCGAGTACGACGAGATCGCCGCCAGCCTCAACCCGGTCGGCGCGGCCCCCCTGCTCGACGTGGCGTTCCGCCACCCGGTTTCCCTCATCGCCAATGCCCTGGGCCCCCCGCCGCCCGGCTTGGTGGACCGGGCCAGGCAACACGGCGTGGCCGTGGCCGCCCTGGTCGGGCAGCCCAAGCACGCGGTCAGGCAGATCGAGGCCGGCGTGGACCTGCTGATCGCGCAGGGCACCGAGGCCGGCGGGCACACCGGCACCATCGCCACCATG